>JAABUZ0100003732.1_pt1 | contig 22009 bp, 3 predicted proteins | sample 5562091 | NCBI WGS metagenome assembly JAABUZ01 (sample SAMN12813069, study PRJNA571459) | rock metagenome | isolation source: Antarctica rocks | place: Antarctica: Victoria Land, Linnaeus Terrace sud | collected 2015-12-21
AGTATTCTTCTTAGAAATAACTATAAATAGATTTAACGTAGAAAATAATTTTATAAACAATTGAACAAAGTTGTATTAATTAATTTCTACTTTTAATTTAGCGTCTACTTAAAGAAGTTTAGTTTTTTCTATCTAGATAAAGTACAATTACTAATCATTTTTTTGCTTTAAGATATAAAGACTCTCTTTTGTCGCTAATAATTTTTATTTTATTTATTCTTTTACTTTATTCTCTTATTAGTTGTTTGTAGTATTTCGATTTATATATAATTTTTTTACATCGAAAATCTCTTTCTTATCTATCAAAGTTCTTAGTCTTGATATTGTTATATCTTGCAATTTTAATATTTTGCGTCTTTGCTCTTTAATATTCTTTAGCTTCAACAAAAATACTCTATTTCGATAGATTATTTGTTTTAACTTTATTGCAACTTATTGCAACTCTAGTCTCTTTGTAAAACAATTTTATTACAACACAATTAAGTTTCGATTCGCGAAATAATTAAATAAAAAACAATCTATTCTAGCAAATTGTTTGTTTTAATTCTATTGCAATATTATTTCTCTTTGCAAGATACTTTTATTACAAGATAATTAAATAAAAATCTTAATTTATAGCAAGAATCTCGAGACAAAGTATATATCTAGTTTGCAAGTATTAATATATAATTAATAACAAAAAGAACGTATTTGTTATTGCAATACTCTTGAGTTATTTATATCTTTAAATAGTTATATTGATTAAACTACTTTCTATTAAGAGTTCGAATATAAAGACAAAGTCAAAATTAACTATTGCGCAATTAGTAATAAAAAATAACGTATTTCTTATTTAAATAGTCTAAATTTATTTCTAGTTCAAATATACAATTAAAAATAAATCGAAAGACAAAGTTAATTAATAGTGTATTTAATTTACAATAGAGATAATATATAGATTTTTTTTTCAGAAATATTAAAAAATCTATATTACTAATTAATTATAGAAATTCTACTTAGAAATTCAAGCTTTAATATTTTTGCTATTGTTATTAATTGCGATAGTTAAAGCGCAACATCAATGTATTTAGCTTAATTCAAAAATATACAATTGTAAATTTTGTATTTTTAATAACAACTAGAATCTTCTCGAAAGACTAGAGAATATCAACAAATAATAACAAAACAATAGTCTCGAATTGTTCTTTTTGAGAAAAAAGTTAACAAAATTATTATTTATCTTTATAAGCAATTTGAGATAATTCTATAGAGACTCTATTAGCGACTTGAGACTCTTGAAATTGTTGTGCCAATATCTTAGTTCTAGACTTATATTAGTTATATAGAGTTGCTTTAGAATTTATCTCGAGTTAAAATATCTATCTTCGCAAAACAATATTGTCATAAGTTATAATATTTCTTTTAATCTATTTTGCAACATTTTAATCTATACTTACAACATAAACTATAAAAAGTATAACATCTTTAACGTCTATAACTACTTAAATTTCTATTCGATTGCAACTTACATACACAATAGTATTGCAATTTCTAATATAATTTGTTTAATTTATATTATAATATTAAATGCATTTGCGTTTATAGAAATGCTTGATACTTTAAGTATTAAATATATCTCTCTTATATATGCGTTATATTTTTACAAAAAGTAGAAGTTCTTTTTATTATTATTTATAAAGATATTTATATACAAATACTCTTTTGTATAAGCAACAAATCTCTTATATCTCTTTGCATTATTTACAATTAATAAAAAAATTCTCTTTCTCTTTGTATGTTAAATTGTATTTATCTTATTCTTAATATTTAGCTTTTTCTTTTAAACAATTTAACTAAGTATTAATTTTAACTATATATTCTTTTCTTGTCTTTTAATTTAAGCTCTATATTTATTCTATTAAAAGTTATTCTTAATATTGATTTTCGATTTGACAATTAACTTGTTTGCAAATTATATTAGCACAAATAATAATATAGAGATAGCAAACGCAACTTACTATATTAATATTTCTTTTTTTTAATATATCTTGTTTGTTGCTCTCTAGTTAGTCTTAATCGATCTAAAATCTAGTTATAATTATTAAAGACAACTTATATTTTTTGCTATATTTCTCGAGAAATTGTAATTGTTTAATTGCAAAGAAATATAAGTATTTGATATTTAATTTAATATAATCTTTACAAAATATTTTTTATCGAGAAAATCTACTTCGATATTATTCTTTTTTTTAGATTCTCTTTATAAGTATTCTTGTTATTAACTAATACGTATATTGCTATTCGCCAAATTTAAGCAAGGTTTAACTTAAATCTATATCTCTATTCAAAAATATCTATCTAAATATTATTTTGTATAGCAATCTCTTTCTATAAGTATACTCTTAGTTAGTTAACTTATTTGTTATTATTTGTCAAATCTAGACAAGATTTAATTTAGATCTTCTTCTTTGTATATAAGCAAGTCTATTTAAATGTTGTTGTTTTTCTTAGATTCTTTCTATAAGTATCTCTTGCAATTAGTTTATATAATATTTATTATTTATTAAATTTAGACAAAATCTAGTCTAGATTTAACTTATATCTACTTCTTCGATTAAGAATACTTACTTCTATATTGTTCTATTTGTTAAATTTTTTCTATAAATACTCTTGTAATTAATTAACACTTTTATTGTTATTCGATAGCTTAAAGAAAATTTAATTTAAGATTAATCTAGATTTAATTTAAGTCTATATTTTTAATTAGAGATACTTACTTTAATATTGCTCTAATTATTATTCTCTTTCTACAAGTACTCTTGCAATTAATTAATATCTTTGTAATTATTTGTTAGAATTAAGTTAGATTTTCTCTAAATAACTTATATTTATACAACTATTGCTTATATAATTAACGCTCTTTCTTTATTAAAATTGTTATTTGATTGCTTAAATTAATATATTTTTATATACTTTGTTATTTCTTAAGCTTTTAAACACAATTTTTTTATTTAAAGTATTTATCGAATTTTTGTTATTATTTTATCAATTATATTGCTTCGATAAGCACTCGAATTTTAATTTATTAATATTTATATTTAAGAAAGACTTTAAAGAGAAATATGCAAGATCTTGTTGTTATTAAACTTGTTAATAGCTTTTTTGTTGCAAAATACAATCTTTTATTGCAATTTTTGTATATATTTTTCTTTTCATATTACAAGTTAATTGTTTTATCTTTGTTGTATTTTCTTATAGATATTTGTTAATATACTATAAATAAAATATTCGCAATTGTTAATAGAATAAAATATATATCTTCGATATATTATTCTTCGAAATAAATAGATACTTATATCTTGTGTTTAAACTTCTTAATAGAATAATAAATTATAATTTTCATTCTTTTAATTGTTTCTAAAATTATAGAATTAAATATATATTTAATCAAAGAATTAATTTTAAAATTCTCTTAATTGTTGTTAAAAAACAAAGATATAAAAGTCTTAATTATTATTAGACTTGCAAACTATTTAAATTGCTTTTTCTAATTATAATTTAGCAAGAAATTAATAAAGATAGATAAACTTATATCTTAAATATTCTTACTTAGAAAAGTTAATTTTAATAATAAGATCTAAACGTAATTATGCAACTTTCTATTGTTAATAAAGTTGTAATAATTCTTAATTATATTGTAAACTTGCTTTATTATATAAGATTAACAATTCTTTGTTGCGTTGTAAAGCTACAATTAAATAAGTTTTTATTTACAATAGAAAGAGATAGAAACAATATCTTTTTCGCCTTCTTTAATACAAAAATATTTTCTATATTGTTGTTACGTTAATTCTTAACGCTCTTTATACAATTAATTATTCTCTCTTATATATGTTTCATTAGTATTGACAATTTGAATTTTTGTTAAAAATTAATTCAAGATTTATAGTTTTTGATGTTGTATCTAGTAACAAGCGTAATTTAATAAAAGATATATATTTTGCATATAACAATTTTATATCTTAATATAAAAATATATTCTGAGCGTTATTTTATCTTGCTTTATAGAACGAGAATTTTGATATAATATCAAGTTTTGCGTAATAATATTGCATTTTTTGTTTATTTACAAATTTAAAGATTTGTAATATAAACTTTATATAACTAATTTTTGAAAATATAATATTAAGCTTGTTGTTAAAAGATTAAAATAAATATAAGAAATGCGTTTTTTAACTTCGAGACTTGCTCTTAACAAACGCAAGATTAGTAATAAATTGCATTTAATTAATAAGTATCTCTATAACTAAAAATAGACTTATATTGTATTGTATTTGTAACAATAATATTCTTATTATATTGTTCTTTTTACTTTTAATTGTTGAGTAATAATATTTTTCTTCTATACGTAAAAGAATTGCACAATATTTCGAAAATCTTAAATTCTATTTTATTAATCAAACTATTATTATTTTTTTACAAGAAAATTAATATATATCTTTGAGAATTTAATAAGCGATAATTGCGCTTATTGCTTATATGTGCGAAGTTTGCTTAGAAGTTATCTATAGCACAAAATTAAATACTTAAATAAGTTAATAAAATATTGTATCTAGAATAGCGTAAACTTATTAAAGATTAAGAAATTAGTAGAAAGCGCAAAGATAAAATTGTATTAAGAAAAAAAAAGCTATTGTAATGCATCGAAATACGCTAGTCTTAAATCTTGACAATTTTTATTTAAATAAAGAAGATAGTACTTATTATAATAAATTATAGTAAAATATTACTCATTGTCTCTAATAATATTAATATATCTATTAAGAATAATTTATGTTTTGTTAATTTAATCGAGATTTATCTTGTTGCTTCGACTACTATAAAGATTTATCTTGCGTTAATAAAAATTAACTCTTGAATATTAAATTATTGAAAGATCGATTTTGTATCTTTTTTACAATTATTGCTCTTTATCTTAAATTATTATTCTTTTATAAGATTAGCTAAATTATATTGTTAAAGTAAGAATAAAATTATAAGCAATAAGTATAAATTTGACGAACTTAATATTGATAAATTATACTTAATTATTAAATTTATAACAATTAAGAATATTTGTATATATTATATATTTAATCGATATTAAAAGATATTGTTAAATACATTTTTATATTTAAGAATACAAGAAAGACGCTAAGCTTAATATCTTTAATCTTTATATACAATCGATAAGCTAAACAATATTTCTATTACTTATATAAAGTTGTTGCTTTTATTATCTACAATACTAGACAATTAAATCGAGATATTGTTTGCACAATTAACAAAGAATAATATAGAATTGTTGTTCTTATTACTTAAATTAATTGTTGCTCTTTTGTGTTTTAAATATTTTGTATTATATATTGTTAACAACAACTTATTTGTTAAATAGCAATCTTAATTATTAACTTATTTGTTGTTTTCTTTTTCGTCTATAGCAATAATAAAAAAAGCATAAACAAAATTGCTATTGTCTCTTTCTTGTATACAAAGCAAAACAATATTCTATAATTTTATTTTATTATTTTTGTCGAATTTATTCTCTCTATTTTCGACTTCTATATACAAAGACTCTATTTTAAATAAATACTATACAAAAGAATAAAATAAAAAGAGACAAATATTAAATTAATTATTGCTATATAATCTAATAAATAAGACTTTAATTAAGTTGCTTTCTTAAGAATTTAATAGTAACAATACAATATTAAATAGAGTTAAGTTATAAAATTATATTATTATTAACAACAATATATCTAGATTGCTATATCTTGTAAAAGAAACTCAATTATATATTAAAACAAGCAATAATATTAATTTCTATAATAACAAAGCTAATAATTTGTCGATTTTTGTGTTCGAATACTTAAATTGATTGCGTCGATTCGAATCGAATCGAAAGTCTTGGCAATTCGATTTCTAAAATTGAAATTAACAATTCGATTCGATTTCAAAAGTTGAATCGAAAATCGAATCGAAAAATCGAATCGAATTGTCAAAACTATTATTTTTAGTAAATTTAATTATTTTTAGTAACAATTAATCAATAATTTAATAGAAATAGTTAATCAATTAGAATTAATTAATAATTAGAATTAGAAATTTTTTTATAAATGCATTACTACTAATCATTATCTAGCAATTAATAGAAAATCTAAATTTAAATTTAATTTATACTATTTTTAGCATTCTTGATATTTTTGACGATTTGATTCGATTCGATTTCTAAAGTTAAATCGTCGATTCGATTTGATTTCAAAGTTGAGATCAAATATTGAATCGATAGTTAATCTAGATAAACTACGTTAAAAACGCTCTTAGCTTCTAACAATTTTAATCTTGTTAAATACTATTGAAAATAAACTTAAATATACTAATTTTAATTCTATTTAACTTATAGATCTTCAAATTGTTTTATTTTTGTTTTAGACTAAAAATCAATTATTGAACTATATATTGCAAGATGCTCTTTTAAAAATTTTGCAATAGTTAACAATTATATAAGATTCTTAAAATTTATAAAATATTCTTTGTCTTAAAAACTCTTATTATAGTATTAAATTAAAATATAAAGCAAAAGTTTTGCGAAAACTTAAACTACTTTGTTTACTTTTTTTATTAATTTCTTTATCTTAATATTTCGATATTTTTTAATAATTTTCTTTATAAATTGTAGATTAATTAATCGAAAATTACAATAAAGATATTCGAAAAATTTCAAGACTTAAAGTTCGCAATTTTAAGAGAAGCTATAATATTAATAGAGTCGAAGTTAATAATTATTTTTAACAAAGTTGCAAATTAAAATTAATATATTAATTTAATATTCTTTATAAAATTAATTATCTTTTATAATTCTTTTTAAAGATTCTTTATATTATGCGATTTGTTAATTATAAAAAATCTACAATATAAACAAACAATCTTCTTTGTCTCTATAATTGTTTCTTTCTTTTTTTAAAAACTATATATATATAATTTTATAAATTTACTTTTTAGATACAACTTTTATAAGTTCTAAATTGTTAACAACTAAATAAGAATACTTATCGAAAATAAAATTTTATATTAAATTAATTAATTAGTAAATGTTTTTTTCGATAACTTAATATTAAAATCTTAAACAATCTTAAATTTATCTTTTGATATTTATGAAAATTGTATATCGAAATTCTTAAAAAGTTTGTAAAATTCTATAAGTATAATATTAGATTAATTGCTAGATCGAAAATTGATATCAACTTTTTAATTCGACTTAAATACTTAATATTAACATCGTAATTTAACTTAAATACTTGATATTAATATTGTGACTCGATTTGATATCAACTCGATTTCTAACTTGATTCGAGTTATCGATTCGAATCGTTAAGTAATCGAAAATGTCGTTATAATGTTAAGAATTTCTATTTTTAAATTTATTACATCACGACTTTTGAGAAATCTATCCGTCAAAAACGAAATAATTTTCTTCTTTATTATTTTCTCGTTATTTGCATTATTTTATTGCATTATTTTATTGTATTATTTTATTTCATTATTTTATTGCATTATTTTATTGCATTATTTTATTGCATTATTTTATTGCATTATTTTATTACATTATTTTATTACATTATTAGTGTTTATCTTTAAATAATTTATTATTATTATTAAGATTGTTGTTCTTTGCAAAATATATTGCAAAATGTCTAATTTTAACAATGTATACAATTTATTAATATCTTCGATTAAGAATAAGTCTAATTTTTTAATGTTGCATTTTAAATAATCTTAATTTTAATTAATTCGCAAGTTAAGATTTATAAAATATTAATTAATTATTTTTTGAAAAAAAAAGAGCTTTTTAAAAAGCAATTAATAAAATTTATTAAAATAGTTCTTTTTTAAGATTAAAAAAAAAACAACGAATACGTTAAGTAAAGTCTTAATATTAATGCTTAATTTTAACAATAATAATTACAAACATCTATTAACGAAAATGTCACAAACAAGATTTAAAAAAAATATTAAATTTACTTTAAATTAAAAAGATTAAAGCAAGTAAGTAATTTAATGTTTAAAATATATTTGTTCAAATAATCTTAATATTAGAAAAATATTCTAAGATAGCATGCAAGAATTGTCTCAAAATTCTAAATTATTCTATAACTATAAGTAACTTTAGTACGATCAATATATTTAAATATCGCAAGACAATTGCTTGCAAAAAACGAAAACAATCTAATTCTCTTTTATAATTCGAGTTAACTTTTGATCGTATAAATTTAATTTAATAATGCAAATAAATAATGCAAAGTTAACAAATTAATAAAAGAAAAGTTATATTGACTTAACGTTTTAATTTAATTAACAAAATTAAAAACAAATATTGTGCAAAATCTTTGTTATCTTAAATTTATTTTTTCGAATTATTAAAAATAAGCATTTTTGACAATTATTGCAAATGCTTCGTCTAGATTTTACTTTTATGCATCGCATTAAATTGTTATTTATAATTTTTTTAAAACATAATAATATTCGTATTAAGATAAAGCAAGATTTAAAAAAGTTACAATGTGTATTTATTGCGTTAGATGCATAATCTAATTTTTAAAAAATCGTTTATCTAAAAATATTAATATATTAAATAAATATTGCATTCTAATATTGTAAATATTTCATTAAATTTACGTCTTTTTAAATTAAATATATTGATTGTTACTTAATGCAAGAACTTCTTAAAATCTTAAATATATATAATATTAAAAACAAACTTTTTGATATTGTTACAAACAATGCAAGCAACAATAATACTTCACAAAAAAACTTAAAAAGACGTTTAATTAACGTGAAACTTTATAAAATAAAGCACAAAATTCGATTTCTTATATAATTTATATTATTAATCTCGTAATTTAAGAGTTTATCAAAGTTATTAAATTAAAGATTTTAAATAATAACATTATGTTATTATTAGAAGACAATCAAGTTAAAAATGTAATTACAAGCAATAATTTGTGCACTATTATTAAAAAGATATTTTTCAAGTAAGTAATGTAAAAAGATAATGCACTTATTAATAAACAAATTAGATTTGCGCTTTTACAATTGCTATTAATAGTTCTTCTTAGCGAAAACTTTGCTTTTAAAAGCTTCAAATTAAAGCTAAAACAAAGTTTCGAACATAAATATAAAACATTCGCATTTGTTAAAACTCTATTTATTTAATGCTTCGACGTACATATTAATTGCGCAATATAATTAATATATAAATTAACAAAATCTTGAAAAACTTAAAGATTTAAGCTATTTAATTAGAAGATAATAAATAATTACTAGTATTGCTTGTTAACAATATGTTATATTCTTTTTATAAATTAATCATAATTGTGTTTAAAATAACTAATGTTAATATGCATTTAAAATTTTGATTATTTAAAATTTTTTTCAATTATTTTAATATTGTTAAAAAAATTATATACGACAATGCGTATTTTTCAAAAACACTTATTATTAAAACTTGCAAATTTATTTTTATAAAACTTGCGAAGTACTATTTTAAGACTAAGAACAAAGACAAATTAATATATAATTTCGTTATAATTTTAGAATTTACTTAAAAGCTAAATTTGTATTAAGATTAAAACACAAAAAATATTAAAAAACAAAATTTTAATAAAATTAATTATTCTTACTACGACAAATACAAAAAAGAATTTAAGAGCTATTTTAATTATTATTATAAAAAAAGAATTACAACTTTAAAAGTCGAAATGCAACGAACTAATAAAATTAACAAAATAAACAAAATAATGCAAATTAATAATGCAATTATTTATTTATTAATAATTATATAGTTTGTTGCGATAATTATACGAACTTTTCTTTAACGAAATTAATGTTGATCTTTATCTTTAAGCAAGAACAATCAATATCTTTGCATTAACGTTATTGTTAAAAAAACTTTAACATGAGAGTTTTAAAAAAATAACGTCTTGAATTTCTTAAAATTAGCTTAAATAATTAAAGATATTTTTTTGTATTTAATATTCTTTGTAAACATCGAAAAAACATTTAATTTTATTAAAAAAGTTTGTTAATAAAATCGATTACAAATAATTTTAAAATTGATCGAATAAATAATGCTTTTTAAGTATTATAAACTTGAATTCTAAAAAAACTATTATCGAAACGTAAGACATTTATCGAAAAAAAAAACAATAATTTAATAATTTTTTTAAAATAAATTTGCAAGATGTTTTGCGTTTAATTAGTATTTAAAGATTCAATATTATTATATTTGTTAAAGAATTTGCATTGTTAATATATGTTTTAAAACAATATAATTAAAAGATTATACAATTTAATAATGCAATTTAGTAATGCATTTAAATTACTTATATCATTAAATTAATATATTTAACTTTTTAAAAATTATATTAAATATTTAGAAATATTAGATTTTTATATATTTTTAAATATTAAAATTTTAATAACTTAATAATAGCGCGTTCAATTTGCAATAACAATAACATATTATTTACGATATAATTTACGAGAGCATTATTGTGCTATTTGAAATTATATTGTAAATTGTATATTATTGTTATTGCGAATTAAAAAATCGAAAATTTAAATTTTTCTTAAGATATATATTTTTTTTTTTGCAATCTTTAATAAGATTATATAGAACAAGATTGTCGAACTCTTTAACTAAAAAAGTTAAATTAATAATTTAATTTTAACTTTTTAGATAATTTAAATGCATAATGTAATTAACATATTTGTTAGAAAAAATATATAAATAATGTATCTTTTAATTAATATATTTGATAAAAAAAGTGCATAATGTAATTAACATATTTGTTAAAAAAAGTATATAAATAGTGCACTTTTTAATAAATATATTTGATAGAAAAAGTGCACAAATAATGCATGTAATAAGATAATATATTTGATAAATAATGCAACAAGATAATGCAATTAATAAATTACATAACTAAATAACTTAAATTCTTGTTAATTATTCTTAATTTTAATTATTTTAATTAACTAGTTTAAAATCGTTATAATTTTATGTTTAACTTAATTTTTATTGTTATTATTTTCGTTTTTATACTTTAACGACTTATATTTGTTCTTTATTAATTTTGCATTATTTTCGACTTTTTTATATTTAACTTCAATCTTATTATTATTTATTTTAATCAGATTTTTTAATTCGTTATTAATCGAATTAAGAGAATTAAGTATTTTATAATTTGCGACATTTTTGTTGCTAGAAAATATGTTTACAAATTTGTTAAATTTATTGATTACATTTGAATCTTAAGTTGCTTTTAACTTATTTAGTTTTTTATAATGCAAAATACGTTGCTAAATAATTTAAATAATTAATATTATATATTTCGACATATTGATATTAAATTCGTCGTAATTTATAATAATTTAATATATATATTAGTTTTATTTTTTATATTAAACACAATACATACTTGAATAATAGAAGTAGACTTTGTTACATTTAATATCAACAATTCGAGATAACTCTTTAGAAACTTTATTAGCGATTTAAGACTTTTAAGATCGTTGTGTCGATGTTTTAGTTTTAAAGCTACATTAGCAACATAAAGTTGCTTCAAGATTTATTTCGAATTAAAATATTTATTTTCGCAAAACAACATTGTCGTAAATTATAATGTTTCTTTTAATTTATTTCGCGATATTTTAATTTATGTTTACAACATAAATTATAAAAAGCATAACGTCTTTAACGTCTATAACTATCTAGATTTTTATTCGATCGCAACTTACATAGTGTGATCGTCGAATTAAGTTTTAACTCGATTAAGTTGACTCGCTCAATCTTGATTCTAGAATTAGACAAATTTCCTAGCTTAACAAGATGGGGCGAGCGAAGAATGCGCGTCGAATGTTCAACTTGACTCATTCAATTACGTGACGTCACGTGATGTGCTAACCCAATTAGGCTAGCGTAGGGTCTACGCTAATCGCATATGATTAGCGTGGACTCTTACGCTAGCCCAATCGAGTTAGCGCGTAGATAAGATAAGATAAGATAAGCGAATGCTAACGCGACAAAGTTAGCTTGGATTCTTGGCATTAGCTCGACGAAACCCGACCCTAGGGTCGAGTTCGCGCCTTAATCCTGGCCCAACCCTACGAGGCCCAAGAGAATGAGTCGAGTTGAGAAAAAAGTGTTCGATTCGATTCAACGATCACACTAAACTTACATACATAATAGTATTGCAATTTCTAATATAATTTGTTTAATTTATATTATAATATTGAATACATTTGCGCTTACAAGAATGTTTGATACTTCTAACATTAAATGCATCTCTCTTATATATACGTTATACTTTCACAAGAAGTAAAAATTCTTTTTTTTATTATCTATAAAAATATTTACGTACAAACATTTTTTTGTATAAGCAACGAATTTCTTGTATTTCTTTGCACTATTTACGATCGATAAAAAAATCTTTTTTCTCTTCGTATATTAAATTATATTTGTTTTATTTTTAACATTTAGCTTTTTTCTTTAAGCAATTCAACTAAGTGTTAATTTTAACAACATATTTTTTTCTCGTCTTTTAACTTGAATTTTATATTTATCTTATTAAAAATTATTCTTAATGTTAATTTTCGATTTGACAATTAACTTGTTTGCAAATTATATTAGCATAAATAATAATATAAAGATAACAAACACAATTTACTACATTAATACTTTTTTTTTAATATATTTTGTTTGTTGCTCTTTAGTTAATTTTGATTAATTTAAAATTTAATTACGATTATTAAAGACTACTTATATTTTTCGTTATGTTTTTTAAGAAATTGTAATCGTCTAATTGCAAATAAACGTAAACATTCGACATTTAATTTAATGTAATTTTTACAAAATATTTTTCATCGAAAAAGTTTATTTCGACATTTTTTTTTAGATTCTCTTTATAAGCATTTTCGTCGTTAATTAATACGTACGTTGTTATTCGTCAAAATTGAGCAAAATTTGATTCAAATCTACATCTTTATTTAAAAATGTCTATTTAAACGTTATTTTATGTAACGATCTTTTTTTATAAGTACGCTCTTAATTAGTTAACTCATTCGTTGTCATTCGCTAAATTTAGACAAGATTTAGCTCAAATCTTTTTCTTTATATATAAATAAATCTATTTGAAAGTCGTTGTTCTTCTTAGATTCTTTTTATAAATATCTCTCGCAATCAATTTATATAGCATTTGTTATTCGCTAAATTTAAGCAAAATCTAGTTTAAATCTAACTTATATTTATTTCTTCGATTAAGAATGCTTATTTTTATGTCGCTCTATTTGTCAATTCTTTTTTACAAACATTTTCGTAATTAATTAACACTTTCGTTGTTATTTAATAATCTAAAGAAGATTTAATTTAGAATTGATTTAGAATTGATTTAGATTTACGTCTTCGATTAAGAATGCTTACTTTAATGTTGCTTTAATTGTTAATTTCTTTTTATAAACATTCTTGTAATCAATTAACATCTTCGTAATTATTCGTTAAAATTAAGTTAAATTTTCTTTAAATAACTTATATTTATACGATTATCGCTTACATGCTTGACGCTCTTTCTTTATTAAAATTATTAATTAATCGCTCAAATTAGTTCATTTTTACGTACTTTGTCATTTTGTAAACTTTTAAATACGAATTTTTTATTCGAAACATTTATTAAATTTTTGTCACTATTTTATCGATTATATCGCTTCGATAAGCATTCGAATTTCGATTTATTAATATTTAAATTTAAGAGAAACTTTTAAAGAGAAACATGCAAGATCTTGTCGTCGTTAAACTTGTTAATAATTTTTTCGCTACAAAATACAATTTTTTGTCGCAATTTTCGTATACATTTCTCTTTTTATATTACGAATTAATTGTTTTATTTTTGTTGTATTTTCTTGTAAACATTTATTAATACATTATAAATATAAAGATTACAATTGTTAATAAAATAAAGTATATATCTTCGATATATTATTTTTTAAAATAAATAAATATTTGCGATTTGTATTTAAATTTCTCGATGCAATAACAAATTATGATTTTTATTATTTTAATCGCTTCTAAAGTTATAGAATTAAACATATATTTAATTAAAGAATTAATTTCAAAACTTTCTTAGTTGTTGTTAAAAAATAAAGACGTAAAAGTCTTAATTATTATTAAGTTCGCAAACAATTTAAATTGCTTTTCTCAATTATAATTTAGCGAGAAATTAATAAAAATAAACAAATTCACATCTTAAATATTTCTACTTAAAAAAGTCGATTTTAATAATAAGATTTAAACGTAATTATGCGACTTTCTATTGTTGATAAAGTTGTAATAATTCTTGATTACATCGCGAACTTGCTTTATTATGTAAAATTAACAATTCTTTATCGCGTCGTAAAACTACAATTGAATAAACTTTTATTCATAATAGAAAAAGATAAAGACAATATCTTTCTTGTTTTCTTTAACACAAAAACATTTTCTATATTGTCGTTACGCTAATTTTTGACGCTTTTTATACGATTAATTATTTTCTCTTATACACGTTTTATTAGCATTAATAGTTTAAATTTTTGCCAAAAATTAGCTTAAGATTCATAGCTTTCGACGTCGTATCTAATGACGAACGTAATTTGCAAAAAGATATGTGTCTTGTGCATAAAAATTTTATGTTTTAACGTAAAAATATATTTCGAACGTCGTTTTATTTTGTTTTATAAAACGAGAATTTTAATACAACATTAAGTTTTGCGTAATAACATTGCATTTTTTCGTTTATTTACGAATTCGAAGATTTGTGATATAAATTTCGTACAATTGATTTTCAAGAACGTAATATTAAGTTTGTCGTTAAAAAATTAAGACGAATGTAAAAGACGCATTTTCTAATTTCAAGACTTGCTTTTGACGAACGCGAGATTAATAATAAATTGCATTCGATTAATAAGCATTTCTATAATTAGAAATAAACTTACATTGTGTTGTATTTGTGACAATAACATTCTTATTACATTGTTCTTTCGATTATCGAATAATAACGTTTTTCTTTTACGTTTAGAAGAATCGTGCGATGCTTTAAAAATCTTGAATTCTGTTTTATTAATCGAATTGTTATTATTTTTTTACGAGACAATTAATGTATATTTTTAAAAATTTAATAGACAATAATTGCGTTTATCATTTATATGTGCGAAGTTCGTTTAAGAGTTATCTATAATACGAAATTAAATGTTCGAATAAATTAATAAAACATTGTATTTAAAATAGCGTAAACTTGTTAAAAATCAAGAAATTAATAGAAAACGCGAAGATAAAATTGTATTAAAAAGAAAAACAAACGAAAGAAACTATTGTAATACGTCAAGATACGTTAGTCTTGAAACTAAACTATATTTAATTAAGATTTGATCAAGATTTGACTTAGATCTTGATTAAATCTTAATTAGATCTTAAAAAATTTTATTCGAACAAAGAAGATAATATTTATTGTTATTTGAAAATGCTTTGCTTTCGCTTAATTGCTAAAATCTTCTTTACATTTTTTACAATTTTATTTAACATTATTGATTTAAATAATTACACACAATTTAATAATTTTGGGTTCAATTGTATGCAACTTAATAATAGCAATAATGCGAACAATTTTTATAGCAACGTCGAAAGTAGCGATTTAAGCAATAATGAAACAATTGTTACAAATATCGAATTAATCAATAACAATAACGACAATAACGAGAAAAATAATAATAGCTAGAAGAAGACTAGCACAAAGATCGAGTTAAACAATAACAATAATAGCGACAACGAAGAAAGTAGAAATCGAAAGAATAAAAACGAACAAAAGAGCACTAAAAAAGAGAATTATATAATCACAAATAATAAATTTTACTCTTCTAGCATTAATTTACTCGTAATAAATTACAACAAAATATTACTTATTGTTTTTAATAATATTAATACGTCTATTAAGAATAATTTAAATTTTATTAATTTTATTAAGATTTATTTTGTCGCTTCAATTATTATAAAGATGTATCTTGCGTTAATGAAAACTAACTTTCGAACATTAAATTATCGAAAAATCAATTTTGTGTTTTTTTCACAATTATCGTTCTTCATTTTAAATTGTTGTTTTTTTATAAAATTAATTAAGTCGCATTGTTAAAGTAAGAATAAAATGATAAATAATAAGTATAAGTTTAACGAACTTAATACTTATAAATTACGCTCAATTATTAAATTTATTACAATTTAGAATGTTCGCACATGTTATATATTTAATCGACATTAAAAGATGTCGTTAAATACATCTTTATGTTTAAAAACATAAAAAAGACGTTAAATTCGATGCTTTTAATCTCTTAATACAATCGATAAATTGAGCGACATTCTTATTACTTACATGAAGTCGTCGCTTTTACTATCTACAATATTAGACAATTAAATCGAAATATCGTTCGCATAACTAACAAATAATAATATAGAATTGTTGTTTTTGTTACTTAAATCAATTGTTGTTTTTTCGTACTTTAAAGATTTTGTATTACATGTTGTTAACAACAACTTATTCGCTAAACGACGATTTTAATTGTCAACTTATTCGTCGTTTTCTTTTTCGTTTATAACAATAACGAAAAAAGCACAAACAAAGTTGTTATTATCTCTTTCTTATATATAAAACAAAGCGACATTCTATAATTCGATCTTATTATTTTTGTTAAATTTATTCTCTTTATCTTCGTCTTCTATATACGAAGATTCTATCTCGAATAAATATTATGCGAAAAGATAAAATAAAAAGAGACTAACGTTAAGTCAATTATTGTTATATAGTTTAATAAATAAAACTTTAATTAAATCGCTCTTTTAAAAATTCAATAACAACAACGTAACATTAAATAAAATCATGTCGTAAAATTACATTATTGTTAATAACAATACATTTAAATCGTCATGTCTTATAAGAAAAACTTAATTATATCTTAAAACAAACAATAATATCAATTTTAACAATAACAAAGCTAATAATTTGTCAATTTTTGTGTTTAAACACTTGCATTATATTATAATTAATTCTTCTTTTTAATTTCGTCAAAATGTACGCATCTTAATCTTTTTATTAATCTATTTTTATTTAAGATCGTTATTTTCTAAGTCTTGCAATATTTGAACGAATCGACGTCGTTACAAATTGCGTAAATAATTAAAATGCAAAACTACAAAAGTTCTTAAAAAACGTAAATTTTAAGAATTGTATATTAAATATTATTCGACGAACGTCTAGTTTTGCTTATTATTTTTTCGATTAATTATCTTATAATTGTCTTGTTTAAATCTTAATTGAATCTTAAGTTTTCGAAAATTATAAATTTTTAAAATCAAGAAATTGATCAACTCTAAAACTTTGTTGCTTCATAAATTTTTTTTCGTCAATATAAATAAAATTTGCGTCTTTGTTTTCGTTTTTAATGTTTATACTAAGAATTCTACTATTAGCGCAATCAAAAATGTTAAATGTGCTTCAATTTATACTAACTCTTTCGCTACGAACAAAGATAATAACGACAAGAAAGAAGCAATCTTTTTTTGCGCAATCGCTCTCATAATTAGCATTATTAAGAAATGTAAAAATCGCATTCTAAATCTTGCATCTTAAGAGTTCGTCTTCTTCTTTAATTTAAACGCTAACAATATTGATCAAAATCTTGCGTAAAATAGATGTTTTTAAAGATAAGATTCTTAACATCTAATTCGAATTTAGTTTAAAATAAATGTTCTCAAAGATTAGATTCTTGATATCTAGAAATTAAGATAACTTAAATCTAAGTTAGATTTAATCTTTTCATAAAAAAGATTTTAATATTCGAAGATTAATTTAACTTAAATTTAGATTAGATTTAACGTAGAAACAATTGCTTCTTAAACAAAAGATCTTTAACATTCAAAAAATAATTCAATTTAAATTTGAGTTAAATCTAATCTAGAACAATTACTTTTTAAAAAAAAGATCGTTAATATTCGAAGATTAATCTAGCTTAAATCTAGACTAGATTTAACGTAGAACAATTACTTCTTAAACAAAAGATTTTCAATATTCGAAGAACAATCTAGTTTAAATTTGAATCACGTAGAACAATTGTTTCTTAAAGAAAAGACTCTTAACATTCAAAGATTAATCTAACTTAAATTTAAGTTAAATCTAGCGTAGAACAATTACTTCTTAAAAAAAATCGTTAACATTCAAAGAACAATTTAGCTTAGATTTAATTTAGATCTAACGTAGAAACAATTGCTTTTTAAACAAAAAATTCTTAACATTTGAAGAACAATTTAGCTCAAATCTAATTTAAATCTAACTTAAATTAGTTGCTTCTTAACGAAAAGATCGTTAATATTTAAAAATTAATTTGACTTAAATCTAGATCAAATTTAACGTAGAACAATTGCTTCTTAGACAAAAGATCTTTAACATTTAAAGAACAATTTAACTTAGATTTGAACTACGTAGAACAATTGCTTCTTAAAGAAAAGATCGTCAACATTCGAAGAACAATTTAATTTAGATTTAATTTAAATCTAACGTAGAAACAATTGCTTCTTAGACAAAAGACTTTTAACATTCAAAGAATAATCTAATTTAAATCTAATTTAGATTTGACTCAAAACAATTGCTTCTTAGAGAAAAGATCGTTAATATTCGAAGATTAATTTGATCTAGATTTGAATTAAATCTAACGTAGAACAATTATTTCTTAAAAAAAAGACTCTTAATATTTGAAGAACAATTTAACTTAAATCTAGCTTAAATCTAATCTAGAACAATTGCTTCTTAAAGAAAAGATCGTTAACATTCGAAAATTAATTTAATTCAAATTTGAATTAAATTTGACGTAGAACAATTATTTCTTAAAGAAAAGATTTTTAACATTCGAAGAACAATCTAGCCCAAAACAATTGTTTTTTAAACAAAAGATTTTTAACATTCAAAGAACAATTTAGTTCAAATTTAAGTCACATAAAATAATTGTTTCTCAAAGAAAATTTTTTTAACATTCGAAGAACAATTTAAGTTAAATCTAGATTAAATTTAATTTAAATTTAGTCTAAAACAATTGTTTCTTAAAGAAAAGATTGTTAATATTCGAAAATTAACTTAACTTAAATTTAAATTAAATTTAACGTAGAATAATTGCTTCTTAAAGAAATTTTTTTTAACATTTAAAGATTAAGTTAACTTAAATTCGAACGTTTAAATAACGATAATACGATAATCTTTTTGTCAATATTAATAACAATCGATTAAGAAGTGTTCTAGTTTTTACTTTGTTATTTTCGAATGTTTGTCGCATTTACAAACTAGTTTAAGTGACTTAATGCAAAACGTTTTAATTCTTTGCTTTCGTTCGTTTAATAAGTAGTACTAAAAAGACGTTTTAATCGCATTTTTACTTTTTTTATTTCGACAATAAAGAGAATTTTCTTTTTGATACGCTCTGTGTCGTAATGTTTAATAATGAGCTAAAAGTCGCATTTGAAAAATTTCTTAATATCTAATTTTTATTGTTTTTGTCAATGATTTCGTTAATTTTTTTGAGCAACTTTTAAAAATTCGTTAAGAAATTTTGCTAAAAGACAAAATTTTTAACATTATAAATAAAAAGTTAACATAGCGTCAAAAAAATTAATTATTTTCTTTGTCTTCGAAATTATAGTCGCAAACATCTCGTTGTAACATATTTTAACACTAATTGATAAAAACTTATAAAAAGATAAAAAGACAATATTATTATATTTAAAAATAATTTATTTCTTCGTTTTATCGTCTTTAATTTGATAGATTTTTTTTTATTAATATTTCTTTTTCTTATCTTTAATTTCTTGATTTTGCATAATGTTCTTGTTATTTACTCTTTACTTTATTTTTTTGTAACAAGAATTAATTTAAATTGAGTGCAATTTGAATTAGCGATTGCGTCTTTAAGTCTTGTTCTATATTTAATAATGTCTTATTTATTCGTTTGCAATTCGAATCTTCTTAATCTTAAATTAAGAATTATACATATATTGTATTAATCTTAATTAATGAAGTTGTTAACGTAGTACTTTGTGCACTCTTAATTTGCTAATACAAGATATACGCTACGAATAATATGTAACATATTATAGAAACGTCGAGATTGCAAACGTTTAAAATTGTTACTCATATTCTTTAAATAATTTATTATTTTGTACATTTTATATATCTTGTAAGTAATTTCTTTGTTAACTTAGCGCTTTAATTTAACAAACGCTTCTATATATCTTTGTAATCGCTTATTACGCTTTAATTTTTTATAATTAAACACAAAGATAATAAGTTATACGTTTTCTACATATTTGTTATTATCTATTGCTAATTCGTTGTTTTAATATTTTTTATTTGACTCTTTATCTTGCACTTATACGCAATCTCTTTATTAATTGCTTTTATTGCGTCAATAAAAAGCGCATTAAATTATGTTTTTTCGCAATCAATTTAAATTAATGTGATTTTTTTCGTTTCGTTTTTAATACGTTAAAGACTTGTAAATCTTAACGAAATAATTCTTTGCTTAGAACGAGTCTTGTTCTTAAGTATTTAAATTAACGATATCGCATCTTTTTTTACGTTTTTTTTGAATAAATATTGCTAAAATCTCTATAAAGTTAAAGTATTTAAATTGACTTTTAATAATAAATCTTTTAGCTTTTCGTTAATGCTAGTCGTTTTAATTTAGATTAATAAGTTGTGCATTGTCGTAATTGTTAAAATTAAACGTTATTAACAAATTTATTAAATTTTGACTTAATATTGTAATACTTATTTTCGACTTTTATTTCGCAATAAATGTTGCTTAAATTTTTAGATATAATATTATATCTTTTATAACAATAATGTTAAAATGTCAAATGTTGTGCATTAATATCTATTTATTTTAGTTCTTCGTTTTGTTCGTTTTTGAAAAAAATTGTTTTAACAAGAATTTATGTGTCGCTTTCTCGTAAAAAATATTAAAATTCTAAGCATTATTAAACAATTAAATAAAAGTTGCATAGTGTGTTAAAACATAAAGCTTAAAAATGTTAAAATATGTTTTATTTTTGTTGTTCTCGTTGTGCGTAATATTTTGCGATCGATATTTAACAAAGATTGTTTTTAAATTATTGATTTACTATAACGAATATTTTAAGTAACTTAGTGTGTTTTACTAAGTAAACATAACGAAGTTCATAATCGTTCAAACACAATATATTGTTGCATTTCGATTTTCTAATAATAGAAATATTATCGCAAGAACAAGTTGCAATATAAATGTTTTTTGTTCGACTTCGCTTCACTATTAAATCTTGCTAAAGTGCTTGAATTTCTTTAAGCTAATAAATCTAAAAATTTAACGAAAACGTTCGTTAAGTATAATTGTTTTTCTTTTCTTTTTGCGCTTTACTAATCTCTTAAAACAAATATAAGAAATAATATCGTTAATTAAAGCAACAAATTAATTGATCAATTTTATAATTACACTTTTAAGCAATTAATGAAGAATGTTTAAATTTATTAAAATATAAACGTTGCAATATTTGCAATATTATGTTTAATTCTTTACGAAATAAATATTTATATTTGTCTTGTTCTCTTTTAAATTAAAATTTTGTTTAATAAACTTAATTTAAATGTATTTAAAAATTCGAAATTTTTATTTCTTCGTGAAATTCTCTTGTTTGTTAAAAGAAACTTTGTAAATATTGTAATGCTTATTTTTCTTAACATTAGTAATAAGTATTTGCTTTTCGTAATTTTTTTTTTTTTTTAATAGTTAAATAACAACTTCTTGTAAAATCATTTGTATATCGAACATTTACATCGAACTTTTTAAGTTTCTTAAAATCTTTATCGAATTAATACGAAAAACACATACGTTA
>JAABUZ0100003733.1_pt1 | contig 22006 bp, 18 predicted proteins | sample 5562091 | NCBI WGS metagenome assembly JAABUZ01 (sample SAMN12813069, study PRJNA571459) | rock metagenome | isolation source: Antarctica rocks | place: Antarctica: Victoria Land, Linnaeus Terrace sud | collected 2015-12-21
TGGCGCGCACGCTCGAGTCGACGCCGTCGGAGTTGGCGCGCGCGGTGCACCCGCACCCCACGCTCTCCGAGGTCGTGGCCGAAGCCGCGCTCAACGTCGAGGGCCAGGCGATCAATATGTAGCCAATTGCCGCTAGCCTCCGGCCATCGCTCCCACGATCATGAAGGGCTCCGCGCCCGTCGCGATCGTGGGGGGCAGCAGAGCATCCGGTGGCTCATGGGACAGATCTTGCGCGCAGGCGAAGAACCGCACGAATGGCCGGCGGCGCTGCGTCACCTGATCGCGGATCGTCCCGCGCAGCATCGGATACGTGTCCTCGAGGGCGTCGAGGACGGAGCGCTGCGTGGCCGGCCCCTCAACCTGGAGGACCACGTCGCCCTCGAGACGCGCCAGCGTCCGCAGGTGCGCCGGGAGCATCACACGGATCATGGCAGTGTCTGCACTTCGACGGAGAGGACGGCGGGCAGATCGCGTACGATGGGGCTCCAGGTATCACCGCTGTCGGCCGACGCGTACACCTGGCCGCCGGTGGTCCCGACGTACACGCCGCACGCGTCGAGCGTGTCAACAGCCATCGCGTCGCGTAACACGTTCACATAGCAGTCTCGCTGCGGCAGCCCGACCGTCAGGGCTTCCCACTCGTGGCCGCCCGTCCGGCTGCGATACACCCGCAGCTTCCCCTCGGGCGGGTAATGCTCGGAGTCGCTCTTGATCGGGACGACGTAGATGGTGTCTGGTTCGTGCGCATGCACGGCGATCGGGAAGCCGAAGTCGGACGGAAGGTTCCCGCTGATCTCGCGCCACGATTCGCCGGCGTCGTCACTGCGCATGACGTCCCAGTGCTTCTGCATGAAGAGCACGTCGGGGCGCGACGGGTGCAGCGCGATGCGGTGGACACAATGGCCGACCTCCGCCGTGGGATCGGGAATACCCTCCGAGCGCAGGCCCTGGTTGATCGGGCTCCAGGTCGCGCCAGCGTCGTCGCTCCGGAAGGCGCCCGCGGCTGAAATCGCGACGACGATCCGCGCGGGATGGCGCGCGTCGAGCAAAATCGTGTGCAAGCACATGCCTCCCGCGCCGGGCTGCCAGGACGGTCCGGAGGTGTGGCGGCGCAGCCCGGACAACTCGTGCCACGTCTGGCCTCCGTCCACGCTGCGGAACAGCGCGGCGTCTTCCGCGCCGGCATAGATGGTCTCCGCATCGATCAGGGACGGTTCGAGATGCCACACGCGCGCGAACTCCCACGGGTGCTGCGTGCCGTCGTACCACTGGTGCGTGCCGGGGACGCCGTCGTAGACGAACTCGTGACCGACCGGGGCCCACGTCTTGCCCCCATCGTCAGAGCGCTGAATCTGCTGTCCGAACCAGCCGTTGGACTGCGACGCATACAGCCGATTCGGGTCAAGGGGCGAGCCCGTGAGGTGGTAGATCTCCCAGCCCCCAAAGTGGGGACCACTGACTTCCCAACGATCGCGTGCGCCGTCCGCCGTCAGCACGAAGGCGCCTTTGCGTGTTCCAACGAGGACCCGTACTCCACTCATCCTGTACTCCTTCCCGTATCCCTCTCTATTTTTCCACAGAAGCGCGGACGATTGCCGTCATAACGTTTGGCGGATGACGCTGGCATAGTCAACAGCGGTCACGCCCTCCCTATGATAGCACGAACGTTCTACGAAAACTTCTCGCATCTTGCGCTGATGAGATTGTGAGAAAGACAACAGCCAAGCGGGTTTAGTCAAGACACAGTTTCTTTAACGAACTCCGATATCCACTTCCAGTGCGTCTCCCCCTCTTGAGCGGCTAGATATCGTCTAACCAGCTGCCGCGCCAAAGAGCGGCGGGCAGCCTCCTCTGTATATCCGGCTCCTACAATTGTGGGCTGTCCCTGCACATTGCTCGTCAGACGATAGAACGTTTCACCGGTTTGCCGCCGATGCAATACGTGTCGGATGACTTTGAGCGACTGTGCAAGAGAGTAAGGTTCACTCGTTTCGAATGGTAACGATGATAGTTCTTGGTCCTGCGTTTCTTTCTTGTCGCGCTCTAACTTGAAAGACGGCACATCTATAGGCAATCCAACTCTCATAAAGGAGCGAGCAACCGCCTGACTAAAGTGTTCGAGAGCAGGAGAAACCAGGGTCACTCGCCCTCGCTTGGTTAAGCCCCCTACAAATTGATTGACCTGTGCCGCCTCGATAGTCTGTAAATGGCCGAAGTCGACAACTCGATCCCTTTCTAGTTCCTTGGGACCAGAGGGCCAGCTAGGGAGAAGATACAGCGACGTGTCAAAACCGCGCCGAATCTCCTCCAAACGATCCAGGTCAAAGGGGTTTTCCAGAAGCCAATCGGAAAGACTTACAGTTGGAGCTACCAAGATACGCGTTACCTTGCCATTTTCCAGATCGCAACTCTGTGTAAGGACGATCAAGTCCAGAGATTCTTGATCAACCGTTACGCTAGTTTTTTGCTCATCATACCTTGCTGTCAGCAGAGGGAAGTCGAAAAGTATATCCCCTTGCTCTGGAATGGATGAATCCGACAGGCGATACCACGTCGAAGAAGTCTTAGTCATCATCGGTCTCGGCATCAAGCGACATCACAAAGGGCGCTTGGCGCGAAGGCGCTCGTCGCTCCACCAGTCTTATCGGGACGTTCTCATACCTAGCTACAACCTTTCGACTAACTGGCGCGCGCATATCGACGGCTTCCGCGAACCCAGGTTGTATGCCGTCCTCCCCTCGGTACCGTGGGCGTTGCTTTCCCAACTGACGTAGCGGCATGCTGTTACCCCGAGTGGCAGCGATTTCATCCAGCCTTTTAGCAAGTCCTTCTTGTGCCCGTTGGTTTGCCTCGTCTCTCTGACGCGACCGCTCCATTTCCTCCCATAACCATGTCGACAAGTATGCATCAACAACCTGTTTAACAATTTTAGATGCAGGTTGCCCTGTTGCACGTTCTGCCTGCTCTATCAGAGTTACAGCGGGCGCATCTGGCGCATAGGCGATATTAAACTGCTTACGCATATTTGGCATCACACAATACCTCCTCTCATATTCATACTACAACTTCTAGTAATGACTAGCAATAGCTAGAGTTTGATAGCTTTTACATAGAACATTTAGGCAGGAAGCGTCTGATCCTGTCAAAGAGAGTTGTGCTGACTACCACACCTATCAAGGATATGGACAAGGTGATGATATAGGATGCGCAGGGCGCTATCCGACTGATCTGATGCCCCGTCTAAGCGGGTAGATAGGCTATGGCTACGTCCTGGCGCGTAGCGAACGCCGCACGAGGCGGAGCCCGGCCAGGCCCACGACGGCGACGCCTATCACGCTCCACAGAACGGCCCATACAATGGCCGGGAGATGTGTCGTCCCGCCCGCGTTGGTCGCGTCCGTCATCACACCCGGCGCGTTGATGGCGAGCCAGTCGAGGGTGCGCAAGGAGTCGAGGGCCGTCAGACATAACTCGACGGCGAGGAACTGCTGGAAGAGGCCGGCCAGGCGCCGCGTGCCGCGACGGCCGACAACCAGCGTCACGGCGGCAAAGACGGCGGTCCAGAACCAGGTGGTCAGGGTGAATGTCGCGCCCTGCAGCAGCATGCCGGCGACAGGCAGCGCGGCGACCGTCGCGCCGATCGCGACGAGTGTCCGCTTGGCGCGACGTAGTGGCGCCAGCAGCAAAAGGGCTCCGGCGCCGGCCGCCCCGAGGTAGCCGGCGCTGCTGATCGCCAGACCCCAGCCGCCCGTGCTGTACTCTTCCCCCGAAAGATCGGGGTTGATGCGCAGGGCGACGACGCGCCCGCCCGTGGCGACCGTGACCAGGGCGTGCGACCATTCATGCGCGTAGACGCCGAAGAGCTTGAATGGGTAGATGACGACGTCGAGGACAGGAATATGCGAGAGCGCCGCGGCCAACACCGCGGCCACGACGACGTACAGGAGGTCCGTGACCGGGCGCGCGGTCCGCGCGCCGGCCGCGGCATATGGAAAGCGTCGTCCGCCTAACGCGCCGCTGCCGGCGGCGCCTGGTCTATCATCCCGGACCGGATCGGCCGCCCGCCGGCCCCCTGGCGTTTCGATCATCCGCGCCCCCCTCGTTTCCTGTAGGATTACCCTGGTTCCATTGTCCGCTCTTTCGTCCTACCGCGCTACTCCCACACGCGCGGCGGGGGCCGCTATGGCATGGGCGTCGACACGCCGGTCGATGTCGGACGCGGGTGATCGTCGCTCTCTACAGCGTCGTCCGTGGGTCCGGCCAGGACGGCGCGTACCTTGGCGATGCGCGTGCCTTCCATGCGCTCGACCGTGAAGAGCAGGCCATCGACGCGTATCTCGTCGCCGACGAGCGGGACGTGGCCTACATGGTGGAACACGAGCCCACCGACCGTGTCGAACTCCTCAAACTCCTCGGATTCCGTGTCTTTGTCGAACAGATCGAAGGCCTCGTCGATGGCGGTGCGCCCGTCGAGCACGTACGCGTCCGGACCGACCTGCTGGATGTATTGTGGCTCACCGGGGTCGTGCTCGTCGGTGATCTCGCCGACGATCTGCTCCAGTAGGTCCTCGATTGTGACGAGTCCCGCCGTCCCGCCATACTCGTCGAGCAGGATGGCCATGTGCACGCGGCGTAGCTGCAACTCGCGGAACAACTCGCCGATACTCTTGCTCTCGGGCACGGCGTAGGCCGGCCGCATGATCTGGCTGATCGGCACGTCGTAGCGGTTGGCGCGCGCGTAGCGCAGCATGTCCCACACGTAGAGCACGCCCACGATGCTATCGACGGTCTTCTCGTACACGGGTATGCGCGAGTGCCCCGCCTGCAAGGCCAGATCGATCGCGTCGGCCAGGCTCGTCTCGATGGCGACGGCGGTCATATCGACGCGCGGCACCATCACCTCGTGCGCCGCGATGTCCTCGAACTCCACCACCGCCTCGATGCGCCGGCGCTCCTCTTCGCGGAACACGCCCTGCTCCTCGCCAATCGTGGCGAGCACTAGGAGTTGCTCGTCGCTGACAAAGGGGCCCGGCGCGGCGGTCACCCCGAAGACGCGCATGGCCAGGTTGGTGACGCCGCGGAAAAAGTAGACGAAGGGGCTCAACACCCGCGCCAGCAAGGCGATCGTGGGGGCGACGCGCAAGGCGGTCTTCTCGGCCGTGCGGATCGCCAGCGATTTGGGGATGATCTCGGCCACGATCAGCACGACGACCGAGAAGACGAGCGAGACGACGATGGCGGAGAATCCGCTGCCGGCCCCGAGGCCGAACACCTCACCGGCCAGGACCGTGGCCAGGCCCGAGGCCACGATGATCGTGACCATGTTCAGGATAAGGATCGCGGTCAGGAACTGGTTGGGATCGCGCAGCAAGCGGTCGACCACACGGCTACCCGGCGCGTTGTGCTCGGACAGGTTGCGGATGCGCAGCTTCTCGACCGACGTCAGCGCCGTCTCGGACCCCGAGGCGAACGCGGCCAGGAGCAGCAAGACGACCAAGAAGAGGACCTGCCCCCAGTTAGCGGATGACCAGTGTAGCGCGCCCAGGGGGGCGAGGGCAATAGTATGGGCAAAGGGGACTAGGGGGACGTGACCGTGGGCAAAAAGGCTATGGGGACCCCAACTAGGAGGTTCCAAGAAAATCAACTCCTTCGGCGCGCTCAATGATGACTCACCAACATGATAGGTATCAGCTGTCGGCAATCAGTGATCAGCTTTATCCGTCTACCTTACGACCAAGTGGCAATATGTAGGCCCAGTGATAAAAGCTGACGGCTGACAGCTGATCGCTGATTGCTCTTATGTGAAGAGCGCGCTCACCGATTCTCCTTCATGGATACGTTTAATAGTCTCGGCGAGCAGCGGCGCGACCGTCAATACCTCTATTTTATCATCTCGCTGCTCTAGCGCGAGGGGAATGGTGTTGGTGACCACGAGCCGGTGCAGCGGACTGTGCACGATCAGGTCGATCGCCTCGGGGGTCATGGCGGCGTGCGTAGCATACATATAGACGTCGCGGGCGCCGCGGTCGAGGATCATGCGCGCGGCCTCCACCGCCGTGCCGCCGGTCGAGAGCAGGTCGTCGACGAGCACGGCCGTCTTGCCGCGCACGTCGCCGACCATCTCGAAAGCCTCGGCTACATCAGGGCGCGGGCGCTGCTTGGCGATAATGGCCAGAGAAGCGCCCACGCGCGCGCGGAATTCGTTGGCGCGCAGCACGCCGCCCGCGTCGGGCGAGACCACCACCACGTCGTCGAGGTCGAGCTTACGCAGGTGCGCGGCGAGCACGCCGCCGGCGCGCAGGTGGTCGACCGGGATGTCGAAGAAGCCCTCGATGGCGGGGGCGTGCAGGTCCATGGTGAGCACGCGGTCGGCCCCCGCCGTGGTGATGAGGTTGGCCACGAGCTTGGCCGAGATGGGTTCGCGGCCGGCTGTCTTCTTCTCTTGTTTGGCGTAGCCGTAGTAGGGGATGACGGCGGTGATGCGCTGGGCCGAGGCGCGCCGCAGCGCGTCGATCATCAGCAGCAACTCCATGATGTTGTGGTCCGTCGGCTTGCAGGTCGGCTGCACCACGAACACGTCGGCCCCGCGCACGTTGTCCTCGATGCGGATGCGCGTTTCCCCGTTTTTGAACGTGCCCACGAGGGCGCGGCCCAGCGGGATGCCCAGCGCGTCGGCGATCTCTTGCGCGAGCATGGGATTGGCGCTGCCGCTGAACACCTGCAAATCCGGATGCATATTCCCCTCCAATGTGTACGACCGCCGCCGCTGTCCCCGGCGCGCCATCGGTGTGGGGCCGCTCAACGCGAGCGGCTCGGACGGCGCGTCCCCACCTGGCGGATGCCGGTCGGGGCCGACGTCGCCCGGTGTACCTTGTGTGGACCCATCTTCGTCGGACATAGCTACTTTCCCAATGGACGCGTCAGTGGACGCGTCAGTGGACGCGTCAGCGGACGCGCTGGTACCCCGGCCACGGTCGTACCGGGTTCGACATCGCGCGTGACGACGGCGCCGGCGCCGGTCCTGCTGCCGGCGCCCAGCGTGACGGGCGCCCGCAGCAACGTGCCGACCCCCACAAAAACATTATCGCCGATCGTGGTGGGATGCTTGCGCACGCCGTCGTAGTTGGCCGTAATCGTGCCCGCGCCCACGTTGACGTTCGCGCCGATCGTGGTGTCGCCGATGTAGCTGACGTGGTGACTGACCGAGTTGGGGCCAATCGTGCTGTTCTTGACCTCGGCGTAGTTGCCAATATGCACGTCTTCGGTTAGCACGGCGTTATGGCGCAGGTGCGCGAAGGGGCCAACGTGGCAGCGCGGCCCCACCCGCGCGCCCTCGATGACGGAGCGCGTGATGTGGACGTCATCCGCGACCGCGCTGTCGACCACCTCGGCGTCCGGCCCGACGACACAGCCGGCGCCGATGCGCGTGGAGCCGCGCAGGTGGGTGTTGGGCAGGATCGTGGTATCCATGCCGATGACAACGCTGGGCTCGATGTAGGTCGTGGCCGGGTCGACGATGGTGACGCCGGCAAGCATGTGATCGCGGTTGAGACGCGCCCGCACGATGGCGGCGGCGGCGGCGAGTTGTACACGCGTGTTGACGCCCTGCGCTTCGTCTGTCTCCGCGCCGTCGATCTCTTCGAGGCGCACGACCGCCACGCCCCGCGCCGTGCCCGCAGCGGTGGTGAGGGCGACGGACACGAGGTCGGGCAGATAGTACTCGCCGTCGGGGTGCGCGGGCAGCGCGCGCACGGCGCGGCGCAGCCAGGCGAGGTCGGCGCAGTAGACGCCCACGTTGATCTCGGCGACGTCTTCCTCGCCGGGCGCCAACTCTTTCTGCTCCTTGACGCCGATCACGCGCCCGCCGGCGTCGCGCAGGACGCGGCCGTAGCCGGCGGGATCAGGCGCGACGGCGCTGAGCAGGGTCAGCGGATAGGGCGTCAGGGCGTGCGCGGCGCGCAGGGCGCGTAGCGTCGCGGCGCGCAGGAGAGGCATATCGCCGTAGAGGATCAGGGCTGTCTCCCCTTCCTCCTCCTCCATGCCGACAGGTAGGGCGTCGAGGGCGACCCGCACGGCGTGGCCCGTGCCCAACTGCGGCTCCTGCACGACGGTCAGTGTCTCCGTCGGCAGTGCGGCGCGGACGGCGGCGGCCTCGTGGCCGAGCACGACGATAGCCTGCCGGGCGCCGGCGCCCTCGGTCGCCGCCAGCACATGCGCGATCATGGGACGCCCGGCCAGGGTATGCAACACCTTGGGACGCGCCGAGCGCATGCGCGTGCCCTTACCGGCGGCGAGAACGATGGCGATGGCGCTAATGGCCCAACTCCCTATCTAGCGTATGATTACGTATCGTAGCCCGCTAAGGATCTGTTGTAAATAGGCATTAGGGTGTGAGGCGCACCGAGCGCCGCAGCGTTTCGAAAGCTCCATCGAGGGGCGCGATAGCATCCGCTGGCCCAAACAGGGCGAGCACGAGGACGCCGGGACCAGGCCGGACCAGCGCGACGCGCTTGACGATGTCGAGGTACTCATGCGCGGTGACGGCGCCGCTCCGTGGCAGCGGGGCGTGCCCACGCACGAGCAGGCGATACCAGGCGAAACCGTCCTCGCGTTGTTCCCCCAGGCGTTCGATGATGGGTCCCTGCATATCGCGGGTGAGAAAAAACAGGCCCGTGCGCAGTAACGGCTCCAGCGCCATACCAGTTTCGGGGAGCGTCATCAGGGCCACGCCGGCCGGATAGGCAGCCGCGTGCGCGGCGGGGTGATAGAACTCAGTCACGCCCACCGGACGGTTCTCGCGCACGAGCCACTCCGCCGGATAATCCAAACGGAAGAAGTCGCGCGCATACGTTACGTAGTCACTGACAGCCATACCAGGATTATAGCAGGACGGGATTATTGCTATAATTCCTTCTGATACGAAAGGACAGAAGCGCCCAACCCGCGCGCCCACCCGTATAGAGGCATGGCCCAACAAAAAGCGGCCCGCAGCGACCAGGACATCTCCGCGATCATGCGCAAGGTCCGCTCAGGCGACACCACCCCCGAAGTGGTGTTCCGCAAAGCGCTGTGGGCGCGCGGCGTGCGCTACCGGATCGCTCCGGCCGCCATGCCCGGCAAGCCCGACGTCGTTATAGCGTCGAAACGGATCGCGGTCTTCATCGACGGCGATTTCTGGCACGGCAACCAGTGGCGGCGACGCGGACGCGCCTCGCTGGAAGATCAGTTCACGCAAACACGCGGCCGCGCGTATTGGCTGGACAAGATCCGGCGTAACATGCAGCGGGACTGCCGGACGACCGCCGCCCTCATAGCGGACGGCTGGACCGTGCTGCGCTTCTGGGAGAGCGACATCCGCCGCGATGTCGAGGGGTGCGTCCAGATGACCGTGGACGTCGCGAACGGCGCCGGCGCGCGTCATCACACGGTCGCCTCGCTGGCGCCACAAAAGACGGTCGCGGAGTTCTTCGCCGGTATCGGCCTGATGCGCCTCGGGCTGGAGCGCAAGGGCTGGAGCGTCGCTTTCGCCAATGACATCGACCGGCAAAAGTACGACATGTACCGCGCGCACTTCGGCGAGACGGACCAGCATATCCTGCTCGGCGATGTCCATAACATCCCCGTCGAGTGTGTACCGACCGTCACGCTGGCGACGGCGTCCTTCCCGTGCAACGACCTATCGCTGGCCGGCGCGCGGCGGGGGCTCGCCGGCAAAGAGTCGTCCGCGTTCTGGGGCTTCGCGCGCATCCTGGATGAGATGGGGCAGCGCCGGCCGCCCCTCGTCCTGCTGGAAAACGTGCCAGGCTTCCTCACGTCCCACGGCGGCTCCGACTTCGAGCAAGTGCTGCTCGCGTTGAATCGGCTCGGCTACAGCGTCGACGCCTTCGCGCTGGACGCCGCGCGCTTCGTTCCACAGAGCCGGCCGCGCCTCTTTGTCGTCGGCGTGCGGGACGACGGCGCTACCGCCGACGTAACGGCTGATGTACCAGCACGACAGATCCAGGAGTCCCTTCACTCCTACGAGGGCGCGGGGCTCGTGCATTATCGTGGGGACGATCCTGGGAGCGCGGGCGTCGCGCCTATGATGCGCGGGACGGGCGAGACGCCCGCGCTCCCGGATAATGCACGAGCTCTGTACGAGAGCGACGTACGGCCCAGGGCGCTGGCCGCCTTCATCCGGGCGCATCCACACATTCGGTGGGCGGTGCGCGACGTGCCGCCCCCACCGACATCTGAAGCGACCATCGTCGACATCCTGGAGGATATCCCCCAAGACTCGCCGGTGTGGTGGAGGCACGACCGGGCGGCGTACCTGCTGCATCAAATGAGCCCGCGCCATCGCGCGACCGCGGACGCGATGATCGCGGATCAGCGGTGGTCGTACGGGACGGTCTTCCGGCGCGTGCGCGCCAAGTCGTCGATGGCCGAGCTACGCACCGACGGGCTGGCCGGGTGCCTGCGCACCCCGCGCGGCGGCAGCGGACGGCAGATCCTGTTCAAGGCCGGCTACGGGCACTACGCCGCGCGCCTGCTCACGCCGCGCGAGTGCGCCCGCCTGATGGGCGCGGACGAGTACATCATCGACGCGGCGCCGCACCAGGCCCTGTTCGGCTTCGGGGACGCCGTCTGCGTGCCGGTCATCGCGTGGATCGCCGAGTACTACCTAAACCCCGTCGTGTCCGAACTGATACGCAACCGCGTCCTGTCTTGACTCTCGCCCCCTCCACATTCCGCAACAAATCATGATCGCCGACCTAGCGCCGGGCTAATGATAGTCGTCGGTCGGCTCCCGATGCGGACGTTTGTATCGCGGCATGGCTCTGCTCCCATGCACGTCTGTTCCTCTTGTGCATACACTATACGGGAACAGCACAAGCCCCGGCGCGGCCGCTCACGCCTGCGATCAGGCACGGCCCTGCCCCAACCCGGCCTCGCGCGCCCGCAGGATCGCCTGGGCACGATCCGCGACCTGTAGCTTGTTGAAGATGTTGGACATGTGGTTGCGCACCGTCTTCAGGCTGAGTCCCAGGTGGGTCGCGATCTGCGGATTCGTGCGACCCTGGACGACCAGGGTCAGGATCTCGCGCTCCCGCTCGGTTAGCTCGGGGAACGGGAGCGGGGGCGCGGCCGCGCGGGACGCGGCGAAGAAGTCGAGCAGGCGTTGGGCGATGGCCGGGCTGAAGATGGCCTCGCCGTCCCCCACCGCCGCGATCGCCCGCAGCATCTCGCGTGGGCTCGCCCCCTTGAGCATGTAGCCGCGCGCCCCCGCGCGCAGGGCGGCGAAGACCGAGTCCTCGTCGTCGAACATAGTGACGACGAGGACGCGGATGTGTGGACTGGCGTCGAGGATGCGCCGGGTCGCCTCGATGCCGCCCATCCCCGGCATCTGCAAGTCCATCAGCGCGACATCGGGCTGCGCGGACGCGGCCAGCGCGACCGCCTCGTCCCCCGTCGTCGCTTCGCCGACGACCTCCATCTCTGGCACGGAGGCGAGCAGCGCCCGCAGCCCATTGCGGAAGACGGGGTGATCGTCGGCGATGAGCACACGCACTATGTCCATCGCTCACTCCTGCCCCAGCGGGAGGAGGGCCGCCACGCGCGTCCCCCCCGCCGCGGACGCCGCGACCGCGCAGGTCCCGCCGAGCTCCTCCGCCCGCTCGCGGAGCGAGAGCAGGCCGACGCCGCTCCGGCGGCTCACCGGCAGGCCGACCCCATCGTCCTCGACCTCGATACGGAGCGCCGCCCCGGATGCGCCCTCCGCGACGGTGAGGCTGATCGTGCAGGTCCGCGCGCGGGCGTGGCGCAACACGTTCGCCAGCGCCTCCTCGACGATGCGATAGGCGGCCACCTCGACGGCGGCCGGCAGCGCGGGCAGAGGCTCCGCCGCCTCCACGCACACCCGCGGCCCACCACCCAGGGCGCCGGCGCCCTGGGTGGTGTAGGAGGAGGCCCGCGCACGGATCGCCCCGACCAGCCCCCACTCGTCGAGCGCGGGCGGGCGCAGCGCGTAGGCCACGCGGCGGATGTCGGCGACGGCCCCCTCGATACCGGCCCCCAGGTCGCCGAGCAAGGCGTCCGCCGCCGCGGGGTCGCGCGTGAGCAGGTTGCGGACGGCCCCGACCGTGAGGGTGAAGCCAGCCAGGGTGGGGCCCAGTCCGTCGTGCAGGTCGCGGCGCAGGCGCCGCCGCTCCTCCTCGCGCGCCGCGACGAGGCGTTCGCGCGACCGCTGGAGGTCGGCGGTGAGGCGCACGGCGTGCGCGGCGACGCCGGCCTGCCGCGCCAGGTCGTCGAGCAGGCGGCGCTCAGCGGGGGTGAAGGCGGCGCTCCCCCGGCGCGGCGCCAGGACGAGCTGCCCGACTGTCTCCCCTTGGTAGACGAGCGGGAGGCAGAGCGGGTCGGTCACCGGGGCGCCGTATGCGGCGGCGACGCGCGAGAGACCGCCCTCCTGCAGGGCCACGGCGACGTAGGGCAGCTTAAGCGCCCCGGCGACCGTCTCGGCCACCACGGGCAGCACAGCGTCGGGGGCCAGCGCCCCTCCCAGGCGCTGGCCGAGGCGCGCGAGCACGGCGTAGGGCTCGTCGCGCTCGCCGTAGAGGAGGCGGTTGACGCCCCGCTGCAGGCGCAGGCGCAGGGGACCGAAGGCGACGGCCACGAGGCCAGTCGCCAGCAGGGCGACAAGGGGGCTGCCGCGCGCCCGCAGGAGGGCGCCAAGGCCGCCGACCACGAGGGTGTAGAGGGCGACGACACCGATCGTGAGCGCGGCGTAGACGAGGGTGCGGTTGACGATGATGTCGATGCCCCAGAGGCGATAGCGCAGGATGGCCACGCCGAGCGAGAGGGGGATGAACGCCATGAACAGGTAGAAGGCGCCCTGGACGATCAGGGCCGAGAGGGCCTGGGCGTGCTGCGCCCCGAGCGGCGCCACCAACCCGAGCAGGATCAAGGTCAGGAAGCCGCCCACCGCCACGGCCACCCCGTAGACGACCCAGGCGGTCTGCCGGCGCTGCGTCACGTCGGAGACCCGCCGATAACGGTACACCTGCGCGTAGACCAGCAGCCCGAACACGCCGAGCACGAACAGGTCCTGCGCGAGCAGCGGCCACGCGCCCTGGCGCAGCGCGGGAACGGGCGCGAGGGTGAGCAGGGACCACAGGACGACCAGGGCCGCCGGCACGCGCGTCCAGCGCGGCACGAACCGCCCATCGGGAAAGACGAAAAAGAACGGTAAGGAGCAGGCCGAGGCCACGGCCCCGAGGAGGGCGACCGGCGCGCGCCAGGCCGGCTGCGCCGCGGCGAGCAGCGGGAGGGTCTGCGGGAACGTCACGGTCCCGAACATTACCAGGAAGACGGCGCCGTACAGGGCCATGCGCTCGCCGCGGCCGCGCCAGAAGAGCGCGACGGCGACGAGGACGTTGGTCAGAGCGAAGGCCGCCACGAGCGCGACGATGACGCCCGCGTACAGGCCCAGCGAGAGGCCGAGGCGCACCAGTGCGCGGGCGCCCTGCGGCGTCAATTGGTCCCCGCGACAGGCGCCCTGCGTGCAGAGGGTGGTCAGATGGGCGACATCTACGGGCAGGCTGGCGCCGAAGAGGCCGACGGCGAGGGCCGTGAGGGCGACCCACGCCACGCGCGCCGCCAGGAGCGGGCGTCCCGTGAGCGCGGGCGCTCCTGGCGGCGCTTCGGGGCGGACGGCCGACGCGTCGAGCACGGCGGGCAGGGACATCGGCGCACTCCTTCGCTAGGCGGTCCTCTATCAGTACCTGCCTTCTATCGTACCGGAGATAGGGCGTCTCCGGCAGGGGGGACGGCCACGCCTAACCGGCCGCCCCGCCCCTGCCTCACACCCACTAGCCGACGGCGGGGTACGCGTCTCGGCCGACGGCCCGCGCGGGGACTAGTCGCACGCCGGACGCGCGTAACAGGGTGATGCTCGTGGTCAGCATCCAGACCAGGAACAGGAGGAAGCCGAGGAGCCCGGCGAGCCCGAGCGGCCCGCGCGGCTGCGCGATCGAGAGTTGATTGAGGCCGAAGAGGGCGGCGGACACCAGCCCGACGACGCCGAGCCAGCGCGGCAGGACGCGCGTCCGCAGGATCTCAATGGAGGCGGCCGCGACGGTGACACCGAAGAGCACATCGGAGAAGAAGCCGAGCACGGTGCTGAGCCCCAAGAGCGCTTGGACGACGGCCCCATTGCGCGGCGTGGCGGCGCCCAGGGCGAGGGCCGCGGGGATGGCATACCACACGTAGACGACGCCGGTCGCGAGCGCCCCGGCGGCGAACGACACGGCCGGGAGCGGGCTCTCCTCCTGCGCGGCGCGCTCTAATATGCGACGGAGGCTCGCCAGGAATAACAGGAAGAAGGGACCCGCCAGGATACTGAGATAGCAGCTCACCAAGATTGCCGTGCGGTGCTGGACGTACTGCGCGATGACCACGCCCACGGGATTGAACGCGCTCGGTGTCGACACAACAAATGAACCCGTGAATAACAGCAGCACAAAGACGAGGCCACCCGCGGCGGCCCCTCGCTCCCCTCGTGTCATCATTTCCTCTACCCTTTCGTGGCTAGCACTATGGTCGGTCGGGCGCTGTTTCCGCGCCTGTCTACAGCCTAGGGCACGCCGTATCCCGTCGTCATGAGACTTGTTCCCGCATAGGCCGGGAAATTGTTCCCGATCCTTCCGGGAACGTGGCGGCGCCATAGACATGGTCGTGACCCGTGACAACATGCATCGATTAAGATAAAGGCAGTTAGCGCCGGGCCAGCAACTCCTCGGCGGTCTTGAGGGCGGTCGGCGGCGGCGGGGAGCCGCCCAGCATCGCGGCCAACTCCTCCACGCGCGCCACCCCCACCAGCGACTCCACTTCGGTGCGCGTGCGCCCGTCGGCGATGCGCTTGACGATGCGCAGGTGCGCGGCGCCCAGCGCCGCGACCTGCGGCAGGTGCGTGACGCATAGCACCTGGTGCGTTTCGCCCAGAAGCTTGAGCTTCTCGCCCACGACGTGGCCGCTGCGCCCGCCTACGCCCGTGTCGACCTCGTCGAAGATGAGCGTCGGCGTGCGGTCGACCACGGAGAGCACCGTCTTGAGCGCCAGCATCAGCCGCGACGCCTCGCCGCCCGAGGCGATGCGCGCTAGCGGCTTGAGGTCCTCGCCGGGGTTGGGCGAGAGCAGGAACTCCACGCGGTCGACGCCCCGCTCGTCGTAGGCGTAGCGCCCCTCCTCGCCGTCGAGCAGGACCGGCGCGCCGTCGGGGTCGGCGCGGCGCGTGATGTCCACGACGAAGCGCGCGCGCGCCATGCTGAGGTCCTGTAGCTCACCCTCCACGCCGGACGCGAGCCGCGCCGCGGCCTCCACGCGGCGCGCGGAGAGTTCGCCGGCCTTGGCGCCGATGCGCGCCTTCAGGCGGTCGATCGCGGCCCCCAGCTCCTCCAGGCGCTCCTCGCTGTTGAGCAGCCCCTCTTGCTCGCGCGCGGCCTGCTCGCCGAAGGCGATCACCTCGGCCAGCGTCGCGCCGTATTTGCGCTTGAGCCGGTGCAGCACGTCCAGACGCTCCTCGATGGCGGCGAGGCGCGTGGGGTCGGCCTCGATCGAGCTGGCGTACGAGCGCAGCGTGCGCGCGACCTCCTCCAGCGCGTAGAGCGCGCCGTTGAGCGCGTCCAGGTTCTCGCGCTGGCTCTCGTCCACGCGCGCCACCTCGTCGAGCGAGGCGGACGTCTCGTTGAGCAGGTCGAGCGCGCCGCGCCCCTCCTCGCCGCCGTTGAGCAGGTCGGAAGCCCCGACGGCCAGGGCGGTCAGGCGCTCGGCGCTGCCCAGCACGCGCTTCTCGGCCAGCAACTCGTCCTCTTCGTCAGGGCTCAGCCCGGCGTTGTCGATCTCCTCGACCTGGTAGCGCAGCAGGTCGAGGCGGCGCGCGGCGTCGGCCTGCGCCTCGCGCAGGGCCTTGCGCTCACGCTCGACGCGCCGTGTCTCACCGACGAGCGCGGCCAGTTCCGCGCGCAACGCGCCGTTGGCGGCGTAGCGGTCCAGCAACTCGATGTGTTCGTCGACGCGGAAGAGCGAGAGGTGCTCGCTCTGGCCGTGGATGTCCACCAGCAACTCGCCGACGCGGTTGAGCAGCGAGATAGGCACGGCGCGGCCATTGATACGGGCAGTGGAGCGTCCGTTGGCGTTGATCTCGCGGCGCAGGATGAGCGCGCCGTCGTCCTCGTCACATAGGTCATGCTCGCGCAGCAGGTCGCGCAGCGCGGGGCCCTCGCCCTCGCCGTCATCGTCGAGCGTGAAGATACCCTCGACGCGCGCGGCGGGCGCGCCGCTACGCACCATATCGGCGCTGACGCGGCCGCCGAGCACGGCGCCCACGGCGTCGATGATGATGCTTTTGCCCGCGCCGGTCTCGCCCGTCAGCACGTTGAAGCCGGGGTTGAACCGCACGTCGAGGCGGTCGATGATGGCCAGGTTGGTGATGGAGAGTTCTTCGAGCATGACGCTGCGTACTACTTATTATTATCCCGCTCGACTATGCATATCTTACTGGAAGAGCTTTTGAAAGTCACGCTGCAGTGCGGGATCTAGCTCTGTGCCTTGTGCGTCAAGCGTGTCAACACGCTGGGCGACGGTGCGAGTCGTCGACGCCGTGTCAGTCACATGAAAGATTTCACGAAAGATTTCACTGTTTTCAACCATCAACTCCCTTATCGTATCAACAAGCGGGGAATCAGCAGATAGGGCGTGGGCAGCGATATAAGGCAGTGCCTGCTTTCGATCCACGGCGAAGAGGGTTTCGAGCGCGCTACTCTTCAAGAACGAATCACCTCGTGACTCGTCCAGAATGGTACGCGCTACCGACGCGGCCAAGGGGCTCTTGCGCCTCGCCAACTCCGCAAGCGCGGACGTAGCGATGAACATATCTTCCGCCAGAGCGAGTGCTCCCAGTGTCTCATTGAGCAATGCGACATAGTCTACTTGGTCGTCGTTAAGCAGCAATATCTCGTTGATGTCCACCATACTTGTCTCCTAATTTACGTGGGGATAAATCTGATGGTTGACAGATATTTGGAACCATCAGGCAGGACCCGCCAGGCGCTCAAGACTTTTAACGCGCCGGTAGGCCCATGCAAATCGCTTCGCGCCTCTTTTGATTCTTTCGCCTCCGCGGTTATCTTCTCGCCTGCATCTATAAGACGCGACATAATGGTATTGACCGTATCGATGGAGTTGGCAAATCCGACTTTAGATAAATTCTCAAACATCTGCTGCGACCGCTCCCAATTATGCTTCAGGGACTTGAGCTTTTCCAGCCTCTCCTCATTCGCGGGGTCCTTATCATAGTTCTTGCGGTCGTTCTGCTTCTCCTGCTGTAGCTCTCGAAGCTCATCTTTGGGATACATCGCTACTTTGCCCATGGGGAAAATTGTCACCTTCCCGACCGGGATCAATATCGAGCCTTGTTTGACACATTGTACCTTGACGCCGTTAAACGCCGTCACCTCGACTATCTCGCGCCCCGTCTCTTTCAACATCTCCGCCGTGACTGGCGTGGAGAGGCGCTGAATCGAACCTTCGATGGTTACTCTCTGCTTTATCCTCGCTCGTCGGCTCCTCCTTCATACCGGGGATGGCGCGTCCATTAGCGCGGGCGGTGGAACGCCCCTTGGCATTGATCTCGCGGTGCCGTGAGCGCGCGCCGTCGTCCTTGTTGAGCAGATCGTTCTCGCGCAAGAAATGGTGGAGCAGGGGATCTTGTCTCTCTTGATGGTATCAAACCCCACGCAACCATGGTATCTTTCTGAGGATGGATGAGCAAGCGATACAGGCCGTGCTGGGCAGCGGCGCGGACACGGGGGCCCTACTGGATGGGTGGGAAGCGTCACAGGCCACACTGCCGACGGGGGCGATCTTCTTTCTCGAGCCCTCCTACGTCGCGACGGCGGTTCAAGAGGCCGGGCTTGATCTCGCCCTGGCGGACGCGCTGGCGGCGGTGGCGCGACGAATCGCCGCCGACCTGGCGGCGCGGGCGCTGGCCTGGCACGTCTACCACCGCCTGTTCCAGGCGCCGGATGTCCAAGGTTCGGCGGTGGAGCGCTGGCCGATCCCCGGGGCGCTGCTGGGCCATGACGCCGCCCTGCTCTACCCGTTGGCCCTCTTCGGCGGCCTGCCGGACCTGCGCGCGCTATATCGCGCCCATATCGTGCCAGCACGGGTGGCCCGCGATACCCTCCACGACGTACAACGCTGGGCCGACCACTATCGTCGCCATCACGGCGTGTGGGGCGTCGCGCCGGCCTACCTGCCGTGGCTGCGCCTCCACCTGCGCGGCGAGTTGTACGCGTTGGGCCGGCTGCAATTCCAACTGGGTCCGTGGACCATGCCGGCGCGCGCCTTCCGTCATCGGACCTCGGGTGCGGTGGTCGCCCTCTCTGAGGAGGGGGTACGCTACCGCGCCGACGGGCAGCGCGACGGCGCGGGCGGCCTGTATGACCCCGAGAGAGCGTGGACGGCGCGCCTGGACATGGGCGCCGGGTGGGTCGTGGGCCACCGCATCACGCCCACCGGCCACGCCCTACGCGTGGAAACGCGCCTGGCGCGGGCGGAGTGGGTGGAGGCGCTAGCGCCCGGCGACCCGGCGCTGCGCCTGCACATTCCGCGCGGCGCGCCCTTGGAGCCGGAGGCCTGCCGCCGTTCGCTGGAGGAGGCGCTGCGGTTCTTCCCCATCCACATGCCCGAGCGGCCCTTCGTGGCTTTCGCGTGCGACTCGTGGCTGCTGGACGCCCAACTCGACGAGTTGCTGCCACCCTCCTCGAACCTGGTGCGCTTCCTGCGCCAGCTGTACCTCGTGCCCGCCAGCGGCGATGGCGAAGCCGCATTGGACTGGGCGTTCGATGGCGTCCCCACTGACCTCGCGCGGGCGCCACGCGACACGGCGCTGCGCCGCGCCCTGCTGGACCACCTCCAGCAGGGCGGGCATATGCGCGCCGGCGGCGGCTTCCTGCTGCCCGCGGACCTACCGGCCTGGGGAACCGACATCTATAGGACGGCGTGACCCTCGCGCGATCAAATCAGGCGCGCCTGCCGCGCCAGGACCAGCAGCAGCATGGTCTTCACGTCGGCCACCACGTCCTCGGGGTTCGGAGCGGGTTGCGCGTCGGGGCCGGGCGACGCGATCAACGCCAGGGCCTCGTCGGGCGTGAGCGAAACCGTCGGGATGTCCTCGTGCTCGTCCGTGGCCGCGTGGCAACCGCGCGCGACGACGAGCGTGGAGCGCTCCGAGAGGACGCCGGGGCTGCTGAAGGCGCCAGGCGTCCCCACCCGCGTCATGTCGTCGCACGCGTAGCCGAGCTCCTCGCGCAACTCACGCCGCGCCGCCCCGATGGCATCCTCGCCCGCATCGATGCCGCCGGCCGGCGCCTCCAGGACGCGACAACCGGCCCCATAGCGGGCCTCGCGGAGAAGGACGACCTGGCCCTCCGTCGTGACCGGGAGGATGTGTACGACATCCGGCGACCGCAGGATCAGGTGGTCCTTATTAGGTTGGGGCTGCTTCAGGACGACGCTGTATGGGCCCGTACTGTAGATAGGCTTCTCCGGCGCGTTGATGGGTTCCATAATCTCCTCTTCCTTCCGACTATCACAGGCGCAGCTTGCGCGGGAGCGTGGCGTAGAAGTAGTCGCGCGGCTGGACACGCGGGAAGCGCGCGGTGTAGGGGCTGAGCGAGAGCGCGGCCTCGTCGCCGTAAAGGTCGAGCGCCTGGGCAACAGAGCGATCGTGTCCGGTCGCGGGCCGCCGCGCTTGCCCCGCTCGATCACGCCGATGGCGTCCACGCTCAAGCCGGCGCGCTCGGCCAGCGCCTCTTGCGAGAGCGACGCCGCCTGCCGGTGCTGGCGCAGCAATACCCCGAACTCCGTCGATCCAGCTCCCGCCATCGTGCGTGCGCTGATGTTTCTCATCGCCGTCCTCTACGCCCCATCGCCCGTCCCAACTCTACGCTTGCGGCCATGATACCACGGCACGCCTCCGCTGGGATATAGGTCTCTGCCCAGAGCGGGCGACCCATGTCAGCATCCGGGTTCCGTCCGGCCTCCGTCCGTGGCGCAGGCCGCTGCCAGGTCGCACACTGGGGAACGTGAGACCCGAGTGGGCGCCTCACAGGATTGAACAGGAGGAACACCATGACCACCCGTCTGACTATAGGTCTTGAGCTGGCCGCCGTGTCCCCAGGCCACACGAGGACGCGTTTCTCTCACCCTCGTCGCGCCGATAACGCCTGGACGGTCGGCGATGCGGATCATGAGCGCGCTGTGATAGCGGTCCGTTGTGGCCATGTACGGAGCAGCGGGGATAGGAGGGTGAGTCGATGACGGCAGAGGCGCCGGCGAGGATCGCGGCAATGGCCGTGGGCGCGCCCAAGAGTACAGGCGACACGGGTGACCGCATGCCGCTCGCCACGACGGAGCTGGCGCGCCTGGGCGCGGAGGAGATGGCCCGCTACCGCAGCGGCGCGCCCGTGGCGGGCGCCTATGGATTCGAGCTGTTCCGGCGTGCCGTGGTGGACCGCGATGAGCTGGCGTGGGTGAACCTGTACGCGCAGTATGGCCCCCTCGTGCGCTACTGGGTCGGTCCGGAAACAGAGGACGGGGTGGCTGAGGACGTGGTCGCCGCTGCGTTCGAGCGGTTCTGGCAGGCGCTGGACGCGGCCACGTTTGACCAGTTCGCCGCACTGTCCGCCGTGTTGCGCTACCTCAAACTGTGCGCGCGGTCGGCACGCCTGGATCGGCGACGCGCCGCGCGCGCTCGGGCGCGCGAGAAGCCGCTGGACGAAACAGTCCACGCGCTACCGGCCCCGGACAACCTTGAGGAGCAGCTGGCGCGGGCGGGGGAGGCGGACGCGTTCTGGCGTATGGTGGGGGCAAGCCTGGCGACCGAGCGCGAGCGGGCGGTGGTCTACCTCTGCTACGTGTGCGGCCTGACGCCGCGCGAGATCTGCGCCCGCTACGGCGCACAGTTTCCCGAGGTGGCTGTGGTCTACCGGATCAAGCGCGTCGCGCTCGACCGCCTGCGGCGGCGACCTGCTCTCCTCACGCTCCATAGCCCCATGGGCCGCCATCTCCCTCGTAGCCCGCGGGTCGTCGCCACACAGCACGCGGCTCCGCGACGTCAGACCGCTCAGGACCGGCTAGCTCCCCCGTGGCAGCCCGTCCCGACGCCCGATTGCGACCACCATACCACGGCGCCCCTGTGCCGCGACGGACGGGGACGGCCATAGCATCCGGGTTCCGTCCGGGTTCCGTCCGTGGGCAGCGCAACCCCGACGCCGCACATTAGGGGCAGACGGGATAGGGGTGGGAAGGCCGGCGGCGCCGCCTGCACAACCAGCCACATCTTCGCCACAAACCCCTCTCCTGCGTCAGGGAGAGGGGTCGGGGATGAGGGCCGCGCGGTCGCCGCGAGAACTAAATGGCCCTGACGCGGTGACCGTGCGTGTCACCTTCGGAGCCCTTATACGCTATCATTGTAGGTGCTATTGATCAGCAAGCGGAAGGATGGATCAGTCATGAAGTTGCGCATTGCCCTGAGTGCCCTCATCGTTGCACTCGTGTCCCAATGGCCTATGCACTCACAAGCGCAAGTCATGCCGCTAGTGCCGGTTCGCTTCATCCTTGACACTTATCCTGGCGCCGCAATACCACCGAAGAACGACTCCTTCGGTATTCAGTTAATGGTTGGCGCCGGCGCGGCGCGGCAGTCCGCCTCTCTCTCATTCTCCTTTTGTACGGCTAACAACCGCAAAGTAAAGGTAAAGGGTTGCATCCACCATCAGCACCCAAGCCTTATTACTCAACGCGCGTACATTGTTGATATTTACTTACCGATAAATACTTTCAGTATCTTATCGAAAAGTCGGGGGGCTAGGCCGCTGCGAGCGCCACGGGGGCGTGGGCCTCAGCCGCGCGTTGGGTGATGAGGGCGGCCAGGGAGGGCATCCGATTGGCGCCAGAGAGACGGTCG
>JAABUZ0100003735.1_pt1 | contig 22004 bp, 17 predicted proteins | sample 5562091 | NCBI WGS metagenome assembly JAABUZ01 (sample SAMN12813069, study PRJNA571459) | rock metagenome | isolation source: Antarctica rocks | place: Antarctica: Victoria Land, Linnaeus Terrace sud | collected 2015-12-21
TATAGGATTTTTTGCTAAACAGATGGTATTATCAGCCGCTCTGGATAGTGGTTATGTATTTCTTGCTTTAATCGCTATATTGACTAGTGTTATAAGTGCTGTTTATTATCTAGGTATCATAAAACAAGTCTTTTTTGATAAATCTGAATATATCTTATCTACAGACTTTATAAATCTTAAGATTTATGGTACTGTTGTAAATAAAAACACTTTTTTTGAAAAAGTAACCTTTACAGTTGATAGTATTGTATTATCAAGTTGTTTAACTACCACTATTTCTACCTTAACATTAATAATTTTATTATTTATATTTACCCCACAAGAATGATTAAGTATGGCTAATATATTAGCACTTATATTATTTAATCCTTAAATGACTAATACTCTTTTTTTTTTTATTTTTATTCCTTTATTAGCATTTATTTTATTAGCAATTAACTTGATATTTGCTCCCCATAACCCTTATCAAGAAAAAAAAAGTGCATTTGAATGTGGCTTTCATTCTTTTTTAGGGCAAAATAGAACACAGTTTAGTATATCTTTTTTTATTTTTGCATTACTGTTTCTTCTTTTTGATTTAGAAATTCTTTTAGTATATCCCTATATTGTGAGTGGTTACGCAAATGGCATATATGGTCTTATAGTAATGCTAATCTTTTTCCTTGTTTTAACATTAGGCTTTGCCTTTGAGTTAGGTAAAAACGCACTAAAAATAGATAGTAGACAAATGTACAGTGTATGGTATAAAGGAACAAACATTCTAGATTTTAACTCTAAAAAAAATACATTTATTTTCTATACTTTAAAAGGTAATGTCATTATCAAAGCATTTTATCATTATTATGCTTGTTTTAACTTACATTTTTATTGCAAGCTTATGCTTAGAAGTACTGTTTTTAAAGTTATTTTTTTAGTAATTTCAATTTTTTGTCTCTATATATTAAAAATGGATACTTTTTCTTTTAACACTCTATTACTTGTATCATTATTTATATTTTATACTTATAGAATATATTGTAAAGCTAAGTTTAATCTAAACCTTTGAATTTATTTTACAGTTTTATTGCTATTAAGTTTATCTGTATTGGCTATATCTTGACAAATTATTGCAATATTGTTGACGGGAGTTAGTGGATTTCTGCCTTCTTTTATAGTTTGGTTATCCCTATTACCAGACCCAGACAATTTTTTAGAAAATTATCTAGTGTTAACAGAACCCTCTGGTTCAAATAACTTTTCTGGATCTCAGGGAGAAGGGTCAGGAGGTAGTGGTAATGGAGGAAGCACAGATCCTGGACGTAATACAGGTCCTAATGGTGGTTCAGATATAGGTAACCCTGGTTTTTCATCTGAGGGTGAAAAGGAGGAGGATCGAATGAAAAGATGATACAGTGTTCATCATACTGAGGCTGGAACTAGGGCTCATATATCTGAGGATGGTATTTTTTGTTCGCATTACGGACAAATGTACCGTGTAGATGCAGTAGATCAAGATCCAGATGATCCAGGTGAAAATGTAAATTGTCGTGGTGGTCATAAAACTCCTCTATATTTTCCGCCTGGAGAAGCAGAACCTGGAGACATCAGCAAAGCGGGTGGTTGACATTGTGGCACATGTGCATATACTATATGTGACGGTTGTGTGAAAGCTGATATACGTTTGTATGCGAAGATTCAGTCAGGTATAACAAAAGTTTAGATAATAAAGCTTGTAAAACTCTACTGGAATAAACTGATAAAGGTTCACAAGAAGGAACAGAATTTGATGACGGCTATACTGTTTTATCATAAATCTTCAGAGATTTATTAAATTCTTCATAACCCTATGCCTATTGTGATTAAGTTTGTATAAATAGAAAAGTTTTTAGCTTTATTAGAACAATAGTAAATAGTTATAATATATTAAATATTATAATAATTATTAAAAAGTGGGGGGGGAGGGGAAGGGGTCTAAATATGATCTTTATGTATTTAAAGACTTTTGCATTATTGGTTTATTAGTTTCTTTTATCCTAAGTGTTGTAAACTACTATTCTGAATTTTAATTTGAATTTTTTAAACCTCTTTTATGTGAAGAAACTGATAAAGGAACGGGTAAAGGCTCCGTCAAAGGATGCGGTAACGGTGCCTCGCCTTCATCTCTGGGTAATACTTATTTACGCGCTGTTGCTTATAATCCTAATGAAAACAGATATTCAGATGTTTCTAGGTACTCAAACGTTTCTTATGCTTCTAATCCCTCGAATGTTTCTAGAGCTACAACAACTTACTCAATGGCCATAATGTATGCTCCTTCTATAACTAGGGATTCTATATCTTATAGTAGACCAACACCAGAGTTACATAGAGTTGCAGGTGTTGTACAAAGATCTAGTAATGATATGGTATCAACTGTATTACCTTCAAGACCTAGACATATACCTAGTATAATACCTTTTCCCCTGCCAAGCGGCAATCTTTATTTATTCCCAGATTCAACATCAATTGCTCGTCAATATACTACACCAACCAACTCAGCTTATAACCCTCCAAGGACTACAAGACCTACTAATTTAACAACACCTAGTACAATGTCACCCTTATTCCCTTCATCTTCACATAATGCAGCTAATACAGTAAGTAATTCACCTAATGTTAATCCAAATACAAAAGATGGGTTTAAATGTGATAGTGTTAACAAACATATATCTAGTAATCATGCATCAACTATAAATACGACAGAAGAATTTAGTAATCGAAGACGTAAAATTATAGAAGGAGTTACTACAGAACTAAACAGAGGTTATTCAAGTAAACAAGTAGTAATAGCTAGAAAAGGTTGGTTTGGCAAAATAAAATTAGGTTTTTAATCTTTTGGTTCAGACATCAAATCTAGATATGTAAAATATGATGGTATTGCTAGACGTAAGCTTTTATGAACACTTTGACAAGGAGGAACTGAAAAGTATAATTCATATGAAGAGTTTAAAAATTCATTAAATCCAAATATAAAGGTTTGGAAAAAGATAAAAACAGAAATTAAAATGTCATTAAAACAAGAGGTCGAGAACTTTTTAGACCATATGAGACCTTTTGATGGTGTTTTGGATTGTTCTAATAAAACTAAATATATGAATCATAGAAATACAACAAACAAAAATATAGGATTCTCCAATTCTAATGATAGAAACAAGATAATTCATACTAGTAAAGGTTTGAAAAATCTTAATCACATGAAGGTTCGTCAAGAGAGTAACAATACTGTTACAAATAATTTCTCTTCACCTAACAATAATGTTAAAGCTCACTTAACAGATAATAGTCAAAAAAGTGATCTTTATCATAAAGTGAAAGACATAATACAAGTGCAAGACATCATAGACATCATAGAAGTCATACAGGTCATAGAATTACTAGAACTTCTAGAAGTTAACCACAACTAAAAAATATCTTAATTCTTTATATAGGTTTATCTAGTTCCTTTAATCTAGTATTTTGCTCATAGTTACTAACCATAATAACAATAAATATGAATTATAATGACTCACCTAACGTCTTTTCTAAAGATAGATATATAATTAGCAATAAATTGCAATATGCTTTATAACTTTCAACCTCAAATCTAGATATAGATTTTTCAGCCTCACATCCAGATATAGAACATTCAACCTCAAACCCAGATATGGAATATTCAACCTCAAGTCTAGATATTGTAAATTCAAAAAAAAAAAAAATAAAGAGCAAAAAGGTATTTATTTAGTAATGTTAAATATTATTAAACTTCTAGATCTAAAGTTACTTTAAATATTATTTTAGATGAAAGATCTATTCGTAATAGACAAATAGTATAAAAATTTATATAGCTAAATAAAGTAAGAAAGAGAAAAAGCTGCTATATTATATAATTACATCTAGTTACTGCGAAACTAATCTTAATTATTGCTATAAACTATATAGTTTATAAAAAAGTAAGTTGTAAATTCTTAATGCAAGAGTTTACCTTAAAATTTATAAGTTTTTAACTAAAAAAATTAGCGATACAGAAAAAGGGTATACCCTGATTATAGTATACTGTGTATATGCTAGTATTTGTCTGCATCTGGTAAGCATTCTAATACAAATAGTACATCTAATACACTTGAATTGAGAGAAAAATCTATCGAAGATGATGACAACTCATCTACTGTTTCTTATGCATGTGAGAATGCATCTAATGAGTTGGTTTATAAATGAGAACAGGGACAACAAGATGAACAGAGTGAACCCCATTTACAAAAAAAGGGTCCAGCTTGTAGAGTCCATTTGGGGGATATCTTAAATCTAAACAAGTCATCTCTTTCGCTTTGAACAGAAAGGTGATTTTTATCTTCAAATGCAAAAGATATAGGAACATTATATCTTATTTTTGCTTTATTTTCCGGATTAATCGGTACAGCTTTTTCAGTATTAATTAGATTAGAGCTATCTGGACCAGGTGTCCAGTATATAGCAGATAATCAATTATATAATAGTATTATAACTGCGCATGCAATAGTTATGATATTCTTTATGGTCATGCCAGCTATGATAGGTGGATTTGGTAATTTTTTACTACCACTATTAGTTGGGGGTCCAGATATGGCAAAAGAAAAGGACCCTTTGGTTAGAAAATATACAAACAAATCTAAAAATTAAGATTAAAATAAAAATGAAAAATAATAATAAAATTGTATTTAATAGCTATTTAGCGGGTTTATTTGAGGGAGATGGTCATATTTGATTACCTAAAAACAATACAAAAAAGAAGCACAATCCAAGGTTTTGTATAACTTTTGGTTTAAAGAATGAAGCATTAGCCAAAAAGTTGCTTGAGATAATAGGTTATGGATTTATAAGATATAAACCTAAAGATAATGCTTGCGTTTTAGTAGTTTCTCCTGTAAAAGGACTTAAAAAAATAATTGAATATATTAATGGTGAATTAAGAACACCAAAAATTATTCAATTACATAATTTAATAGATTGAATAAATAAGAATCATAGTTCTAATATAATAAAGTTACCTTTGAAAAAAGGAAATTTAGATAAAGATAGTTGATTATCAGGTTTTATAGATGCTGATGGAAGTTTTTCTATTTTACACACTAAATTAGTAAATAATAATAAGAAAAGAAAAATTTCTTGTAGATTAAGAATAGAACAAAGAATGTGTGAACCTGTAAGTGGAAATAGTTACTTTAATGTATTAACAGAAGTAACAGATTTTTTAGGTTGTAATTTAAAAACTAGAAAGCAAGTTAGTACTGGTAATGTATATTACACATTAACAGCATCTAGTCGTAAATCTTTATCTATGATTTTAACTTATTTTGGAGATTTTTCTTTATACTCATCTAGATACTTAGATTTTAAAGATTGAGAAAAAGCAGCTAATTTAATATTAAAAAATGATCATTATACTGAACAAGGAATTGTAGAAATAAATTCATTAAAGAATAATATGAATTTAAAAAGAACATATTTTAATTGAGATCATTTAGATAAATTGAACTAAATTACATATATTTTTTAACTAAACAAGGAAATGCCGTGTAAGAGTGTGAACTCTTATATTATTACTACGCTATATGCATGGAATCTCTCGAAGTAGGATGTTTTTTATCCTGTTAACAGATATATATACATCTAATTGGGTCAATAAAAATCCTAAAGTTGTTTTTTCAACTGAATTAGCCGTAAAAATTATATATACATGGGAAGAATATGCAGGAAACAATGTAAAATAATTATTTTACAAAGGATCCTCAGAGACTACACGCGAAGCTCATTACTTTAGTAATGATGAAGACATAGTCCGTTTGGGTAGGAAACTACTTTAAGGTTCTAGATTTCCTAGACTTAACAATATTAGTTTTTGGTTATTACCTCCTAGTTTAATACTATTTTTATTTGCTAGTGGTATTGAGAATGGAGCGGGTACAGGTTGAACTCTTTACCCACCTTTATCAGGAATACAAAGTCATAGTGGACCTAGTGTAGATTTGGCGATATTTGCATTACATTTATCCGGAATAAGTAGTTTATTAGGTGCTATAAACTTCATTACCACAATACTAAATATGAGAAGTCCTGGTATCAGATTACATAAATTAGCTTTATTTGGATGAGCAGTTGTAGTTACTGCAGTATTACTGTTATTATCACTACCTGTTCTAGCTGGTGCAATTACAATGATTTTAACGGACAGAAACTTTAATACGTCATTTTTTGAAGCAGCAGGGGGTGGTGACCCTATTTTATATCAACATCTTTTCTGATTCTTTGGTCATCCCGAGGTCTACATTCTTATTATTCCAGGATTCGGTATAATAAGTACTACTATCTCGGCAAGCTCTAACAAGAGCGTATTCGGTCAAGATGGCCCTTTAAATATATATTTTTATTTAACGCAACAAACTATATGCAGGAAATTAGTAGCTTATATACTACAAACTACTTTTTTATGTCTTTTTAATTTAAATAATCTTTTTAATATTATAAATATAAATCTAAGAAATGTAACAATGTTTGTACAAGGAATATTATTTTTCCCTACTAACAACCCGCCGATAACCAAAGCACCAAGTTTTTTTATAAACTTTAAATCTAAGACTTCAATGTCTAAAGGATTAAGCATGTGAGTAGGAATCTCAGAGGCCATACGTTTGTTTTCAACTTCAATTGTAAATTCTAATAAAGAAAAAAAATTCCGTGAATGGTTAGCTGGTCTAATTGATGGTGATGGTTGTTTTCAACTTTCAAAAAAAGGTTATGCCAGTCTTGAAATAACTATGGAGACACGAGATAAACATTGTGTTTATCTCATTAAGCAAAAGTACGGTGGTTCTGTTAAATTAAAATCTGATGTAAATTGGCTAAGATATAGACTACATCATAAGCAAGGAATATTACTTGCTGTTAATGCTGTTAATGGTTTAATTAGAAATCCTGCTCGTATTATACAACTAGGTAAAATATGTGCAAAGTATGATATAGGTTTAAAATATCCTGAAGCTTTAAAATATGATAGTGGCTGGTTTTCTGGGTTTTTTGATTCAGATGGTAGCATTTATTTAAATTTGCTATCTAGTCAGGTTTTTATTACTGCATCTCAAAAAAACAAATTTTTATTAGATAATTTAGTTTCTTTGTATGGTGGTACTATTTATCCTATGGTTAAAGTAGGAGCTTTTAAATGAACTGTTTTTAGAAAAGATGAAATTACTAAATTACTTGCTTATTTTGAAGTTAATCCATCTAGATCAGCTAAACACAAAAGATTGAAATTAATGGAAAATTACTATGAACTTAGAAAACTAAAAGCTCATATAGCTTCTAGTGATTCTTTATTAGGGAAAAATTGAAAAAGATTTCTTAAAAATTGAGATAATTATATATAAGTTGAAAAAGAGATGGTCCAATATAACTCGTTAGAGTTTATTTGTATCTTGGTATGGTATACGCAATGATGTCTATTGGAGTTTTAGGTTTTGTTGTCTGGAGTCAAATGATGGCTCTCCCATTAAGTGATTTATGGGTAATAAATTCCACTGTAGGCTGGAACGGTCTCCTTTTTTTGTTTCTATTTTTCGTGTTTTCTTGTTGTGTTAAAACAAAAGAAAACAACAATACAAGATTAGGAAATTTATTAGATACTTTTTGTAGTTTAAATGCTAATAAAAGTGCCCAATCAGCAGGAAACTCCTTAAGAGGATCCTCAGAGACTATACGTGGAAATACTTATGATTTATTTCATACTAATTTTGCATACTATTTTAATGAAAAATTTAAAAATGATAACAATTGATTATCTTGATTTATTGGGTTTTTAGAGGGTGATGGTGCAATATTAGAACATAAAGGAAGGTCTTATTTTGTTATTACTCAAAAAGATGATACTGTTTTACATGAAATATGTGAAACTTTAAAAACAGGTAAAGTTAAACATTTCTATGATAATGAGGGTAATAGAAAATATTCTAGATATATAGTGTCTGAAAATAATGGAATCTTTTTATTATACTTATTACTAAATGGTAATCTTGTACTACAATCTAGAGTTAATCAATTAACTAAATGAAACATTGCATTAAATAATGCAAGTAAATTTAATTACTGTTTGTTTTACACTAAGGAAATACCTAGCTTTGTATATAGTACTAAAGAACCAAATCTTAAGCATGCTTGATTGTCAGGCTTTACAGATGCTGAGGGTTGTTTTTCAGTTAAAATTGCTAATGAAAAAGGGTTGTTCTATGTCTCAGTCTTATTTATTATAGATCAAAAAAATGCACAAGAAGTTTTAGATAAAATAGGTTCATTATTTAGTGAAAATAAGAAGGCAAAACTTAGAACGCCTAATATCAATCATTCTTTAGAATTAAACAATAACACGATTAAACCTTGTAATAATATGTTTAGATTAACTTTCTATTGTAATGATATTAAGAAAAACACAAGTTCTAAAATTATAAATTACTTTAACACATATAAGCTAAAAACAAGCAAAAAAGAGTCTTTTCATATCTGAGGCGAAATACTAGATATTGTTTTAGGTAAGCAACCTTTATCGCCAGAAAACCTTTCTAAGGTTAGAAAATTAAGACATAATATGAATTATTTTACGATAGAAAATAATCCTATAGGTCATGCTAATAAATCATAAGTATAAGATATAGTCCAGCTTTTACTAATTAAAATAGAAAATTAGTAGAATGCTACATCACATGTACACTGTAGGATTAGACGTGGATAAACTTGTGTTCACGGAAAAAATCTTGCTATATGCTGGAAACTCCTGTATAAGTAGTCCACTCGTATTATTTACGCTCGGAACAATCTACTTTTTTCAGAAGGGAAAAAACTATTCTTTAGTTTTTTTAAAACTTCTGCCGGGACAATCAGCAGGAAACTTTGGTTTTAGTACAAAAGCTACGGCAGTTACTAAAAATACTTATAGTAAATATACAAATTTACCTTTAATTTCTGAGCATGTACCTGCACATAAGAGCAACCTAACGCAGAACGAATTTGGGTTTTTTTTAGCCGGATTAATTGAAGGAGATGGTTGGTTTGGTAAAAAACAATTGCATATAATTTTTGCTGAACAGGATGTCTCATTAGCTTACTATATCAAAAAACAAATTGCATATGGTAAGGTTTATAAAATTAAACATCTAAAAGCAGTTAGATACATTTGTAAAAACACAAATGGTTTATCTACTATCTTATCTTTAATAAATGGTAAATTGGTAAGTGATTATAAATATCAACAGTTAATTAAACACAACTATAGTGAAGATTTTAATATTGTTGTTTTACCGCCTTCAAAAACTGTAAGTTTGGATAATTTTTGATTAGCTGGTTTTTCTCAAGCTGATGGTTGTTTTCAAATAAGTGTCGTAAAAAGTAAAACACACAAAACAGGTTATATTGTAAAATTGGAATATTCTTTAAAGCAAAATGATGATTTACCTCTAAAACTGTTATACAATATTTTAAAAATGGGAAATCTTTCTCAATACAGCACAGGGATCTGATGTTATAAAAGCTCAGGCTTTAATACAGCAGTAAATTTAATTAATTATTTTGATAGATTTAATCTTTTTGCAGCCAAGTATAAAAGTTATCTCAAATTTAGAAAAGTGTATATAATGATAACAGAAGGTAAACATTTAGAAGAAAAAGGTGTTAAAAAAATTATAAGTATTGCAACTAGAGGATCCTCAGAGACAAGCACGCAAGAGGTTTAATATTATTAGAATATTAAATCAAGATACTGTCCACAATTTCGCTTTTAGACGAGAGCTTACTTTACAGCTGCAACATTAATAATAGCAGTTCCTACTGGTATTAAAATATTCAGTTGGTTAGCTACATGTTATGGAGGATCACTTCAATTAACACCCTCAATGCTATTTGCATTAGGGTTTGTATTTATGTTTACAGTAGGGGGGTTAAGTGGTGTTGTTTTAGCAAACGCATCACTTGATATTGCATTCCACGATACTTATTACGTAGTAGCTCAATTGGGCCTAAGTATTATCTCTTTTTTTTTATTAGTATTAACTAATATTAAATATTACTTTGAAATTGACTATATGCTGGAAACCATGTTTTTTGCGTATTGTTTACTATTTATTAATACGTTTTGTCTTTACAAACTAGACTATAGTAGGTGTAATAAACTTTTAAGTAGTGAAAATAACAATACAGCAATAAGTTGTAAACTTATGAATATGCAATCAGCAGAAAACTGTAAAGGATTCTCAGAGACTGAACGTCAATTGCCAGATAATAAAGATTATACATTTTGAAATTGATTTGCAGGGGTATTGGATGGAGATGGTAATTTTGATATTAGAAAATCCCCTATCGATGGTAAAAAAGTTCTTAAACAAATTAGAATTAAACTACATAACAGAGATGTTAAAATATTAACGCGTATCCAAAATTATTTACATATAGGTAGAATTAGATCTGATAAAAACAAACCTTATTCTATTTTTATAGTGTCTACTAAAGAATCTATGAATTATATTTTAAATGGAGTTAATGGCCTTATTAGATTAAAAGTGCCCTCGTTTAAACAAGCATGTTTTTTGTCTAATATAGATTATAATGAAGCTAATTATAATATAGCTTTATATGACCCTTATTTTTCAGGCTTAGTAGATACTGACGGTAGTATAGTATTTAATTATTCTGGTAACAGAATAGAATGTAATTTAGAGTTTAAATACAATGAATATAGTTCGAAGTTAAATTTCAACAATACTATACCGAGCTGCAAACCCTATATAATAAAACGCAGTAAATCTTCTAATACACAAAATTTTAAAAACTTTTTATCTATCGCTTTTAAATTTCAAAATGTTAATAGTATGCTACTTATTTACGATTACTTTATGCATAATAGATTATATTGTGATATGAAATTTTATAGAGTTACAAAAATTAAATCTTTTATAAAGATTAGAAAATACAAAACATACCCTATAAACAGCATAGAACATAAAATATACTCAGATTTTGTAAAAAATTGAATTAAATATGAAAATCCTTTATGATATAAAGTTCCTTTCATATCTAACTTACAATAATAAATAGCTTACTATTACGGGTAATGATACAGTCCACTTAATAGGCTTTTGCTTGTAGGATTTATCTTGTTTGTTGTAATGTTCTATATGTTAGGGAGATATCTAGATAGCAAACCTCTGTGAATGAAAGTAATTAAAAATATCATATTTATATTAATATTCATTTTTTTATATATGTATCTTGACGGTGTAATATCTGGACCATTGTTATGCGACCACGTTGATGATCTGAAAAACGGTACAATAGCTAGAACTCCTTTGCTCCAAGTGGGGCAAACTATAAAAACCTTACCACATGGTACTTATAACGTTACAGGTGGAGCAGTGGAAATAGGTTATTTAGGTAATGGTAATGTTACAAAAGTAATAGGAATTGCTCCTAACGGTATTCCACCTGCTACACTTACTTATACTCCAGGTATTCAACCATACAATCGGAACTTTGCTTCTATTTTATTTGAATTACGTGAGGCAGGGCAAAAAAATGTTAGCCACTCTGCCTTGGATTATGTATTCTCTGCAAATAGACAGCTAGTCACACCGGCTGGAAATATTAACGCTCTATACTTACAAAGTTACAGAGCTTTTGCAGAGATGCCATTCGCACAATTTGGTGAAACATACATATCTAACAGTGTCATTAATCGTATAGCATTATAGATATAAATACGACAAACAATTCCTATTTTTTTTGCATTTTCACTACGTATTAAGTATGGGAGCAGTATTTGCATTATTTAGCGCATGATATTTTTGGATACCTAAGATATTAGGTTTAGATTATAATAGATTATTAGGTAAAGTTCATTTCTGAATTCTGTTTATAGGGGTTAATGTAACTTTTTTCCCTCAACATTTTTTAGGTCTACAGGGAATGCCACGGCGTATAAGTGATTACCCTGATGCCTTTGCTGGGTGAAATCTAATTTCTAGTTTTGGCTCGATTATAAGTGTAGTAGCTACTTGATTGTTCTTATATATCACATACCTTCAATTAATTGAAGGTAAGGCAACATCAAGATACCCTTGACTAACTCCACAATTTTATAGTGATTCCTTACAAACTCTGCTGAATAGAGCTTATAACTCATTAGAGTGATGTTTAAATAGTCCACCTAAACCTCACGCATTTGTAAGTTTACCTCTTCAGAGTAAATTTAACTTAAATTTAAAGTTTGAGATAAATAAAGTTTTATCTGTAATTATTTTTTTATGTTTTATAATCATATGATCATTATTTGAAAAAAAGAAAGCATTTTCTTATTTTGAATACTGTGACGCACCCAGACCATGGGGTATATATTTTCAAGATAGTGCAACACCACAAATGGAAGGACTTGTAGAATTACATGATAACATCATGTTTTATTTAGTAATAATTCTATTTGGTGTTGGCTGAATATTAGTATCTATTAGTAGAAACTACTCTAATGATAAAGCACCTATATCTCACAAATATCTGAACCACGGAACATTAATAGAATTAATCTGAACAATCACACCTGCTTTAATATTAATCTTAATCGCCTTTCCATCTTTTAAATTATTATATTTAATGGATGAGGTAAGTGACCCTGCTATGTCCATTTTAGCAGAAGGGCATCAATGATACTGAAGCTATCAATATCCAGATTTTTTAAACAGTGATGAAGAATTCATAGAATTTGATTCATATTTAGTACCAGAGTCAGATTTAGAGGATGGTGCATTAAGAATGTTAGAAGTAGACAATAGAGTTATTGTTCCAGAATTAACTCACATTAGATTTATTGTCACTGGAGCTGATGTAATACACAGTTATGCCTGTCCAGCCTTAGGTATTAAGTGTGACGCATATCCTGGACGTCTGAATCAAGTTTCTGTGTTGATTAATAGAGAAGGTGTCTTTTATGGTCAATGTTCAGAGCTTTGTGGTATTCTGCATAGTTCTATGCCTATTGTGATAGAATCTGTATCAATAGAAAAGTTTTTAGCTTGGTTAGAAGAACAGTAAGTAAAAATGGTAAAATCGTCAAATAGAACAAAACTTCAAATTAAAAATAAAGAGCAGCAAAAAAGGTATATAGTGGATCAAGCAATAGTGGCAGCCGTTGCAGTTAGTCCTGCATCTGCACTGTATAGAGATTTTGGGTTAATTTTTTTCATGTTAGGCTTCCTTTTTTTTAGTGCTGTATCGTCTGATACTGGGGGTTACCTAATTCTAGGTTTGCCTGGTGATTTTAATTATTTGAGCATGATATTGGATCATATAGATGAAACAGGGAGTGATGTTTCGCCTGACTTATTACCATTCCAGCAAATGTTGACCAGTGATCTGGCGCTGTTTACTCTCCGGCACGATGTTTTTGCTACCGAGTATCCTGCATTGATAGGTGGTTATGAGGAAATTATGCGGCTGATGGCTTGCGCTCTAGAGCAAATACAGCTTCATGCTAATACAGGTCCTATGGATATACAGTTGGATCAAATGGTTGGATGGGAGCGAGTTGTAACTTCTTTGGATGATGCTTCTGATATATTAAGACGTCTTATAAATACTATAACACAAAGATAGATTCTAATGGTACAGGTTTCTTCTGTAAAGCAAAAGGTTTATTCTCTAAAGCAAAAGTTGTGCATATAATAATTTATATAGATTATAATATAGAATAATTTTTTATTTATTATTTCTAAATTATAAATTATTTTAGAAATAATAAATTATTTGAAACATCACCATTTAAAGTTATAGATGGTGAGCTTTAATTTCTTTTAGATATGTTAGATATCTATTAGATCTCTCTAAAAATCTAGATATCTAATACATATCTAATGATTTATATCTAATCATTTTCTTCTTTTTTAGAAAATCTCCTTTTTTAGGTTTGTTTGCCAGGTTTCAATTTTCACCTATAAGTAGAAATGTTATACCATCTTCTATTTTAGTGTCTAGATTATTGTCTGTAATATTGTTAATTACCCTGTACACACTATTAAACATAATAAACAAAAATATAATGAATTTATCACTAATACTTTTTTTAATTGGGATATTAGGGTTTGTTTTAAATAGAAAAAATATAATTTTAATGCTTATTTCTATTGAAATAATGCTTTTAGCTATTACGTTTTTAATATTGGTAAGTTCACTTAGCTTTGATGATATATTAGGCCAAACATATGCTATATATGTTATAGCAATAGCTGGTGCAGAGTCAGCTATAGGTCTAGGTATACTAGTAGCTTTTTATAGATTAAGAGGAAGTATTGCAATAGAATATAAATAATGTATCTAGCTATAATTGTGTTACCTTTATTAGGATCAATAGTTTCCGGCTTTTTTGGTAGAAAAGTTGGAGTTAGTGGAGCACAATTAATAACCTGTATTTCTGTAATTGTAACAACATTGCTAGCAATAGTTGCCTTTTTTGAAGTAGGTTTAAATAATATACCTGTAACCATAGAATTATTCAAATGAATTGACTCTGAATCACTTAATGTATTGTGAGGTTTTCACTTTGATTCTTTAACAGTTTCTATGTTAATACCTGTGTTAATAGTTTCTTCTTTGGTACATATCTATTCAATAGGATATATGAGTCATGACCCTCGGGGTCGCGTTAGGGGAAAACGCGTCTATGGGGGTAAACTGTCAAATTCCGGGGAACTCCTAAAGCTTAAGGTACCAAGCTATAGTTGAAAAACTGTAAGTGGCTGAAGTAATTACTCAGGTATGGTAACAACCCTTAAGATGAGTGAAAACAAAATGGACAATCGCGGATCTAAGTCAGCAATACTAAAGAGTATTGTTGTAAAAGAGCAACGAGTAGACGGCAGTTGATTCATTAAGTCACATTTAATGAATTTAAGGTATACTCTACAGGGTTTTGAAAAAAATAGAGATATAAAACTCGGTTTCAATATGCAACAAGGTTGAAACTCCTATATCAAAATCCCATCTAAACAATTCGATTTAAAAAAAATTTCTACCTATAGTTCTACTATTGTAAATCCTGGAGTCTGATCTGGTTTAATAGATGGTGAGGGTTCGTTTAGTATAATAGTAGATAGAAATAAAGCTCGTAAATTAGGTTGACGTGTTCAATTGAAATTTCAAATAGGTCTACACACAAAAGATCTTAATTTATTATATCTATTACAACAACACTTAGATGGTATTGGTTCTATTCATTTAGCTCGAAACCGAGATATAGTTAATTATTCAATAGATTCAATGGAAGATTTAAATAAACTTATTTTTCATTTAGAAAAATATCCGTTATTAACTCAAAAAGCCGCGGATTTTTTATTATTTAAAAAAGCGGTAGAACTTGTAAATAATAAAGCTCATCTTACGGTTCAAGGTGTAAATAAAATAGTAAATATCAAAGCATCAATGAATTTAGGTTTATCTGACATATTAAAATCAGAGTTTGCTGGATATACTCCAGTTGAAAGACCTGTAATAAATTATGATAATGTAATTTTAGACCCTTATTGAATTTCAGGATTTGTTAGCGCTGACGGGAACTTTGATGTTCGTATACCATCAACCAATAGTAAATTAGGTTATCGAGTACAATTAAGATTTAGAATATCTCAACATAGTAGAGATTTTATATTAATGCAGAAAATAGTTGAGTATTTTGGGTCAGGAAAGATCTATAAATATGGTGGTAAATCTGCTGTTAGTTTATCAATAGTTGACTTTACGGATATTACCAATATAATAGTTCCATTTTTTAATAAAAACCCTCTAATTGGTATAAAACTATATGATTATCTTTATTGATGTAAAATCCATAGTTTAATGCTTAATGGTTCTCATCTTACGGTTCAAGGTATCTATTCTATTAGAAAGATAAAATCTGGTATGAACACAGGTAGAGATTTTAAAGATAATTAACCATTGTTAATCTAAACACTTAATAAATCAATTGCAGGATAAATTTGACTTTAATGCATAACCAAAGATTTTTCAGTTATTTAAGTTTATTCACATTTATGATGATTATTCTTGTAACTGCAAATAACTTTTTATTAATGTTTGTAGGGTGAGAAGGTGTTGGAATTTGTTCATATCTTTTAGTAAGTTTTTGATTTACTAGAATAGCTGCAAATCAAAGCTCCATCTCTGCCTTTTTAACAAACAGAGTAGGTGATTGTTTTTTAACAATTGGTATGTTTACTATATTATGATCTTTTGGTAATCTGGATTATTCTACTGTATTTTCTTTAGCTCCTTATGTTAGTGAAAATATTGTCACTATTATAGGAATTTGCTTGTTAATTGGTGCTATGGCTAAAAGTTCTCAAGTTGGATTACACGTTTGGTTACCTATGGCGATGGAAGGTCCTACCCCAGTTTCTGCTTTAATACACGCTGCTACAATGGTAACAGCAGGTGTCTATTTATTAATGCGTACATCTCCTTTAATAGAATATAGCTCAACAGTATTAATACTTTGTTTATGAATAGGAGCTATTACTACTGTGTTTAGTTCTCTTATTGGTTTATTCCAACAAGACATCAAAAAAGTTATAGCCTATTCTACAATGAGTCAATTGGCTCGAGAATGTATATTAAAATATATATTCAGGCATCAAACTATATGCGTAGAAGTTATATATGAAAACATTTATAAGGTTTTATCTATAATCAATTCGCAGATAACCAAAGCTCGCTGTTGTTTTGTTTTTTTGTTTTTTTTTTCAAAAAATGAAAAAAAAAACAATGGCTGTAGTTTCAAATTTCTTAGTTCATTTACCATTATAAGGTTACACCAGTACAATATGTCTGCGTTAATAAAATGAAAATTTGATATTGCCGGTAAGTTAGTAGGAATCTCAGAGATCATACGTTTGATATTAATCTTGGTTATACTAAAATTATATAGTGTAGCGTCAAATTTGAAAAAACATATCTTTTTTTTACAAAATAAAACAAATAAAAGTCGTCTCTTATCTACTACTCTTAATAATAGAAAAAACAGGTATTGCTTAATGTTTAACAGAAATATGTCTACCAGTATGAGTATGCGTATGCCTATGCAGATAGACACTAATAGTTTATATAATAATAACATTAACAAAAATAATCATACAGATTCACAATATCTTGCTTTTAAACAATGATTAGCTGGATTAATAGATGGTGATGGTTATTTTTTATTATCTAAGAATGGATATAATAGTTGTGAGATAACTATGGACACTAGAGATAAAAAGGCTTTATACTTGATACAACATAAATATGGTGGATCTATTAAACAAATCTCAAATGCCAATGCTTTTAAATATAAATTGAGAAATAAAATAGGTTTAATTTCATTAATAAATGATATAAATGGATTTATAAGAAATCCTACACGTTTATTACAAATGAATAAGCTTTGCGTTAAATTTAATATAGCATTAAAGTATCCTGACAATCTTATATTTAATAATGCATGACTTAGTGGGTTTATTGATAGTGACGGTTCAATATATTATAATGAAGCATCTGCACAAGTTTTTATCGCTATATCTCAAAAAAATAAATATTTATTAGAACCTTTAATACACATTTATGGTGGAAGAGTAGATATAAGTAGCCCTAAAATAGAAGCATTTAAATATGTTATTTATAGAAAGGCTGAATTGTTTAATTTAATAGATAATTATTTTAATAAATATCCTTTAAGAACAGAAAAAATGAAAAGAGTAAATCTAATAAAACAATTTTATTTGGTTGTGACCAGTAAAAAAAACAAAGATATTTTTAAACTTAATGAATGAGTTAAATTCAAAGATAAATGAGAAAAATATAAAGATTAATAAAGAAATGATCCAATTTACATCATATTAATTTATGATAGTAATTTCGCAATTGGGAATGATGGTTATAGCTATTGGTTTATCGTCTTATAACATTGCTTTATTTCATTTAGTTAACCATGCTTTCTATAAAGGGCTTCTATTCTTAGGTGCAGGTGCGGTAATTCATGCTGTAGCTGATAACCAAGATTTTAGAAAATATGGTGGACTAAGACCTTTCTTACCTTTAACATATTCAGTTATGTTAATTGCTTCTCTTAGTTTAGTAGCCTTCCCTTTTATGACCGGATTCTACTCTAAGGACTTTATACTTGAATCGGCATATGGGCAGTTCTACTTTTCTAGTGCGGTTGTTTATTTCATAGCCACTATTGGTGCTATGTTTACTACCCTATACTCAGTTAAAGTTTTATATTTAACCTTTTTAACTAACCCTAATGGACCTTTAGTTAATTATAAACAAGTTCATGAAGGTGATATCTTTATGAGTTTACCTCTAATCATATTGGCTCTTTTTTCTATCTTTTTTGGTTATGTAACTAAGGATATCTTTTTAGGGTTAGGTTCTGGGTTTTTTTCAGATAACAGTTTATTTATACATCCGTCACATGAAATAATGTTAGACACAGAGTTTGCTGTTCCAACTCTATTTAAATTACTACCTTTAATTTTAACCATATCGCTATGTGTTATATCGATAGTGTTATCAGAATTTTTACCTAAAATACTTATTTATTTTAAGTTTACTAGACTTGGTTATAGCATATTTAGTTTTTTTAATCAACGGTTTTTAATTGAACTATTTTATAACAAATATGTGACGGGTCTTATTCTTAAATTAGGAGGTCAAACTACTAAGGTTATAGATAAAGGTTCTGTAGAATTATTAGGTCCTTATGGTCTAGAAAAAGGATTAGTTAATCTTAGTAGAAATATTGCTAGCTTAGATACTGGTGTTATTACATCTTATGCTTTATATATATTAGTTGGATTAATTTTTTATATGTTAATACCATATCTTTATTTAGCAGATAACAGTTTACTATTGTTAATTTTATTTGGTTTATTTACCACTGTTGCAAATAATATAAGCACAGATATAGATAACCCAGCTAAACCTCATAAATTTATAAATTCACCTTTACAAAGTTCACCTAGATACTTTGCAATTAATAATGTCAAAAAACATTTTACACTTGTTAACCTAATTGTAGGTATAATTGGTTTAACTGTAGGATGCTTATTTAAATTTACCGGTTTGTCTGCGGGTATTTTAATTTTTTTTAATTTTGATCCTAATCAATTAAATCAATATATTCTCTCTGGGTTTACAGTCTTAGTTTCTAAGTTGTCTATTAAAGGTATTGTTGAAGCAATTTGTGAAAATGTTAATCTTAAACCTTTGATTAATGCTCTAAAAGATTTTTTTAGTATTATACCTAACGGTATCTTTATGTCTGCTAAGAATCCTATGGATATAACTAGTATTCTTAATACACCCAGTCCACCGTCAAATAGTGGTGGTGGTTCACCTTCACCTAATCAAAATCCAGCGGGATCTAATCCTGTTCAACCTCAACAAAATGCTGGGGGATCTAACCCTGTTCAACCTCCACAAAATGTTCAACAAAATGTTGACTTAAATGATCGTGAGACAAGATGACATACATTAAATTATATTGGTCATGGATTTAGGGTAATAGATGGGGATATTTATGTGCATAACCCTTTCAACATTACATCATTTTGGGATAACAGGGGTAGACCTAATGGGTCTTTGCAAGCTCTAACTTATGCGCGTAATATCCATAAAGCTCTTGAATATCATAAAGATTACACAGGTATAAGTAGCCAACTTGTCCCCCCATTTGATGATTCAGCTTGTAACTGAATAAATGGGTTTTTTGACTATAAATATCCAGATAAAGCAAATGCTAGATGTAATAATTCTAAAACGGTCAGAGATGAGCTGCTAAGATTCACTCGAAGAAATAACCTATGGTAGATAAGGATTAATCTAACTTTATTGTAAATAAATTATTAAATTATCTCAAAAATGACTTAGTCAAAGTTGTGTTTGTTTCAGTAATGGTTATTTTTTTTATCTCCTTTAATATTTTGTTGTATGGAATTAAATATCATGCCATTATTTTTCATATATAGTGGTTTAATTAGTTGTATTGTAAGTTAAGTAACACTTGGCTTAAAAAAATAAAGATTTTTACTCACTATATATTTATAATAGCAGTATTTAATACATATAAAGTAACTTATGTTAATTTTGGTGCAATGGTTATAGGTTTTTATTTTACACATTAAACTTTTAAATTTATCTCTAAACTTTACCAAATTTTGAAATTGATGGGAATTAACCGCATTAAAATTATTTATGTTAATAGTCCTGTATCTGTAAACCAGGAGTTTAGGGATAATATTATTAATTTTGGTAAAAATAACCCTAGCTTTAACCTTATTACTTGTACTTTAAATTCTTATAGTATTTCAATCGCGATGCTTAAGGGTTAGTTACAACATGTTTCACATGGACGAATAGATGTTTATAATGGAGAATTTGATACTCAACATTGTTTATTTCTTTTTAACGGTTACAATTGAAGTGATATTGTATTGGAATTAAAAAAATAATTAAATCTTGAAATTAGTGGTGGAAGTACTACTAAACGTCATCTTGTTTCACATTTAGTTCTTAGATTAAATGCCTATTCATTAGCTCTTACTAATTGTAGATATGACATTTTAGCGGATAGTATTATTTTTCACAATGTTGAGAAATATAAAATACTTCCTAGAGCTAGCTTTAATAAGAAAAATATTGTAGTTAATACGAATATAAATACGGGAGATGAGCTTATCACTTTTCTTCATGATAGGAATACTATAGTTGCAGCTGGTAATAGACCAGGTATTAAATATTGTTACAAAGGAGAAGTCACTGAGAATAAACCATCTGTGGACCTCAATGAATTTTCCGCTGAGGGATTAGGTGGTACAGGAGCTCCGATGAGTGAGGATAATAATGAATCGCTTACTACTCCTAATGATAGTGAAGAAAATCTTTCTAACACTTCTAAATATGAGATCCATCCCGGTAAAACCGCAAGCGTAAGCGAGCATGCGATAAATATTCATTCATTTGATCCTAATCAAAAGAGAAAATTTCATATGTTGACACATAGTCGTCTACTATGTAATTCACCCTCTAATCACTATACGCTATCCGTGCGAAGCAGCGAAGCAGCAAAAAGGGATGTTTGCTGCTATGGTGTTTATGGTTGAATTCTTTATTAAAAATGAAAAAGCAAAAAGTAAATTTGTAAGAAAAAGGTTGGTTAATTTTAGTTATGTACTAGTAGGATGCTATATGGAAATTGTAGTGTTATTCTCTAGCTAGCTAAATTAGCATAAAATATAGTATTTTGTTACAAACAATGCAGCACAAAATTTAATAACTAGTTTCTTTATTTTAAGAGTAGTTGTTAATTGATTATTTTAAACATTCATTATTATCTATTTTAAGTTTATTGATAGCTTTTTTTTTATTTATATATCTAGTTAATGTTTAAAATATATTAATAATAATTAATAATCAAGTTAATGTTTAAAAGATATTAACTCTAAATTTAATTATTATTTAGCCAGATGCAACAATGAATAGTGAACTGTTAACAGTATACGGTCAACGGTTAACAGTAAACAAGCCGACCGGTAAAAAAAAAAAATAGCCTAAAATTAGCCAACTAGAGATATTTAGATATATATCTAGAGACCCCTAAAATAGATCTCGATATTTATCTAAAATTAGCCAACTAGAGATATTTAGATATATATCTAGAGACCCCTAAAATAGATATCAATATTTATATCTAAATATTAAGTAATATTTGGAGATAAAACCCTATATTTACTTAATGTTTTATAAATTTCTAGAAAAGTAAACAAATCTAATTAAATAATCTAAAGAAAAAAAAAATGAGAATTTTAAAAAGTCATCCTTTATTAAAAATGGTTAATTCCTACGTAATTGATTCTCCACAGCCATCAAACATAAGCTATCTTTGAAATTTTGGTTCCTTATTAGCCCTATGTTTA
>JAABUZ0100003736.1_pt1 | contig 22003 bp, 27 predicted proteins | sample 5562091 | NCBI WGS metagenome assembly JAABUZ01 (sample SAMN12813069, study PRJNA571459) | rock metagenome | isolation source: Antarctica rocks | place: Antarctica: Victoria Land, Linnaeus Terrace sud | collected 2015-12-21
CAAAAAAAGCGCAACGCAGCCTGATTTCCTTTTTCAAACGCGGCCTCCGCTTCCTCCTCTATGCTGCTCTCAACCTCGCTCCCATACCAAAGTTATGGGCTTATGCAGATTCTGTCAGGTGGTGAGAAGCGGCCCAGTTGTGCGTTGACGCCTAGGGTTGCAAAAAGATTGCTGGTGAGGCGTACTCCTTCGATGCGCTCCGGCGTTCCACTGCCGGTCAGATCATAATCGTTCTGGTCATAACCGGCCAATGCTGCGAACACCCGGTTTTTATCTCGGTAGTCCAGATACTCTGCCGGTGTGGTAGTCATCCTCTCAGCGCCCATGGCGGGATACGTCTGTTGAATAATGACCAGATTTCTAGGATCGTGGTAGGGCGGTTGGGAAAGCAGGACGGCATTCAGCACGCTGAAGACAGCGGTGTTTGCGCCAATACCCACCGCAAGCGTGAGAATGACCACGGCTGTGAATCCAGGGTTGTTTCGCAGTTGGCGCAAGGCATAATGCAGGTCTTGCACTAACCACTCCAGGGTGGTCCAGCCCCACATCTCTTGTGTCACTTCTTCGACCAGCGTGACGTTTCCGAACTCCCGGCGCACGCACGATTGAGGATCTGATTCGCCGCGCTCCCGCCAATCTTTGGCGGCCATGTGTAAATGAGACTCCACCTCCTCGTGCAGGTCTTCCCGGCGCTGCCGCCGTGTTTGGAAGCGCTTCCAAAATTTCATGCTTGCTCCTTAGCCTTGGGATTCAAGACGCCCGCCATGGCTCCGACTAGCTGATCCCAGCGGCTGCGCTCGGTGGTCAACTGCCGTTTTCCTGCGGCAGTAAGCCGGTAGAATTTGGCGCGTTGTCCTGCCTCCGTCGATTTCCATGCGGATTTGATCCAGCCTTGCCTTTCCAGCCGATGAAGCGCCGGATAGAGCGATCCTGTTTCCACGTTCAAAACCTCTCCTGAGTTGGCGCGTATGGCGTTCGCGACGGCATACCCGTGCTGCTCGCCCCATTGCAGGGTTTGCAGAATCATCAGGTCAAGGGTGCCCTGCAGAAGTTCAATCCGGTTCTGATAACGCTCTCGCATGTAGAGATTCTACATCTATAAGAGTAGAGTATCTACAGTGTTTGCGTCTGCGGCGTTTCCCGCGCTACTCTAATAAAAGGGTTGCTCATGTCTATTTCGTTCACCACGTCTATCAATCAACGGGAAATGCAAAGCAAGATTGAGGAAATAAAGCAGCGTTTCGGAGGGGATGTTATTACGATCCGGCATAGTCCCGGTACCAATTGGATGGGAGATCCTGCCATTTACTTCCGCATTCTCCTCGCGGATGCCGTCGCGAACAATCGTGATCGACTCGCCGATGTGACGGGGCGTGTAAGGTGGGAGTTGTTTGAGGAGTTGAACTTGGCGGAGTTGGATCCTACGTCCTATTTCAACTTTCGGAGTCAATCAGAGCAGGCGGAACTGAAAGATCCGGAATGGGATTGAGCCAAGACCTACTTGATTTAGCGGACCACTTATCGCGCAAAGAGCCAAGAAAGCCCAGGCAGTCGAGCCTGCGACGAGCAGTTTCGACTGCGTACTACGCCTTATTTCATCTTCTGATTGAAGATGCCACGAAACGCTGGAGCGGACACAAGAATTCCCGTACTGGTCTCGCGCGGGCGTTTGAGCATGCAAATATGCAGAGAGCCTCCAGAGCTTTCCAAAAGTCTAGCTGGGAAGGATTTGACGGCAACAATGTTTTAGTTTCTCAAGACCTGCGAAAAGTTGCGTTGACGTTTACCATTCTGCAAGCGGAACGTCACAGAGCCGACTACAATTACGCAGCCCGCTTTACCCGAATCGACGTACAAGCAACGGTGAGCCAGGCGCAAGATGCCTTTGAACAATGGGCTACGGTGAGAAAAGATTTTGCGGCTGACTATTACCTCGTTGCGTTGTTAACCGGAAATAGGAGAAGGGACTGACATCGAGGCGGCCTGCGCCCAGCGTTGGCTGCCGTGAAGGAGTCTTCGGCGACGAACAATCACAAGCTTCAAAAATTTATTTGGAATAGCTCAACTCTCTCTTTTTCTGCTATTTACCCTTTTTCGCTCTCGCCGGAACTGCCCGATTCCGCTGTTTCGCATGGTAGGCTCCTGCTTCCCCAAACTTATGTCTGCCCTTGCTGCTTCTCCCCTGCCCAACGAGCGTCGCCTCGCCGCCAATCGCGCGAATGCGCAGCTCAGCACCGGACCTGTTACGTCCGAAGGAAAAGCCAAATCCTCTCTCAATGCCGTGAAAACCGGCCTCACCGGGCGCACCGTCCTGCTGCCGAGCGAGGACGCGGACGCCTACGAAGCGCACCTGATTCGCTACCGCGACGAGTTCCAGCCCGTGGGTGTCCGCGAAACTCAACTCGTCCAGAACCTGGCCGACACGCAATGGCGCTTGGACCGCATCCCCAGTCTGGAGAACGGAATCTTTGCTTTAGGTCGGCTCCGCTACGCTGAACTGTTTGGAGATCAGGAAGCTCGCCATCTGCTGGATGCTCACATCCTGATGACGGACGCCAAGCACTTCAAGAACCTCCATTTGCAGGAAAGCCGCCTGCGCCGTCAATACGGGCAGGACGCCAAAGAACTAACAGAACGCCAAGCCCAGCGGAAGAAAGAACAGGACGAACAGGAGCAAGCCGCCAAACCGAAAGCTCTTGCCGCGACCGCTCCGAACGGCTTCGAATTTACAACTCCGCCGGCAACTCACTCAAGTTCCCAACCGAGCAACAGCCATGAAGAAACAAGCCCGTCAAATACTGCTCCCATGCAAACGCAGACTGCTGTAGGCTAACCTGTTGCCAAGAGCGTGAGCGCCATGGACCAGTCACGTTTACCCTCGTCTCGTCCCTGCTGATTTCCGTTTCTGTTGCGGCAAGTTACTTGCCAACTCGCCGGGCCGCTCGCATTGATCCGATTGAAGCATTGCGGGTAGAGTAAAGGGAGGTGAATTGTGGAAATTCATAAGAAATTCGTAACTGATGAGCACCTGCAACCGGTTGCAGTACAAATTGATTACGAGGACTGGTTAAAAATCGAACAGGCGCTTGCTCTGAAGCAAACGCCTAAAGTGGCCGATCTGAACTCGTACAAAGGCGTTTTGCGTTTAACGGAAGAGCCTTTGGAATATCAAAATCGTGTCCGTGATGAATGGCCGTGAGAAGGCTGCTTGATACGAATACGGTATTGTATTTGCTCAGCGACCGCTTGGCTGAACCGCTTGCGGCAGGAGAATACTTAGCTTCTGTAATTACTGAAATGGAATTGCTTTCTTATCCGTTGCTTGAGGCGCGGCATGAAAAGCAGATTCAAAAATCTTTGAGCGAAGTGGAAATTGTGAGTCTGAGCAATGAAGTCAAACGAGTCGCTATTCAACTGCGTCGTGCGCACAATCTGAAGTTGCCCGATGCGATCATTGCTGCAACAGCAGTAGTTATGGATGCAGAGCTTTTGACAAATGATCGAAAGCTACAGTCTGTTTCAGGTATAACAGCGAGAGCGCTTGTTCTAAACGACGCCGTGGAATAAGTTGATTCCAGTTTCCGTTTTAGCGCGGTGAGCTACAAAGCTATCTCGTGGCCCAGATGAGTACGGCGATGCCCGCGATGATGCGGTAAATGGCGAATGGGATAAAGCCGCGGCTGCGCACCCAGTTCATGAACCAGGCCACAACGCCCCAGGCCACCACGAACGAAACGATGAAGCCGATGGCAAGAACCACCAGTTCGTGCGAGCCTAAATGGAAAGCTCCGACTGAGCCTTCTTCCGGATGTCTAACCGATTTCAAGAAGTCGTAGACAGTCGCGACGAACATGGTTGGGATGGATAGCAGGAAAGAGAACTCCAGGGACGTGGTGCGGGACAGCCCGGCCAGCTCGCCTGCGGAGATGGTCGCCATGGAGCGTGATGTGCCTGGAAAGACAGGCGCGAGGGTCTGGCACAAGCCGATCCAAATGGCTTGACCCATTCCTATATCTTCCACATCGCCTGAGCGATTCCGGTTGCCGTAGATAGTGTCAACGATCCACATAATGATGCCTCCAATAATGAGGCTGGACCCCATCAGCGTTAAGTTCTCCAGGTGTTTGCCAATCACTTTTGTCAGGAGAAAGGAGGGGATCGCGGTGCAGACGAAAGCAATGAGGGTCAGCGTAAGCGGATGCGTCAGGGCAGTGCGGTCTCCCCGAACTCCGCGCGGAAATGTGCTGAGAAATTCCGCAATACGACGGCGGAAGTAGATCGGAAGGCAAAGAATGGCTCCGAGCTGGATCACGATGGAGAACATCTTCCAATAACCATTGGAAAGATCAATCCCGAGCAGGGACTCGCTGATCCGCAAGTGAGCCGTGGAGCTAACCGGTAGAAATTCCGTAAGTCCTTCGATGATTCCGAGGACCAGGGAAAGCAGATAATCATTCATGAGAGGGTGAACGGCCATCTTAGCGCAGGAAGCGTCGATAAGCACCGTTGTTGTATGTGCTCCAGGGCGTGAAGCTTTGTTTTTCCCTGTAAAGCTGGTAGGCGAAATCGATGTTGGCTTTGCAGTCCAGCAGGTCGCGCAAGTTCAGGCCGGGCCTTTTTAAGTGGACGGTGTTGATTTGAAAATAGCCCCAATCGAGCGTGCCGTCGGTGTTGTAGTGGTAAATCTCGCATTTACCTTGGGGGTTTTCCGCTCGTTGAATCGCTAAAGCCACCCGGCAGGCCGAGCCGAACTTCCTGCACGCGTATTGCTGATAAGCGTTAAGGGGATGCCGCTGATCAAATTGAGCTTGCAGGGCGTCCGGTGTTCTGGTTCGTTCCGCGACTACCAAGGGCCATTGAAAGCGAAGCCGGATAGGTGATTGCAAGCTGATGGCGTAGCGCGCGTATACCTGCACAACCAGAAAGACAAGCACTGCACCTGCGGTCAATGCTACAGCGCTGATCATCAAACTTGCATGGTTTACCGACGCCCGTTGGGGTTCAGCGGGCTTGTCTTTGGATTTGGCGGGACTGCGTTTGATGACAACCGCGAGCTGTTTTCTGTTTGTGCGCCTCTTCAATGATGATTCTGTAGATCCGCGCCCCATCCGGTGTCAGTGTACTAGAAAACAAAAGAGGCGTGCCTTTGAGACACGCCTCTTTTGCCTTGCTTCTTACACGGATTTGATTAACGGCTGGCGAGTTCTTCTTCGCGAACGCCCGCTTCAACTTTCATGCCGATGCCTTCGGCGACACGCCTGCCGTACTCAGCGTCAGCCAAGGTGAAGTGATGAACCATGCGCTTCTGAATGTCCTCGCGGCATTGTTTCAGCGCATCCACAAGATTGCTGATCAGTTCGTCGCGCTGTTCGGCCGTGAACGCCCGATAGGTTTCGCCGGCCTGCTGGAAGTTGTTCTCGCGCTCGATCTTCTGGCGCACAAGATTTCCTTGCACATAAGGCGTATGGTCTTTGCCGACTTTTGGCGCTTCCTGTAAGCCGCCCAAAGCGCTTGGTTCGTAGTTCACATGCGGATTGGGGCTGTGATCCACATGGTAGGTCATCTGCCCGTCGCGCTGATTGGTTGCTACATGAACCTTGGGGCTGTTAACGGGAAGCTGCAAATAGTTCGGGCCGACGCGATAGCGCTGCGTGTCGGAGTACGACAGCGTGCGGCCTTGCAGCATTTTGTCGTCCGAAAAGTCCAGTCCATCCACGAGAACACCCGTGCCGAATGCAACCTGTTCTACTTCCGCGAAGTAATTCACCGGATTGCGATCCAGCACCATGCGGCCCACCGGCTTTAACGGGAACTGGGCTTCCGGCCAGAGCTTCGTATCATCGAGCGGATCAAAGTTCAGCTCTGGATGCTCGTCGTCGGACATGATCTGAACGCAAAATTCCCACTCCGGAAATTCGCCGCGCTCGATGGCCTCATACAAATCCTGAGTGGCATGGTTGAAGTTCTTTCCTTGGATTTGCTCGGCTTCCGCCTGGGTCAGATTGCGTACGCCCAGCTTAGGAACCCAATGATACTTGACCAGCACGCCTTCGCCGTTCGCGTTGTACCACTTATACGTGTTCACCCCGGAACCCTGCATCTGGCGATAGCTGGCCGGAATGCCCCAGGGACTGAACAGAAAAGTAATCATGTGAGTTGATTCCGGCGTCAGGCTCATGAAATCAAAAATGCGCTGCGGGTCCTGGCGGTTGGTAACCGGGTCCGGCTTTAAGCTGTGAACCATATCCGGAAATTTGACGGCGTCGCGGATAAAGAACACTTTCAGGTTATTGCCGACCAGATCCCAGTTGCCGTCCTCCGTATAGAACTTCGTGGCGAAACCACGAGGATCACGCAGCGTTTCGGGCGAGTGTCCGCCATGAATCACGCTGGAGAAGCGCACAAAGGTGGGGGTGCGCTTGCCTTTTTCCTGGAACAGTTTGGCGCGCGTGTACTTGCTAATCGGTTCATCGCCGACCGTGCCGTAGGCTTCGAAGTAGCCGTGAGCGCCGGCGCCTCGGGCATGCACAACGCGCTCTGGAATACGTTCGCGGTCAAAATGAGTAATCTTTTCGATGAACGGATAGTTTTCCAGAGTAGTCGGCCCGCGCGATCCAACCGTCCGGGTATTTTGGTTGTCGTAAATCGGGTGTCCCTGGCGAGTCGTCAACGTGCTCGATTCAGGGGTTCCGTCCGAAGAGGCAGGCGTGCCGTTCGTATGCGGCATGCCGTTCTTGGGAGAAGATTCATTTGCCATATAATTGTTCCTTATCGTGCAGATTCAGCGCATGCGGACTTAGTTCCAGAATATGTACAGGAAACTAGTCGAGCATGGCGGAAATGGAAAAATGTAAACCTAATTGCTGAACTTATAGTTTAGCTTTACCCTTGCGTGTGACAGGATCATAGGAATGGAAACTTTACCAGTTCAAGCGCCTGATCCCTCCGTGGTCGATCAGCGGTCCAGTGACGCTGGTTTACGGGCGGTTGCCAGCTTTGAAGCTTTCAAAGGCGTCTTGGTCGTTCTTTTAGGGCTTTTTCTGGTGATTTATCATCAGCAGGCGGAAGACGTGACGGAGAACCTGCTCGATCATCTGCACATCAACCCGGACCGGCGGTTGGGACATGCGTTAATGAACGCCGCCGCGACCATCAGCGATGCGCGCCTGTGGACGATTGCGGCGGCTATTATTGCCTACTCCACCGTGCGCTTTGTGGAGGCTTGGGGCTTATGGAACCGGCGTGTCTGGGCTGAGTGGTTTGCTTTGCTGTCGGGTGCCATGTATCTTCCCTTGGAACTCCTGAAGATTGCCGAACGCGCTACGTGGGAGCGGATTTCCGTGCTGGTAATCAACTCGATTATTGTTCTTTACATGCTGTATATCCGTATCCGCGCGCACCGCCAACTGACGACGTTGACCTGATTTGCCGGAACTTCGCTATTGGCTGGCTTTAGAATTTTGATGGGAGCGGGGTTTATCCTTTTCTTTTCCTCCCGCTTGTGGCACAACGGCAATGGTGGTGGAAATCGTCGGCTGCTCTTGTGGGGCCGCCGCTTTCTCCGCGTTTTCAGGCGCGATCAGAATCGGATGCCGGTTTTTGAACAGACCGCCCCAGTCATTTATCCATAGCCAGATCACCGCAACCGTTAACGTGACTGCCGTCGCTACGCTGACGATCCACCAGCGCCAGGAGTAAAATCGCGAATGTCCGGCAGGGAGCACGCGCGCGGCGGTGGGATCTGTCGGCGCGGTTCCTGCTTGGAGCTGCTCATCATAGCGAAGGCGGCGCTGCGGATCGGAAAGAATCCCGACGATGGCGTTAATTCGCCGCATTTGCAACTCGGCCCGCTGTTTTGCTTCGTTATCCGCGTGTCCGTCCGGGTGATAGACTTTGGTCAGTCTGCGATGAGCGCGACGGATTTCTTCCGCGTCCGCGTTGGAAGCGACTCCTAGCTGCTCGTAGTAGTTCATGCCTGCGCTTTGAACATGATAAATGATGGCGTCCGACACGGAATGGCCGATACTGAACGGGCAGATTACTAACTGCCGTTTGTGTCCGCGTTTAGCGGAGTACCGGGAGAAGATTGGAATTGAGAAGCGGCGGGCCTATCGGGATTGGGAGTATTGGAGCAGGCCGCTTACCGGCTTCGGTGATCGCAATGCAAAGCTTCTAATAATCGGGCTTGCGCCCGCGGCTCATGGCGGCAATCGGACAGGCCGGATCTTTACGGGGGACCGGTCTGCGGACTTTCTGATTCGGGCCATGTGGGAGACCGGTTTTGCCAATCAGCCGGAGAGCGTTTCCCAGGACGACGGCTTGCAGCTCATCAATGCCTACATGACGCTGCCGGTTCGTTGCGCGCCGCCGGATAATAAGCCGACGCCGGAGGAGATCCTGACTTGCCGCCCTTATCTGTTGAGAGAGTTGGCACTACTAAAGAATGTGGAGGTGGTGCTTCCGCTGGGAGCCATTGCGTTCGGTGCGTATCTTTCGATTCTGAAAAGCGCGGGCTCCATCGCTTCGCGGGCCTCCTTCCCGTTCTCGCATGGAGCTTTCTTCTCGACGTACCCCGGAGGCCCGCGCGTTTTGGTTTCCTATCATCCAAGCCAGCAGAATACGTCAACGGGTAAGTTAACGGCGGCCATGCTGCGGGATATTTTCCTGCAGGCCCGAAAGCTGATTGGGTAAGAGGATGACTACGGTGCAATAACCCTCTATTCCACTCTACGGAATGCGGATATGCTGGCCTGGTTTGATCTTCTGGAGGGCGCTGCGGATCATTGGTACAAGGGGAAGCAGTTTTGTCATGGAGTTGTTCTCGGCAGATAGTGCAATGCTCGAAAAGCGGGGATACTTGGTGAAGTTCTGCTGATACCGCATGTTGCCGTCAATGGTAAGAAGAACATCATAGGAGCCAATGATGTGTTCCAAAAGCAGATTATCCTTCGTACCCTTTGATTGAAGGTACTGGACCGTTACGCACTCGTGCTCGGGAAACTGCAACCGCAACCGGATGGGCAAGCACTCATCAATAACGACCTTCACGATGCTTGTCGGAAATAGACAGCTTCTTTCGCGTACTCCAGTGCGGCAACTGCCTGCTCACGGGTGACGGTAGGAAAGTCGAGTAGGAAGGTATCGATAGAGCCGCCTTCCTGTAAACAGTCCAGCAGGTTCCTGAAGGGAACCCTGGTGCCGCGAAAGACTGGATACGCGCCGCCCAGGATGTCAGGATCAGTGACGATCACGCTATTGCTTTCTTCAGCAGCCATTCCCGAATTTTACATCATCTTTTACTTCCCTAAGAGTCTGCTGAACATGGTCATCTTGAATACCGAAAGCCAGTCAATGTGCCCGGCGTAAGATACAGCAGCACCGTCCGACGTTCCTGCAATTGGAGTATAGGTCGCCTGTGACTCGGTTAAAGTAGTTTCCACGAGGCGAAACCTAATTCGGTTTCCGTATCCTACTGCGCATCTGACTGGCATAGGCGTGACGCCAACTTCCAGTCACCCTGTTGCTTGATCCACCAATCTAGGGTCTCAACACGCTTCTCAATCCGTTGTCCCCGAGGCGAAAGCAAGGTCCAGAACTCATGGAGAGTCACATATGCCGACAATGGCGCTCCGCTGGGCACAGGCAACCGAGCAGAAGGGCGCGCCGTTTTTCGCCCTGCCCAATACACCTTCGAAATCTCAATTTCGTAAGACTCGATCCGCAGTTGGTTCAGACTGTTAATCCACTCTTCTCGGCTCATATCGGTACTAAAATTTCGTATGGCTGAACCGTAGCTCCAGGAAAGGTGGAAGTTCCTGTCGGTGAGCATCGAGAGGACCGCCTTATTCTTCGTGTTTACTGCGTTTGCTAACGCATCTTCCCGCCCACGGACCAGCGATAACTCATCAGAGGCAGTGACGAGCTTTGCCATGACCAGCAATGGAAAGATCAATCTACAGTACGACAGTTCCACTAACCTTAGACGTTCAAACTGTTCGGGTGTTCCCGGTCTTCCCCGTTACTGGACGTCACAAATCAAGCCATAGATCGGCTTGTCCCACCTACCGCTGAAGCTCCATCAGGCGGTCTCGCCAATGCGAGTTTTCCAGGGCGTCAAAGCGATATTCCTTCCCCCGCGTGGCTGAAGCGATCTCCTCAAAGGGCATCTTCGGCTCCCGGTCGGCATACAAGAGTCCGTTCGCCTCCTGGTAGGTGTCGGTGAATTGGGTGTAGCAGAATCCGGCCAACCGGGGCAGCGAACGCACCACCTCCAGCAGGGCGCGATAGCGTTCGAGCAATTCCTGCTGCGTGTCGCACCGGGAGTAGCCCCAGGCGTTGTTTTGGGCCGTGGATAACGCGATGCCCCCGAACTCGCTCAGGACAATCGGCTGGCAGGTGTCGGCTGTGCCGCCGAGCACCAGCATCCGCCCGCCCGGCCTTTCCCGGCTGAACAGATGCGACTCCACGTCGCTGCGGCCGTACCGCTTCGCCATGCGCTCGGGCTGGTTGTCGTAGTCGTGAATGCCGAGCATGTCGGTGGCGACGCTTTCCCACCCGTCGTTGCCAATCACGGGTCGCGTCGGATCGAGCGTTTTCGTCAAGTGGTACAGGGCTTGCACGTAATTCCGCTGCGCGCGGCTGTCCGGCAAATCGGGCACCCCCCAGGACTCATTCAGCGGGACCCAGGCCACGATGCTCGGATGACTCTTGTCCCGGTTCACCACTTCCATCCACTCCCGCATGAGCCGCTCAATGGACCGTTGCGTATAGCGGTAGGCGCTCGGCATCTCCTCCCACACCAGCAGCCCGGCATGATCCGCCCAGTACAGGTAACGGGGATCTTCGATCTTCTGGTGTTTGCGCACGCCGTTGAATCCCAGCTTTTTGACGAGAACCACATCATTGAGCAGCGCATCGTCATCGGGCGCCGTGAGCCCGCTTTCCGGCCAGTACCCCTGGTCCAGCACCAATTGCAAAAGCAGCGGACGCCCATTCAGAATGAATCGGTCGCCCTGCACGGAGAGGGCGCGCAGCGCCGTGTAGCTCTGCACGCGATCCAGCACCCGGCCGTCTCGATCCTGCAATTCCAGCTCGACATTGATGATCGTGGGTGAAGCGGGGCTCCAGAGCAGCTCGTTTCGGGAATCATCGATACCCGGATCGGAAAGGGCAACCTGCCGATGCACCTCGCCGGCCACCACTGAGTAGGTGTCGCGGGCGAGCAGCACCTCACCGACATGCAGATGGACCGATAAACGAAGCCCTTCCTGCCGCGCTCCGCCGACCAGCGCTTCCAGTCCGATCTCCCAGCGCTTGAGGTTGGCGGTCCACCGCAGCACTTCAAGGTAGGAAGCGGGAACCAGCTCCAGCCAGACGGTTTGCCAGATGCCCGTGGTGCGCGGATACCAGATCGAGTGGGATTCCATTTTCCAATCCTGCTTGCCGCGCGGCTTGGCGAGATCCAGCGGATCATCTTCCGCCCTGACAATGATCTCCTGCGCGCCGGTCTCTGTGAGGGCATCGGTGATGTCGGCGTGAAACGGCGTGTAGCCGCCCTGATGAGAACAGACCCGGATGCCGTTGACCCAGACTTCGGCGCTGTAATCGACCGCTCCGAAATGCAGCAGCAGTCGTTGTCCGGGCGCCAGGGCTGGCCGGTCAAAGGCGCGTCGGTACCAGACCACGCGAAAGAACCCGCTCGCGTGGAGGCCGCTCGCCTGGGTTTCGGGGCTGAACGGAACCTTGATCATTTGGGACCACCGCACCGTGCGTGGCTCGGTCCAGGCCGCGTCCCCATCGAACGCGAAATCCCAGATACCATTCAGGGAAATCCACCCCTCCCGGCGAAGCTGCGGTCGGGGATAACCGTGCGTGTCCTTGGATGGTAACGGGTCAGTGGCCGGGGAGAGATCGGAGGACGGAGCAATCATGAGTGCGCTGGCTCCAGGGTAACCTGCGCCGGAGGAGAGCCGAATAATGATGAAGCTTTCTTGCTCCGCCGGCCGTTGTCACTCACATTGGCGCATTTACCCGACGCAGTTGACAAGCGTTCCTATATCCGTGATGGTGATGCGGATCTCATCGCCGGCTTCCAGAGTGAATGAATCCGGCGGCACGATTCCTGTTCCAGTCAGTAAGTAACAGCCATGCGGAAAGCTGTTATTGCGATACAGATATTCAACCAGAGAAGCCGGGGCGCGTTTCATTGCTTCCAGGGTGGTCGCTCCCGTAAATTCCTCTTTGCCTCCTCGAAGTATCTCCAGCCGAATCTCGGTTGATGTCGGCAGAGTTGATTCGGAAAGGAGAATGCACGGCCCCAAGGCGCAGCTTCGGTCATAGACTTTCGCCTGCGGCAGATACAAAGGGTTTTCACCCTCAATATCGCGGGAACTCATGTCATTGCCGATGGTGTAACCAATAATCTTGCCGCTCGGAGTAACGAGCAGCGCCAGTTCGGGCTCGGGCACCGTCCAACACGCATCATCACGAAGCTTGACCTTGCCGCCCGGTCCGACGACCCGATGAGGCGTCGCCTTGAAGAACAGCTCAGGACGATCCGCGTCGTAAACGCGATGGTAGAAATCCCCGCCGCCCGAGGATTTCGACTCCTCTTTACGGGCCTCGCGGCTACGGTAGTACGTTACCCCCGCCGCCCAAACCTCCTGCGATTCAATCGGAGCCGCCACGCTGCTTTCATCAAAACTCCTGCCGGAAGGCAGCGAACCGATGACCGTTTTGAGATACGCAAGGAGATCGTCACGGGTGATCAAGTCGTCCCAGGAACCGGCGTTTTCCAGGCGGTAAAACTGCTCTCGGTCTTCTATAACAGCGCCTACAGGCGTACGGTAAAGCTTCATCGTTTCATTTCCAGCAATGAACTGATGATACTTCCCAGCGATGAAGAGAGTTAAAATCTGGATTCGAGCTGTAATGTACCGGTTTAAAACGCGTGAGCACCCAAATTTCCATTTCCTCCGTACTTGAAACGAGCGACCCTGCTCTTCTTGATGTTCCGACACGTGCGCCTGGGCCGCAAGGCAAGCTGTATCTGACTCCCGAACAGTTGCTGTCTTCTCCCTCGGGAGATTTGTTTGGCTTAACCCAGGACGTGGGAATGGGTTGGAGACCGGACAGGCTGGGCGGGTCCGAGGTGCTGATCCTCAGCACGCATGGAGGTCTGCGGGCTGATGATGGCTCGCCGATTGCGCTTGGTTATCACACCGGACACTGGGAAGTCGGCTTGCTGGTGAAAGAAGCCGCGCAGGAGTTGAAGGCTTTTCACGCCATTCCTTTCGCGGGAGCCTGCACGGACCCTTGCGACGGCAGAACGCAAGGCACGGTGGGGATGTTCGATTCACTCCCTTACCGCAATGACGCCGCGCTGATATTCCGGCGCTTGATCCGGTCGCTTCCCAACAGAAAAGGCGTGATCGGAGTAGCTACGTGCGACAAGGGCTTGCCCGCCATGATGATGGCCTTGGCATCCTGTCATCACCTGCCGACCGTTATCGTTCCCGGCGGTGTCACGCTGCTCCCGGAGCAGGGAGAAGATGCGGGCAAGGTGCAAACCATCGGCGCTCGCTACGCGCATGGCGAAATCACGCTGGAGCAAGCGGAAGAAGCGGGTTGCCGGGCTTGCGCCACGCCGGGAGGCGGTTGCCAGTTTCTGGGCACCGCCGCCACTTCGCAAGTTGTCGGCGAGGCGCTGGGGATGGCGTTGCCCCACACGGCGTTAGCCCCGTCCGGCCACCCGATTTGGCTGGACGCGGCCAAACGATCCGCGCAAGCGATTCTCAAGCTGATCGCCCAGGGACTGACAACGCGGGACATTCTCACGCAGGCAGCCTTGCGGAATGCCATGGTGCTGCACGCGGCCTTTGGCGGGTCCACGAACTTGCTGCTGCACGTGCCGGCCATCGCTCACGCGGCAGGATTAAAGCGCCCTTCCGCGAACGACTGGGCAACGCTGAACCGCCAGGTTCCCCGGCTGGTCGATTGTTTGCCGAACGGCCCCAGGAACTACGCCACGGTGCAAGTCTTTCTGGCGGGCGGAGTGCCCGAAGTAATGCTGCACTTGCGGCGCGCGGGATTGCTGGATACGAGTGTTCGAACTGTCTCGGGAGAAACGCTCGACGCCTGCCTCGACTGGTGGGCCGAAAGCCGCCGCCGTCACCAACTCAGGCAGGAGCTTCTGAAGCGCGACGGCATCGATCCCGATGACGTGATCATGTCGCCCGATGGAGCCAGGGCCAAAGGGCTTTCGCCGACCGTCAGCTTTCCTTTCGGCAATTTAGCCCCGGAAGGATCGGTGGTGAAGAGCACGTCCATTGATCCAACCACCGTGGACGCGGACAACGTGTACCGGAAGCAGGGACGAGCACGCGTGTTTGTAACCGAAAAATCCGCGATCCGCGCGATCAAACAACATGAGGTGCAAATCGGCGACATTATGGTTCTTGTTTGCGGCGGGCCTCTCGGCTCGGGAATGCAGGAGATTTATCAGATTACTTCCGCGCTCAAACACCTGCACTTCGGCAAGCACATCGCGGTTGTGACGGACTCCCGGTTCAGCGGAGTATCAACGGGCGCCTGCGTGGGTCATGTTTCGCCCGAAGCCCTTGCCGGAGGGCCGGTCGGCAAGGTTCGTGAAGGTGATCTGATCGAGATCATTATCGACCGCACAAGCCTGGAAGCTTCCGTAAACTTCATCGGTGAAAAGGACGAAGTGTTTGATGCCGAAGAAGGGGCGCGGCGGCTTGCTCGACGCGAGTTGCGAAGTGATTTAGCGCCAGACGCTTCTCTGCCGGATGATACGCGCATGTGGGCGGCTTTGGTTCAGGCAAGCGGAGGAGTTTGGGCCGGCTGCGTTTACGACGCGGACGCCATCGTGTCAAATTTAGGAAGAACAAAAACCCACGCTGTTTCCGCTAACGAAACGCAGGATTAAACGGGTACAGCGTTCTTCTAAGCTTTTAAGAAGCAGCAGCCTTGCCTTTTAGCCGTTTTTCCTGCTCGGACGGTAAAGCTCGTTTTGTGTCCCCGGCAGCCAAACTCGGCGCGCTAAAAGCTTTGTAAACTGCCGTGGCCAGAGCCGCGCCAACAAGAGGCGCAAGCACGAACAGCCAAAGCTGCTGCAAAGCCCAGCCGCCCACGAAAAGAGCCGGGCCGATACTACGGGCCGGGTTGACGGACGTATTCGTAACAGGAATGCCCACCAGGTGAATAAGCGTCAAAACAAGACCAATCGGAATACCGGCAAATCCGGCGGGCGCTTTAAGATCTGTCGCGCCAAGCACTGTGAGAACCAGGAAAAAGGTAAGAATCACTTCGGTAAGCGCGGCGGCAAACAGGCCATAATGTCCCGGAGAATGCTCGCCATATCCATTCGCGGCGAACCCCATGGCTCCTGGATCATACCCGTTCGGCGTTCCCTTCGCAATGGCAAGCAGACATGCCGCCGCGACCACCGCGCCCAGGATTTGCGCAACCCAATAACCGAGCAGATCATGGCGCTCCACCTTTTTCGCAAGGAACATACCAAGCGTGACCGCCGGGTTAATGTGGCATCCCGAAATGGAGCCGATGGTGTAAGCCATGGCAAGCAGCGCGAGCCCGAAGGCGAAGGCCACGCCGAGAAATCCGATTTTGTCTCCCGCCAACACCGCCGCACCGCATCCGGCAAAAACAAGAACGAACGTTCCGATGAATTCAGCGAAGTATTTCGACATAGTTGTAGCTCCCCAAGCTTACATCAATATAGTAGAGATCAGCTACTTAGTCAAAGGAAAGCGGGCGCGCTTTCCCATTACTTCGAAACCAGCTTAGAATGCGTAACGGACCCGGCACTCGGGCAGGTGTTTGTTCAGCAGTGCGCGAAAGTCGTCAACAAGTCCAGCCTTGAAGCCGCGCTTATAGCGGAGATTGCGCCCGCCCATCTGACTGTACTTGGTTTCCTGCAAGTCGGGCTGCCAAAGCAATTCCTCGCCCTTGGGGTGCCAGCCGAGATTGATCTGGTGCAGCTTTTCATTGTGCGTCAGAAAAATGATCTCAGCGCCGAGCTGCGCCTTTACTTCGGGCCGCAATACGTCGGCCAGTTCATCGAAAAGCTGCCCGTAGTCGTCCTGCCAACCGTCATAGTAGATAACGGGTGAAAAGTTCAGATGCGTCTCGTAGCCGGCGGCGTGGAAATCGTTGATGCTTCCGATGCGTTCGGCAATTGGAGAAGTGCGGACATCAACAACTTTGGCAATACGCCGCGGCATGAGGCTCAGGCGAATGCGGGTTTTGCGCCGCGGATCGTAGTCAAGCATGTCACGGTTCACGAACTTGGTCGCAAAGCTCGCCTTGGCATTGGGGAGATCGCGGAATAATGCGATCAGATCACGGACATTGTCAGAGATCAAAGCGTCCACGGAACAGTCGCTGTTGCAGCCGAGATCATAAACCCAGTACTCCGGATCAACTTGACTGGGTTGCGTCTTCCGACCCTGCCGCGCGGCATGGCGGCGCAGATAACCCATCATGCCTTCGATGTTGACAAAGGTCGTAATGGGATTAGCAAAACCTTTCTGGCGGGATACGTAGCAATACGAGCAGGCCATCGCGCATCCGTTCGCGTGAGAGGGAGCTATAAAGTCAGAACTGCGGGAGTTCGGTTCAGCATGCAGGGAACTCTTCACGCCAAGAACCAAGACGTTGCGTTTGATTTGGTTCCAGTTTTCGACATTGCCCTCGAAACCATTCAGGCCGGGAATCTGCCAATGCGAATCAACCAGGATGCGCTCGGCATCGGGAAACGACGCCAGGATCTCGCGGCCGCGAGGATAATCGAGAACTTCGGGCTGGTGATAAATAGCTTTGATATCAAGCAACCAGGAAGGAGTCCGGCGAGGCGGGACAACCGGAGAAACCGTTAGCAAGGAGGACTGGTAAAAGGCTGTGCTCAAGCGGAATGAACCTGCGTATTAGATGAATACGGAGGTAAGAAGACGCAGCGCGAAAGCTACTTAGGACTTATCAGCGTGCTGGCGCGCCCACTCACCGAGACGGTCCGACCGACCGCTGAAATAGCGCCACGCAAAGGCCAGTTCGTCCGGATGCGTGGCCGACCAGGCAACAAGGCGCTCGAATTTTGTAAGGTCGTCTCCAATGGCGCTAATTTCGATTAGCTCCGCTTCAACAACTTGTGTATCTCGCACGACAGGAATCGTAGCATGTCCAGCGGGCCATGCCGTCGTCGGAAGTGTCGCGGTTCCGGCTGGCGCTAACGTTTTTTCGGCTGTCCGGCGCTATTATCCTGCGTCAAAGTATGCGGATCTTTGCTGGCTTTGTTGCCGTTCGCCTCGCCGTTATTGACTGACTTGATGCTCTTTTCCGGCTGAGCATTGGGGTTTCCTTGCTGCTCATTTGGATCGCTGGGAGTGCCATGGTGGCCGCGGTCGCTGCTGCCGCAGGCACAAGTCAAACCGAGAAGAACAATAGTAAAAACCTTCCAGACGGTGCGCATAGTGTATGAAGAAAACCGAAACTTCAGTATATAGCGCCAGCGCTTCTTTGATTTTTAACGGAATGTCTAACGGCTCGTGTCCTTCAAAAGCAATGTTCGCAAGGCGCGCAAGTCATGCAGCACGCGTTGGCTTGCCTCCACATGTGAATTGAGTTGAGACAGTTTGTACACAACCAAACGAAACGCTTCCTCGCGCCTGTGAGAGGAATCTTTATCCTGCTCCATCAAAGATTCAACTTCCTGGCGAGTTTTGGTTGACTCCACTTGCAGCAACTGCAAAAATTCCAAAGCGCTTTCAAGAGTATCGAACGGTGTCGACTGCCGCGAAACGGAATCGTCTTTCAACTGCTCACCTCCGCTTTGAGCGTAGCTGATGGTGCTCTTTGGTTTTTACGCTTTGCCGGTAAGCGGGAGCAGTTCAAGATAGGAAGTAGTTGTTATGTCTCACTTTTATAAAGGATTGCATGATCGTGAACTCTTAAGCCAAGCGGAAATGATCCTGCGGGAACTGCAACGGCGGGCCTTGTTGGATGTGTTTCTTCCTCAAGCCGATGCCCAAGAGCATGAGACGGCGCAAGGCATTGTTTTTCCGCGACGACTAGCCTCCGTATGGGTGGAGAATGGAAAGCTGGCGCTATTGGTTGAGCAAAGCTTTTTCCGAAAGTGAACGGCTTGCGTAGCGGAAAGATTTTAGCCACTTGGATAAGAACATGGATGAAGAAGGATAGAAAGCCTGCCGCCAAGCCAAGCTTTCGTGCGGCTGCCTGCGATTAGTAGTTGCATTTCTGCGAGAGGCGTTTTTCTATACGGCTTGCAATCTCTTCTCCATAAGCTTTCAGTTTGACCAGTCTTTTCTTGGTAGGCGGGATTGGCGGTTCCAAGCTTAAAGATGAATAAGGGCGAGGAGGTGACATAACAGAAATCGAGCATAGCTCAAAACGTATACGGATTTCCGGCTAAACACCTCAATGATCGAAACTTCCGGCTGTTACTTTCTTACTCGAAATTCCTTTACCTATCACCTGTTCCGTTCTCCATGCAAATGCAATTCGATACCATGCCAGTTATGAAAGCTCTGCTGCTTTCCGAATACAACCATCTGGAAGTAACGGATCTTCCCATGCCTCGGCCCGCCGCCGCCGAGGTTTTGATCAAAGTCGGCGCGTGCGGCATTTGCGGAAGCGACGTACACGGGTACGACGGCGCTTCCGGGCGGCGCATCCCGCCGATTGTCATGGGGCACGAAGCAGCGGGAACAGTCGCAGCGATAGGATCAGAGGTTTCCCGCACTCGCGAAGGTGATCGCGTCACGTTCGACTCCACCATCTACTGCGGCGCTTGCGAATACTGCCGGCGCGGAGAAGTGAACCTTTGCAATAACCGACAAGTGCTGGGGGTTTCGACGCCGGATTTCCGTCGCGCCGGAGCATTCGCGGAGTATGTCGTTGTGCCGGAACGAGTGCTCTATCGTTTGCCCGAAGGAGTCCCTTTCACAGCGGCGGCCATGATCGAACCACTGGCGGTCGCGGTGCATGCCGTGAAGCTCGCCAACCTGCCGGAAAACGCTACGGCGGTCGTGGTGGGCGCCGGCATGATCGGACTTCTTGTGCTGCAAGTCTTGCGCGAAGCCGGATGCTCCCAGATCTACGTCACGGACATTGACGACACCCGTTTGCGGTTAGCGGAAAAGCTGGGAGCGACAGCAACCGTTAACGGCAAAACAACGGACGCGGTCGCCGAATTTCAGCGGCTCAGTTCCGGAGCGGGCGTGGACGTGGCGCTCGAAGCCGTGGGCAGCACCGTCACAATCAAGACGGCCATCGACAGCGTTCGGAAGGGCGGCTCCGTGGTGCTCATCGGCAACATAGCGCCGAAAGTCGAGATACCGCTGCAAGCCGTGGTCAGCCGGGAAATTCGATTGCAAGGGTCCGCTGCTTCGGCTGGCGAATACCCGGAGTGCATTGATTTGCTGGCTCGCGGCGCCATCAAAGTGGATGAACTGATCAGCGTGGTCGCGCCTCTGGAAGAAGGTGCGGTCTGGTTTGATCGCCTTCATGCGCGCCAGCCGAATCTGATGAAAGTCATCCTGACGCCGGGCAATGGGCAATGAGCACGGCTCTTTTTGACTTGCAGGGTCGTGTTGCGGTTGTTACCGGCACCAGTCGCGGCCTGGGCCAACAATTTGCGCGCGCTCTCGCCAACGCGGGTGCGGATCTTGTCCTGACCAGCCGCAAGCGGGAAGATTTAGCGGCGTTCGAAGCGGAAATCAAAGCGCTGGGCCGACGCGCGGTCTCCCTGGCGCTGGACGTGCGCGATGGAGAAAGCATTGAGCGCATGGCCGCGGCGGCGGAAGAAGCTTACGGACACTTGGATATCCTCGTCAACAACGCGGGCATGAACATCCGCAAGCCCGCGCTGGAGGTGACCTGGGATAACTGGAACGCGATTCTCGATACCAACCTGCGAGGCAGCTTCTTCGTGGCGCAAGCCGTCGCGCGCCGCATGATTCCAGCCGGTTATGGAAGGATCATCAATATAGGCTCCGTGACCAGCGTCGCCGGATATGCCGGACTTGCTCCTTACGGCGCGAGCCGGGGCGGAGTCAAGCAACTGACCATGAGCCTTGCGGATGATTGGGGAGCCTTCGGCATCACCGTGAACTGCCTGGCGCCGGGATGGTTTCGCACGGAGCAGAACAAAGTCATGTATGAAGACAAGGAATGGGTCGCTTACCTGAGCGACCGCATACCGATGAAACGCCCCGGCGCGCCGGGCGATCTCGACAGCGCTATCGTTTTCCTGGCGGCGGAATCGAGCCGTTACATCACGGGCCAGACGTTGCTCGTGGATGGCGGCATTTCGACGGGCGCTGTCCGGGCGCTTCCCGCCAAGCCAGCCGCCGTCAAGTAAGACTTATAGGGCGTCGGCTGGTTCCGGAATCTGCTCGATTCGGCCCAGCAGAAAGATATATCCGCAGATTCCGATCACCAGGATCATCGCCGCCGCCGCGAAAGCGCGCCCGAAGGAGTTCGTGGGTCCCGCGAAATAGCCCGTGGCGATGGGAGCGATAATGCCCGCGATCTGATTGCCGGTATTTAGAATGCCTCCCACCCTTCCGACGCTATTGCGCGGCGCAATCAGCGCGGGAATCGACCAGCCAACCGGCGCGGCGGCGGCCAGCCCTCCGAGCGAAACGCTGATCCAGAAAACAGCGGCCATCAGGCTGTGAGAGAAAACCACCCCCACAATGGCAAGGCCGAAAGCCGTGCCGCCCACGAGAACAGTTTGGCGCACCAGGGTTTCCCGGTAGCCGCGCTGAACCAGCGCATCCACCAGCCAGCCGCCGATCAACAGATCGGTAAAGGTAGCGAAAAACCACGGGACGCTGGTGAACAACGCCGAGTGCAGCAAGTCCACATGAAACACTCCTGAAAAGTAGCTGGGCAGCCACGTCAAAAAAAGATAAAAGCAATAGTTATAGGCAAAGAACCCCAGCGTCAGTCCGAGCACCTTGCGCTGGCGGAGCAGAAAAGTGAGCGGAGCGCCTGCCCCGAACGAAGCACCCGCGCTTTCCCGATCCCGCGAGATGTGACGCCACTCGCTCCGGGACAACTTAGGATCGTCGCTTGGGTCTTTGTAAAGAAAATAGAAAGCGAAAAAGTAAAGCAGGCTGATGATACCGGTCGCGGCAAAGCTCAAACGCCAGCCAATATGAATAATCAGAAGGCCGATCAGCGGCACGCCGATAGCGGACGCAAATTTCGAGGCTCCATCAAAAGCGGCAGTGGCCAGGCTGCGTTCACTCCGCGGAAACCACATGCCGACCGCTTTGGCGCTGGCGGGAAAAGTCGGCGCTTCGCCGACGCCCAGCAGCAACCGGCTGGCGAAGAAAGTGTTGATTCCCGTAGCCGCCGCGCTGGCAAACGAGGCGAGAGACCAAAGCAGAGCGCTGATCCGCCCGATGCGCGACACTCCAAACCGGTCGAGCAGCACGCCCATGGGCAATTGCAGCGCGGCGTACGTCCAGACATAGGCGCTCAACACATAGCCGAAGATTTCATTAGAGATGCCGAATTCCTTGTGCAGCGCTTCATGGGCTACCGACAAATTTACCCGGTCGAGGTAGTTAATGAATATACCGACACCCAGCAAAACGGCAATGCGCCAGCGCCGGTTGGTTTCCACATCCTGCTTTGTATCCAGAGAAGTATCGGAGTCGCTCAGTTGTTTCTCCCTGCTACAGAATGCTATCGCAAGACGTTGACGGACAAAAAAAGGGAGCGATGGCAGCCGCTTATACGCCGCCATCGCTCCCTTAAACAACTCCGAATAAAAGTTAGCGGTGAGCTAATTCCTGCTCTTGGCTGGCGCCGAGAGCGGCTAGGCGGTCACTGAGTAACTTCTCCAGAGAAACAAGCGCGTCACTGAATCCTTTAATGCCTTCGGTAAGCTTGTCCGACGCCATCTTATCCGCCTCGTGCATCTTCTCGAAGGTCA
>JAABUZ0100003737.1_pt1 | contig 22002 bp, 21 predicted proteins | sample 5562091 | NCBI WGS metagenome assembly JAABUZ01 (sample SAMN12813069, study PRJNA571459) | rock metagenome | isolation source: Antarctica rocks | place: Antarctica: Victoria Land, Linnaeus Terrace sud | collected 2015-12-21
CCCCGATCGACTTCCACGTGACCGACTCCTACTTCGTCGTCGCGCACTTCCACTACGTGGTGTTCGGCTCCGCAGTTTTTGGTGGCTACGCCGGCATCTACTTCTGGTTCCCGAAGATGACGGGTCGGATGCTCGACGAGCGGCTGGGCAAGCTGCATGCCTGGACCCAGCTCATCGGATTCCACCTGACCTTCCTCATCCAGCACTGGCTGGGGATGAAAGGGATGCCGCGACGCGTCGCCGACTACCTGCCCACCGACGGGTTCACCACGTTCAACACGATCTCGACTGTCGGGGCCTTCCTGCTCGGCGCCAGCCAGCTGGTCTTCTTCTACAACGTCATCCACTCCTACCGTTACGGGGAGCTAGCGCCAGGCGACGACCCCTGGGGCTACGGCAACTCGTTGGAGTGGGCGACGTCCTGCCCACCACCCCGGCACAACTTCGTCTCGCTCCCGCGCATCCGTTCGGAGCGACCGGCGTTCGACCTGCACTACCCGCAGGCCGCCGCTCGGGGCGACTTCCATGCGTCCCCCGAACCCGTGGACGCGTGAGAACGTGAAGGTTGAGGGCTTCGTCTTCAGCTTCTTCGCTGTCTTCCTGACGATGGCGTCGGTCGTCTACTGGTTCACGTCGAAGGACCCCACAGGAACCACCGCGCTTGCCATCTCGGCGGGGCTGGGGGTCCTCATCGGCGGCTACCTGCTGTTCGTGGCCCGGCGGATGGAGCCGCGTCCGCAGGATGTCCCTGATGCCGAGGTCGCCGACGCCGCCGGGGAGTTGGGGCACTTCAGCCCGGGCAGCTACTGGCCCTTCGCGATCGCGGTTGCGACCATGCTGCTGCTGCTCGGCGTGATATTCGGCCTCTGGCTCTCGATCATTGCAGTGGCCCTTCTGCTGGGTAGCGTCATCGGGTTGCTGTTCGAGGGATACGTCGGGCGGTTCTCGCCTCGCGACTCCTGACCCGTGGCGCAAGGCGTCACGCGCCGAGGGTGGTCGGCCGCGGTAGACGGGGTCTACCCGGTGGAGGCGTCGCCAACGCAGTCGCTTCGTCGGGCGCGCTACCCTGTGGGTTGCTCAGGCCCAGTTCTCCGTCGAGCAAGCTCAGCCTGCCTCCGGAGAGCGGTCCAGCGTGGCCCACGAACAGATCAAAGTCGTAGCATTCTGGAGGCCATGCACGGCTGGCGACCAAGCGTGGCCCCGAGAGCATCACGGTGTGCCTCGAGGCGCATCGACACCGGACCCGGGCGATGGGGCACTCGTTCGCCCTGGAGCAGACCTTGCTGCGGCCGCTGCCGGCCGAAGGCATCGACCCTGGCCTGGCACTCACGGCACCGGTCGACCGGTACGCCCGGGCGATGGTGCGGATGGCCCCCTACTCCGCGCCGGCCCGGCTGATCGGCCACCGGGTCCAGGGGTCGCTGCGGGCGTCCGATCTGGTCGTGTTGGATGGGCGGACCGAGCTCGCCGGCCACGCTTGGTCGGGCGCAAGGGGTCGCGGAGCCTGCTGCTGAAGACAACCGCATAACCAGTTGTCGGTTCGGCCGAGAAGTTGATCTACTGTTCGTCGTGGACCGCGCCCTGCTCAGTCACCTCGCCCACGCCGACCACCCCGTGGCAGCGCCCGTCGATGTGGCGCGGGCCGCCGCTCTGCTCGCTAGGCTGCCAATTCCGCGCGGCGGGCGCGTCCTGGACATGGGCTGCGGACAAGGCGAGTGGCTGCTCACGCTCCTGGCTGACCGGGCCGATCTGACCGGCATCGGCGTCGACACCAGCGAGGTCGCACTGGCCGCGGCTCAGGCCGCCACCGACAGGCGCGGACTCACCGGACGGGTCACCTGGGAGCAGGCCGACGCGGCCAACTGGACCGGACCGGGTGCCTTCGACGCCGTGCTCTGCATCGGCGCCAGCCATGCCCTCGGCGGCCTGCCGCAGACGCTGCAGGAAATGCGCCGACACGGCCGGCCAGGAGGGTACGGGCTTCTCGGTGACGGGTTCTGGGAGGTCCCGCCCAGCGTCGCCACCCAAGAGGCGCTGCAGACGACACAGGAGGACCGGCCCGATCTCGCTGGCGTGGTTGAGCGGGTCACCGCCCAGGGTTGGCAGCCGATCGCTGGCCATACCAGCTCAGCGGAGGAGTGGGACGACTACGAGTGGGCCTGGACCGGCTCGCTCACCGACTGGGGCCTTCAGCAGACCCAAGCAGGCGAGAACGAGGCTGACGCCGCGCAGGCCCTGGCCGTCGCCGCTGAGCACCGGACTGCCTGGCTGCGCGGTTACCGCCACGAGATGGGCTTCGTAACCCTGGTCCTGGCCGACGCACAGCCCCGCTCCGGTCACTGACACCAGGAGCAGGTTCTCGACGCTGCCACCTCGACCGCCCAGCCGAACCGGCGAAACTGTGACCTCGCTGGCGAGAGTCCTCCCGCGGTGCCGGCCCGTGGGGCGAGATCACGCAGTTGCTCTCCCTTGGCTGGCTGGCTACTGCAGTCAAGAATTGGCGCCAGATCAACCCGTCACAGTGGGGCCCGAAGCATCTCGGGGAGTGCAGCGACGGTCTGCACCATGCTGCAGAACCTGCGCGTGAACGACGTCGAGCCACGCGCCGGACAGTGCCAGACGTGAACCTCACCGACGAGGAGCTCGAGTGTTATGCAGCCGCACCCGAGCGGCTTCGGCGCGAGCGCAGGCGGGCCGGCTAAGAGGTGGGACGGCGTCATACGGCAAGCAGATTGATGCAGCCGTCACGAGCCGCCCGATGACGGCCACGTCGCACGCGGACGGCGCCGCATCGGGTCAGCAGACGAAAGCTCCCAGGAGGGCGACCTCCTGGGAGCTTTCGGCTGATGGCCTGAAGACCTAGCTTCGGCGCCCGGCCGCTTCTTCCGGGGTGCGGCCGGCGTCGTCGTCCTTGCGCTCGACGAAGAAGCTGCTGATGGCACGCCCCGCCTTATCGAGCCTGCCTGCATGCCTGTCGCTGTCGTGGTTGGTGGTGTTGTCGGACTCGACCGGAGTGAGCTCGATGTGCTTAGGCGCCGGCATGGGCGTGGTCACCTCGACAAACTCTCCACTGGGAAGCTGATGGATAATGCCCGTCTCGATGCCGTGCTCGACGAGCTCCTCGTCCTTCTTCTGCAGTGAGATGCAGACACGGCGGGTGACGAAGAAGGCGATCGGGGGCACGACGATCAGGGCGACACGGCCCGCCCAGGTCATGGCATTGAGCGAGACGTTGAACGTCGTGGCGATGACGTCGTTGCCACCTGAGACCAGCAGCACGCTGTAGAACGCGATCGCCAGCGCACCGATTGCGGTGCGGGTGGGGCTGTCACGAGGCTTGTCGAGCAGGTTGTGGTAAGCCGTGTCGCCCGTGAACTTGGCCTCGAGGAACGGGTAAAGGGCCAAGAGGGTGAAGATGATCCCCGGCATGACCACAGTCGGCCAGACGAGCGGTGACAGAGTAACGCCGAACCCTCTGAACTCCCATGGCAGGAACAGCCGCGTGGAGCCGTCGAGCCAGCCCATGTACCAGTCAGGCTGCGATGCTGCCGACACCACACCTGGGTCGTACGGCCCGTACAGCCAAATCGGGTTGATCTGAGCCAGGCCGCCGAGCAGGGCACATACTCCGAAGACGAGGAAGAAGAAGCCCCCGGCCTTCGCTGCGTACACCGGGAACAGGCGCGACCCGACGACGTTGTCCTCGGTCCGCCCGGGACCGCGGAACTGGGTGTGCTTCTGGTGCCACAAGATCCCCATGTGCGCGCTGATCAGTCCGAGGATCACTCCCGGGATGAGCAGGATGTGCGCCACGTAAAGCCGTGGGATGATGTCCTGACCCGGGAAGTCGCCGTTGAACAGGATAGACGCCGCCCAGGTGCCGATCACGGGTATCGACTCCACGATGGAGTAGGCGATACGCAGGCCGGTCCCGGAGAGCAGGTCGTCCGGCAGCGAGTAGCCGGCGAAACCCTCGATGATGCCGAGGACGAGCAGGCCGACTCCGATGATCCAGTTGATCTCACGAGGCTTGCGGAACGCGCCGGTGAAGAAGATGCGCAGCAGGTGCACCACGATCGAGGCCAAGAAGAGCAGCGCCGCCCAGTGGTGGATCTGGCGGAACACGAGGCCGGCCCGCACGTCGAACGACAGGTCGATCGACGAGGCGTAGGCCTCCGAGACCTGGATGCCCTTCATCGGGACGTAGGAGCCGTTGTAGATCGTCTCCTTGGTGCTGCCCTTGTAGAAGAAGCTCAGGTAGGTGCCCGAGAGCAGCAGGATGACGAAGCTGTACAACGCGATCTCACCCAGCATGAAAGACCAGTGGTCTGGGAAGACCTTGTTCATCGACCGCCGGGTGAAGTTCGAACTACCCAGACGGTCGTCGACGGCCTTGTAGCCCTTGCGGACGCCGTCAGCGGTGGCAGTGCTCATCCGCGCTCCCAGAAGGATGGGCCAACGGGCTCCGAAAAGTCGCCCTGTGCAATGAAGTATCCCTCGCTGTCGACGTCAATCGCCAGCTGAGGTAGCGATCGTGCCGCCGGGCCGAAAATCGGCCGACCACCGTCGATGACGTCAAAGATCGACTGGTGGCACGGGCACAGCAGGTGGTGCGTCTGCTGTTCGTACAGCGAGACCGGGCACCCGGCGTGGGTGCAGATCTTCGAGTACGCGATGTGGCTGGCGTAGGTGTAGTTCTCGCGCCCCTTGACCGGCCTGTTCTCGCCGGGTCGCAACCGGATCAGCAGGATGGTCGAGTCCGCCTTGGTGGCGATGTCGGGCACCTCGTACTCCTTCGGGCTGCCCTCCTTGGGGATGCCGGGGAACAGCGTGTAGAGGCCGCCGGCGGCCACGTCGCCCAGCTTGACCGGGACGCCGTCTTGATTGACCATCCGCATGCCCTTGCGCCACCGCGTGCTGTTGAGAAACTTCGGGCTGCGACCGACGAGGTGGCCGAAGTTGAGCACGGGCACGAGTGCGATCAGGCCGAGCGCTCCGGCAGCCCCGAGCAGACTCCGCCGGACCAGCGGACGGCTACCGAGCCCGGTCTCGGCGAAGCCGCGGGCGAAGGCCGCCTCGGTTGCCTCGCGTTCCTCTGGCTTGGAGAAGTGCGGCTCGCGCTCCTGGACCGCCTCCTCGTCGGGCATCAGCCGCTTCGCCAGGTGAATGACGCCGATGCCCAGGGCGGACAGCGCCAGGCACAGGCTGGCGCCGAGCACCGGGGTGTAGTACTGCCGGTGCGAGTTGCCGGCGAAGTTCATCACCACGAACACGAGCGTGCCGAGCACCGAGAGGCCGAACCAGGTCGCTACCCAGCGCTCCGCCGTGCGCTCCTTGCGCTTGTCGACGTCTTCGGGCCGGGGCTGCTGGATGTCGACATCGGCGTAGCCGGACCCACCGATGTAGGAGGTACCGCCACCTCCCTGCTGCAGCGAGCTGTCGGTCTGCTGGAAGTCGGCTCCGTGCAGGCGCTGCACACCGCCGCTGCCCACACCGCCGCTGCCGGAACCATCGCTGCCGGAACCACCGCTGCCGGGACCGCCGCTGTTACGGCGAGGGGCCTTGAGCCGCGACAGAACATCGCCGCTGGCGTCGGCCGCGGTCTGACCTCTGCGCCCCGGCGCAACGCGGTTGCCCGGGTCAGCCCCGTGTCCGGGGGCCCCGCCGGCGGGCTGCTCCGGCGACTCGTCGGGCAGGTCGGGGGCCTCGGTCATGCGATCCTCGATCCGATCCACAGGCACGCACCGACCAGCAGCGGGATGCCGACCAGCCACGCGACCAGCCCCTCGGGGATGGGCCCGTAGTGCCCGATCCCCGCGCCACCCGGGTCCTTGGGGTTGGTGACGAAGGTGACGTACTTCGCGATCGAGTTGACCTGATGGTCGTTGAGCTGGCCAGCGGAGAAGACGGGCATCGACTCGGGCCCCGTGCGCATGGCTTCCGCGATCTGCACGGGGGTGGCGTTACCGAGGTTGGGGGCGTGCTTGCCGTAGGACAGTGCCCCGCCCGCGCCAACGGCCTGGTGGCACTGGGCGCAGTTGACGCGGAACAGCTCACCGCCGTACGACAGGTCACCGGAGGCCAGGTCGACGGCGGGCTTGGCCGGCCCGGGGGCGAGCGAGCCGATGTAGGCCGCCATCTGGTCGATCTGCGTCTGGTTGTAGAGCGGGTCGCGACGCTCGGCCTGCGCCCCCGGACGGGCGAGGGGCATCCGGCCGGTGCCCACCTGGAAGTCGACTGCGGCAGCACCGACCCCGATCAGGCTGGGTGCCTGGTTGCCGCCCTGCGCGTTCAGCCCATGGCAGGACGAGCAGCCTTGCAGGAACAGTGCCTGCCCCTGTCGGACGGCCTCGCTCTGCCCAGCCGACTCGGCCGCGTTGCTGTTAGGCGCCACGATCCCCCACAGCACCCCGATACCGATCAGGGCCAGGACGACGATGACGATCGAAGGCACTCGTCGGGCGCGCCGGCGGTCGGCTGTCTGCTGACTCACTCGTGGGCCTCTCACTGGAGCAGGTAGATGGCGGCGAACAAACCGACCCAGACAACGTCGACGAAGTGCCAGTAGTACGACACGACGATCGCCGAGGTCGCCTGTTCAGGACTGAAAGGACCGAAGGCTGTTCGGGCTAGCACGAGGATGAAGGCCACGAGACCTCCGGTGACGTGCATGGCGTGGAAGCCGGTCGTCAGGTAGTACACCGACCCGTAGGAGTGCGACGAGATCGAGAACGTGTTCTCACCGAAGTACTCGTACATCTGGCCGCCGACGAAGGCGGTCCCCATGAAGAAGGTGATGATGAACCAGCGTCGCAAGCCGTAGACGTCTCCGCGCTCGGCGGCGAACACCCCGAGCTGGCAGGTGAGACTGGACAGCACGAGGATCGAGGTGAACACGAGTGCGTACGTGACGTGCAGGTCCACCGGGCCCTTGCCGAACACCCCCTCCTTCGGGGGCCACGGGAAGGGTGCGACCGACCGGACCGTGAAGTACATCGCGAACAGGGCCGCAAAGAACATCAGCTCCGAGGACAGCCAGACGATCGTGCCGACCGACACCATCGAGGGACGGGTCACCGATCCGTGCGGGGGGGCGTTCTCCAGGACCGGAGCTGCAGCTGCCACGGACTCATTCTGGCAGACGCGACACAGCATCCGGCGGTGGGTCCGGCACCGGGTTTCACCGCGCCGGCGTGAGGAACTCCACCCTTCCCACCAGTGGCATTTCGAACGATGCCACGGCCTACGCTGAGGCCGTGGCACCCATCATGCTGGTCGCTCACGGCACCGCCGAGGGCGTCGGTCGAGAGGCGCTGCGAGCTGCGCCCAGCCTGACCAGGCTGCTGCTTGGCAATGAGCTCGCCTGGATGCCGGTGCTCGGCGTCGTGCTGGCCGCTGGGCTCTACCTATGGGCCGTGCTCAGGCTGCGTCGCAGGGGCGACGCGTGGAGCCCATGGCGCACGGCGTCCTGGTTGCTCGGCGTCGCCGTCATCGCCTACTCCGTGCTCGGCGGCATCGCCGTGTACGACGATGTCTTGTTCTCGGCCCACGCGGTGCAGCACATGCTGCTTGCGACAGTGGCGCCGGTCCCGCTGGCGCTCGGTGCCCCGGTGACGCTCGCGCTGCGCACCCTGCCTGCCGGCCCCCGCAAGGTGCTTCTTTCGGTGCTGCACAGCAGGGTCGCGAAGGTCCTGGCCTTCCCGCTGGTGGGCTTCCTGATTCTCATCGTCAGCATGTACGGGCTCTACTTCACCTCGCTCTTCCCGGCCACGCTTGAGCACCCGGTCCTGCACGACGCGATGCACGTGCACTTCCTGCTGGCCGGTTGCCTGTTCTACTGGCCGGTCATCGGCGTCGACCCGCTGCCCCGTCTGGACTACTGGGCGCGGCTGCTCCTGCTGTTCATCACCTTCCCGGTCCACGCCCTGCTCGCTCTTGCGATCATGTCCTACAACAAGGTCTTCGCTGCGGACTGGTACGAGGGACTGCACCGCCCCTGGGGGGGCAGCCTGCTCGGGGACCAGCAGACCGGCGGGGGCCTCATGTGGGCGGCAGGCGAGCTCGTCGGCGCCCTGGTGTTCGTGGCGCTGTTCGTGCAGTGGTCCCGTGCCGACGAGCGGTCCGCTCGTCGGGACGACCGCCGCGCGGTCCGGACAGCGGTGAGCGACCCCCAGGGAGGCGACGACGGCGGTGACGAGCTGGCCGCCTACAACGCCTGGCTCGCCTCGCTCTCGCAGGGTGACACCCGCGCTCGGCGATGAGGCTGTTCGGGCGTCGCCGGGGCGCCGAGCCCCCGCCGCTCGTCGACGACGGCTCGCTGCGGCTTGTCGGCTCCGGCCGCGACCCGGTGCGGGGGGACAGCGCGGTGCTCGGCGACATCGTCGCAGCGGGGCACGACCTGGCGGCGTTCGTGCTGGTCCGGCAGCTGTTCGAGCTGCACGACCCCGCCGACCGCGCGGCGCTCGTAGCTGCGCTGGCCGAAAACGGCTACGAGGTGAGCCCCCGGACCGCCACCGCCGAAGCGCCCACGGAACAGGCCACGGGAGACGGCGGGGTCGAGCAGATTGTCGGCCGGCGCACGCAGGTCGTCACCGGGCTTGCCGCCGCGCAGGCCCGCGCACGGATGACGGGGCTGGAGACGCGGCTGGCCGTGCGGTACCTCGGGTGGCAGGCGCTCGCCCCGCCGGAGGGGTAGAGCCGCTCCGGTAGCCTTCGGTCGTCCTGCTGGACCGCGGGATGCGACGACGTCCGAGGAGCCGACCGCGATGCCCACCGTGCTCGTCTACAGCAGCGACACCGGCGTGCGGGAGCGCGTGCTGATGTCGGTCGGCCGCCGGCCGGACCCGGAGCTGTCCGCCATCGAGTGGGTTGAGGCTGCGGAAGGTCAGCAGGTGGTGCATGCGGCCGACCGCGGGGGCATCGACCTCTGCATCCTCGACGCCGAAGCGGCACCGACCGGCGGCATGGGCATCTCCCGGCAGCTGAAGAACGAGATTCGCAACTGCCCCGCCATCCTGCTGCTCGTCGGCCGGCGCGACGACGCGTGGCTGGCCCGCTGGTCGCTTGCCGATGCCGTCGTACTGCACCCTGCAGACCCGCTGTTCCTGACCGAGACTGTCGTCCGCCTGCTACGCAACCAGGCCGACCTGGTGCCGGCGTCCGCCACCGGCGGCCCGGACCACCCCTGACCGCGTACCGGTGACCGCACCGCTCGTGCCACCGGCGCCGCCAGCGACCGCACAGCCGGGGGCCCCTGCGGCCGTGAACAACACCTGGCCGGCGGTGCTCAACTCGCTGCTCGATCGAACCTCGCTGTCGGGTGAGCGCACCTCGTGGGCCATGGGCGAGATCATGGACGGCAACGCGACGCAGGCGCAGATCGCGGGCTTCGCGGTCGCCTTGCGAGCCAAGGGTGAGACGGCCGACGAGGTCGGCGGGCTGGTCGAGGCGATGCTCGCCCGCGCGGTCGACCTGCCCGTCGCTGACGAGCTTGCGGCACGGGCCGTCGACACCTGCGGCACCGGCGGCGACCGCGCGTCGACCGTCAACCTGTCGACGATGGCGGCGCTGGTCGTCGCGGCCAGCGGCATACCGGTGATCAAGCACGGCAACCGGGCGGCATCCTCGCAGTGCGGCTCGGCCGACCTGCTCGAGGCGCTGGGCGTCGCCGTCGACCTGTCACCGGACAAAGTGGCGCAGTGCGTGGCCGACGTCGGCATCGGGTTCTGTTTCGCCCCGCTGTTTCACCCCGCGCTGCGGCACGCCGCCCTCGCTCGGCGAGAGCTGGGCGTGCGGACCGTGTTCAATGTGCTCGGACCCCTCACCAACCCGGGCCGGCCGGGTGCGCAAGCCGTCGGTGTCGCCGACGAGCGGCTCGCACCGGTGCTCGCCGACGTGCTCGCCCGGCGGGGGACCTCGGCGCTGGTCGTCCGCGGCGACGACGGACTGGACGAGCTGACGACGACCGCCACGAGCACCGTCTGGGCGGTGGCGGCCGGCGAGGTGCAGGTGCACCGGGTGGAGCCAGCCACATTGGGGCTGCACCGGGCTCAACCGGAGGACCTGCGGGGCGGCGACGCCGCCCACAACGCGGAGGTAACCCGAGCACTGCTCGCGGGTGAGCGCGGGCCGGTGCGCGACGCGGTGCTGCTCAACGCGGCGGCGGCAATCGTCGCCGCCCGGGGCGTGCACCTGGGCGCACTCGATGGCCAGCTCCGCGACGGTATGGACCATGCGGCGGCGGCGCTTGACAGTGGCGCGGCCCTCGCGCTGCTGCGGGGCTGGGTCGCAGCCAGCACGGCGACGCGTTGAGGGCGCCGCAAGACCCCCGACGTACTCCTGGAACACCTCTTGGGTAGCGGCGTCGCCGAGCCCGCGGCAGCCTGACGACATGTTTGCTGCCGAGACGACAGCACGTGTGGTCAGTGCTGATGATCATCTTGGTGCCATGGGTGCTGCCCAAGGCGCATGCTGGTGTCAGGCAGTCGACCGGATGACCCTGGCCGGCGCCGGAAGGAGCCTTGTGCCATACACGCCGCCAGCCGGTTGGATCGAGCAGCTCAGCGCGTCGGAGGCTCGAGCCCAAGCGCAACGATTCCATCTGCGACCCAACTGCCCCGCCATCGTCAAGGGAGCCGTGCTCGGCAGCTCGGACAAGCCCTACAGCGCCGCCCGCTGCCCTGTGTGCGCCAAGTAGTCAGCCGATCGCTTGCCGGCGCCGCTCGAGGGGCTGTTCAGACGCCCGCGTCGTCACCGAGGCTGAACGTCGACTCCAAGTCGTGGCGGCTGTATGCGCGGAACGCGATCATGGTGTGCGTGCCCAGGACACCGTCGACCTTGCCGATGCGGTCGGCGATGACATCCGCCAGCTCCTCGTGCCGGCGCACCCGAACCATGACGACGAGGTCGGCGTCTCCGGCGACGGAGTAGACCTCGCTGACGCCATCGAGGTCGGCGACCGCCTGCGCGACTTCCGGAATGCTGTCGACAGCCGCCGTGAGCAGCACCACCGCCGTGACCACCGCAGCCTCCCTCGCCGAACCCGTGCCCAGCCTAAGGCGGCCGCCGGGGGGCGGCGCGGGCCGGTCTGCTGACAAGCCGCCCCCCTCCGGCCGCGCCAGGCGCCGGCGGGCGTCCAGGGGCTGCGGCCGGTAACTGGCTCGCAAGCAGCCGGCGCTGACCTTGTGCTCCGTGAGCCGGTGAGCACCAGGCCCCGCTGCTGACGACGAGCCGCACGCCTGGGCGCTCGAGCCACCGCAGGACGCACTCGGTCTCCTCCGCACTGGCGCACGGCAGCGGACCGGGCCCGGGAGTCACCTGCTCGGCCGTTGCCAGCAGCGCGGCGACGTATGGGCGGACGCCGGCGCCGCGCGGGACGACTCCACAGGCGGTGAGGCGACCGTGCCGAACCACGGCAAGTTCCCAGCCGGCCTCGGGGGACGGCGCGGCGGCCACGACCTCGGACAGGGCGGTGAGTGCCACGAGCCGCTGCATCCTCGCGGCGGCACGCACGAAGGTCAGCAACCTGTCGCGGTGCACCGCCGCCTCCTCGAAGCGACCCCGGGCGGCCAGCGCTGCCATCCGCGCCCGGAAGGAGGCGACGACGGTCTGGGCATCGCCCGTCATCGCAGTGGCCGCGCGGGCCACGTGGCCGGCGTACTGCTCCGGTGTCTCCCGCCCGTCGCAGGGCGCCCCGCAGCGGTCCATCTCGGCCAGCACGCAGGCAGGCGTCCGGCGCCGGGCAGACAGCCGCCCCGCGCACTGACGCAGCGGGAACGAGTCGTGCAGGGCTGCCATGACCCGTCCGGCGACCTGGCGACTGCCCAGCGGCCCGAAGTAGAGCGCGCCGTCATCACGGATCGCCCGCACCACGGAAAGCCGGGGGAAGGTCTCGACCGTCAGCTTGAGAAAGAATGCTCGCTCGGGATGGCGCGAGCGCCTGTTGTAGGGCGGTTTGTGCTCCGCGATCAGCCGCAGCTCACGCACCTCCGCCTCGAGCGTTGTGCTGCAGGGCACCGCGTCGACCCGCTCGGCGATGCGCACCATCTCCGCCATCCGGGCGCGCGGCTCAGCTGCGGTGAAGTAGGTCCGGACGCGCGCCCGCAGGTTGCGCGACGTGCCGACGTAGAGCGCGCGCCCCGCCGCGTCGCGGAAGATGTACACGCCCGGCCCGCTGGGAAGGGGATCGGCGAGGTGCCGCTTGCGCCGCACGCCGTCGGGCACCAGCGAGGAGAAGCTCGCCAACTCCTCCATTGTGGTGACGCCGATCGTGCCAAGCCGCTCGAACAGGCCGTGCAGCACGTCGACGGTCGCCCGCGCGTCGGCAAGCGCCCGGTGGCACGGCCGGACGCTGGCCCGGAACAGGGTTGCGAGCGATGCCAGCTTGCAGTCGGGCGTCTCGTCGCGGGTGAGGACGCGGCGCGCTAGCCGGGCGGTGTCGACGGACTGAGCCCCGGGCCACTCGATGCCCAGCCGCTGGCACCCTGTGCGGAGGAAGCCGAGGTCGAACGGGGCGTTGTGCGCTACCAGCACGGCACCGTGGGCGAACTCCAGAAAGGCCGGCAGCGCTGCCGACAGCCGGGGCGCGCCCGCCACCATGCTGTCGGTAATGCCGGTGAGGACCGAGATGAAGGACGGGATGGCGGCGGCCGGTCGGACGAGGGTCTGGAACTCGCCCAGCACCTGCCCACCCTGCACCTTGACGGCACCGATCTCCGTGATCTCGCAGTCGGCCGCCGAGCCACCCGTGGTCTCGAGGTCGACGACGACGAAGACCACGCCGGCTAGTGAGCGGCCCGCGTCGTGCAGCGCGTCGTCGAACGTTGCCTGCCATGGCCCGTGCCGCGGCGTGGGCGCGGTGCGAGACGGTGGGCAGCTCAGCGGCGTCGGTGTGGGGGCGGCCATGGGGTGAAGCTAGGAGGAGCCACTGACAGCATTCGGGCCAGCACTCGGCCGGCACTCGGTCAACCACGGCCGACGCTCGACCCGGACACAAGGCAGGCCGCCGAAGCGGAGCGACGCCGCCACAGGCGCATCGGAGCGCTACAGCTTCTACAGCACGGCGGGGGTCCGCTCCTCGACGCGCGTGACCTGCTCGTACGGCAGGACCGCCTCCTCGTCGTCACGCCTGCTCGCGCGCTGCCGCGCCAGCTGGACGACCAGCGCGGCAACGCCGATGCACGCCAGCACGTCGAACGGTGCGCGTAGCCGTGGTGGGGAGACCGCGACCAGCGCGATGCCGACGAAGTAGCCGGCGCTGATGATCAGCGGCAGCGCGTCCGGGTGCCGCCGCAGCCGCCACAGCCCCACCACCCCAGCCACGCACACCGCCCAGACCAGCGGCAGTCCGGCGTGCCGGAAGCGCAGGCTGCGACCGTCCTTGACCTCGGCGGCGTCGGTCGTACGCCAGCCGACGTCGAACAGGTAGCGAGCGTTGTCCACCAACCGAGCCGGCACCACGTTCAGGTGGCTGCGCAGACCGTGAATGCCCTCCGCCCGGAAGGCGGCGTCGACAGGCCCCTCGCGCAACCGGCCCGCACCCGCGATGTCGCCTCGGATCCGCGCGAAGGCCGGGTTGTAGTACGCGTCGACGAAGCGGCCGGTCCGCAGCGCTTCGGGTGACCACGTTGCCGCGAGATTGAAGCCGTTCGACGTGACGACCACTGGCCGGCCGACGACCGCGTCGTTGCGGACCACCCACGGCAGTACCACCACGGCGGCGGCGGCGAGCAGCACCGCGGCGCGCCGGATGCCGACACGGTGCCAGAGCAGTACCGCGAGCACAGGGACGTAGAGCTGGGCGCTGGGCCTGGTCAGGACCAGCAGCCCGACCAGAGCGCCGGCCGGCAGCGCGCGCGAGTCAAGCAGCGCAAGCAGGGCCCCGAGCAGGATCAGCAGGGCCACGGGTTCGGACAGCGCCGCCCCATCGTTGGCGAGCAGCGGCGGGTAGACGGCGAGAAGACCCGCGGCAACCAGACCGGCCGTACGCCCACCGAACCGGGTCGCAAGCACTGCCCCCGCCACCACGACCAGCGCGCCGATCACGACGTTGAGCACTTGGGCAGCCCCGACCGAAGCGCCGACCAGCCAGTACCAGCTACCGAGCAGGGCCGGGTAGACCGGCGGCCGGAACGCTGTGGGATGCAGGTACCCGTAGGGGAACGACGAAGCAATACCCTGACCGGCGGCGAACCGCTTGGCCATCTCGACGTATTGCATGTCGTCGGACTGCGGGTGGTAGTGGCGCATCACGACGAGGACGTAGCCCGCCCGAACCGCCACCGCGAGGACCAGCACGACAAGGAGCTCACGCCGATGCAGACGGCTCCCCACCCGGACAGGGGGGCGCTGGAGATGCAGCGGCACGTGCCCAGGCTATGGGCCGGGCGCCGCCGCAGCGGCTGGGACGCGCCCAGCCGCCGGCATGATGCCGAGATCTCGCTCACGCCGGCGCCAGGGCGGCTGGGCCACCAGGACCCCGACGGCGACGCAGCCGAGGACGTCGAAGGGCGCCCTCAGCCGCGGCGGCGCGACGGTGACGAGCGCGACCGCGATGAAGTAGCCCGCGGTGACAGCGACGAGCAGGCCGTCACGACGGCGCAGCATGCGGACGAGGCCGACGACAGCGAGCGCCTCGAGCAGCCAGACCACCGGCAGCGTCGCGTGGCGCACGTCGAGGTTGCGGCCGTCGAGGCGCTCGGGGTTGTCGTTGCGCTGCCAGGAGATGTCGAGCAGGAACTCCACGTTGTTCCTGACCTGCGACGGGATGCGCTCGGGGTGGGTGCGGAGCCCGTTCAGGCCGGCCTGCTGGAAGGCGGCGTCGAGGTTGGCCTCGTTGAAGTTGGCGTAGGAGCGCTGGTAGTTGCGCACGTCTGCGAAGGTGGGGTCGCGGCTGGGGTCGACGAAGTGGCCGGCGGCGATGGCCTGGTCGGACCAGATGGCCGCGAGGTTGAAGCCGTTGGAGGTCACGATGACCGGCTTGCCGAAGTAGGCTACGTTGCGCACCACCCACGGGCTCACGACAAGGACGGCGGCCGCCGCCATAGCCAGGGCCTGGCGCCACCGTGCCTGCAGGATGAGCAGCAGAGCGAGGGTGGGGACGAGCAGCTGCGCGCTCGGGCGGGTTAGCACCAGTAGCCCCAGAGCCACCCCGGCGAGCAGCCAGCGCCGGGTGAGCAGCAGCCACAGGGCGAGCAGCATCAGCAGTAGGGCCGGCGGCTCGGTCAGCACCACGCCGTCATTGGCGAGCAGGGCCGGATGCAGGGCGGCGAGCACGGCGGCGACGATGGCAGCCCGCCGCCCACCGAGCCGTCCCGCGACCACGGCAGCCAGCACCACGACGAGGCTGCCGAGCACGACGTTGAGCGCCTGCGCGACGCCGATGTGCACGCCGAACAAGGCGTAGGCGCCGCCGAGCAGCAGCGGGTAGAGCGGGGGCCGGAAGGCGGTGTGGTGCCGCCACAAGTACGGGAAGTCGGCCGAGACCCCGTGGCCATGAGCGACATTGGCAGCAATCTCGGAGTAGTGCCCGTCGTCCGCGTGGCACGTGTAGGAGCGCAGCGCCAGCAGGCAGTAGAGGATGCGGACGGCGAGCGCTACGGCGAAGACCAGGCCGAGCTGCTGACGCGTCAGCCCGTCTCGCGAGGGGGCCGCGCGGTCGGTCGCCAGGGCCACCGCGCCAGCATAGAGCCCGGCTCGTGACCTCGAGAGCGCTCCAGCGGCGCGGCGGGTGGAGTCCCGTCGCCGTCAACGCGTCCGGATGGGCCAGCCGGGTGCCACCTGGGGGGACGCCTCAAGGCGCGTAGCGGGGCCGGCCGATGCACTGCCATGCGATCAGGCCGGCGAGGACCAGCAGTGTGGCGGCGGTTGGCCGGCGGACGCACGACAGTGCGCGGGCTCGTCGGAGCCGGGCTGGCCGCGGCCCTTCTCGCGGCCGGCTGCGGCGCCCCTACGGCGCCGTTCAAGGACGCCGACAACGGGGGGCCGAACGACCACGGCTGGTTCCAGGCGGGGATGGTCTGGCGGGGCGACCTCGGCGACCCGACCGTGGTGCGGGTCGGCGGCGTCTACTACGCCTACTCCTCCCCGACCGGCGGGCGCTACCTGCCGGTCCTGACCAGCACCGACCTCACGACCTGGCGGATCCGCACGCAGTACTCGACCAACGGGCCGCCGGGGCGCCCCGGGTACAGCGTCGCCACCGACCCGGCCATCCCCGCCGAGATCCGCGCCTCGGCCGACAACGACTGGGGCAAGTACAACAACCAGGACGGGCTGGTGCGCCCGGCCTCGTGGGGCCTCACCGACGTCCAGGGGCCGTGGCTGCGCCGCGACCTCTGGGCACCGGGCGTGTTTGCCATCGGCTCGACGTACTACGCCTACTCGGCGGTCCGGGTCGGCTGGGCCAGCGACGACCCGAACCACTACGGGCGCTTCTGCCTCACCGTCGCCTCCTCCGCCAGCCCGGCCGGCCCGTTCCGCGACATCAGCGGCGGCGCCCCCATCCAGTGCCAGCCAGCCACGCACGACCCGGCCGGCTCCATCGACCCCTCGCCCTACCACGACCCGGCAACCGGCCGGAACTACCTGCTGTGGAAGGCCGCCGGCATGATTGGTGTGCGGGAGTCAGCCCTCATGGCTGTCGAGCTCGGGGCCGACGGCAAGCCGAAGGCCGGCGCCCCCTGGCAGAACCTGCTCGAGACCAACCGGGCGGCTCCATGGGAGGGTGGGACGATCGAGAACCCCTCGATGATCTCCTACGGCGGCACGACGTACCTGTTCTACTCGGCGAACAACTCCCGCTCCGACTCGACCGGGCACAGCAACTACGCCACCGGCTACGCGATCTGCCCAAGCGGGCCGCTGGCGCCGTGCTTCCGGCCGGACCCCGCGCATCCCCTGCTCGCCAGCAACGGCACCGACCAGGGGCCGGGCGGTGCGTCGGCCTTCACCGACACCGCCGGGGGGCTGCGGTTGTCGTACGCGACCTACTGGGGCGGCGAGACGCGCCCCGACCACCCGCGCCGGTTGCACATCACCCAACTGGTCCGAGGTGCGTACGCCACGCTGCGGGTGGGCTGACTTAGGGTTCCGTGCGTGGCCAGTATCTTCACCAGGATCATCCAAGGGGAGCTTCCCGGGCGGATGGTGTACGAGGACGAGAGCGTCGTCGCGTTCCTGACCATCGCCCCGATCAGGCTGGGCCACACGCTCGTCGTTCCCCGGCGCGAGGTCGACGACTGGCTCGAGCTCGACGACGACGAGCGCTCGGCTCTGTGGGCGGCGGCGGCCACGGTTGGGCGAGCCATCGACACCGTCTGGTCGCCCCGCAAGGTGGCCGCCCTGCTGCTCGGCCTCGAGGTGCCCCACGTGCACGTGCACCTCATCCCCATCGACAGCGAGGCCCAGGTGCGGCTGGAGCTGGCGGACACCAGCCCCGATCCCGCCTCGCTCGATGACGCCCAGGCCCGCATCCGGGCGGCGATCAGCCCGAGGTGACGGTCGGGCCCTCCGGCCCCAGGGTGGTCAGCCCGGAAAGTGTCAGAGGCCCGCCCTAACGTCCGCACCAGCCCCGGGATCGACCCGGCTGGGATGGAGGGCATCGTGCACATCGACTGCGACGGCTGTGAGATGCGAGGGCTGCGCTGCGGCGACTGCGTGGTCAGCGTGATGCTCGGCGCCCCACCCGACGGCGTCGAGCTCGACGACGCGGAGCGGGCGGCGCTCGACGCTCTGGCCGCGGGCGGTCTCGTGCCGCCCTTGCGGCTTGTGCCCCGGGTTCCTGCACGGCAGGCGCGGGCAGGCTGAGGCGGCCGTACGATTCGGCGGGTGCGGCTGGTAGCTCGTGCCGCTGCCAGTGCGCTGCTCGCCCTCGCTGCCTGCAGCACTGCCGGCGCGCCGGCTGCTCCTGCAGCGAAGGGTGATCCGCTCGTTGCGGCCGACCCCGTACGGGCCGCGCAGCTTCCCTCCGACGTCCTGCCTCGGCTGCCGGCGGCAGTGGCGGCGGTCGCATCTGTCTGGGGCGCAGCTGCCCGGCAGCCGGTCATGGTGCTGGCCCATGTGCCACCCGAACACGCGGCGGGTGGGTCGGACGAGGCGGCAGCCTTTGTCAGCGCGGCACCCCCGCAGCTGCTCATCCACCCGCCCTCGTGGGCCGTGTTGTCGTCGACCGGGCGCGACGTCGTGCTGCGCCACGAACTCACGCATGTGGCAACCGGTGGCACCCACGATGCCGATGCCCGCCTACCGGCGTGGCTGGTCGAGGGGGCGGCGGAATGGACCGCTTGGCGCGCTGTGCCGTGGCCTGACGCGCGGGTGGCTCCCGAGCTGGCAGCGCTCGTCCGGGCGGGCCGAAGCCCTGCCCACCTGCCGACGGACGCCGACCTGAGCCCGAATGCGCCGGACGCCGCTGCCCAGTACTCCAGCGCCTGGCTCGCGGTGCGCGAGATCGTCCGCCGGGCCGGCCCGGCGCGCCTGGTGCGCCTGGTGCACGCGCTGGAGCAGCAGCCGGGGCGCACTTTCGCGGCCGTCTTCCAAGCGGAGACCGGTGACACGCTTGCGCGCCTGCAGCAGCGCTGGCGCCTGGCGCTGAGCCGGCTGCGCTGACTGCCGCGGGCAGCCCGCAGGGCAGGATCGACGGGCATGCGGACCCTGCTCGTCACGAATGACTTTCCGCCGCGGCCGGGCGGCATTCAGGCGTACGTGCATGCGCTCACCCGGCAGCTGCCGCCCGACGAGCTGGTGGTGTACGCGTCTGCCTGGAAGGGGGCCCGCGAGTTCGACGCCGAGCAGCCCTACGAGGTGGTCCGCCATTCCTCCTCGCTCCTGCTCCCGACTCCCGACGCGCTGCGCCGAACGGCTGACGTCGCGCGGCGAACCGGCTGCGACACGGCGTGGTTCGGCGCGGCCGCCCCGCTCGGGCTGCTCGCACCCGGCTTGCGCCAGCGTGCGGGCATCGGGCGGGTGCTGGCCAACACGCACGGCCACGAGGTGGGCTGGGCGATGCTGCCCGGGGCGCGGCAGGTGCTGCGGCGCATCGGGACGAGTGCCGACGTCGTCACCTACCTCGGCGCGTACACCCGGGCCCGGCTCGCTCCGGCGCTCGGGCCGCATCCCGAGCTCGTCCACCTGCCCAGCGGGGTCGACACGGCAGTGTTCACGCCCACCGCTGACGGAGCCGCCATCCGCGCGCGGCACGGCCTGGGGGACCGAGCTGTCGTCGTCTGCGTCAGCCGCCTCGTCCCGCGCAAGGGCCAGGACCTGCTGGTCAGAGCGCTGCCAGCGATCAGGGACCGGGTCCCCGGCACCGCCCTGCTCATCGTCGGCGGCGGCCCGGACCGCAGCCGGCTGGCCCGGCTGGCAGCCGCCGCGGGAGTGCCAGATGATGTGTTGATCACTGGCTCGGTGCCCTGGTCGGAGCTGCCTGCGCATCACACCGCGGGCGACGTGTTCGCGATGCCCTGCCGGACCCGGCGCGGCGGCCTGGAGGTGGAGGGGCTCGGCATCGTGTTCCTCGAGGCGTCCGCGTGCGGCCGGCCGGTGGTGGCCGGCAACAGCGGGGGAGCCCCGGATGCGGTGCTCGACGGCGAGACCGGTTTCGTTGTCAACGGCCGTGACTCGGCAGCGGTCGTCGACCGGATTGTCACCCTGCTGCTCGACCCCGCGCGTCGGGATCGGATGGGTGCCGCGGGGCGTGCCTGGGTCGAGCGCGAGTGGCGCTGGGAGGTGTCGGGCCGGCGCCTGCGCGAGGCCTTGGTAGGCCGCGGAGCCGGCCGCCCTGACGCGGGGCGGGCGACCTGACAGCTGGGGCGCCGTCAGCCGGGCGCCGGGACCCGGGTCCGGACGGGGGCCCGGACGGCGGCGAGGGCCTGTGCTCGGCGCCAGATCAGCTCCGACCCGACGGTGGGCTTGATCCCCTGGCTGTAGCCGTGGCCGTTCTCGTTCCACTCGTCGTGAACCGGCCACGGACCTTGCCGACCACCAAGGCAATGACGATGTAGAGGGTGGCCAGTTGGAAGCGGGTGCGCCCGACGGCCTCGTGCCGCTGCCCCTGCTGGTAGGCGGCGTAGCCGGTCCGCGCCCCGCAGGGCGGAACGACGGGGCCCCCGCAGCTGCTGCGCGGCAAGGCTCCCGCGGACGTCGGCGGTGGCTACAGAAGCAGGACCAGCGTCAGAGCCTCGTCCACTCGCTGCATCTCATCGAACGAGAGGAACCCGACCGGGTCGGCCAGTCGAGTGAGGTCGACGGTGTCAAGCTGGTCGCACATCACCAGCGTCTTTTGGCCAGCAACAATAACTACCGGCCGAAAACTGGTTTCGCGAGCCCTGGTGCTCGTGAACGCAACCACCCAGGTGCTGAGGTTGAGCCAGTCCGGCTGCAGGACAACGGCGAAACGGCGCCCGCGCTGTTCGTGGCCGTTTCCTCGGGCTGGCAACCGGTAGACCTCACCCCGCATGCAGTGCTGCTCTGTCCTCCTGAATCGCCTCGATCTCCGCACGATCGATGGGATCATCTTTGATGGCACGAGCCTCCGCGGCAGCTCGCCCGCGCCGTTCGTCCCGTCGCATAGCTTCCAACGCGGCCACAATGACCTGATCGGCGCTCATGCGGCGAGCGGCACCCAGCTCCAAAAGCAGGTCACGGGTACTGGTCTGGACTTTGACGGTGGTGGTGTCGCCCATACCGATCAGTCTACCGGCGGTAGACCGGCGAGCGCAACGAGGGCAGCCAACCCAGGGGTGACAACTGCTAGGCGTAGAGCCCTGCGACGTCCGTCGCGAACTCCTCCATGATCACCTTCCGCTTGAGCTTGAGGGACGGTGTCATCTGGCCGGCTTCCTCGGTGAAGTCGGTCTCGAGGACCGTGAAGGTGCGGATTGACTCCGCCCTGCTGACTGCTTGGTTGGCCCGGTCGATCGCCGTCTTGATCTCGGCCCGCAGGTCGGGATCGTTGACCAGGTCGGCGCGGCTGAGTCCCTGCTTGTCGTGCTCCTGCTGCCAGGCGGGCAGCGCGTCCTCGTCCAGCGTCACGACGCACGCGATGAACGGCTTGTTGTCGCCGACGACGATGCACTGCGAGATGAGCGGGTGGCTGCGCACCCGGTCCTCGAGGCTGGCCGGCGATACGTTCTTGCCACCGGCGGTGACAATGAGCTCCTTCATCCGGCCGGTGATGCTGAGGAAGCCTTCGGCGTCGAGCTCCCCGATGTCGCCCGTGTGGAACCAGCCGCCGGCAAGGCTCGCGGCCGTCGACTCAGGGTTCTTCCAGTAGCCGCGGAAGATGTTGTCGCCGCGCAGCAGGATCTCGCCGTCGTCGGCGATACGGACGGTCTCGCCCGGAATCGGCCTCCCGACGGTGCCGATGCGGATCGAGTCCGGCAGGTTGCAGGTGGCACCCGCCGTCGTCTCCGTGAGCCCATACCCCTCGAGCACCGTCACACCGATGCCACGGAAGAAGTGGCCGAGCCGGGCGCCGAGTGGACCGCCGCCGCTGACGGCGTAGGTCACCTTTCCCCCCATCACGGCTCGAAGGCGCGAGTAGACCAGCTTGTCGAACGCCAGGTGCTGGGCCTTCGTCACCGCGCTGACCCGGCCGTTCTGCAGCTGCTCGCTGTAGGCGACGGCGGTGCGGTCGGCCTGGTCGAAGAGCACGGCCTGTGCCTTCCCGCCCCCGTGCGCCTTCTGCTGGGCGCCGTTGTAGACCTTCTCGAATATCCGCGGGACGGCAAGGATGAACGTCGGCTCGAAGACGGCGAAGTCGCTCAGCAGGTTCTTGACGTCGGACGTGTGGCCCATCGTGATCCGGTTCAGCACGCACCCGACCTGGATGATGCGGGCGAACACGTGGGCGAGCGGCAGGAACAGCAGCGTCGACGCGCCCTCGGTGAACAGCTCGCGCAGGCCGTCGGTCGTCGTCGCTGCGTCGAACAGGAAGTTGCCGTGGGTCAGCTCGCACCCCTTCGGGCGCCCGGTGGTGCCACTGGTGTAGATGACGGTCGCCAGTGT
>JAABUZ0100003739.1_pt1 | contig 21996 bp, 16 predicted proteins | sample 5562091 | NCBI WGS metagenome assembly JAABUZ01 (sample SAMN12813069, study PRJNA571459) | rock metagenome | isolation source: Antarctica rocks | place: Antarctica: Victoria Land, Linnaeus Terrace sud | collected 2015-12-21
TCCGCCGTCCCCACGGGATGCCCGCTCCCGACGACTTCGCGCTCGTCGACCACGAGCTCCACGACCTGGGTCGTGGGCAGGCCCTCGTGACCAACCACCACTTCTCCGTCGACCCGTACATGCGGGGGCCGGATGAACGACGTCCCCCGGCGGCATCACCCCATCGCTCTCCGGCTCGGCCGCGCCGACGGCAGCGGCGCACCGGTGCCGACCCCGCGTAGGTCGAACGAGACGAAGTCCCGGCTCGAGGTCTGCATGTAGTGCTTCGCGCCGACCTGCTCGTCGGGGAAGAGCCGGAACGCGTCGGGTCCCGGGCGCCCCGTCGGGTGGAAATAGGCGCCCGAGACCCAGGCCGGGTTGATGTCGAGCTCCATCCCGCGCACCACCCCCGCGGCCCGCAGCAGGCTCCCGAGCGTGCACACTGACAGCGCCGGGCCACCGACGTAGACCAGGGCGCCGTCGGAGGTGACGCCGAACGCCGAGCGGTGGATGTAGGCGGCCTGACCGATCGTCGACCCCCACTCCCCGGTGCCGCCGGTGGCACAGGTCGGGTTCACGACGCCGGAGTCCACGAGGGGCACCAGGTTCTGCCGCACCGAGAGGACGTCAGGGGCCATCCGCACCTCTCCGGTGGTCGGGGACGTCCCCCAGGCGCCGACGTCGACGGTCCCGTCCCGGTGGATCACCAGGCTCGCCGCGCCGGGGACGAGCGGGCGCGCCGCACGGCCCTCGGCGTACCAGCCGCCGTGGCTGTCGCCCTGCAGCCGGAACCCCGCGGAGAAGGCGGACACGACGGTGCGCTGCTCGGCGGTGTCGATCGAGGTCGGTGTCGTCCACCGACCGCCGGGGTCCTCGGTCCCCGGGTGCAGCACGGCCCGGACCTCGCCCGGGTCCATCCACATCACGCCCGTGACGAACGAGGTGTGCTGGGCGTCTGGCCGCACCGCCGCCACCCGGACCGCGGCGCCCCGCGGCGTGGACACCACCGTCTGCCATTGCCCCTCGCCGGGCAGGGCGGACAGCCCGTCCGGCGGGGGCAGCGGCGGCGGCGCGGGACGCTTGCCCGGCCGGTCGGCCTCCGAGCCGGGCGCCGTCGGGATGCCGCCGGGGGGGACGCCGCCGACGGGCGGCTGGTGCAGGTCGTACTGCCGTGCCTCCAGCCACGTCACCATCGGGCCGAGCCCGTGGTCGCGGCCCCACTCGGCGAGCCGGGCGGGGACCCCGTCACTGCCCGGGCGGGTCAGGGCGTGGAGCAGCGACGGACCGACGAGGACGCCGAGGGCCACGACCACGACGAGGGCGACGACGCCGAGGCGTCGCGGCCACCGGCGTCGGAGGGGCGGTGGACCGGGGGCGACCGGGAGCCGCTCGGTGTCGACGGCGGTGGGGCGCACGACGTCAGAGTCTGCGACCAGCGCGGTGAGCGGCCGGTGTGGACGATGGGTGAGTCGTCGCACGAGGGTCCGAATCAGCCGGGCAGGGTCTCCCCGCCGATGGGGGCCAGGACCTCGCCGCTGTAGTAGGACGACAACCGGTTCGCCGCGAAGAAGACGTAGGAGGGCGCGATCTCGTCGGGGTCGGCGGCCCTCCCGATCGGAGCCTGCGCGCCGAAGGAGTCGACCTTGTCCTCGGGCATGGTCGCGGGGATCAGGGGGGTCCACACCGGGCCGGGAGCCACGCAGTTGACCCGGATGCCGCGCGGCAGCAGAACCTGCGAGAGCGAGTAGGTCAACGTGTGCACAGCGCCCTTGGTGGCGGCGTAGTCGATCAACGACTTGTTGCCGCGCAGCCCGTTCACCGAGCCGGTGTTGATGATCGACGAGCCCTCGCCGAGGTGGGGCAGCGCGTCCTTGGTGATCCAGAAGAAGTCCTTGGTGATCCAGAAGAAGCTGTGCACGTTCACCGCGAACGTGCGGTCCCACTGCTCGTCGGAGAGCTCCTCGAGCGAGGACACCGGTTCCTGGGTGGCGGCGTTGTTGACGACGATGTCGAGCCCGCCCAGCTCGTCGACGGCGCGGGAGACCAGGCGCCGGCAGTGGTCGCGGTCGGCGATGTCACCGGGCAGGCACACGCAGCGCCGCCCCCTGGCCTCCACCAGCTCGCGCGTGTGGGAGGCGTCCTCTCCCTCCGAGAGGTAGCTGAGGGCGACATCGGCGCCCTCCTCGGCGAACGCGATGGCGACGGCCCGCCCGATGCCGGAGTCGCCGCCGGTGATGAGAGCGCGGCGCCCGGCGAGCAGCGAGCGGCCCTCGTAGCCGACCATCTCGTCGCGGGGCTGCGGGTCCATCCGTCCCGTCGAGCCGGGATGGGTCTGTTCCTGGGGCGCGGGCTGCTCCGCCGCGGAAGACGTGGCCATGGACACGGGACTTGCCGATGCGGCGGGCGAGGAAACCGTGTGGAGCGTGGTCCCGACCGGCTGCACCGGCGCCCGTACGCGCGGGCTCAGTCCAGCGCCCGCCGCAGGAAACCCCGCACGCCGAGCGACGCGAACACCGCGATGCTCAGCACGAGCAGAGCGACGCACAGCGACCACGAGAGGTGGGGCACGCTCGGGACCAGCACGCTGCGCATCCCCTCGCTCACGTAGGTCAGTGGGTTGAGAGCGCACACGACCTGGAACCACCGCAACGGGGCCAGCTCGAGCCACGGGAACTGGATCGCCCCGGTGAACGTCACCGGGACGATGACGGTGGCGAACAGGATGTTGATCCGGCGTGGGGGGACCGAGGTGCCGAGGGTCATCCCGACCGACGCCCCGGCTACCGAGCCGACGACGAGAACGAGCGCGGCCGCGGGCAACCCCGCGAGGTCCCAGTCGATCCCGCCGAGCACCACGAGCCCGACCGGGATCATGAGGAGCGCCGCGACGAGCCCCCGCAGTGCGCCGAACACGATCTTCTCGAGGGCCAGCGCCGGGACCGGGAGCGGCGCGAGCAGTCGGTCCTCGATCTCCTTGGTGTAGGAGAAGTCCACCACCAGGGGCAGCGCGGTGTTCTGCAGGGCGATGAGGAAGCCGTTCAGGGCAACCAGGCCCGGCAGCAGGACGCTCTCGTAGCCCGGCCGGACGTAGCCCAGCTCGCCGAGGACCTTCCCGAACACGAACAGGAGGAAGAAGGGCTGGATCAGTGTCTGGGCGAGGAAGCTCCCGACCTCACGGCCGGTCACGAACACGTCCCGGCTCAGGGCGGCCCCCGCGACCCGGAGCGTGCTCATCGCAGCGCCCTTCCGGTCAGGTGGATGAACACGTCCTCCAGGCTCGGCGTGCTGACCACCATCTCCAGCACGTCCACCCCGAGCCCGTCGAGGACGCGCAGCACCCGGGGGACGACCATCCGCGGCTCGACCTCGGTGCCGACGCGGAACCGCCGGCCACCGTTCTCGACGGTGCTCTCGCACCGCACGTCCCGGACGTCGGGGACCTCGCCGAGCGCGTCCTCGAGCCGCTCCCGGGTGGCGTGCGTCGGGTCGAGCACCACGTCGAGCTGACCCTGCCCGGGGAGCAGCCGGGTGAGTCCGGCCGGGGTGTCCTCGGCCAGCAGCGTGCCGCGGTCGACGATGCCCACCCGAGCGGCGAGCTTGGTGGCCTCCTCCATGTCGTGTGTGGTGAGGATGACCGTCACGCCCTCGCCGCCTAGCTCGACCACCCGCTCGTGGACGAACAGGCGGGCCTGCGGGTCGAGGCCGGTCGAGGGTTCGTCGAGGAAGAGCACCCGGGGCCGGTGCATGAGGCTCCGCCCGATCAGCAGGCGCTGCAGCTGACCGCCGGACAGGGTGTCCACCCGGGACGCGGCTTTCTCGCTGAGCCCATGCGCTCGAGCAGATCGTCGGCCAGCCGGTGACGTTCCCGGCGCCCCACCCCGTGGTAGCGCGCGTGGAAGAGCAGGTTCTGCCGCGCGGTGAGCGACCGGTCCAGGTTCGGGCGCTGCGGCACCACCCCGAGGCGCTTGCGCGCGCCCACCGAGTCGGTCACCACGTCGACCCCGCAGAGCAGCGCCCGCCCGGAGGTCGGCCGCACCCGGGTCGTCAGCACCCCGACCGTCGTGGTCTTGCCCGCGCCGTTGGGTCCGAGCAGCCCGTAGACCTCGCCCGGCGCCACCCGGAAGGACAGACCGTCGACCGCCGGACGCGGGGCACCCGGATAGTTCTTCACCAGGTCGACGACCTCGACCGACCACGTCCCGTCGCCGTCGCCGTCGTCGGCGGGGTCGACGGCGACGAGCGGGTCGGTGCCCGTAGTCGGGCGGGTGCGGGTCACGCGGGGCCGGGCCTTCCGGCCGCCGCCCGTGTGCGGCGGGCGACGACGATCGTGAACGCGATGAGGACCGGGAAGACGACCAGCGGCATCAGGAACGACAGCACCGACATCACCGGAACCGGTAGCAGGAACGTCAGCACGATCCGGACGACCGCCTCGGCTGTGAGCCCGATACCCCAGGCGCCCGTGATGACGTACTGAGAGCGACGGAACGTCGGATAGCGCCAGAGTCCGTTCCACCATGCGACGCCCGCCGCCGAACCGTCCGTACCGAACTTGCGTCCGAAATAGAAGCCCAAGGGTCGGCTGGTGACCAGCGAGCCGATCATCGTGAGCCCGAGCAGGCCGGTGAGCGCCGATTCCCGAATGAGCAGCAGGCGCGGGCTGGAGAACAGCACGGCGACCAGAACGCTCAGCACGAGATACCCGACGATGATCGCGCTCAGCTCGTCGATCCGTCGGTGAACCACGTAGAAGACCACGAGCTCCGCCAACGGCCACAGCCCGGCGAGCGCCAGTGCCGACACCTCACCGAAACCGCTCGCGTGCAGGACCAGGTAGGTGAACAGTGGGAGAAGGACACTCAGGACGAGAGTCGGCGCCCAGCTCGTCGCGAGGGCGCGGAAGTCCGATTTAGGACGATTCGTCCCGACGTTCGCGGCGCCCGCGACCCCGGATTCTCCGGAGGACGACGCGGTGGTCATGTCCGAAGATGGAAGCGGAGTGTGGCGCGGCCGGACAAGGGTCGCAAGCGTGAAAGAAAAGAGAACACGAGGCGAACGGGCGCCGACTCCGCGGGTTCCTTCGATTTATCTCCAGGTGCTCCGTTTACAGTTCTTTCGGAACGTGCGATGCTTCGTTCCTCACGTCTCGTTCATCGACCGGCGAGGGCTGGGTGGCACCGTGGAGAAACCGCGTCTGAAGGCGTTGTACTCGACCGAGGTCCTGGGTTCGGACAAGGTCTTCCTTCTCGGTGAGAAGCGGCAGAACCTCGTGCAGGGCGACGCGGCGGTGAAGGTGCTGCCCTATCTCGACGGGCGCCACACCGTCGCGGAGATCGCGGCCGCCTTCTCGGCGGAGATGTCGGCCACCGAGGTGCTGTTCGCCATCCACAAGTACGAGGTCATGGGACACCTCGCCGACGGCCGCCCGGACCTGCCCGACGCCGAGCTCGCGTACTGGGACGCTCTCGGCGTCGACCCGGCGCTCGCGCACTCGCGGGTGGACGCCGCGACGGTGCCCGTCCTCGCCGTCGGCGAGGTCGACCCGGTGCCGGTGATCGAAGCCCTCGAGCGTGCCGGGCTCCGCGTCGCGCGGGTGAACGGCCCGGCCGACGTGCGGGCGGCGGCGGGAGAACCCACCGTCGTGGTGACCCGGGACTACCTCGAGCCCGGCCTCGCGGCGGTGAACGCGGAGCACCTGGGCGCGGGTCGACCGTGGTTGTTGGTGAAGCCCGATGGCCTGTCGCTGTGGCTCGGCCCGCTGCTCACCCCCGGGTCCAGCGGATGCTGGGCGTGCCTGGCGCAGCGGCTCGAGGGGAACCGCCAGATCGAGCGCTACCTGCTCGACAAGCGCGGTGACCGGAGCCCGTTCCGGACCTCGCGCGCCGGCCTGCCCGCGACCCGCGCGACGCTCGGGGCGATGGTGGCCGGGCAGGTCACGATGTTGCTCGGCGCCGGGATCAGCGCCCTCGACGGTCGGCTCGTCACGGTCGACTCGACCAGCGGCTCGACCGAGGAGCACATCCTGATCCGCCAGCCCCAGTGCCCGTCCTGCGGGGACCCGCGGCTGATGAGCGAGCGTGACCCGCGCATCGTGCTCGAGTCACGGGAGGTAGCGTTCAAGGCTGACGGCGGCTACCGCGTCCAGGCGCCCACCCAGACCTTCGAGCGGCTGAGCAAGCACATCAGCCCCCTGCTCGGCGCCGTGTCGGCGCTCGCGCTGAACTTCGACGAGAGCAACGGCATCACGTTCAGCTACGTGGCCGGCCACAACTTCGCCGCGCCCGCGGACAACCTGAACCTGTTGCGCCGCAACGTCCGGGGCCAGAGCGGTGGCAAGGGACGCACCGACGTCCAGGCTCGGGTGAGCGGGGTCTGCGAGGCGATCGAGCGGTACTCCGGGGTGTGGCGCGGCGACGAGCCCAGCACCCGCCTCGCCTACGACGACCTCGGCCCCGACCGGGCGGTTCACCCCCACGAGCTGATGCTGTTCTCCGAGCGGCAGTACGACGAGCGCGAGATCACCAACCATGCCCCGGGCAGCATGCTGCACCTGGTGCCCGAGCGCTTCCGCACGGGCGACGCCATCGAGTGGACGACCGCGTGGTCGCTCACCGCGGACCGCCCCCGTCTCGTCCCGACCGCCTACATGTGGTTCGGCCACCCCGACCTCGACGAGCACTTCTACTGCTTCGGCGACGCCAACGGAAACGCGAGCGGCACCACGATGGAGGAGGCCGTTCTCCAGGCGTTCTGCGAGCTCGCCGAGCGGGACAGCGTCGCGCTGTGGTGGTACAACCGCGCTCGCCGCCCGGCGGTGGACCTCGACGCGATGCACGACCCGTACGTCGACACCCTGCGCGAGTACTACGCGAGCATGGGCCGGTCGCTCTGGCTGCTCGACCTCACCAGCGACCTCGGGGTGCCCGCGTTCACGGTGGTCTCACACCGGATCGACCACCCCGTGCAGGACATCCTGCTCGGCTTCGGCGCCCACCTCGACCCGCGCCTCGCGGCGATGCGCGCGCTCACCGAGGCCAACCAGTTCCTGCCCGCGGTCGAGAAGCGCGACGCGAACGGCGCCACGGTCTACCGCGAGGACGACGTCAACACCCTGGCGTGGTGGCAGAACGCGACCATCACCGAGGAACCATGGCTGGTGCCCGACGGGAGCGTGCCCGCCCGCAAGCTCGCCGACATGCCGGACCTCGCTCACGACGACCTCGCGCACAGCGTCGAGGAGTGCCTCGGGAAGGTGCGGGCGGCCGGCATGGAGATGATCGTCCACTCGCAGACCCGTCCCGACCTCGAGCTCGAGGTGGCGAAGGTGCTGGTACCCGGGATGCGGCACTTCTGGCGCCGGCTGGGCCCGGGTCGTCTCTACGACGTCCCGGCGCGGCTCGGGTGGGTGGACGCTCCGATCGCCGAGGGCGCGCTCAACCGCCACAGCGTGTTCTTCTGATCGACCGCCCACCCCCGAGCCCTCCCGGCGAGATCGGACGGAGCCATGACGCAGCTCGCGGAGTCACCCACGACGACGACGTCGGCGCCGGACGGACATCGGGTGGTCGGCCTACGCCGTGACCTCGTCGTCCAGGAGGACGACGACCGGCCCGGCTTGATCCACCTGCGCGGTGCCCGGGGCTCCGGGACCGTCGGCCCCCTCACGCAGGGCGTCTGTCGGGCCGTGCGTGCGCTCGCCGGCGGGCCGCTGCCCGAGGAGGTGCTGTCCCGGCTGGCGACCGAGGCGGAGGACGAGTCCGCGGTGCTGCCCCTGCAGATGCTGCTGCGGCGGATGGACGCGGCCGGGCTGCTGGAGCACTCGGTGTGCGTCGGTGACGCCGTGGTCGCCACGTTGGTCGTCGCGGGCCGGGGCGGGGTCGGACCGCTCGCCGCGCCCGCCCGGCACCGCCCGGTCAAGCTCTCACGGTTCGCCGTCGTCCGGCCGGTCGACGGGCGGCTGCGGGTGGAGGCGCCGCGCTCGCCCCAACTCGTCGAGCTCCTCGGCGCGGGCACCAGCGTCCTCGCCCCGCTCGCCGACTGGATGTCCCCCGACGACCCCGACGTCACCTCGTCGCTGCCTGCCCGCGCGTTCCGCGAGACGCTGGCCCTGCTGGCCACGGCCGGCCTGCTGACCGCCGGCGGGGACGAGCACGATCCGGAGACACGATCCGCGCAGTGGGCGCCGTGGTCGGCGACCGACCTGTGGCTGCACGCCCGCAGCCAGGGCCCGGAGCTGCGCGAGGGCTACGGCGGGACCTACCCGCTGCGCGAGCGCTTCGCGCCGTGGCCGGCCGTCGCCCCCGACCGGGGACTCGAGCGCGTCGTCCTCGACCCACCCGCGCCCGTGGACCCGGCGGGCGAACCGTCGCTGGCCGCGGTGATGGAGCAACGCCGGTCGGTGCGCGAGCACGACGACGCCCGACCGATCACCCGCGACGAGCTGGGCACGCTGCTCCACCGCTGCCTGCGGACCGTCGGGGTGTACGAGTCCGGCGACCACGAGGTGTGCTCCCGCCCCCATCCCGGCGGTGGGGCGCTCTACGAGCTCGAGGTCTACCCCGTCGTGACGTCCTGCCGGGGACTGGACCCGGGGGTCTGGCACTACGACCCCGTGGAGCACGCCCTGGAGTACGTCGCGGCCGCCTCGGACTCGTCGGACACCCTCGTGCGGACCGCGCGGACCGCGGCCCTCATGGAGCGCCCGCCCCAGGTCCTGCTGGTCGTGACCGCGCGGTTCGGCCGGGTGATGTGGAAGTACGAGGGGATGGCCTACGCGCTGGTCCTCAAGCACGTCGGGGTCGTGTACCAGACGTTGTATCTGGTGGCGACGGCGATGGGGCTGGCGCCGTGCGCACTCGGCGGGGGTGACGCCGCGGCGTTCGCCGCGGCGTCCGGGATCGAGTACGGCCTGGAGGGCAGCGTGGGCGCGTTCCTCGTCGGCAGCCGCCCGGCCGACCAGTCGGTGCGGTTCGCGCCCCCGGAGCGCTGAGGGCGATGCTCCAGTACCGGTTCAAGGCGTTGGAGAAGGCGCGCGAGCCCGAGGAGCTCGACGCCGCGGTCCGGCTGACCCGCCCTCGGGCCTGGATCGCCGTGTTCGTCGTCCTCGTCGCGGCGGTCGCCGGGCTGGGCTGGGCGTTCCTGGGCACGGTGCCGCGCACGCTCTCGGGGTCGGGACTGCTGGTCCACCCGCTGGGCACGGTCACCCTGCAGAGCACCGCGACCGGCATCGTCCGCGACGTGCTGGTCCAGCCCGGTCAGGAGGTGCCGGCCGGTGCGGTGGTGGCCTCGGTCGAGGGCCCCGCGGGCGGTCCGCCGGGCGCTGTCACCGCGCCCTTCGAGGGCGAGGTCACCGACGTCGCCGTCGGCGCGGGCCAGGTGGTCGGGCTGGGGAGCCCGATCGTCACCGTCGCGCGCACCCGCCCGGGCTCCGCGGACCTGGTCGGAGTGGTCTTCGTGTCCTCGGCCGCCGGTCCGGAGATCCACACGGGGATGCCGGTCACGTTCGACGTGGGGTCCGCCCCCGCCCGGGAGTACGGCCTGCTGCGGGGCCGGGTGGTCGAGGTCGGCGAGGCTCCGGTGAGCTCGGCCCAGATCCTCGCTCTGGTGGGCAACGCGGAGCTGACCAGGACGCTGGTGCGCCCGGACGCCCCCTTGATGGTCCGCGTCGAGCTCACCGCGGACCCGTCGGAGCGCAGCGGTCTGGCCTGGACGACGCGGACCGGCCCGCCGTTCCCCCTCAGCGCCGAGACGCTGGTCGAGGCCACGGTGCACGTCGCCGACGAGCGCCCGGCCGAGCGCCTGTTCGGGTCGGAGTGAGCCGATGACCGAGACGCGATCCGATGAGGTCGCCCTGTCGCCGGGCACGGACAGCCTGACCGTCTCCCGGCTCCGCGGGTGGTGGGACGACCTGCGCCACCGCGCCCCCCGCCCCGGCCCGAACCATCGCGCGGCGGCGCCGACCGTGCTGCAGATGGAGTCGGTGGAGTGCGGGGCGGCTGCTCTCGGGATGGTGCTGGCCCACCACGGGCGGCACGTGCCCCTGGAGGAGCTGCGCATCGCCTGCGGGGTGTCCCGGGACGGCGCCAACGCCGCCAACCTGCTCCGCGCCGCCCGCGGCTACGGTCTGGTGGCCAAGGGTTACAAGATGGAGACCGACGAGCTGTGGACGGTCCGCAAGCCGACCATCGTGTTCTGGGCCTTCCAGCACTTCCTGGTCGTGGAGGGGATCCGCCGCCGGCTCGGCCGGACGACGCTGACGCTCAACGACCCGGCCTTCGGGCGCCGCGAGATGTCCTGGGCGGAGTTCGACGCCGGGTACACCGGGATCGCGCTGACCTTCGAACCCGGCCCGGACCTCGTGCGCGACCGCGGGTACGACGGCCTGCTCCCCACGCTGCGGCGTTTCCGTCTGCCCGACCGGGGCGCATTCTGGCTCACCGCGCTCGCCGGGCTGCTGCTCGCGGTGCCGACGGCGCTGGTGCCGGTGACGGTCCGGGTCTTCGTCGACGACGTCCTGATCGACCGGCGCGCGGGGACCCTCGCCGCCGTGCTCACCACCCTGACCGTGGCCGTGGTGGCCACGTGCCTGCTGACGGCCATCCAGCTCGGCCACGTGATGCGCCTCCAGATCGCGACCACGGTGACCGCCACCGCGCGGTTCACCCACCGTCTCCTCCGGTTGCCGCTCACCTTCTTCGACCAACGCAGACCCGCCGAGCTGGTCAAGCGCATCGCGGCGAGCAACTCCGCGGCCGGGCTCGTGGTGGGCGACGTGACCACGTTCGCGATCAACGTCGTGGTGGTCGCGGTCTACGCGCTGGTGCTCGCCGCCGAGGACCTCACGATCGGTCTCCTCGGGTTGGCATTGGCACTGCTCAACGTGGTGCTGCTCGGGTGGATCTCCGGCTCGCGGGGCGACGTGGTCGCCAAGCAGCGCGCGGAGGAGGGCAACCTCGCGGCGGTGACGTTCAACAGCGTCCAGGCGATCGAGACGGTCAAGGCGTCCGGCGTCGAGCACGACGTGTTCGCCCGGTGGGCCGGCTACCAGGGCAAGGTGCTCGCCGGGGAGCAGCGGCTCGCGGTGCCGACGGCCGTCCTGGCCGCGGTGCCCATCCTGCTGGCCGGGCTGAACTCCGGCGCTCTGCTGCTGGTGGGCGGCCTGCGAGTGGTGGACGGCGCCATCACCGTCGGGGTCCTGGTCGCCGTGCAGACCCTGCTGGTCGCCGTGCACCGTCCGGTCATGCAGATGTCGCGAACGGTGGGGGGCTGGCACGACCTCGGCGCCGATCTCACTCGGCTCTCCGACGTCGAGCGCTACCCCGTGGCCACGGTGTTCGAGCAAGAACCCGAGACCGCGGTGGACCCGGGGCCGCGGCGGCGCATCACCGGCGCGCTCGAGGTCCGGGACCTGTCCTACGGCTACGCCACCCTCTCGCCGCCGCTGATCGAGGGCCTGTCGTTCACCGTGACCCCGGGCCAGCGGGTCGCGCTGGTGGGCGGCTCGGGAAGCGGCAAGTCGACGATCGGCCGCCTGGTCGCCGGGCTCTACGAACCGTGGTCGGGCGAGATCCTCGTCGGCGGCCGGTCGCGGTCGCGGTGTGATCGCGTGACGCTCGCCGCGTCGGTCGCCTACGTCGACCAGGACGTGTTCCTGGCCGAGGGCACCGTCCGGGAGAACCTCACGCTGTGGGACGACTCCGTGCCCGACGAGGTGGTCGTCGCCGCACTGCAGGACGCGGCGATCTACGACGACCTGGCTGCCCGCCCCGGTGGCCTGACCGGGCGGGTCGGCGAGGCCGGCCGCAACTTCAGTGGAGGGCAGCGCCAGCGACTCGCCATCGCGCGCGCCCTGGTGCGCGAGCCCACCCTGCTCGTGCTCGACGAGGCCATGAGCGCCCTGGACGCCGAGACCGAGCGCCGGGTCGACGACAACCTGCGCCGCCGGGGGTGCGCCTGCCTGATCATCGCCCACCGGCTGTCCACGGTCCGGGACGCCGACGAGATCCTCGTGCTGGACCAGGGGCGGATCGTCCAGCGCGGCCGACACCGTCGGCTGATCGCGCAGGCGGGCGCCTACGCCGACCTGATCACGGCGTCGGCGTGAGCGCCACCGGCCACCGTCGCGTGCCCCCGCCGCCGGGCGGGCGGGACGACGTCGTCGCGGTCTCGGCCTTCGGGCGGGTCCTCACCGACTTCGCCCGGCCGATCGACTACGGCGACGACCCGGTGATCCCGCTCGATCACCCCGACCACGCGGTGCTCGTCGAGCACGGCGAGCTGGACCTGTTCGCGGTACCGGCCGGCGAGGACGGCACCCCGGGACGCTGGACGTTCCTCTTCCGGGCCGAGGTCGGCGCCGTGCTCCCGCCCGGATGGACCCGGGACACCGGCGCCCGCACGGTGGTCGCCAAGCCCACCCCGCGGGCGTACGTCTCGCGGGTGCCGGTGGCCGTACTCGCCACGCTCTCGGCGCCGTCGGTGGCCATCGACGACCCCGCGGCCGAGCAGCTGCGTGCGATCCCGGCCACCGAGTACGCCACCGCCGTGACCCAGGTGACGCGCGGCCTGGAGAAGGTGTTGGTCGGGCTGGCGTCGGCCCTGCGCGACGAGCTGCCGCCCCAGGCCTTCACCCCGCTCGACCCCCGCGCGACGGTCACCGTGCCGGGGGGTGCGCGCCTGCGCTCGGTCGACGGAGTGCAGTGGGTGGAGATCGTCACCGGGTCCACCTGGCTGGGCGAGGCCTGTGACCGCCATGTCCTGCGTGCGGGCGATGTCCTGTGCCTGACCGAGCGGGACTGGCTGCAGACCAGCAGCAGCGTCACGCTCTCCTCGCGGACCAGTCAGGACCTGCTCGCCGAGGGCACGCTGTGGAGCCATGTCGGCGAGCACATGCTCAACCTGCTGGAGGTCATCGACCATCGCGTGGCCCGTCGACGCGACGCCGAGGGGCACGACCTCGAGGAGTACGACGAGGCGGACGAGCGGGCGGTGCGCTCCGCGGTGCTCGGCCTGCGCAGCGTGCTCTCGGCGGACGCCGGCGGCGTCGGGCTCGCCGACGCCGCCGCCGAGCCGCCCGCCCGGGCGGCGGTGCGCCTGGTGGCCGGCCACCTCGGGATCGTGGTCCCGGAGGTCAGCCGGGGCCGCCGGGTGGGCCGGCGCATGGACCCGGTCCGGTCGGCGTTCCTCGCCGCCGGCCTCCGGACCAGGTCGGTCCGCCTGGAGGGGCGGTGGTGGACGGAGGAGACGGGCCCGATGGTGGCCCGCCGGCTGACCGACGACGCCCCCGTCGCGGTGCTGCCCGTGCCCGGGGGCTACGTGGCGGCCTGGCCGGAGGGCGCGAGCCTGCGGCCGGTGACCGCCCAGGACGCCAAGGCCCTCGCCGAGCACGCCCTGAGCCCGTACCGCCCGCTCCCTCTCGGGAACCCCGGGTGGCCCGCGCTGCTGCGGTTCGGCGTGCGCGGCGGCGGGAGGGACCTCAACACCGTGGTGCTCACCGTGGTGCTGGCCGGCCTCGCCGGGCTCGCCCTGCCGGTGCTCACCGGGGTGGTGCTCGGCATCCTCGCGCCGCGGGCGGAGCGCGGGCTGATCGTCCAGGCCGGCACCGTGCTGATGGCCACCGCGGTCGGTGGCGCGCTGTTCGCGGTCGTGCAGCACCTCGCCGTCGCCCGCCTCGGGTCCCGGGTGGACGCCGCAGTGCAGGCGGCCGTCTGGGACCGCCTGCTCTCGCTGCCCACCACGTTCTTCGCCGAGCGGTCGCCCGGGGAGATCGGCGCGGCGGTCCTCGGGGTACGACGCCTGCGCCAACACATGTCCGGAGCCGTCACCAGCGCCCTGCTGGCCTGGGCCGCCGGGCTCGTCGACCTCGTCCTCATCATCGTCGTCAGCCCGACGCTGGGGTTGCTGACCGCGGTGCTGATGGCGCTGGCCCTCGGCACCACCGCGGTCCTCCAGCGGGCCGTGGTGCGCCGCGCCGGTGACGAGCTGGCCGCCGAGAAACGCCTGTCGAGCTTCCTGCTCCAGCTGCTGCAGGGTCTCGCGACGGTGCGCGCCGCCGCCGCCGAGGACCGGGTGTTCGGTCGGTGGGCGGCGGACTTCGCCCGGGAGCGCCGGGCGGCAATGGCGTCGCGCCGCGTCGCTGCGCGCATCACCATCGTGGCCGCGGTCCTGCCCATGCTCGGCCTGGTGCCGCTGTTCGCCCTGGTCGGCGGGCCGCTGGCCGGGATCTCCGTCTCGTCGTTCCTCATGGTGTTCGTGGCCGAGGGCGTGGTCCTGGGAGCCACCCTCGCGCTGGCGTCGGCCACGGTGGTCGCCGCCGGGACCGTTCCCGCCCTCCGGGCACTGGAGCCGATCCTGACCGCGGAGCCCGAGGAGTCCCGCTCCGGCGCCGACCCGGGGGACCTGGAGGGCGCGATCACGTTCACGCACGTGTCGTTCCGGTACGACGACGCCGGCCCGCTCGTGCTCGACGACGTCTCCTTCGCGGTGGCGCCCGGCGAGTTCGTCGCGATCGTCGGCCCCACGGGGTGCGGCAAGTCGTCGCTGTTGAACCTGCTGCTGCGGTTCGGACGCCCCACCACCGGCTCGATCCTTCTCGACGGCCAGGACCTCTCCGAGCTCGACGCCGGGGCCGTCCGGCGGCAGTGCGGGGTCGTGCTGCAGTCGGGGACGCTGCTGGCCGGCGACATCTCCACCAACATCGCCTGCGGCGGGAACTACACCCGCGAGGAGGCGTGGGAAGCCGCCCAGATGGCCGGCATCGCCGACGACATCGCGGTGCTGCCGATGGGCATGGAGACGGTGGTCTCGGAGAACTCTTCCGCGCTGTCCGGCGGCCAGCGGCAGCGGTTGATGATCGCCCGGGCGTTGGTCTCCAAGCCGCGCATCGTCCTGCTCGACGAGGCCACCAGCGCCCTGGACAACCCGGCCCAGAAGGTCGTCGCCGAGAACACCCGGAAGCTGAACGCGACGCGCCTCGTGATCGCCCACCGGCTGTCCACGGTGGCCGGCGCGGACCGGATCCTGGTGCTCGAGGACGGGCAGCTGGTCCAGGACGGCACCTATCACGAGTTGCTCGCCGACGAGTCGGGCATGTTCGCCCGGCTCGCCCGGCGTCAGATGGTCTCCGACACCGTCGTGGCGGACGCGCCGTCGGCGCCCTCGACCCGGGAGCCGGTGTCGTCCGACCCCCCCAGGTGAGCGTCGATCGTGGTCGCCAGGCGGGCGGGCACCTCGAGCAGTGGGAGGTGGCCGGCGTCGGGGACGTCGAGGACGCGGCACCGGGGCAGCGCACGGCCGAGCCGCGCGGCGTTGGCGTGGAAGGCCGGCATGTCCTGGTCGCCGACGAGGACCAGCGTCCGCGCCCGGACCGCGCCGAGCTCGTCGTCGGTCACCTGGCCCGCGGTGAGGACCCCCATCCGGTCGTCGCCGAGCTCGTCCCACGGGTGGGCGTCCACGACCCGGCGGACCCGCTCGCGCAGCTCGGGGTGCGCCTCCGTGCCGGCGAAGATGTCCGGCGGCGAGGTCATCCAGCGCTCGGTGAGGTGGCGACCGGGACCGAGGAAACGGCGGAGCCCGAGCAGCTCCCGGTAGCGGTGCGCGGTGCCCTCGGCGTGGCCACCGCCGGGCACGGACGGCGCGCCGAGGACGAGGTGGGCGGCCACGTCGGGGTGGCCGAGCGCGAGCTCCAGGGCCACCACGGTGCCGAAGGACAGGGCGACCACCCGCTCCGCGCCGTGCGCGCGGGCGACGTCGGCGACCCACCGGCCGACGTCGGTCCGGGTGGTGCCGCGGGCGAGGGGGCCGGAGCCGCCGTGCCCCGGGAGGTCGACGCCGATGTGGTGCCACCCCGGCAGCGAGCACCAGGACGGCTCCCACAACGAGGAGTCCATGGTGTAGCCGTGCAGCCACAGCACGGCGGGGCCCTCGCCGTGGTGGCGGACGTGGAGCTCGGTCACCGCGCGGCCCGGACCGCGGTGGTGAACCCCGCGCAGAATCGCCGGAACGCGAGGACGTGCTCGTCACGCGCGTCGAAGCGCGGGGTCGCGTCGAGGTCGAGGTTCTCCCACACCGCGACGTCCTGGCGGAACGCCTTGCGGCCGCCGGCCACGAGCGGCTCGAGCACCGTGGGGGAGGGTGCGCCCCCCGCGGCTGCCGGGGTGATCGCGTAGACGACGCGGGCCACCGCCCCCTCCCGACTCGGCACCGTGCCGGTGAGCACGAGGTGCGCCTGCTCCGGCGGACCGAGCTCGGTGACCACGATGGTGGGGCTGAAGGCGCGGGCGCAGAAGCGCATGCGGGTCCGGCCCTCGGCCGGGTCGTCCCACGGCAGCGGCTTGGTCTCGAAGAATCCCTCGATCACCAGCTCCCCGTGGGGCCCGGACCGTGAGCTCATGTCGGCGACCCTGGGCACCTCGTGGACCGCGGTGAAGTGGTCGGCGTCGAAGGCGTTCTCGACGATGAGCTCGGGGTCGGCGCGGACGGGGACGGTGAAGCCCTCGACGACCGCGCGGGTCCCGGCGATCTCGCGGATCGTCTGCGGGAAGCCGTGGTCGTGCTCGGGCGTCGCCGAGAGTCGGATGAACACGGCGTCGCCGACGACGATCGCGTCGAACTCGCGTACGCACCAGCGGCGGTCCGCCCGCTCGCCGAGCAGGATGCCCTTGCCGTGGAACGGGCACACGACGTGTCCGCGCAGCAGGCGCCCGCCCACGCCGAGGTGAGCGCCCCGGTGCGGGCAGGAACCGTCGTAGACCCGGATCCCGTCGTCGGTGCGCACGCCGAGCACCGGCCGGCTCCCCACCCACAACGGGGTGACCTCGTCGACCAGCTCGGTGGTGACGGCCAGGAGGTACCAGCCCGGGTGCACCCGCGACGTCGGCCGACCCGGTCCCCCCGGATCCCTCACGCCAGAACCTCCTCGATCTCGTGGGCCGCCCGGCGGCCGCTGTCGAGCGCCCCGGGCACGCTGCCCGCCGCGGCGGGGTCGCAGGTCGCCTCCCCGGCGACGAAGACCGCGTCGTCGATCGGTGCCCCCCAGGTGCCCGGCGCGTCCTCCGCCCCGACCTCCGGGACCGTGAACACTCCCCGCGACCAGAGATCGACCCCCCAGTCGGCGACGGTGACCTCGGTGACCTCGGCGTCGCGCGTCCAGCCGAGGACGCGCTCGAGCTCGGCGGCCAGCGTGGCGGGGGAGGACACCGTCCGCCGGAGGACTGCGGCCGTCGACCCCTTGGCGACCAGGGTCACGTGCGGCCGGCCGGCCGTGGTGCGGACGAAACCGCTGCGCCCGTCGCCGTCGAAGACCACGGCGGTCTCCGGGGCGGAGCGCGACAGGGTGACCGCGACGACGCAGCCGTCCCCGGCGGGGAGCCGGCGTGCCGCGGAGCGCTTGGCGTCCGAGAGGTCGGCGATGCGCAGGCCGCCCGCGAGCACCACCGGTGGCGGCACGGTGACCACGACCGCCCGGGCGCGGACGCGGCCGACGGACCCGACGACCTGCGCCCCGCCCCGGCCCGGGATCACCTCGACGGCCGGGCACCCGGTCCGCACCCGGAGCCCGCGGGCCAGCACGTCGACCACCGCGTCCATGCCCTCGTCGAGCACGTACTCGTGGTGCGCCCGCTGCGCCCGCAGGCACTCGGCCACCGCATCCCGGCGGATCTCCGCCGGGTCGGCCGCCCAGCGTTGGCGGATCCACTCGTGGGCCAGCGCGCACTCCGCCCCGTGGTAGCCCGACCATCCCGGCCAGCGGTCGACCGCGTCGGCGCCGCCGTCCTCGGCGATCCTCGCCTCCGCCGCCCACGGCGGGTGCGGACCCCGGGCGAGGGCCCCCATCGGGACGACCCGGCCGAGGTGCACGGCCCGCGCGACCGCGTCCCGGTACGGCGTGGTGGGCACGTCGGCGCCGAGCAGCGCCCACACCGGACCCGTTCCGCCGTGGACGACCTGGGCGCCGAGCTCGACCGTGGTCGGTGGCGAGTCGGTCGACCGGGGCCGAGCGGTGTGCACCCGGCCACCGATACGGTCGCGCGCTTCCCAGACCTCGACCGCAATTCCCGCGTCGGTCAGTGCGCGCGCACATCCGAGGCCCGCCACGCCCGCGCCCAGGACGATGACGTCGGCGGCCATGTCGTTCTCCGATCGATCGGCACGTGGCGGATGGGCGCATGAAGTCGCGGACGGTCCCGGGAAAACGCTAACATCTCCGGGCTCCGCCGGGGAACCGTCGGAGCCCATTCTCCCGCGGGGAAGGCAACCGATGTCCGAGGCACTCGCGTCGCCGGGTCCGACCGGTTTCGTCCATCCGTTCTCGCCGGCCGGGCGCGCTCGCCCGTACTCGGCGCTGGCGTGGTTGCGGGAGAATGATCCGGTATTTGACGACCCCATGACGAAGATCTTTCTGGTGACCCGGCACGCCGATGTGTCGCTGGTTCTGCGGGACCGTCGTCTCTCGGCCGCCGGTGGTCAGCAGGCGCGGGCCCGATCCGACGAGCTGCCCGCGTCGATGCTCGCCACGGACCCTCCCGAGCACGACCGGCTGCGCGCCCCGGGACCCGCGGTCGCGGGCCCCGCCGTCGTGCGGGACACCGCGGACGCCCTGCGGGCCGAGGCCGACGCGATCCTCGCGTCGTGCGTCGATCGGGACGAGGTCGACGCCCTCACCGAGATCGCCGCGCCGTTCGCCGTCGGCGCGCTGGCCCGCCTCCTGGGCGTCCCGGACACCGACCGTCCTCGCTTCGCCGCGCTGGCCGCGGCGGCCTCGGCCAACCTCGACCCGCTCGCCACCGGCGAGCGGGCCGCGGCGGCGGCGAGCGCCGCTCGCGAGCTGCACGCCCTGCTCGACGCGCACGCCGCGGCCGGCGCGCAGGAGGCGCACGGGCTGACCCGCGCCGAGTACGTCGGCGTCCTGGGGCTGAGCGTCGTGGGTGGTTACGAGCCCCTCGTGCACCTGGTGGGCAACTCGCTGCTCTGGCTCCTGGGCCGACCCTCGTTGCTCGAGTGGGCCGTCGTCGCCCCCGACGAGGAGCTGTTTCCCCTGGTTGACGAGGTGCTCCGCCTCGAGTCGCCGATCCCGTTCACGGCGAGGTCGGCGACGGAGGACGTCGTCCTCGACACGAGGACGGTGCCGGCCGGGCGGCGGGTGCTGGCCTTCCTGTCGGCGGCCAACCGGGACCCCGAGGTGTTCGCGGACCCGGACGAGCTCGTCGTCGACCGGGCCCGCCGACCCCACCTGGCCTTCGGTGCCGGGCCGCACTTCTGCCTGGGATCGCACCTCGTACGCCGGGCCGGCGTGACCATGCTCGGCACGTTGCTGCGCACCGCCCCCACCGTGCGGGCGGCCGTGCCCGACCAGCTCCGCAGCCCCCGCTGGGCAGCGGCGATGGTGCCGCGCGGCCTGGAGGTGCTGCGTCTGCGCCTGCGGTGACACCGTTCCCCGGCCCGGTCGCCCCGGGCACACGTCTCCCGCCCCCGGACCGGCCGGGGGCGGTCGACGCGCTGCGTGGTCAGCTCACGTCACGTGCAGCAGCAGCAGGGCGTGCAGCAGCACGAGTCGCCGGCCGAGACCGCCATCAGGTCGCCCTCGGAGAGCTCCTGGGTGGCGATCTGCGGCGTCTTCGGGACGTGCATCTCGTAGAGACCGGTGGACTGACCCCGCTCCCACAGCTCGATCTGGCGGTCGAGGCTCGGCTCGTGCGAGCCGACCGTGGGAATGATGCGGACGAGGACGACCTGCGAGCCGCTCGAGACGTTCAGCCCGACCTGCGACAGCGCCGATTTCGGGTCGTCATCGAGCAGCTGCGCGAATTCGTCGTTCGACCACGACGTGGTCAGGAGACGGGTGTAGTTGGTGACGAACTCACTTCTCTCTTGCGCGTCCATGGAAGACCTTTCGTCCGTGCCGTGGCGGAGGGTTTCTTCAACAAAGTTCCGATGCGCGCGAGAACAATGATGGCAGATATCACGTCCGGGGGACAGTCGCTCTCCGGTTCGTCGTCCACTCCGGGCGCAACTCCTCGGGACCGACGGATGGACGCCAGGTTAACCGAGTTCGTCGTATTCTTCGTGAACGGACGGAAAGGGCGATTCGGACTTCGGACGGGCGCCGCCGAGCGGGGCCCGGCCGGCCGCGACGAACCCGAGCAGCATCACCCAGGCGTCCGGATCGGCCCGGAAGCGTTCCCACACCGCGGTGGCGACCCCGAGGTCGAGGATCGACATCCGCCCGTCCTCCACGGCGGGCACGAGGCGGTCCGGGCCGAGGTGCACGGCGAAGTCGGCGATGTCGCGGCCGTCGCTCGTGACCGCGAACGGGCGCAGGACGACGTCGGTGAGGCCGCCGGCGGCCAGGAGCCGCGTGAGCCGGCGCCCGACGGAGCGGTCGCCCCCGGCGCGTCGTTGTGTCTCGGCCATCCGGGTATTGATCGACCGGACGGTGGGGAAGGTCGGGTCGCAGGCACCCCACAGCTCGGCGTCGACCTCGACGGCCGCCAGAGTGCCGCCGGGGCGCAGGACCCGGGCGGCCTCGCGGACCGCCGCGGAGGGGTCGGGGAGGTGCTGCAGCACGTAGCGCATGAGGACCGCGCCGACCGACGCGTCGGCGAACGGGAGGGCGTCGGCGCTACCGCGCGCGACCGCCGCCTCGTGGCCCGCGCGCGCCAGCAGGTCGGCGTCGTGATCGACGCCGAGCACCGTCGTCCCGGGGGCGGCCGGACGCAACCGGCGCAGCACGACGCCGGGCCCGCACCCCACGTCGAGCAGCGCACCGACCCCGAGGACGCCGAGCTCGCGCAGGATCCGGGCCTCCTCCGACCAGGTCAGCTCGGCCTGGGCGTCCAGGCGGGCGATCTCCGCCGCGAGCCCGCCGCGGGTCGTGTGCGCGGGGTCGTAGGAGCCGGCAGGGGCGGGTCCGGCGGTCACCGCGGCCGGGGGACCATCAGCAGGCCGTCGCGGGGCCGGAGCGTGACCAGCGCCTCCGGCTCGACCCGGAACCCGTCGACGAGCTCGAGACGCACCGACACGAGCAGCACCGCGAGGACGAGCACGGCCTCGGCCATGGCGAAGTGCTGCCCGATGCACACGCGCGGGCCGCCGCCGAAGGGCAGGTACAGGTGCGCGGGGGGCTCGTCGACGAATCGGTCCGGACGGAACTCCTCGGGGGCCTCCCAGTAGCGCGGGTGACGGTGCAGCGTGTACGGGCTGATGCACACCAGCCGGCCGGCAGGCACCCGGTAGCCGTCGAGGACGTCGTCGGCCACCGCTCGGCGAGCGATCAGCCAGACCGGTGGGTACAGGCGCATGGCCTCCTGGACCGCCCGCCGGCAGCGGGGCAGGTCGGGGAGGTCGGTCGCCCGGGGCTCGCGGCCCCCGAGGACCCGATCGATCTCCTCGATCAGCTGCTGCCGGATCTCGGGGTGGGTGTCGAGGAGGTGGAGCGTCCAGGTCAGAGCCTTGGCAGTCGTCTCGTGGCCGGCCATCACGATGGTGAGCACCTGATGGCGCAGCTCGGCGCGGCCCTCGGCGGTGTCCGCCCCGTCGTGCTCGGCCATCATGGCGGCCAGGAGGTCGCCGCGACCGCCGTTGTCGACCATCCGCCGGGCCGCGAGCACCGTGTGGACGATGCCGTGCAGGAAGTCCCGCGCCCGGGCGAAATCGACGCGGTCCTGGTCGGCGTCGACGGGGTCGGCGTCCGGGACGAAGTGGCCCAGGAAGCGGTTCGCGGCGTCGACCGCGCGGCCGAACCCCTCGCCGATCCCGGAGACGTCGGACCCGAGCACCGACCCCACGAGGATCTCCAGCGTCAGGGAGGTGAGGTCGCGGTCGACCCGGACCGGCGTCCCGGCCGCGGCGGTCCACCGCTCGGCCAACGCCCGCGCCGCGGTGGTCATCACCCCGTCGAAGCCCTGCACCTCGGAGCGGCGGAACGCCGGTGCGCACATGCGTCGCTGGCGGGCCCAGGTCTCCCCGGTGCTGGTCAGGAGGCCGCGGCCCAGCAGGGGGGTCAGCAACAGGTCGTCCGGG
>JAABUZ0100003740.1_pt1 | contig 21986 bp, 22 predicted proteins | sample 5562091 | NCBI WGS metagenome assembly JAABUZ01 (sample SAMN12813069, study PRJNA571459) | rock metagenome | isolation source: Antarctica rocks | place: Antarctica: Victoria Land, Linnaeus Terrace sud | collected 2015-12-21
CTGCCAAGGACACGGTCTCGTTTAGGTGACGGCGGGAGCGGAGATGGTCGCGCAGTTCGTCATGGGCGATGCAGAAGCGGGCCGCTGCGGCGAAGTATAGCTGGCCCCGAGTTTTTAGAGTGATACCTCGCTCCCTTCCGCGCGCTAGTCTACACGAGCACGCGGAAGACGGCGCGCATCGCCAAGATGTAGACTGAGAACCCGTCGACCCAGATGAGTACCGACTCATCTGGGTCGACGGGCAGGCGCGCACTCGACTTGCCCACCCTGGACGAGGTGCGCGTCCAAGTGCTCACACGGGCCTCCAGTTGCACCTGTACCCTCCGTAGCTAACTGGAAACGAGCATCTGATTATACGTGTCCGTTTCTCCCTGGTTGCGCATTGATCATGCGCTCAGTGAAGAATTCGGTAAACCTTTCTGCTTCGACCTCCAGGCAAACGTCCATGTTCGGTGGTAGCTTCTTGGGCACCGTACGCAGTACGTCGCTGTAAATTATCATGTCGTGCTCGACCGGCACTTGTGGATACTCAACAGCTATATTCAGCGGCCACGTCTTGCATAAGGTGCGATCGATGACCAGAGCCACCGTAAGGGGATCATGCAGCCAGATGGCAGTATGCTCAGTAGGGATGCCCACGGTGTAGTAGATGTGCTTTTCTTGCCATGGCCAAACATCCAGTATATCTGTGACCAGCTTGCTTACTGGATTTCCCGCCTCGGCGACTCTGCGGCGCTGGTCATCCGACATCGGCACCTTAAGTGTCACGTCGACAGGACATAGTGTGATACGCATGCCGGATCGCATGACGATTTCTGCCGCGATTTGGTCGTTGTTAAAATTGTACTCCTCACGCGGCGACCGGCGCACTCCCTTGGGATCCACAATCGGAACGATCACAGTCGCCATGATTACCAGTTCTTTGATGTTCTCCACGATGCGCGGTTCTTTCACGATAGCCAGCGCCACATTAGAAACCGCGCCCAAGGTGATAACGGTAATCTCCTTCGGATTAGCCATAATGGTATCTATTATGAAGTCGACCGCATGCTGTGGTTCAACTTTGAGATCGGTGTCTTGATCCGTGAGGATATTGGTACCCTCCCAGCCGAACATTAAGCCGTAGCCACGCATGGGCTTGCTTACACCGGCAAAGACTGGAATATCTGGCCTACCGGCGACATCAAGCACCTTTCGCGCAATGCGGGCGCGTAGGTGTGCGTCGCCGTATACAGTGGTAACTCCCTCCACCTGGAGTTCGGGAGACACTGCGGCGAGTAAAGTCGCAAAGGCATCGTCGTAATAGGTACCGATGTCAGTGTCTAGAATGATCCGAGTGACCATGATGCTGTATCCTCCTTGACTTGGCGACTACCTACTTTTGACCCCGCAATGCAACGAAAAATCAGCGTCAGCTAACCGCGTCACCAGAGTGCGGATCAAAAAGCCTGATTGCCTCCGGAGCCAGCCGTAAGCGTACGGCCTGTTCCGGTGTCCAATCCATATGGGTTGTTTCCGCACGGACGACGACATCGCCCACACGAGCAGTGACTAAGGTCACTTCACCAAGAGGCTCAGCGACCACGACTTCAGCTGGCAGTCCCTCCTTTGCAGTGCCTGCGGGCACAACAGTCAGATTAGGCGGCCGAATCCCCACGGTTATCGGGCTAGGCAGCCGTCCGGCTTGCCCGGCTGCGCGATACCGTTCAGGGAGGGGCAGGGCAAAGCCGCTCTCGTGTTTGAGCATCACCTTGCCTTGGTTGCCTTGTACGATGAAGGGGATAAAATCGGTCGGCGGATCGCCCACGAAGCCGGCCACAAACATGTTGGCTGGCTCATAATAGATCGTGGCGGGGGGTGCCACTTGCTGTAGAACACCGAAGTTCATCACTGCCACCAGATCAGCCAACGCTAGGGCTTCCGACTGATCGTGAGTCACATAAATGGTGGTATGCCCTACCTCTTGATGAAGGCGCTTCAGTTCGCTGCGCATGAGCTCGCGCAGCTCTAGCTCGAGATGTGAGAGAGGTTCATCGAGGAGGAACACCGTCGGCTGTCGCACCAATGCGCGGGCTAACGATACCCGCTGCTGCTGACCAAGACTTAAATTGCCGGGGCGACTATCGATCACGTCGATGAGACGCAGCTGGTCGACGACTGCTGCAACGAGCGACAGGATTTCCTTTTCCGGTTGACGGCGGAGGCGAAGTGGATAGGCGATATTATCGTAGACGGTGAGGTGAGGGTAGAGGCCATAGCGTTCGAAAGCCATAGCGATGTTTCTCTCACTTGGCGTGAGTCGATTCACAACGCGTTCACCTATGCGGATCGTGCCACGGGTCACCGTCTCCAAGCCCGCGATCATGCGCATGGTCGAGGTCTTGCCGCAACCAGATGGTCCTAGCAAAGCGAGGAAGCCACCGTCAGGACATATGAGCATGAGATCCTTAACGGCATCAACGTTGCCTGCGTAGACTTTATTGACGTGCTCCAAAGTCACCTGTGCCACGATTGCCCTCTTCCCTACTCGTACGTCCGTAATGTTGTAACATCGGCGTAGCCGGATGTGCGTGACGATCTGCTCGTACATCTGCATAAGGGGCCGTCCGTAGGTTGGCTCCTGTGTCCTTGTCAAACAGCAGCACGTTTTCCGGCGGGACACCAAGCCACAAGGGCTCGCCTGTCTTCCACTCTTGGTCAAAGGGCACTTTTAACTTGAGTTGCTGTGCGCTCGTCTCCACCGTCACGATCATGCGTGACCCGATGGGTTCCACGAGTTGAATGCGTGCCGGAATGGGACAGTCGGGGCTTGGGCTACGGCTTGCGCGAATGTCGTTTGGCCGAATGGCGAGAAGACAACTTCTATTGGCCGCCGTCGCGCTATGAGCGCCGAAATCCGATGGCAGAGTTACCTGTAGAGCAGAGGCGGCGGCGTACAGAATACCATCCTGAGCATGTAACTGGCATTCCAGTAGATTAATTTTAGGATCGCTGAGCATCCCTGCGACTGCCACATTTGCCGGCGCGCCGTAAATCTCCATAGGAGGTCCGAGTTGCTGTAGCTTGCCGGCGTAGAGCACGGCTATTCGATCAGCCATGCCCAATGCTTGGGCGTAGTCAGGAGTGGCGTAGAGCGTCGTCACGCCCGTCTCTTTCTGGAGTCGCTTGAGCTCGCCGCGCATGCTGTTGCGCAATTTGGCGTCTAGATGGGCGATTGGTTCGTCCAACAACATAGCGTCGGGATTGCGCACGAGGGCACGCCCAAGACCCACGCGCTGACGCTGACCACCGCTAAGTTGAGTGGGCATGCGCTGGAGGAGTTGCTCGATCTGAAGCGTGCGCGCTACTTGCGTGACACGCTCCGCAATCTCGGTTTTGCTCGATTTGCTGACTCGGACAGGTGCTCGCAAGGGGAAGGCCATGTTCTCGAAAACGCTCATGTGAGGATAAAGCGCGTAGTTCTCGAAGACCATTCCCACATTCCGTTTCTCAGGCGCAACCGCGTTCACCTCTCGGCCACCAATGTAGATCATCCCGCCAGAGACACTCTCAACCCCGCAGATCATTTTTAGCGTGGATGTCTTGCCCGCCCCGGCCGGCCCGAGCAGCACGAGTAACTCACTATCTTCACATACCACACTGAGGTCATCCACCGCCACATTGCGGTCATAGATTTTGGTGACATTGCATAGTTCTACCCGCGCCATAGGTCATTGCATCCTCTTGCTGTCGTGTTTCCCCTTTAATCTTGTTGCCACGCCTTACCGGGCACCACGGAACAGGCCTCCACTGCCGAGGATACGGTCTAGAATGAGCGTGGCAATAATGGGAGGCACAATCGCAACGATCCCTAGCGCCGAGAGAAAGCCCCATTCCGGCTCCATCCGTTGGTTAAGGCTCGTGATCACGATGGGCAGCGTTATGCCCTTCTGGAAGGTCAAGATCAGGGCTAGCAGGAAGTCGTTCCAGGCAAAGAAGAACGATAGGAGAAAGGCGGCTGCCAATCCTGGTCTCGCGAGGGGCACCACCACCTTGACAATCTGCTGGAGTTTCCCGTAACCGTCCACTGCGGCAGCATACTCTAGGTCTCGAGGGATCCCGGCGAAGAAATCTTTGAGGAGGTATGCAGTGATCGGAATGTTGACCCACGTATAGATCAAAATCATGCCGACTTGAGTGTCGAGAAGGTGTACCACTCTGTATGCTACAAACAGCGCCAGTACCGCCACGATCGGGGGCATGACGCGCTGGGACAGATACAGGAAGCCCAAGTCATCATTCTTGAGAGGCCCGTACCGATACTGATAGCGAGCGAGGCCATACCCGGCGAGCGCTCCAACAATAACGGCCAACAAGGCACCGGCAGTAGCATAGAGCACGCTGTTAAAAATGGCGCGAATGACACTGGCGGCCACATCGCCGCTGAAGACATACTGCCATGACCCAAGGTACGGATGATAGTCAACTCCCGGGATATAGAACGGACCATTGTAGACTTGCAGATGGGTCTTAAATGCGGTCGTCACCATCCAGTAGATGGGGAAGAGAGCAAACAGGATCCAGACCACCAGGACGACATAACGCAGCGGCACAATCAGACGCAACAGCACCTGTGGGATCCCCCTCCGCTCCTGGGGAGTAACCAACTTCTCCTGATGAACAAGCTCTCGGGCGGTTCCACGTTCCTGCTCAAGAACGGCGCGTAGCTGCTCGGCCCTGGTGGCCCGTGCAGTTCGGTGGGCCATTGTTATCCTGAGGCCGTTGAGTAGAACTGTTGCCAGTACGATGACCAAAATGAGCATTACAACCGTCATCGCCGCTGCATAGCCTAGGTTGCCGGAGCGTAAACCGACGTTGTAGGCGTAGAGCGTGGCGCTCTCTGTCGCCGTGCCTGGGCCGCCCCCTGTGATCAAGAATATGACGTCAAAGATCTTGAATGACTCAATACTTCTGATGAGGACGACGGTGATGCTGGCCGGAACGAGCAGCGGGAACATCATGTCCCAGAACACCCGCCACGCGCTCGCCCCATCGACCCGCGCCGACTCGAACACTTCGGTTGGAAGAGACTGCATAGCCGCGAAGAGGATGAGAAACATCAGCGGCGTCCACTCCCACACGTCGGAGATGATAATGGACCCCACCGCAACGACAGGATCGGTGACCCAAGCAACAGGTGGGAGGGCGAGACGCGCAAGAATATCATTGAGAGGGCCATAGGTTTCGTCAAACATCATTTTCCAAATGATGCCGACGATCAGCGGCGCCAGCATCATTGGGACGAGGAAACATAGACGAAGAAGATTGCGTCCGCGCGTCAAGCGCAGCACAAGGAGTGCGAGAGTCATGCCGCAGATGTACTCGATGGTGACGGGGCCGATCACGAAGATGGCGGTATTGCGCAGGCTGGTGAGAAACTCCTGGTCCTGCACGAGTTGCACATAGTTTTGCAGGCCAATAAAATTGTGCTGACCGGAGATCTGCCAGTTATTCACGCTCAAGTAGAGCGTGAAGATTAGGGGAAAGATCGCGAATAGGAAATAGAACGTGAGCGCAGGCACCTGTAGCAGATGTTTGATCCGTGGTTCCTTGACAGACTCCTGCACTACTCCTGTCGGAAGTGATCGTGCTGGTGATGCTACTGCCTGTGCCATCTCGCCACCACCTTTCCCACTTCAGTTCGGCTTCACTACGTTTATCTGGAGGCCACCTCATCTACGCTCAGCTGGCTCCTCGAGGAGCCAGCTGAGCGTAGATGAACGATGGTAGCTACTTACAAACCATAGATTGAGCGGTAGTACTCCCGCTGGGAGTTCCGCCCCGCTTGATCTGTAATCCCTTCCCATTCCTTGTAGACGCCGTCGAGGGCCGCCTGCGGGGATGTTGCGTGGACGATGGCTTGTTGTATGTAGCGATCAAGCGCCTCATAGTAGCGACCGCTAAGCGGAATGCGCAGGTCCGGTTGCGCATTGGGATGGTTGAACGTGGCCAGGATTGTATCGAGATAGGGTTTGGGATTGTCGAAGTGCATGGACGAGTTCGTCCACAGACGCGGGTTGAACTCATCCGTGTGGTACGGGTTGCGCGCGGAATCTGGTGTTGTCACCGCGGTCAGCGCATTGGCAGGGGTGTCAAGGAAGGCGAGGAAGTTAAAGGCGGCATCCTGTACCTTACTGCTGGACGCGATTGCACCCTGCCAGCCACCCCAGCCCAAGAACGGTGCGTGCTGGGCGCTCTTGAAATGGACCCAGCGGCGCTTGTCGTTATCCCAGACCTCGTGCGTACCCGGGGTGATGAAGTACCCAAGTTTCCCTTTAATGGTCGAGCGGTTGGGGTCCTGCGCGATGATGCCAATGTCGGCCCAGTCATTGGCCAGAGCGTAGTGCCCCGAGACGTAGAAGCCTCGAAGGTCACCGCCTCCGTACGACAGCATGGCTTGAGGGCCATATTTGCGCTGTGCAACAAACTCTGTCAGCGCTCGCACGAAGGCCGGGTTATTGATGTGCGGCTTCATCGTCTTCACATCGAAGTAGAAGCTTCCCGGCTTCCCAGGGAACGCAGCGTAGGGCGCCGCCCACTGAAACAAGTACCAGGGCGTGATGTCGTGCGGCTTCATGCACGCTAGGACACCATAGCCCGGACGACGCGTCTTGTCCCAGTTCCAACCCGTGAAGAACTTCGCGGTGTCTAGAAACTGCGTCCACGTCTGGGGCGGCTGAAGATTATAGCCGAACTGCGACTTGAACTTACGCTGGTAAGCCGGATCATCGATGGCATCTGTCCGGTAGTAGCTAAGAAGCATGTCCCCGTCCAAAGGCACGGTGTAACGCTTGCCGCGAATATACATCTCATGCTTGACTGCGGGCAGGACAGAGGGCCAGTTACGCTCTAGGCCTTGGTCGTAATACTTGTCGAGGGGGAGAATCCACCCCGCTTTGGCAAACTCGGACGCCCAGATGCCGGCAAAAAAGATGGCGTCGTAGACATGCCCCCCAGAACTGAGCGAGGCGGTCAGCTTGGTATACAAGTCACTGATCGGGATTTCGGACACCGTGACCTTAGCACCTGTCAGCTTTTCCCACGCAGGCACAGCGTAGGTGACGCCGGAAACCATAAAGCTGCCGACCGCAATGCTCAAGGTCTGTCCCGCGAATGGCTTGTTACCAGCCGCATCCCGTCCTTCAGCCAGAGCGGTAATGCTGCTCGCGACAGGAGACGCGAGCGCGGTGCCGGCCGCAACGCCGGCCGCACCTTTGAGAAACGACTTGCGCTTGATCGTGTCTGTGTATGCGTGTGTGGGGCGCACCATGCTCACCTCCACGTCCTCACACCGGGACACCACCGTTTTGGGATCAGAGCCAGTATTTGGAGAGAACTCAGACATAGCGATAATCCTTTTTCACTTTCGCTGAACAGAATTGCTCAATGGGTTTCAACATAATAAGGGCGAGGCGGGAGTTATGCCTGTCAGGCCGGGCAAATTAGCGGAACTACCTCCTTTTCGTCGCACTCTCCCGGCTTACCCTTATAGTCAGACCTTCGGCGACCACGCCTTGGCATAGGAACAAGGTTTCTACATGCTCGAGCTGATCTGCACGCATCACACACATGTACGTGGACGACTCTTCCTCCCCAACCCTGCTGTGATGCTACAACGCGCATCCCAAATCGTACGCCTCGTAGATGTTGCTTTGAATCAGCCTCGGTGCGACACAGTCACCCACACGCTCGATTTGCACTCCACCGAGCTCCGGAGCAGCCATGCAGGCATGGAAGAGATCCTCTCGCGACCGGCGACCGATAACCGGAACGACCCAATCGATGGATTCGACCCATTCTTCCTGGCCGCGCACGATGATGTACTGGTCCCGTTGATCCATCGCCGTGCCCGTGAAGGTGCCAGCGACCTTGACTTTCCCTTGCTGGATCTCCAGCAACTGCGTATTCGGGCGTAACCGGATTCCCTTAAGGGCGGCACGGCGAGTGAAAAGGGTACGGGTACCACCTTCAAGGTCAGATCCAACGATAGGACCAGCCGTAATCACGGTCACCTGACAGCCATTGTCGACCAGAAATTCTGCTGTGCCGGCGGCCTCCCAATGGCCGGTGGCGTCCACGACGAGTACATGGCTACCCGCCGCGATCTCCGTCCCTGACAGCACCTGGTCTGTGGACAGAACTGAGGGAAGATCTAACCCGAGAACATCGGGTGGGACTTGTCGGCCAAGTTCACGCGCGATGGAACCATCATCACCATCGACTGCACCATAGTTAGGCAGACTGGGTACGGAGCCGGTCGCTATCACCACAACGTCTGGGGACAGCCCCGCCAGTTGATTTACAGTCGCGTTTACGCCGAGGCGAACGTCGACCCCAAGCCTGTGTACAGCACCGTCCAAGTATCCGGTGACGTCCGCGATCAGATTGTGTAGCGGCTGTTTAGCGGCCAGTCGCACCAACCCACCGAGCTCCGTTTCCCGTTCGAGCAACGTGACGCTGTGGCCACGCCGAGCAGCAATCTCAGCCACCTTTAGCCCGGCCGGCCCACCACCGACAACGACGACGCGCCGAGGCTGTGCAGCGGGTGCTAGATTACGCTCACTATGTGTCAACTCTCGCCCCGCAGCCGGATTGTGGACGCAGCGGATAGGCTTTTCCTGGCCCACCTGGTAGATGCAGGCGTCGTTACACGCGATGCAGGAGCGCACTTCATCATCACGGCCTTCGCGCAGCTTGTTTGGCGTCTCGGGATCGGTAATCAGTTGCCGCGCCCAGCCAATGAAGTCTGCCTCGCCGGCCCTGAGCATCTCCTCCCCCAGTTGCGGCGGTCGGATGCGACCGAAAGCAACGACGGGGAGGTGGCTCTGCTTTTTAAGTGCCGCGTTGAGTTCCCGGTAGGCACCGTCTGGAACGCCCGCCGGGGGTATTTCCATCCAGTAGCTCGAGAAGGAGCCAGCGTCGGCGTTGAAGTAGTCGACGCATCCGCTGTCCTCGAGATACTGCGCCATGCGAAGGCCATAATCAAGGCCGTAGCCAAATACCGTGTATTCATCGAGGCAGAGCCGCACTCCAACGGGGAAATCATCAGACGTTGCTTCTTTGATCGCCTGCAACACGGCCATCGAGAGCCGCATCCTGTTTTCGAAAGAGCCACCGTATTGGTCCGTGCGACGATTAAAGAAGGGCGAAGCGAAGGAGCGCAAGAGCCCGTCGTGCGCAATCTTTACTTCAATGCCATCGAAGCCAGCCTCGTGGAAGTTGCGCGCGGCTGTCGCGAAGCCACGTATCGTGTCGTCGATATCTTTCTGATCGATTGCTTTCGTCGTAAAATGGCTCGATGGCTCCGGCATCTGCGTGGGCGCCCACATAATGTGCGGAGGATTCATGAGCGATGTATGTCCGCCATGCGTGAGCTGTGCAAAAATCGTCGCACCATAAGCATGCACCGCATCGCTCATACGTTGGTACATTGGAATAATGGCGGGATCCCAAGCATTAATCATTCGGAACGACATCTTGCCCGTAGGATGGACCGCCTGGCTTCCGACGACGATCATGCCCACGCCGCCTCGCGCGCGCTCCTCGAAATAAGCAACCTGCTCTTCCGTTGGCATGCCATCCCAGGTTCCAAGGCAGGTGAAATGAGGCTGAAAGACGACCCGGTTAGCGACCTCAACCGAACGAATCTTGATCGATGAAAAGAGCAAAGGGAACTTGGACACATGCTCCGTCATAGCACACACATCCGTTTCTTGTGCTAACTATCGTTGTCGATCCCGTTTCGAACCATCCCTAATAGCCTCACGTGAGGCACATCTCGCTTCAGAGCAGGGGGTCGCGCTATAACTACAGCCCTCCCCAATAACAGCGAGACCTTGATGGAGAGAATAGATGGCCAGTCCACCCATCGCATGTATTGCATTGACAGGGGATCGCTGCCTCAGAAACGGGGGGCGATGTCTCGGCACACAATCCTTCGCGAGTTAATTGTGAGCCATTGCGTAATGAACCGTTTCATTTACGTGGAGCATAACACACAAGGAATTAGCATGTCAATACCTCGAACTCCAAAGGGTGCGCCCCGAGATTGTGATGGTGAGCACGCGTGACCTGCGCTTGAAAGCGCATGGTCGGGACCGAACCTTGAAACGCTTGGTGTGAATTAAATGGGCTATGTGAGGCTGTTTTATGGTCGGAATGCACTGTGGCGAGGCGGTACAGCCCCTGGTCACGGAAGGCCGGGTCAATGGTGCGGCGCATCACGTTATTCATGTGCATTATCGCTCTACGACGACCTGTCGGCGGGCAAAACAGGCCCAAAACCGGCCAAATAACTCACACCAAGCGTTGAAAGGTCTCGCGGCGAGCAGCGCGGTGGTTGCCCAACAGACGGACGGCGCGCGTGTCGCGCCTAGGCAGACCTTTCAAGGCCCATCTACTGCCATGACCTTTTAAGGTCAGGCCGCGTCTCACAATCTCGGGGCGCACCCTCTAGAACGTAACACGTTGTCCTTGTTGCCCACGAAACGGTAGAATATGTGAGTGTCTCTTGCCGCCGTAGCTAGAAACAATCGACGTCCTGGTTGACCACTGCCACAGACGTAGATGTTGACCACTGCCACAGACGTAGATATCGAAAGCTGTCTTTACCGGTGCGTAGTAAGCAAACGAATGATCTTGTCTCACTGTATGAACCGCTTTATGATGAACCGGTTTACGCTGGGAGGTTGCCATGAGCACGATTCGTGACGTGGCGGCGTATGCCGGTGTTTCCGTCGGAACAGCCTCCAAAGTTCTCAACGATGTACAAGGAGTCAAGTCATGCAACCGTGACAAGGTCCTCGCTGCTATCAGGGACCTGGACTACCGTCCGAGCGCGGTCGCACAGAGCCTGTCGCGCGGTTGGAGCAATACCATAGGCGTCGTCATTCCAGACCTACACAATCCCCTATACAGCGAGATCGTCCGCGGTATTGAAGATAGGGCCTTGAGCGCCTCCTATCACGTCTTCCTGTGCAACTCCGCCCACAATCCGGTCCGAGAAGCGGACTATATTGACAGCCTAACGAGACACCGGATTGATGGTTTGATCGTCGTGCCTGTAGATTCAACTGCCCGCTATGCCCACCACCTGCGCAGCGTTCACGTTCCTCTCGTGCTCGTTGAGCGGACGGTCGCGGGCGTTGAAGCCGATAGCGTCGTGTTCGACAACGAAACGAGCGTGTATGAAGCCATGCTCTATCTGAGAGTCCTTGGGCATTCGCGCGTGGCAATGATCAATGGGCCAAAAACAATTAGCACGGCATCCGAACGCGAGCAAGGCTTCCGGCACGCCTACCGGGACTTCAAGTTCCAGAAGCCATGCACTGTCCTCCATGGGCGGTTCGACTTCGAGTCGGGAGTATCCCTCGCCGTTCAGCTGTGGCGCGAACAACGTGATATAACCGCCGTCGTATGCACTAGTGCACTCTTGGCTCTGGGCGTTATCGATGGATTCGGCCACGTCGGCTACCAAATTCCCGATGACGTGTCGCTTGTGAGCTGTGAGGATATACCAATGTTTAACGCCGCACAGCCGAACCTCACCGCGATCCACCAGACCGCCTATGATTTTGGCGCGGCAGCCTGTGAAGCGATGCTCAAGCGGCTTTCGACGCCCCAGGTAGGGCGGCAGCGCGACCACATCGTCATCACAGGGCACCTCGAAGATCGGGGATCTGTCCGCCGTCTGGCAACCCAAGACGTCATCGCTGAGTCAGCGGTATGAGATCATCCTCACGCATGTCTGGGCGAAGCCGAAGCCCCGTCAACGCCAAACAATCCAGGCTCCAGCCGTCGTCGCCAGAAGGTACGGCTGACTTCTCCAATATCCACTTACGCGTCCTCGCAGGCGACTTTGTCGTTCCGGGTATATCCCTGTTCGTCGAGCAGTGGCAACAGCGGACCAAGGCCACAGTGGAGGTGACCAGCATTCCATTCAGCGACCTCTACGAGCACTTGATGGCCATCTGTCACAATCGAGTCGACCCGACGTACGACATCGTCATCTATTCGAGTAACTGGACGACCGAATTGGCAACCGTGGGGTACATCGTTGATTTGGAATCCTACATGGCTAAGAAGGACAACTGGTCCGGTGTTTTGCCACAGGTCCAGCGGTTGGCCTACTGCGACGGACACCGCTTCTCGCTCCCCCTGGATGGTGACGTCATCTTTGGCTATTATCGCCGGGATGCTCTTGAGAACAATGACTATCGACTCCGGTTCTTGCGCGAGTTCGGTTGGCCTCTACGTCCACCAAGGACGTGGTCGGAGTACGCCGACATCGCTGCCTTCTTCACCGGTTGGGACTGGGCTCAATCTGGACGACGTGGCTACGGCGTGCTCGAGGCCATGGGCCCGCATGACATTGGGGTCTATCTGTTCATCGCTCGCGCCGCAGCCTACAGCGCCCACCCGAAATACTCAAGGTCATTGTTCTTCGATCCGGTCACCATGAAAGCTCACATTGCCTCACCTGGATTCGTCCGGGCGTTAGATGAATGGATCGCGGTCGCGCGATCAGGGCCGCCAGAGATGACAAAAATGGGGGGCCATGAAGTACGCAAGGAATTTGTGAGGGGCGATTACGCTCTTGCGCTCGACTGGGCGGACATCGGCATTATGGCCCAACACCCCACGTTATCCCTGGTTAAGGGGAAGGTAAGCTGCTTCATTGCATGTGGCTCCGACGAAGTCTATAACTATCGCAGGGACGCGTGGGACCACTTCGAACGCTATCAGCATGCGCCCTTTCAGGCTTGGGGTGGGTGGCACGCGTCACTGACGGCGACGGGTAAGCATGTGGATGCTGCCTGGGATTTCATTGCATACCTCGACACTACGCGGAATGCTCTCACGGCCGTCACTACCCCCGATGCCGCGAGGAATCCGTATCGGCTGGACCATTTTGACCCAGCGGCATGGATTCGAGCGGATGTCCACTATACGCACGCTGCCTCGTATCTCCGCACGCAGTGGTCGTCCCTCACGCATTACAACGCGCAGCCGGACCTGCGTATTCGGAAAGCTGGACAATACATGCAGGTCCTGGATGAGCACATTCAACACGCTATCACGGGTCAGCTCACGTCCGCTGAGGCGCTTAGAGCGGCAGCTAACGCCTGGGACAATCTCACAGCTAACATCGGCGTTGAGTGGCAACGGAGCTTGTACGTTGGCCACACCTAGGTCACGGGACGCAGGCGATCACCGAGGGGTGCCATGTAGTAGAGTGCCGAACTCGTTTATTAGGTCAAATAGGCCTGGGTGATAAGCTCTAGATGTGTTTCACATCAGCGAGAGAAAGGAGTATCTCGCAGACTGCTCATGGGAGCAGTGGGGCCAACGGAGTGCTTGACAGCAGTAGTGGCGTAGATATGATGAGGAGCAACCGCGATGCAACTGGGCTTTGTGAGCGCAATTTTGCCCGACCTCTCACTGGAAGAGGTGCTAGGGTTTGCGAGCGAGAGCAGCTTCGACTGTGTAGAGGTGGCGTGCTGGCCCAAAGGCCAGGCCGAGCGCCGCTACGCTGGCGTGACGCACATCGATGTGGCTAACCTCGATGCCACGACGGTTGAGCAAATTAAAGAGTTGCTCGTGCGCACGGGTGTAAGCATCTCTGCCCTAGGCTACTACCCCAACCCGCTCGCACCGGACCCTGGCGAACGGCAAGTGTACCTGAACCACCTCCGAGCGGTGATTGACGCTGCCCAATTGCTCAGCCTCTCCACCGTCACCACCTTCATTGGTCGCGACCAGCACAAATCCATCGAGGACAACTGGCCATTGTTCCGTGAGGTCTGGCCGCCCTTGGTGCGCTACGCTGGTGAACGTGGCGTCAACATTGGCATCGAGAACTGTCCCATGCTCTTCACGCAGGACGAATGGCCGGGCGGGAAGAATATGGCTATCAATCCAACCGTCTGGCACCGCATGTTCGAGGAGATTCCGAACGCTAACTTTGGCCTGAACTACGATCCCTCGCACTTGATCTGGCAGCAGATGGACGAGATCCAGCCTATCCGGGAGTTTGCTGGTCGCCTGAACCACATCTACGCGAAGGATGCGCGGCTCGACCGGCACAAGCTCAATGAAGTGGGCATCCTTGCCGTGCCGAACGACTACCACACGCCCAAGCTACCTGGATTGGGCAACGTGCAGTGGGATGCCTTCTTCTCAGCGCTCACCGACGCCCGCTACACCGGTCCAGTGTGTATTGAACTTGAAGACCGGGCCTACGAAGGCAGCGTGGAGGACGTCATGCGCGGCCTGCGCCAGGCTGCCAGGTATTTGCGGCAGTTTATGTAGTGAACCGGTGGACCGTGCATCAGAATTGAGATGGAGCGTTCAATGAAGGCAGTCGTGAAGACCGCCCCTGGGGTCGGCAACATAGAGGTGCGGGACATTGATGAGCCGGTGGTTACGCCGGGCTACGTCAAGATTGGCGTCCGTGCGGCCGGCATTTGTGGGACGGACCTGCATATCTACTACGATGAGTTTAAGTCGTTGCCCCCGGTCGTGCTGGGACATGAAGTGGCCGGCGATGTTGCCGATGTCGGCATGGGAGTCGAGCGGGTACAGGTTGGTGACCGCGTGACCACGGAGACATACTTCTCGACGTGTGGTCAGTGCCGTTATTGTCGAACAGGGTATATCAACCTGTGTCCAGAACGGCGTTCCATCGGTTCCGCGGTGAACGGAGGCTTCACTTCCTACGTTGTCGTCCCAGAGCGCAATGTTCACCGCTTGCCTGAAAACGTGGGTTACCACGCCGGGGCACTCACCGAGCCATTGGCCTGTGTTGTCCATGGGGCCCTTGAGCTACCACGATTAACGCCCGGGGACCTCGCAATCATCGCGGGCCCGGGTGCGGTCGGCCTCCTGACCGTACAAGTCATTAAGGCAGGTGGGGCAAAGGTCGTGGTGCTCGGGACCGATGCGGATGCCCATCGCCTCCAGGTAGCCACGGACCTTGGCGCTGATCACGTGTTCAATGTGCAACGTGATAACTATACTGGCGTACTGGATGAGCTCACAGAAGCACAAGGTGCAGATATCGTGTACGAGTGTTCGGGTGCTGGTCCGGCTGCAGCGACCCTGCTGCAGCTCGTACGGCGCGGCGGTCAGTATGCGCAGATTGGCCTGTTCGGTAAGCCTGTCGCCTGGGACCTCGATCAGGTGTGCTACAAAGAGCTGACTGTCACGGGCAGTAATGCATCGGTACCCTCAGCATGGGAACGTGCTCTCAAGCTAATGGCTGATGGCTTGGTCACAACAGAACGATTGGTGTCGGGTATCTATCCAATCACGGAGTGGCGCCACGCGTTTGATGCTTTCGAACAGCGCACCGGGCTCAAAACGATGCTGCACCCTGTGTAGGAGATCCCACCATGACCAGTAGCACTCCATACCTGCCCATCCACGTTGGCGTCATCGGCGCTGGCTTCATCGGCCCTGCACATATCGAGTCCCTGCGCCGACTTGGGTACGTCGAGGTCGTCGCTCTCGCTGGCAGCAGCCACGAGTCGGCTGAGCGCAAGGCCGCTCAGTACGTCGTGCTCACAGCGTACGGCAACTTCTACGATCTGATCTCTGATCCCAACGTCGATGTGGTCGACATCTCGGCCGCCAACATTTACCACTATCCCGCCGCCAAGGCCGCGCTCGCGGCGGGCAAGCACGTAGTCTGCGAGAAGCCCCTAGCCATGACCAGCGGTGAGTCGGAGGAACTGGTGGAGTTGGCTGAGACGAGCGAGCTCGTCAACGCCGTGACCTTCAACTATCGCTTTTACCCGCTCATCCAGCAAGCTCGCGTCATGATCCAGCGCGGCGACCTCGGCGACATCTACACGATCCATGGTGGCTACTGGCAGGATTGGCTGCTACTGGAGACCGATTATAACTGGCGCGTGGAAGCCGCTTATGGAGATCAACGGCTCGCGCGCATCGCTGGCTTGGGACGGCGAGCGCCCCAACGAACTCTGGATAGGCCACCGCGACCGGCCGAACGAGATCCTGATCAAAGACCCCAACCTGATGGATGAATCCGTGCGCCAGTACGCACGATACCCCGGAGGCCATGCCGAAGGGTTCCCTGACAGCCATAGCCATACAGCCATCAACCGCGCCATCTACGATTACATCCGCGCTGGTGGCCGCGCCTCCGGGCACGAACCCACCTTCCCCACCTTCACAGACGGGCACCGAGAGAATATCATCGGCGATAGCATCCTGCGGAGCGCGCGCGAGAACCGCTGGATTGACGTCCCCAATGAGGGAGGCGCAAAAACTTAACATTCTGCATGTCTGGCGTCGCCCTCAGTCAGAGGTTCCTGGACGAATCCGTGGATTGCTGGATGACAAGAAAATAGCCCACAGTAAGCTCTCTCGACAGGTGAAAGTGGCAGGGACTCCCCTGACCTGCTTGCCAACAGTGAAAGGGTGCATGCTAGAATGGCATAGGTAGTTCAGTTGTCATGCGGGCCGCGTTAGATTGGGATTGCAAGTAGACTGGGAGTAACAAGGAATGTTCGAACTCGGTGTGGAAATGCTTCCCTATGGCAGCTACCCGTTTGCGGTGGCCGTGCAAGAACTCGCCTCGATGGGATTCAAAGCTGTAAACCTCTGGTCTGCTAAGCCTCCTCTAGCCAACTTCGTCAATCCTGGCGATAACCCCAAAGAGATTCGGTCGATGCTTGCGGGCTACGGTATGCGTCCATCTGCCCTGAGCCTGTACTGCTGGACGCAAGAGGAGATGAAACGAAGGATCGAGTTTGCAAGCGAACTCGGTGCCGATACAGTAATCTTTCACTGTGATATGGAGCTGGAAGATCTGAAGAATTCTTTCCTCCCCCCGTTACTTGATGCAGCGACCAAGAGGGGCATTAAGATCGCTATCGAGAACCACGTTCCGATCAAGTCGTCCGACCCGAATAGCCGGTGGCAACGTGCAGCCGAAACGCTTGATGACATCAAGCGATTGGTCGTAGAGATCAATCATCCGAACGTGGGCATTGCCCTCGCGCCGCCACATCTCTGGGTGGTGAATGAATCCATTTCGGAGACGATTCTATATCTTGCAGAGCGCAAGAAGCTATTCTTCTACTATATCTGGGACATCAATCCCAATTTCAGGCAGGATGTCGGTGGCTTGAACTTCTGGGAGTCTCCTGGCAATACGCAAGTGCCTCGGCCTGATGGGACACTGGACCATAGAGCTCTCCTACGGCTGCTAAAAATGGTGGGCTACGAAGGCGTCGTCAGCCTCAAGTCGCATGGATTCGTTGGTTGGCCGCTCGAGAAAATCACGCCGCAGTTGCGGACATCCGCCGAATATGTACGCAAGTGTCTAGCTGATGCGTAGACAGCGCACAAAGTGCGTGGTGAGCCGATTACACTGCTAATGACCGACTCGGCTGGCGAGTGAGGCGGCCGGGAGTGGGTGTAGCGTGCCCCGTGCTGGGCAGGCAGCGCGTAACCTTGTTGGCTAGTCGCGCGACGAAGGGCTGATGCAGGGCTACTGCGACGAGGCCGGCCAGCCTGAGCACGGGCGCGGTGATCGGGACGGTGCCGGAAGGGACGCGCACCGATGCGCAACACGCCATTACGGCGGCGAATAAGGTGCAGCGGGACTGGACCGCGCGCTCGCCATTCGAGCGCGCGGAGATCATGAAGCGGGCAGCGGTCATCGGCGACGAGCGCCGTGACGACCTGGTCCGGACGCTGACGCTCGACCAGCGGAAGCCACTGCAAATGGAAGCGTACGACGAGGTCACCGAACTGATCACATATTTCCGCATGGCTGCGGCCGACGCCGCCCGGGTCGAAGGTGCGATGCCGCCGTCCGTCGACGCCCGCAAGCGCGTCCTGGCTTACCGCGTCCCGCGCGGCGTGGTAGGCGTGATTACACTCTGGAACTGGTCCTACACCATGCCAGCCAAGGCGCTCGCCCCGGCGCTGACGTGCGGCAACGCAGTGGTCTGGGTTTCGGCCCCAACCACGTCGATCTGCACGGTCAAGCCCTCCTCGACGGAGTCACAGACCAGGTCGAACTCGGGGAAATAGCGGTTGCGGGTGGTGTGCTTCTTCCTATTCTTCCAGAGATGCTCGATCGGATTGTAGTCGGGCGAATAGGCGGGCAGTTGATAGACGCTCAAGCGGTCGGCGTGCGCGGCGATAAACTCCGTGGTGGCGGCCGCCGTATGGTACTTGGCCCCATCCTGAATGAGCATGAGCGGCTGGTCGGTCTGCTCCAGGACGGTGGTCAGGAAGGCGCCATAGGTGGCGGCGGTGAAGCGCTCCGTCTGCCCATGGGAGAACAGTCGTCCCGTAAAATAGTCGATCAGGCCGAAGACCTTGTAGGCTTTACGCTTGCCGTAGGTCGGGATGAGCGGCTGCTGGCCGATGGGTGCCTAGGTATAGGAGAGTGAGCCCCACTGCGCGAAGCTCGCCTCGCCGCCGAAAAGCAGCAACGCCTCCCGATGCCGCGCCGTGCGCGGGATGGCCGGCCACTCCTGCTCGATCCAGACGCGGCGGCGTTCGTCGTCGAGGTGGTCCGACACGAAGCGCGCCTTCTGATAGGAGAAACCCAGATTAGCCAACAAGGTACACAGATAATGGGCGTTGTAGCACCGGCCGAACGCCCGATAGACCAGATCCTGGAGCATGAGCGCACTCCAACACCCGCTGGGATAGCCCGCCGCCAGCGGCCCCGCCGCCACCAATTCTTTCAAGAGTTCCTTCTGCGTCGGGGTCAGCTTGCACGGCCGCCCCGGCGACGTGCCATAGCGCAGGCTCTCGAACCGGCGCAGGATGAAGGCGCGCAGCCAGCCATGGACGGTGCTCTCGCCCGCTCCCACGCGCTCCGCCACCTCAGCGACCGCCACGCCGTCGCTCAGATGCAGCAACGCGCCGATCCGCGTGACCAGCCGCCCCTTCCCCTGCCGCACCGCCCGCTGCCACGCCGTGCGCAACTCCTTGACGGTCGCCTCTCGCAACGCTATCTTGCTATGCACCGGATACCTCCTCTCGCATCGGTTCTCACTCCGTCTGCTCAGAGTACGGTCTCCCGCCCTTTTTGTCAGACCCCGTCTTGGACCCGGTCACATGACAGACGTACTCTGTGGGAGGAAATACTCCCACACCCTTGCGGGAAAAGGCTCAACCGCTCTTGAATATTTTGGCACTACTGCGAGCTGGATCGCCAAGAAAATAGAATTCCTTAATGTTATCTTGTTAAGCTCGCCGTTGTCGGAGAAGAAATAATTTTCCACACAGTACGTCTGTCATGTGACCGGGTCCACCCCATCTAGCTCTTTTCCTGACCGTCTATAGCGCCCGCAGATAGCACAAGGAGGAACGCGCAATGGCCATGAAGCTGTCGTTCAACACGTGGGCCTACTCCAGTTTCCCCGTCTGGGTACCGGCCTATCCGCTCGAGGAGACCATCAAACGCATCGCTCGTATCGGATACGACGGGATTGAGATCGGAGCGGCCAGCCCCCACGCCTATCCCGACTATCTGAACAAGGACCAGAGACGCCACATCAAGCAAGTCCTGGAGGCGAACGGGATCGCCTTGTCTAGTATGCTCCCGGCCCCTGGAGGCGGTCCGGGCTTCAACGCCGCGTCCCCGCTCCCTGAAGAGCGACGCAACATGGTCGAGCAGTATAGGAAGGTGATCGAGTTGTGCGAGGAATGGGGTGGCAAGACGGTCATCTACCTCGCCGGCTGGCAGATCTTCGACACCTCACGTCAGCAGGCGTGGGAGTGGAGTTTGGACGCGCTGCGGGAAATCGCCCCTATCGCCGTCGACCACGGCGTGACGCTGGTCGTCGAGCCCCAAGCGGTCGACACCAACCTCGTGGAGAGCGCCGACGACGCGATCCAGATGATGCACGAGTCCGGTGCGCCGAACGTCAAGCTGATGTTCGACACGATCCACGCCATGTACCGCAGCGAGGTTCCCACCGACTACGTCTACCAGATGGGCAAGGACTTGGCCCACGTCCACCTCTCTGACATCGATCGCCTGCCCCCTGGCACCGGGCGGGGGGACTTCGTCGGGCTCATCGCGGCGCTCGAGGAGATCGGCTTCGACGGGTACCTCACGATGGAGATTGGCTTCCACCGCCGGGACATCGAGCCGGACCTCGTCGCGCGTCAAGCCTATGAGTACATCAAGCCGTTGATCAGCGGTTAGTGGTGTCTGTCGGATGTCCGCGCTGTGGACACCGTACGGCGTTACGGCTGTGCTAGCCGATAAGTCCATCCGCACTGGTCGCAGCACCTCGTGATGCGTCACGAGGTGGCTTGAAGAGCGCCTGAAGTGATATGCGCGCCTAGCGATGTAATCGTGCGGGGCCACAGATGACACCCCGGGATGTGAGGCCGCCGTCGCGGGCAGATCGCGTGCAGGGAGGATGTCCTCCGGCGGCACATGCCTGCAGGTGGACATAATCTTGATCATGAAACGGCAGCTCGTCTATGGTGAGGGAGTGTGGGCCATCGACCTAATGCGGGCCGTCCCGGTCCCACGAACGGAGGAGATGACCCCATGCCCGCCCTCATGTCGATCCTCGCGCCCCTCACCCTCGCTACCCTAGCGCTCCCGTCGGCCTCCCTCCCGCGCGCCGCCCCTCGCCTGACATCCGGCACCGTCTTCCCGGGCGTCACCGTCGCCCCGGTGTGCCGCCCCGGCGATGCCCGTAGCGTCCACACCGTGCCCGCCGCCGCGACGGACAGCGTCTCCCGCCGCGACGGCATCCGCCACCAGGCGCACGGGGCGTACGCGGTGGACCATCAGTGCGCCACCTGCATCGCCGCAGCCGTGCCACCGCAGCCGTGCCACCGCAGCCGTGCCACCGCAGACGCGTGACCGCCCCGGCCAGGAGGATAAGCGGGCCAGGGACGCGGGCGCGATCGCGTGGACCGGCCCGTGACAGACGCTAGCCACGCCGCCCCCCACGCCGTGCTCACCCGTGCGCAGGAGCGCGCGTTAGCTACCTAGTGGGTCATGCCGCAATTGAGGTGCGCTGGAGAACGGCGGCAGATCCCCCGAGGCGGCGCTGACGAGCCCGTTGGCGGCGTTCCCAGCGTTTACCATGCCAGACAAAGGGTGTGGGGGTCGTATTCCAGCCGGCGACGGTGTCCTCTAGCCACGCGATGATGTCCTGAGGGCTCTGGGGATGCTGCCCGGCCAGCGCCCGGCGCACAATAATGCGCTGCACGGACTCAGCCATGTTCAGCCACGAGCCGGAGAGCGGCGTGTATAAAGGAAGCACTCCGTGCGCCACCAGCCAGCGGAGCATGCACGCGGAGAGATGGCCGGCTACATTGTCCCAGACTAAGCAGGTGCCCACAAGTCTGGCATGGCCTATCTGGGCGTGATCCAGGCGCGCAAACCGTGCCAAATTTATGGTCATGTGCTTAGGATGAGCCGTAGGGGCGGCGTGTCCCCCGGGAGCGCCCAATCCCGTCGCCATCTGCCCCAGTGGTCCCATAGCGGACCCGTCCCCGGTGGAGGCGGTGCCGGCAGGGTGGCCAGGATCCGCTCCAATTCCGCCCGCAGCCAGGGGTGAAGGACCACATTCGCGCTGGAGGTGACCCCCATGGCCCGCACCGTGCCCGTCGCGGGGTGGAACAGCGTGAGCAACTTGGCCGTGCCCTTGCGCTCGTACTCATGCGGCTGGCAGGCGGGGCGTTCCCGCGGTTGCCAACGCGCCCCGGCCTGGGGGATGGCCTGGTAGGGACCCGCCTCGTCTTGGCACCACACCGGCACGCCTCCGTCCTTCCCCAGCCGATAGGCCAGGGCGATCAGGCTTTTTTTCTACGGCGGCAAACTGGTGAGGAGATGGCACGCGGACTGCTGATCCTGACGATAGTATCATGACGACCGATGAGGATACCGCTTCTTTAATAAGAGGAGAGAGGAGGCGCTTATGGCC
>JAABUZ0100003742.1_pt1 | contig 21976 bp, 21 predicted proteins | sample 5562091 | NCBI WGS metagenome assembly JAABUZ01 (sample SAMN12813069, study PRJNA571459) | rock metagenome | isolation source: Antarctica rocks | place: Antarctica: Victoria Land, Linnaeus Terrace sud | collected 2015-12-21
CGCGAGCCGGGCCGTTCGGTCTCGCCCTTGCGGGCCGGGCGCAGTAGATCAATCCCAGCCTCTGGCAGCGCCTTCTCGAACTGGCGGCCGAAGTAATTCTTGTCGCCGATCAAGATCTGGGTGCCGCGGGCGGTGAGGGTCGGGTCGGCGTGCAGCATGTCCATCACGACGGTGCGTTCGTCGGCTTTTGCGCCGCTCAGTGCGAAGCTGATCGGCAGGCCCTGGACCGTGCACAGCAGGTGCAGTCGTAGACCCCAGAAGAACCGCGAATGTGAGGCGCAGTAGCCGTATTCGGCCCACCCGGCCAGATCCGATCGTTTCGTGGTCTCGCGCGAGCGGCCACATTCGACCGGTGTCGAGTCGACCACCCACACGTCATCGGTCCAGACGCTGGTGTCGCGCGCGAGGACGCCGATCAGCCAGTTCAGCGTCGGCGCTAAAGTACGCAGCCGCTTGTTGTAGCCAGGCTGCTGAGGCAGGTACGGGAACATGACGATCAGGTGCGCGCGGGCATAGCGCAACCAACGAGCCTCGCTGGGGTAACCCAACAACGCCGCCATCACCGCCAACGTGACCAGCTCGGCATCGCTGATCTTCGGCGCGATCCCCACCGCAGGCCGTCTCGGCCGCCGCTCGGGGTGGCTCTTCAGCAAATCATCGACACGCACATAGAGTGCGGTCGCGAGGGTGTCCAGGTCAGCGTCCACGATGAGCTCCTGCTCGCGTTGGGTAAGCAACGCCAGCCTGGACACCCTCAACCCTTACTCGAGACTCAACACGCCGCCCGACCCCTTGGAATTACTCATTTAGGAGTACTTCCGTCCTTTGCCCACCGCGGCCATGCCGGGCCGTCCATGGCTGCAGGTTGAGCATGATCGGCGCGGCTGCGCGTAGCAGCAGTACGCCGGTGCCGAACGGCAAGGTTCGTAGCCGCCCCGGGCCGAGGATGGGCACTTCGTCGGTGGAGCTGCTGACCGACTTGCGCCCGTCGGCTCCCCAAGACGCGTTGAGTTTGGTCTCATCGCGGACGCCGATGAGCGAGGAGAGGTCGCGGAGGTCGTCGGCGTTGCTGCCTCCGCCGAGGATGATTTTGGTGATGGCGGAGTCCCAGATCGCCGCGGCGTCGTGCTGTCCCCAGCGGCTGCGGGCCTGGGCGAGGGATTGCAGGACGACGAGGGTGGTGATGCCGGTGCCGCCGCCTTCGCTCATCAGCGACGGCAGGGAGGGCAGCGGGTAGTTCGCGGCTTCGTCGAGCAGCAACGCGAGCGGTGGGTCGAGCCGCGCACGCGGCGAGGACGCGGCCAAACGCCTGGCCGCCTCAACGACATCCTCGACGAACGCGGCAACAAGTCCCGACGTCGCGGCAGCGCCGGATGCGGTGCCGAGCAGGTACAGCGTCCCGCTCTCACGAAGGAACGTGACGGGCTCGAACTGCCCATCCACGTCAGGCGAAACCGCGTCGAGCACCCGCGGGTCGGCCAGCGGGGCGAAGACGTTGGACACCATCGCCCAGGTGGAGTCGCGCTGGCGGGGGTCGGCGGAGACGATGAGGTCGAGCGCGCCGCCCCACGCTGGGGTCGCGGCGGGCTCTGATCGCAGGATGTCGACAGCGTCCTGGGCGGCGATCGGCGACAGCGACCATTGGTAGAGGGTCGCGGCGCTGCGGCCGGCGAGCGCGGCGGCGTGCAGCAGGCACCGCACAGCGGTCAGGCACTGCTGGGACCAGAAGGAGCTGTTCTCCACGCCCTCACCGGGGTCGGCGCACAGCGCGCGGGCGCGAATCATCGCCGTCTGCGGGTTCTCACAGCCCCGGATGGGCGACCAGCGGGTCGCCGAGGCCACGTCGCCGGCGAGGCCTTGCGGGTCGAACACCGCCACCGGGCCGCGCGCGGCGCGCGCGGCGATGGTGACGGTGAGGTTGTCGGGCCTGGTGCTGGTCGTGATGACCGCGCCGGGAGCGTCGAGGATCATCGGGATCACGGTGTGCAGTCCCTTGCCAGAGCGGGGCGGGCCGAGCAGGACCATCGAGTCCTCGACGCTGGACCAGCATCGCACGCCGCGAGAGCGCCCGAGCAGGTAACCCACCTCGCTCGGCAGCGGCTTGGCCAGCGACGGCCGCAGCACGTTCGCTCTACGCAGCAGCGCCTTCTCACCCGCTGCGGCGCGGACCTCGGCGCGGCTGGCAAGACCTGCGAGCTTGGTCGGGTCGGCCTTCTCCCGGGCGGCCTGGCGGCGGACCAGCCGCCAGGCCAGCCACGCGAGCCCGGCCACGGCGGCGAGGATGAGCCCGGTCACGGTCCAGTAAACGACTGCGGGGCCGACCGGGGAGCGCCAGGCCACCGACGGGTCGCCAGCGTGGCCGAACGCCGCGAACGCTCCGATCGGGTGGCCATGCGGTACCTGGTGCCCGCACACGAGCGCCGACAGCACGCCCGCGCACCACAGCAGCCCAAAGCTAATCACGCCGGCGATCAGGACGCCGATGCCGAGGTTGCCTGCGGTGTCGGGTGTCGCGCTCTGGCCGTTCATCCGGCCACGCCCTGGATGTCGTGGGCGCGATCACTGGCTGGCACGACCGCGACCGCGACCGCGACCGAGGCGGTGCGGCTGGCGGCGTGGTCGGCGGCCGGTGCCCGTCCGCCGTCGGCGTGCTCGGCGGGCGAGATCGCGATGATCTGCTTGGCGACGCGCGCGACGCGGGTTGCGGTCTTGGCCACTACCTCATCGGGTTCCGGGCCGGCCCAGGAGGCGACGTAGGGGAAGGAGTACTCGCCGGCGTCCATGCCGTGGGCGTGGGCGACGACGAACGCGACGGACTCCGCTTCGACTTCCATCTGCGCGCGTGGCATGCCGGGCGGGGTCGAGCCGTCATCCGGGTTGTGCAGCAGGACGTGGCCGGCCTCGTGGGTCAGGGTCTTGACCATGGCGGCGTCGTCCATGTCGGCACGGACGGTGACAGTGCGCTCGCGCCAGGCGGTGAGCCCATTCGCGCCGCCGATCAGCCCCGCATCAGCGACGGTCGCGACGGTGAAGCCACGGGATTCGATCAGCCGCATCACGGCCTCGCCGAGCCCGGCCGGCGCTTGACCTTCCAAAAGCTTCGGTCGCGGCGGCTCGGGGAGCGGCTCGCCAGTGGTCTGCTCCAGCGCGAAGACCTTCTCGACGGTGAATCCGCGCATGACCTGCTGGACGTGCTCGGTCTCACCGGGCCCGGCAGTGTCGTCGGCGGCGAGCAGTCGGGTCTGCCCGTCGGAGTCGGTTGCGATGCGGCGCTTGGCGCGCAGCGGCGCGATCACGGCGTAGCCGCTCTGGCCCCGCTCGACCTGGCGGTCGAGGCCTTGCCAGCGTCGGTAGGAGGCGACGTAGGTCGGAAACGGGGTGTCGACCTTGCCGTCGGCGAAGGCCTGCGCGTGCTGGGCGGCGATCAGCAGGACGTTGTTGGCCGAGTAGTCGTGCAGTTTGGATTGGAAGCGCAGGAACTGCGTCCAGTCCTCGCTGGTGCGCAGGCCGGCCACGGCGTCGGCGAGGACGGCTTGGGCTGCCTCGATCCGTTCGGCTCTCGCTGCTCGAATCTCATCTGGGGTGAGTGCTGCGCGTGCCATACCGGCTGCCTTCCTGATCGAACGTGTCGTCGTCAGAAAGGCCGGCACCGGCGCGGAACAGTGTCAGCGGCGGCGGTACCTGCGCCGCAGCGCCCGGTAGGGGAGCCGGATCAGACTTGTCAGATGACGCTGAAACGCCTCAGCGGTCGATGCCGTCGACCGGACGTTCGGCAGCACCCGGACGAGGTCGAGGGGCGGGGCTTGGACGCGGCTGGTCTCCTGCACGACCCGGCCGCTGTCCACGGCCTGCGAGAACAGCGCGAGGGTGGCGTTGCCGGGCAGGCCTGCGCTGGGCGCGAGCAGCCCGTCGAGTCCGGCGGCGCGGGCGGCGTCGGCCAACGCCTGGCAGAGCTCGTAGTCGTCGGCGACAAGATCGGACTGCTCGACACCGAGGCGCGATCGCACCTGTGGGTCGGTGAGGTCGAGCAGCCGCAGGACCTCGATGCGCGCGCGGCCGGCGCGGCGACGCACCTCGAACGGGTCCGGCGCGTCGCTGGCGAAGAAGTGCCGGAACAGCTCGCACCAGCTGGCGCGCATGGTCGAGCTGGCGTACCAGGCTCCGGGCGCGCCGGCGCGGTGGTAGCGGCCGGGCCCGCGCGAGGGGTCGGGGCAGAACAGCAAAGGCCGCCCGACCGGCCCTTGGTGCCACCACCGCCGCTGACCACCCGCGGCTCGACGTGCCGAACGCCATACGCGAGCGCGTCGAGGTCGACCGGACTCAGACGTAGGCCCCATCGACGAACGCTTGCGCCGCCTGCAGCACCTCGGTCTGCGCTCCGTCGCGCAGCGCTTCCAGCGGACGGGCGCCGTCCAGGACGCGGTTGCGAGCATGCAGCCATTGCCCCACACCCCGGGCCGTCAAGGAGTCCGACAGGACGCGCACCACGTCGCGCAGCTCGTCGAGGCGGTCGTAGGCCGCCGCCCGCGGCTGCGCGTCGGCGGCTTTCCACGCGTAGACGGTCTTGGGGTCGACCTGGGCGACGTGGGCGAGGTCGGTCTGGGTGAGGCCGTAGGTCTTGAACGCGCTGATGAGCTCGGCGGCTTCCACCGCGCGCTCCAACTGTCTCGTGGTCATCGTCCCGCCTCCCGTATTTGACGCCGCACCCGTCCGGACACCCATCGTAACCCCGTATTAGACGCCCGAGCAAACACCCGGTCACTGTATCGGAATCTGCATCCGCGTGTTGGTGTCGAACAGCGCCAACTCGCCGGCTGTCATGCGATGCCTGACGACGAATGTCCTTTGCCCCATGCGCCATAGTCCCTCACCCTGGGCCAGGGCTGGCAGCTCGCGCTGCTCGGTGATCGACAACCCGAGCGCGGCGGCGGTCTTCGCGGCCTCGCCGGTCTCTTGGGCGTAGACAATCTTGGTGGAGCAGTCGGCGAGCAGTCCGAGCGCGAGCGCGCGGGCCTCGCTGTCGGCGTCGCCGACCGCGTCGAGGTCGGACAGGCGGTGGATCACCATCAGGTTGGCGATGCCCAGCGCGCGAGACAGCTTCCACTGCGACTGCATTCGCGCCAACAGCGCGGCCTGGCGCAGCAGCCGCCACGCCTCGTCATAGATCACCCACCGGTGCCCGGCGTCAGGGTCGGCCAGGGCGGCCTCCATCCACGCCGACGCGCAGGTCATCACTAGCGCGATCAGCTGATCCGAGCCGGAGATGCGCGACAGGTCCAGCGACACCATCGGCAGGGATGGGTCGAAGCGGGTGGTGGACGGTCCGTCGAACAACCCGGTCAGGTCGCCGTAGACCAGCCGGGACAGCGCGTGCCCGACTTCACGGCCGTCGTCGAGCAGCTGGCCGACGGTGGAGCCGACGCCGGGCGCGCGGGGGTCGAACAGCGCGTCGACGACCATCGGCAACGTCGGTGTGGAATTGGCCGCGACCGTCGCCCGCAGCGCGACGTCGAGGGCGGTGTGCTCGACCGGGCGCATCCCTCGTCCCAGCGAGGTCTCGGCCAGCGCGCCCAGTAACCCTCGCCGCCGCACCGTGATCTGCTCGCGCCAGTCGAGGTCGCTCAGCCCAGATGGTCGGGGTCCCTCGTCGAGCGGGTTGAGACGGGTGGTCAGCCCGCCGCCGAGTTCGATGGCCTGCCCGCCGAGCGCCCGCGCCACGACGGTCCATTCGCCCTTCGGGTCGCCGGGCACGTAGACCTTGCGGCCGAAGGCGATGCTGCGCGAGGCCAGCGATTTCGCCAGCGCGGACTTGCCCTTGCCGATGACGCCGGCCAGCAGCGCGTTGGCGTTGGTGATCACTCCCGCCGAGTACAGCACCCAGGGGTCGTAGCAGAATCCCGCGCCCGACCAAGCGTCCTGGCCGATGAACAATCCCTGGGAGCCGATACCGGCTTCAGCGAGGAACGGGTACGCGCCGGCGAGGGTCTGGCTGGTCGCGCGGTGCGGCTGGACCTGCAGCCTGCGGTAGGAACGCAGCGCGTCCGGCCCCGGCTCGCCGCTGGCAGGCAGGTAGCGCGCGTCGCGACGCTCGCGCTTCTCCGCCGCCAGTTGCGACTGGGCCGCGTTCGACTCGGCCCGGTGCGCCTCTTGCTCGATGCGGCGCGCAGCGAGGTTGGCGTGCCGTCGGTCGGCGTGGGAGGCCTGGGCTGGTGTGAACATCGGCGCGGCGAGGGTGCGTGCCCCTTTCTCGCCGCGAGGCGCGCGATGCTCGGGCGTGCGGGCCGCCGGTTGCGGCCGGCCTGGGCGTCTTCCGAACAGCGCCATGTCAGTTCACCGTCCGGCCGAGGGGAAGTGCGGCGATGGCGAAGGCTTGTGACTGCTCGCTGTAGAGGACGCGAGTCTCGCAGCCACAGCCCGCAGCGGCACGAGCGGTCGCGCTCACCGCGGCAGACAACTGTTCACGGTCGGGCGCGGTGAGCGCGATGAATCCGGAGAAGCGCAGGTCGGCGTGCCCGGCGATCAGCGCGCGCTCGCGGTCGAGAACGTCGGCGTACTCCTGATCATCGGCAAGGTCTGCGATCTTGCCGATCTTCGCCTTCTGCGCAGCCTCGCTGACGTATTCGACTTTCTCCTTGCGGATATGGCGCAACGCGTCGGTGGCCGACAAGGGCTGCGCGATGATGGAGATCGACTTGCGGACGCCCTGCAGGAAGATCAGCGAGTGCAGAAAGTGCGGAGCCACGTCGATGCGTGGCCATTCGCTGATCCACAGCACAGTCGAGTAGCCGGTGTCGTGGCGTAGATGGTCCCAGTGCTCGTCAACGCCGACCGGGCCGGCGGTAACAAGGTCTGCGCCGGCGGAGGTCGCGTCGAGGTCGACGGCGGCCGGGTCGTAGGCCTGCCGGATCACGACCGCTAGCTCGTCAGCGGTCAGCCAGCCTTCGGCACGCAGTTCGGCGCTCTGCAGCGACACGAGGCAGTTGGTCATGTCGGTGCGCAGCACCTCAGCTGCGCCCGCGATGCCGTGGCCGGCGCTGCGGATCGCCTTGCCCGCCCGTTTTATATCCAGCACGAGGGTGATCAGCGTCCGATGCGACGAGCTCACCGGCGCGGCCTGCTCCATCAGCGTCTGGTACTCCCTCGATGACCATGAGTCGTCGTGCACGCCGCGTTCGGTCCACCAGCCTGTGATGCCATGGCCCGGGTCCGGCAGTGTCGATTCGAGCACTTGGACCGCTGCGCACGTCCCGGCCGCGGCGAGGCCGGCCAGCGTCCGTCCCCACGCCGCGACCCGCTGCGCCTGATCGTCCGGTGAGAGCAGGACGTAGGCGGGATGGGTGACGCGCAGGACCGCCGCCAGGGTCTGGCGATGCGGGTCGTGAATCATCGCCGCGCCGGTCACCGGGTCGGTGTGAAAGCGCAGGCAGGCCACGTCTCCTGGCAGGGCCATCGTGCCCGCAGGCCGCGGCGCGAGCGGTCGAGCCCTCCACCGCAGTTGCTTGGTCACGACGCGTGCTGCCCAATGCAGCAGCATCGGGGCGTGCTCGGTGAGCGCCTGGCCGTTCCAGCGGACGAACGCCGAGGCCAGCAGCGACGCCCACAACGGCAGGGACAACGCGGCCCCGCCAGCTCCGAGCACCAGGATCGCGGGGACGAACACGCACAACCCGCAGGCGATGGCCGCGAGCCTGATACCGGACAGGCCGAGCAGGACTCCCTTGGACTGTCGCCGGCCGAATCGCACGAGCGCGACCGACTCTGGTACTTCGCTGGACATGGCGGACCTCTCTAGTGGCTGCGCTTGTCAGGACGTTGGTCCGGTTGAGTTGGCGGCCGTTGCGTGCGGGGCGCGGAGGCGTCTGCTTGCATGGGAGCAGAGACCGCACGTGTGGCGGCGGCTTTGGCCGCGCGGCCAGCAGCGACCGCACCGCCGGCCACCACGCCGGGCGGACCAGCGATGCCCTGCGTGGCCGCGCCTGCGCCCGCGGTCGTTCCGTTGGCTGCTGTCGAGCCCGCGCCCGACTGCGGCCGCCCCTGGCCCAGGTGGCTGCCACCCGTCGATCCGCCGCTGCCGGCGCGCGTCGAGGCCGCCGACGGCATCATCGACCGGCCTTGCTGGACGGTGGATTGGACCTTCTGCGGCGCGGCAACCACCGCTTGCGCTCCCGACCGCGCTGCGGCCGCCTGGGCATGCACGTGCTGGAAGGAGTCGCCCGCGAAATGGACGGTCCTGATCGCGATCCACGGGGCGAAGGCGGCGAGGAAGAGTGTGAGCGCGCCGATGGCCAGGTTGGTCACCGACTGCGTGCCGCCGCTGTCGACGGGCTTGCCCGCCCCGTCGAGCACGGACAGCCCGATCATGAACACGATCACCAGGATCAGCTTGGAGAACACCAACGCCGCCGTGAACTCGATCCAGCGCCGCACCCACGCACGGCTGATATCCGACGCTGCGCCGGAGAACGCGACCGGCGCGAAGACCGCCGAGATGATGATCAACAGTTTGCGGACCATCAGCGCCCCCCAGATCACCACCACGGCCGCGAGCAGGATCAGCGACATCAGCAAGATCCCCGCCGGATTGCCTATCGAGGTCAACGCGGTCACGGCCAACAGCTTCTGCCCCATGCCGCTGACATTCGTGCCGAGCGCGAACTTCACGACGCCATCGCTCAACGAGTCCACGGCCGCGAGCAGGACCTGCGTCGAGGCGATCGCGAACGCCGACCCGATGAACGCGACACCGAGCCCGCGCACCGCGCGCAGCAGACCGCCAGGATCTTGCCGCAGGCCCGAGGCGATGACCTGGATGACGAAGAGCCCAAACGCCATGACCGCGGCGATCGCACCGGTGGCGACCAGATCGGTTCTGATCCCCGTGCCGGTCAGGTCCACAGCGGTCGCGCTGTCGATCTGCCTCCAAAGCCAGTTCACCGCGCTAGCGGACGCCTTGCCGAAGTAGTTCGCGATCGAACTGAACGCGTCGTTGGCGACTCCGCCGACAGCCTGCTCCACGTGGCAGACCGGGTTGACCGTTTGCCATCCCGAGCAGCTGGCCATGCCTACCTCACCTTCTTGATCACGTAGTCGTTGGTGATGGCCATGGCGTAACCGCCATGGCGCGGCGACGAGCCGAGTTGCACGACGAGGCCGACTGAGTACGTCGAGGTCGTGACTCGCCGCGCGACGGTCGTTCGCAGCGTCACGGTCGCGGTGACGTCACGTGCGGTCGCGAGCGGATCAGGCGGTTGGTTGCCGGCGTCGATATAGCGCTCCCATATCGGATCCAGACTCACCCGCACGTCGCTGACCGACTGGCTGCCGCGCTCGGCCGACAGCCCGAGCCACTGGCCCTGCGCCGGGACCGGCGTCGCGGTGGCGCTGTCCCAGCTCAGGTCAGTCAGCGAGTCGACCAGCGCCTTCGACCAGTCCTGCTGCGGGTAGGACGGCGAGCGCAACGGCGAGTCCTCCCACTGAGCCCACGCCACCAGCTGCGACCGGCTTGACCGCGCGTAATCCTGGGTGAGCAGTTCGGTCACGAACGCGCGGGCGTAGGTGGTCGGGTCGCTCGCCGCGCGGCTGGCGATCGCGGGATAGGCCGGCGAGACGGCCGGACGGACCACCGGCAGGTCGTTCCAGTACGAGACATCGCTGGGCGGCGGGTGCGGCGATGTCGACGGTGGCAGGCTGGCTGAGCCATCCAGCGCGCTTGTCCGTGTGTGGCTGGTCGCCGCGTCGCGGCTGTGTGGTCCAGCCAAACGCGAGGTCAGCGCCGCCGTCAGCGTCACAATCAGCAGCGCCGCCAGCAGCGCGCCTGCGATCAGCAGCGGGCGGCGGTTGTATCGCCATAGTGAGCGCATGATTATGCCTCCGTCACAGCGAGCTGCCGGCGGCCATGAAGAACCTCACGAGGATGTCCGCGCCGCCGATCAGCAGCGCCGCGGCGCAGGCCGCGAGCACGCCGGTGCGGCCGCGTGAGGCCAGGTGCGGGTTGCTGCTGTTGGAGCCGACCGCCCAGACGATGGCCGAGATCGCCAAGCCGGCGACCGCGGCGATGACGCCGAAGGTCAGCAACGCGCCGACGATGTGCTCGGCCTCGCCGACACCGGGCAGGCCGCTGGTGTTGGGGGAGATGTTCGGCCCGTCTGCGCCGAGGTGCTCGCCTGTGATCGACGTCGACATGATGCGGACTCCTGTCTGTGGTCCTGGAGCGGGAAGGACTGTTGTCACTGACAAGCCGGCGACCGGCGCGAATAACGTCACGACCGCCCTGTCGGGGTCTCGGTCTCAGCCGATGTGGCGGATGGCGAACAGGCCATGGCCTGCGCGGACGAAGTCGGCGAAGGTCTGGACCCGGATGCCGTCCTTCTCGTCGGCGGCGTTGATCACCAGGTCGTCGCCGATGTACATGCCGACGTGTCCCGGCGCGGCCAAGGTGCCGTCATCTCCCGGGACGAGGACGAGATCACCCGGGGACATCGCAGCCTTCGAGACACCCGTGCCGGCTTGCGCTTGCGCGACCGTCCAGTGCGGCAGGCTCACGCCGACTTGCCCCCACGCTGCGGCCGTCAGACCGGAGCAGTCGAAGGCGTCCGGGCCGGCCGCGCCAAAGACGTAAGGCTTGTCGAGCTGCGCGATCGCGAACGCCACCACTGTCGCCTCGGTCGCGGAGGCGTCGGACGGGATGGTGTATCCGACCGCCAGCCCGCGCCGTGACGCGGGCCCGGCCGCAACACCGCCGGTCAGCGTGCCGCACGACGAAGCGCCAGACAAGTTCGTGATCGTGGCGACGATGCTTTCAGCCTGTTCGACACTGGCCGCGTAGTTGCCGCCGTAGGTCGAGGTGAAGTCGTTCGCCGCGCGCGGGACGCCGTCGTAGGCGGACACCTGGACGTCTTGTGCAGCGACCCACGGTGGCTTCGTCTGCCAACCGGGATCAGACAGCAGCCGTTCGATGAACAGGCTCGTCGAGGCCGCCGGGTCAAGCCGCTGCGCGGCCGTCCCCCAAGATGGCCGCTGCTGGAAGATGCCTATCGAGTCGTGATCGGAGCCGATGCCCTCAACTGGCAGGTTGCCCTGCTGCCCATCGGCATTGCCCAGCACCCGCAGACCAGACTCGGTCAGCCCCACGGCGACCGCGATCACCGCGGCCGGCTCGCCGCCGGCCTGCTCGGCGACCGCTACGAGGACCCTGCCGTTGGCCGCTGCTGCTGGTGGCAGCCCGGCTACCGGCCCGGACGTCGCACAGACATCGCTCGCACTGGTAGGTGTGGGCGAGTTGGAGCCAGCGAGTGCCGACAGTCCGACAACGAAGCCAAGTACGGGCAGGGTCGCTACCGATGCTGTTAGCAGCTTTGCATCCACAAGCACTCCCGGTCGCAGGCCCAGCGGACGCGTGCCCGCATCGGGAAGCGCGGGACGATCGCGAAACGACCAGAACTCAGAAGGTCGTCGAAGATCTCAATGACACTGGCATTCCGGTTGTGAGCAAGGTGGATACGTCGATATTCGCCAACTGCCCGCCGGGGGCACGGCAGCTGCCCATTCGATGTGTTCGTCGATGGGCGTCTGCGTGCGAGTTGCGCTCCGGCTGGAAAGTCAGCCTTGTCCCCGCCACCATTGGCTGATGGGCCTGGTGCTCCATGCCTGACCCAGCTGATTCCGAACACAAGCTGGACCCACAAGGGCGACGGTGAACAGCTGCCGTCACGCGTCGGGCACACGGTCGCAGCGCGTCGGCGTGCCAAGATATCCGCGTGACATCGCCAAGATCCCGAGGCCCGCTGTGGTCGTTGGACGAATACGTCGTCGTTGCCGATCTCTATCTACGTCGCGGCCGCAGCTCCGGCGGTCGCGAGCCGGAAGTCCTGCGACTCGCGCAGCTCACGGGACGAACGCCGGCATCGATCAGCTACCGGATAGGCAACTACCATGGCACCGCTCATCCCGGCGCAGGCCTAAAGCCCGTCACGGGCGAAGCCCTCGCGATATTCACCGCTATGGCTGCCAGCGAGACCGAACGACACCGCCTGACGGCCGAGGCAATGCGTCGGCTGAGCGGCGGCCTACCGCCTGCCCCGATTCAACTGCCTACAGCCGCCGCCAGACTGGCGGAACCTGAGCAGACGCATACAGCCGAAACCGAAGCGATGCTGGCCGCACGCGCGCACACCATCACCCGCGCTGAAACACAACTCGTCCAGCGCTACCTCAAATGGATCGACGCGACCGGGACACGATTTAAGAGCGTTCTGATCCCGACCGACGCAGCAACGTTGCGCACAGACCTCTACGACCCGACCCGCGACCTACTGATCGAGGCGAAGGCGCATAGCTCCCGGGAATACATCCGTTACGCCATCGGTCAACCGCTCGACTATCGGCGACGCATAGACCCCAGGCCTCGCAGCCTCGCAGCCTCGCCGTCCTGCCTCCGGACAAACCCACCGCAGACATGCTCGGCCTGCTTGCAGAACTCGGCATCGGCGCGATCTGGCAAGACCACAAGCAGTTCCTCGAACAGCCGTCCGCAGCGCCCGCCGCGCACCGGCTGGAGACCACCGAGTAGCGGACAGGGGCGTTAGCAAGTGGACGCACGGCCGCGCGACGAGGGCCGGATGACGTCGCCGTTGCGAGGTCAACGACGATCTGGCACGAGCAGCGTGTTGGCTGCACGGTGATCGACATTCAGCGTGTTCCGAGACGCCGGGAGGGAGGCGACAACTCGGTGGCCTATCGCCCTCTGCCATGCGACGCGGCGTAATCGGGACCGGTCGCTCGCGCGGGGCGGCTCGAGGTCGACCGAGTCCGCTGCCCAGCGGCCGACGACCGCAGCGGGCAACGATCGAATCTCGTACTTCGTCGACGCGCAGTACAGCAGTGACGTGACGTGCTCGTGCCGGTCGTAGGACCGCCCCGTTCCTGCGAGCATCCGGCCGAGGCTGCGCCCGGGCAGCGAATCGACACCGGCGTCTTTCAGCTGATCGGACAGACGGCTGCCGCGTGATGAGGCCCGTCCGCAGTTGCGCAGCGCGGCCAGCGGGTTGATGGCGACGGGGCCGTGGCGCGGCGGGGTGAGCATCATGTCGACTGCGAGGCAGACGCCGGTCGCGAAGGTGGCCTCTGCCGGATCGGACATGCGAATGCCGGTCGCGGCGCGGTGGTAGGCGAGGACGATCGCCACTTCGTCCTTGTCGCTGGTCGGTGTGACGGCAGGGCCGGCCTCGGGCTGCAGGTCGTCGATGATGTCGACCGGCAGCGTCCGGTCATCGCGGGCCTCGGTGGCAAAGGATGCGACCACCTTGCCTCGCAGGTCGAGCGGGCTGAGGTCGCCGCCGGTGACCCGGTGCCGGTTGCGGACCACGTAGTCGACGGCTTCCAGCTCGCGACCGCCGTGGACGACCTCGCGCATCAGCTCGTACAGCGCCCATGTCGCGGGATGGTTGCTGATGACGGCTGACGCTGGGAGGGCGTCGACGATTACGCCTAACCGGTCGGCCTGCGCGGCGACGCGGGCGTTGGCGGGAACGCCGCGCGAGGAGTGGGTTGAGCTAACGCGGTATTGGCGACCGTCGAAGGGTCGATTCGAGGTGACGTGATCTGCGGGGGTGGCATGAGATGGCATGCGGTGAGGCTCAGCCCAAATCAGGCTGGCTTACCGCACGCCGGTACTACCCGCACAATTATGCGGGTAACGGGTTAGTCGGGCGGGCTCGTGTGCTGGTTGAGGCGGGCGAGTACCCATTCGGGGTCGAACGCGGCGACGAGCGCGTCTCCGGTGCCCGACGGCACGGCAGCCAGATCAGGACGCCCGTTGGAGGGATCGATGAACTGGACGCCCGCTGACGCGAGTCGGCTCAGGTGGCCGGCAAGCGCCGGGTGATTCCACAGCTTGTCGTTGATCATGGGCACGAAGAACGTGGGGATCCGAGCTCCGACCGACTCGCAGATCACACCGTGTGCGTAGCTGTCGGCGATGCCGAGCGCGGACTTGGCGACGGTGTTAAAGGTCGCCGGGCAGACGATGACCGCTGTCGGCGGCGCGTTCCGCTTGGGCTGGCCGGGCGCGCGTTGTTCGCTCAGCGGGTGTTGCCCGGACTCAGTCTCAATCGCAGCCGCATCCAGCCAGGCTGATGCAGATGGCGTTGCTACGACGGTGGTTTCCCAGCCGCCGGCGACCAGCGTGGCGGCGAGGTCGACGCAGCGGGCCGTCAATGGAGCGCCCGTCACGACGAGCGTGCATGTGTTCATCACGGGTCTAGTTGAGCAGACCGGCCCGCTGGGCCAACGAGGCGAGCACGTTTGTCTTCGCCCGCGAGCCGCGAGCCAGCATGTCGCGCACCATCTCTTGGACGATCACGTTGTGGCCGATGGCCTCCGAGGCGGCTTCCTCGGCCTGCAGCAGGTGCAGGGTCGCCTCGGTGTCGTGCCTGCGCTGTGCTTGCGCCCAGGCGAGATCCAAGTTGGTCTGCGCGCGGCGGCTGGCGAGGCCTGTGGGCAACCTGGTCAGGTCGACGTCGGCGGCTGCTGCGAGGGCGCCACCCGCGTCGCCCAGTTCGGCGGCGACGGACACGCGATGGATTGCGACGTTGGTCGGCCCGAACGCGGTCCACGCGTAGTTGGCGTCCTGGCCAAGCAGGTCTGCGAGCCTGGCGGCGCGGTCCAGGCGCACCCAGGCGTTGTCACGCTCAGTCTGGCGTGAGGCGATGATCGCCGCGATCAGCCACAGCGCGCCGGCGAGTGAAACGAGGGTCGGCCGGTCTGACCGGGCGGATCGTTCCAGCCGCTCGGCCATGCGCACTGCGAGATGCTCAGCGTCTTGCGGTTGGTCTGCCCGCAACAGCGCGCATGCGACTTGGTATGCGGCCATACCGGCCGCGGCGAGTGAGTCCGTAGCGTAGGCCTCGCTGGCTGCTCGGTCGCTGGCCAGCAGCGCGAGGTCTGTCGCCCCCAGTTTGGTGACGAGCTTGGCGGCCACGACGTAGGCCGACACATAAGCGAGCGAGACCTCTCGACCGTCCGCGGTATTCACCGACTCGCCGCGCAGCCGGTCTGCCTCAGCCAGCAACACCGGCAAGGTGGTGATCACGCGCTGGTATTTCGCTGCCTGGTAGTCGCGGTGTGTGTCAGCGACCGACGCCCGAAGGGTTGCGAGGCTTGAGGTGGACGGCGGCGAGTCGCCGAGCAGCTGGTCATACCGCGTGAAGGCTCGTCTCAGGTCGGTGAGGCCGTCGGTCATGGCTGCGCCGTTCGGCGCGAACCGCCAAGGCCGGCCGCTGAGGGTCTCGACGTCGGTGTGCAACACCTTGGCTAGGTCGAGCAGCACGGACAGGCGGTCCACCGAGCGCAACCCGCGCTCGACCTGCGACAGCCAGGACTCAGAACGTCCGATGAGACCCGCGAGGGCCTCTTGGCTCAGGCCGCGTCGACGGCGATACGCCGCGATCCGCTTTCCGATGGTTTCGTCGGCCACACGATCACCATTCCATAGAAGTCAGACATTGGCACCCGAACAGCGGCCGGCCACCGCTGGTCGGGCGTGGGCGCGCGTCAGCTGTCGTGCGGCAGGTAGCCGGCGAGGTATTCGTCGTCGTAGCCGACGGTCCCTTGGACCAGTTGCAGGACCAACGACGCTTCCCATGAGCCGGGACGGCGTTCGACAAGCGAGTAGGCGCTGCCTTGCTCGGCCGCAACGGATGCCGGCAGCGCGGCCAGCCACTCCGCGAAGTCGTGGTGGTGGCGCACCGCGGCCGCAATAGCGCGGCGTGCCTCGCGTGTGTAGCTCGGCGTGTCCGACGGCCTGCTCATCGCGACAGTTCCCTTTGGTCGTAGCGGTGGTAGTCCAGCCGAAGCAGCGAGCCGTCCAGCCCCCGAGCTGTGATAGCGTCCGGCGTCGGTGATGTGATCGAGGCTGGGTCGAGCGCGAGTCGTGCCGCCCGCGCGCGCAGCGCATCACGAAGCAGCCGGTCGAGTTTCTGCGTCTCGGTCGTGGTCATGACGCCGTGTCGCCGTTCGCGCTAGCCGCAGCGGCTCGGCGCAGTTCTGATCGAGTCGCGCCGAGCAGGATCGCTGCGCGGTCGACGCCTGAAACAGCGACCAGCCCGGCTCGGGCGGCGGCAAGGTCAGCGTCTGCGGCCTCGACCACCGTAGTCGCGGCGGCCACTGCTTCGTCACGGCGCGCGATCGCCTTGTCGCGCTCGGCGTCTGCCGCGTAGACGGCGGTCACCGCCCGCGCTTCGGCGGCCTGCGCCTCGCGAAGCCGCTCGCGTGCCTGCAGATCGCTCGGGAACTTGCCCAACGAGCGGGAACGAGCCATTGCGGTCATCCTCTCCACGAGTGCGGCGACACTGGTCGGTCACCGCTACTACTCGAAGAGCGCGTCCGGCTCAAATCACGGGCCGGTGTTTCCGGGGCCGAGTGGCATCGCCCTGCCCGCGATGCGTTGTCATCTCACGGTGGCTGCGCCTCCCGATCGAACAGCGAACATGGACAGCTCCGATGCGACCACCATGGCCCCACTTACAACCACAGCGCCCGACCGATGCCTTGCCACGAACTTCGAAGCGTCATCCCCACCCTGCAGCAGCCCGACACCTGCCGCTCCAGCCAACAGCCCACCTGCCCTTACACGGCTGGCATTACGGGCGGGCGGCCTGGCGGCGGTGAGTGGCGCGTTGCGGTTTCGCGCCGGTTCCGGGCTCCGTCTTGACACTTCGTCGAGGCAGAAGGCAGCAGCTGGTGACCATATCGATCCGCCGTATCTCGCTGGGCAGCGGCTACAAGTACCTGATCGAGTCCGTGGCGCGCGGCGACGGCGCGGTCAGCCAATCCTCGCCGCTGACCCGCTACTACGCCGAGTCCGGGACACCGCCCGGGCGGTTCATGGGCGCCGGTTTAGCCGGACTCAACGACGGGAACGGCGTCGGCAAGGGCAGCGAAGTTACCGAGCAAATGCTGTTCAACATGCTCGGCATGTGCTCGGATCCCGTCACCGGCCAGCAGCTCGGACGTGCCGCCAACCGTTGGCCGAAGCCACTGCAGACACCCGTCAGCGAACGCGTCGCGGCACTCGCTCCGAACCTCAACGCGGTTGAGCGCGCTGACAAGACGGCCGAGATCGAGGCCGAGGAACGCCAGCGCGAGCGCACCATCACGCGGCCGGTCGCCGGCTTCGACCTCACGTTCAGCGTGCCGAAAAGCATCAGCGTCGCCTGGGCAGTCGCCGACGCGGGCACGCAGTCAGTCATCTACGCCGCGCACCAGGAAGCGATCCAACACACGCTTGCCTACGCCGAGCGGCACACGTTCTTCACCCGCACCGGCACGAACGGCGTCGTGCAAGAGCAGGTCAGGGGAGTGGTCGCGACCGCGTTCGACCACTGGGACTCCCGCGCCGGGGACCCGCAACTGCACACCCACCTGGTCATGTTCAACCGCGTGCAAAGCCTGGACGGCGTATGGCGGACGTTGGACTCGCGCGGGCTGTTCAAGCAGGTCGTGACCCTGTCGGAGATGCACGAAGGCATCCTGTCCGACCTCTTGACCGACCGACTCGGCTGGGGATTCGACCCCCGTCCACGCAAGCACAGCGCCGAGCCCAAGCACGAGGTCACCGGCGTCTCTGACGAGCTTCAGCGCGAGTTCTCCCAACGCTCGACGCAGATAGAACACGAGAAGAACCGCCAGGTCCAAGCGTTCATCGCCAAGCACGGCCGCCGCCCGAGCCCACTGGAGGCGGTGCGGCTGCGCCAGCACGCGACGCTGGCGACCCGCCCGCCCAAGCAACATCGCAGCCTCGGCGAGCAGACCGAACAATGGCGGCGGCGCGCTCGCCACTACGTCGGCAAGGACACTGTGACGTGGGCGCAGACGCTGCGCGACCGCAACGACCTTCCCCGGCTGCGCGCCGATGACCTCGATGACGAGATGCTCGCCGACACTGCCCGCGTCGCGCTCGCGAAGGTCGCCGAACGGCGCGCCACGTTCACCCGCGCGAACGTCCTGGCCGAGGTTCACCGGCTGCTGCACGGCGTCCGATTCGCCGCTCCCGACGATCGGATCGCCGTCGCCGAACGCGCAACCGACACCGCGCTGGCCGACGCCGTGGCGCTGTCGCCACGCTCGCCCCACCACGTTCCGCAACGTTTCCAGCGCGCCGATGGCAGCTCGAAGTTTCGTCCGATCGGCGCGGAGGTCTACACCACCGAAGCGCTGCTCGACGCCGAAACGCGGTTGCTTGACGCAGGCCGAGATGTCACCGGCCCGGTCGTGGACCGCAGCGTCATCGCGGCCGTGTGCGAGCAGGAGCTGCCCGGCAAGACGTATCCGATGTCCACTGACCAAGCGCTGGCAGTGGAGCAAATCGCCTCGTCCGGGCGCGTCGTGGACGTCCTCGTCGGACCGGCAGGGACGGGCAAGTCCACGTCGATGGCGGGGCTGCGGGCGGTCTGGGAAGCGCAGCACGGGCCCGGCTCCGTCCTCGGACTGGCGCCGTCGGCGGTCGCGTCCGAGGTGCTCGCCGACGAACTCGGCATTGAGACCGACAACACCGCCAAATGGCTCACCGAGCAGAAGCGGCAGCCCGAACGGCGACACCGGCTGCGCCGCCTGCAGCCACTCGCCCACCGCGCCGGGCTGGCTCCTGCGCAACGGTCCCGGCTCGCCGCCCGGATCGCAGAGCTCGAGTCCGAGATCGACCGGTGGGACATGACACCGGGGCGCCTCGTCATAATCGACGAGGCCAGCCTGGCCGGGACCTTCGCCCTGGACACGCTCGCCGTGCAGGCCCGATCCTCGGGCGCGAAGCTGCTGCTAGTCGGCGACTGGGCGCAGTTGTCTGCCATCGAGGCCGGCGGCGCGTTCGCGATGCTGGTGCGCGACCGCGCCATCGCGCCCGAGTTGCGCGACGTGCACCGCTTCAGCCATGGCTGGGAGAAGACGGCCAGTATCGCGTTGCGGGTCGGCAACGAGGACGCGATCGGCGACTACACCCGCCACGGCCGTGTCGTCTCCGGCGCGCGCGACGAGCTGCTCGACGCCCTGTACTCGGCGTGGCAGGCCGACGTCGCGCGCGGGCAGACCAGTCTCATGATCGCTGGCGATCTGGACACGGTCGCCGAGCTCAACCGCCGCGCGCAAGCCGACCGGGCGGCTGTTGGCGAGGTTCACGGTGGTGGTCTGCCGATCGCCGGCGGCGGCCAGGCCTACGTCGGGGACCGGGTCGTCACGCGGTTGAACGACCGACACCTGACCACCGGGCGGCACCGGTGGGTCAAGAACGGGGACGCCTGGATCGTCACCGGCGCGGCTGCCGACGGGTGGCTGACAGTGCGCCGCGAGACCGGCGGGGGAGAAGTGGTGCTTCCTGCTGCCTACGCGCGTGAGCACATCGAACTCGGCTACGCCTCCACCGCCCACCGTGCGCAGGGCCGCACCGTCGACACCGCCCACGCGCTGCTGTCGGTCACCACCACCCGCGAGGTCCTCTACGTCAGCGCGACCAGAGGCAGGCAGTCCAACCGGCTCTACGTCGACACCTACTACGAGCCTGACCACGACACCTCCCACGGCCCCGTCGAGCCGATGACGCAGGAGGCGGTGCTCAAGTCGGTACTCGACAACGTAGGCGCTGACCAGTCCGCGCACACCCAGCGCGAGCGTGACCACGACAGCGCCAACAGCATCGCGACACTGGCGGCGGAGTACCTCACGATCGCCCGCGTCGCGCAAGCCGAACGCTGGGACGGGCTCATCGACTCATCGGGGCTCGACACCGCACAAGTCGAGCAGGTACGCGCCTCCGACGCCTACGGTCCGCTGCTGGCCGCGTTCCGCGACGCCGAAGCGCGCGCCCTCGACATCACCGCAGCGTTCCCCGTGCTCGTCCAAGGCCGCGAGCTGCGCACCGCCGAAGACGTCGCAAGTGTGCTGCATGGCCGGGTGGAACGGTGGATTCGCGCCGCTGCGTCAGGTCGCCGGCCGGGTGCTGCGCGGTTCGTCACCGGCGTCATTCCCGAAGCACTCAATGTCACCGACCCGGACATGGCGCGGGCGTTAGCCGGCCGAGCCGAGGCGATGCAACGCCGCGCGCGTGAGATCGCCGAACGCGACATTGCCCGCCACGCCGCGTGGACGCGGCCCCTCGGACCGCCGCCAAGCGACCCGGCCCGTCGCGAAGCCTGGCTGCGCGAAATGGTCACCATCGCTGCGTTCCGCGACCGGTGGAACGTGACCAGCCGTCGCCCAGTCCCGGCCGACCGGTCCAGCCTGGAGCGGGCCGGGCACGAGAAACGAGCCGAACAAGCGGACGCGCGTGCGGCGCGTATCGCTTCCGGACCAGCGAGACCACAACTACCGAGCACGGGCGGCGTCCATGAGATAGAAACGGGGTTGCCCGAACCAACGATGTGAATTGCCCACCGTCGGCCACCGCACCAAGATCACCCGCGGACCCGGGTCCAAGGCCGCCGGCCTGGCTATGGCCTACAAGCTGATCGTCGCCGCCCAGGACCGGTGGCGGGCCGTCAACGCGCCACATCTCGTCGCCCTCGTCCGCGCCGGCGCGGTGTTCATGAACGGCAAACACGTCGAAGGAACAGATGACCAAGACCGCCAGGCCGGCCTGGCCCAGACTGCCGCATGACCCCGCCGTCGGCACCGTTTCACCACATCGAGGTGTGGGTGCCCGACCTACACCGGGCCGCTGCCCAGTGGGGCTGGCTACTCGCTGCGCTGGGCTACCAGCCCTTCCAAGACTGGGCCAACGGCCGCAGCTGGCGCCTCGGCGACACCTACATCCTCATCGAGCAGTCACCAGCGCTGACAGCAACCGAGCACGACCGGCAGCGGCCCGGTCTCAACCACCTCGCCTTCCACGCCGGCGACCGCGCCACAGTTGACACCCTCACCCAGCTCGCGCGAGACAACGGCTGGACGTTGATGTTCACCGGCACCCACCCGCACGCCGGCGGCACCGGCCACTACGCCGCCTACCTCAACAACACCGACGGCTACCAGATCGAACTCGCCAGCCAGCAACCCGTGATCAATAACCGAGATCCACAGGTATTGACAATTGCTCATTCTGCCTGCGGAAACCCTGTACCGGGGTGGAGTGGTTCGGCTGCTGTGCTGGGCCTCCGCTGATGATGCGTATACCACTGTCCGCACCCGCGAGCACCGTTGGTACTTGGTTGTCAGCCGACACCGACCACTATTCCTGCCGGCCGTTGACGTGGTGAGCGGCACCGGAATTGTGGCGGATGTCCACGTCCACAGGATTGCTCATGCCTGCAACGTGTCTACAGGACACGCCGCGCATAGCGCTTTCTCCTGTCGAGTGCTGTGCCGTAGCGGGATCCCCCATCGAGACGATTGGGAGGAGGACGTCTCGGTAGCGGTGGGCTGGGTTATGGGACGAGCACTGCATCGCCTTGACTTGCGCCCGGGCCTTGGAGTCGGTTGCAACGGCTGGGCTGCGGGAGGTGTCTAATAGCAGGCGGATGTTCCAATTCGGTGCGTCTGTCGCCGAAGGAGCTTGTTATGACTTTCATCAGTTCCCGGATCGTCGTCTCGACGGCGGCCCTGACCGCTGCCGTCGTCGTGATGAGCGCGTGCAGTTCCGGGACAGCTGCGGGCTCCAACACCGGCGCGACGACACCGATATCGACCAGCGCATCCTCCGCTGGGCGCCCCGTCACACCTGCACCCAAGACAACGGACACAAAGACGACCACCGTCACAGCGTCCACATCTCCACCCGCCACATCTCCACCCGCCACATCGCCGGCGGCCGCCTCGTCACCTGCCTCCTCACCTGCCTCGACTCCGCCGGCGGCGGCTGCCTGCAACAGCCAGCTAGCCGTCCGTAGCGCGCCGGCGCAGGGGGGTGACAGTCACGGCGGTGTCATCGTCATCTTCACCAACACCGCCAGCACGTCGTGCACGATTTATGGCTACCCCGGCGCTGCCGTCCTGG
>JAABUZ0100003743.1_pt1 | contig 21975 bp, 21 predicted proteins | sample 5562091 | NCBI WGS metagenome assembly JAABUZ01 (sample SAMN12813069, study PRJNA571459) | rock metagenome | isolation source: Antarctica rocks | place: Antarctica: Victoria Land, Linnaeus Terrace sud | collected 2015-12-21
GCGATGCTGCAAGCGAGCCACGTCCGGCCGTTCCCGCGCGTTCGCGCGCCCCGTGGCTCGCGTACGGCGGTCTCGCCGCGGCTGCGATCCTGGCGCTGTTTCTGTTCGCCGACGACACGTCGCAGCGTTCCGCGAGCCGGCGCAGTGCGGCGCAGGTCGCGGAGCTGTCCCGGCAAGTAAAGACGCAGTCCGCGCTAACGGAGCGGGCGGCGTCCCGCGCTCGGGCACTCGACGCCCGCCTCGCGCAAATCGTCGCGCCCGGCAGCAAGCATTTCGCAATCGCGGGCGGTGAAGTTATCGCAAGCGGCGGCCGCGTGATCGTAGCGCTGCGCGATCTGCCGGCGCTGCCCCGGGGCAAGGTGTATCAAGCCTGGACGCTCGCACGGGGTGCGAAGCACGTCGCCCCGAGCGTTACGTTCTCGCCCGATGCTCACGGCGTCGCGATCGTCCAATTGCCCGAAGGCGCGGCGAATCTGAAGGCGGTCGCGGTGACCGTGGAACCGGCCGGCGGCAGTAAAGCTCCGACGTCCAAGCCGAAGTTTACTCGCGCGCTTTCGTAAGACCGCCCACATGAGCTGCCTTCAGGCACTAACGCCCGCGACGCAGGCTGACGCCCTCGCCTATCTCGCGCGACGGCCATACGATAACGTGTACGTGGCGTGGCTGATCGCAACGGGGCAGTCCGCGCGCGGTCACGTCGCTCTCTGGCGAAACGCGTACGGCACGATTGCCGGCGTGTGTTATTACGGCGCTCACATCGTCCCGTGCGCGGATGACGACGAAGCGCTCGATGCGTTCGCGCAGCGCAGCCGGCACGCGCGCGACGCGCGCATGATCGTCGGCCCGCGCGGCGACGTCGAGCGTTTTTGGACGCACGCCCGCGCGTGGTTTCCGCTGCCGAGCGCAACGCGCACGGCGCAGCCCGTCTACGCGCTGGAGCGCGAGATGCTGCGCGCCTTCGAACCCGACCCAAGCGGCGCCGCGGCTCGCGCGACGCCGGAAGAAGTGGACGAACTCGTGCCGCACTCCGCGCAGATGATCGCGGGCGAGATCGGCGGCGATTCCAGCAGGGTTACGCCGGAGTTTCGCAGCCGCTGCGCGCGTATCGTCGCAGCGGGCTGGTGGTGGCGCTATCGCGTCGGCGGGCGTTTAGCGTTCACGTGCAACGTCGGCTCGGCGGCGCAGGCGACCGCCCAGATTCAAGACGTGTGGGCGCCTCCCCAGATGCGCGGCGCGGGCCATGCGACGCGCGGGTTCGCAGCCATCTGCGCGGACATGCTGCACGCGTTTCCGACGCTGTGCCTCTACGTGAACGATTTCAACGCGCGCGCGATCGCGCTCTACGAACGCGTCGGCTTCGAGCGCGTCGGCGAGTTCCAAACGATCATCTTCGATTAAGCCAAGGCGAACGCGTCGAGCGGCGTCTCGAACGCGCCGCCCTCGCCTCGTTCGACGCGATACGCACGCGCGTTCGGGCGCGCGGAGACGACGTTTGCGATGGCGTCGTCGACGACGTGAACGGCGGCACCATCGTCGCAGGCGATGCCGGGCGCCATGCTGCTCGCGGCGATCGCGCGCTGATAGGCGGGACGCCGTTCTGTTTCGCCATCGTAATGCGGGCAATTGCTGCCGCCTACGAAGCCCAGGCCCTCCATCTCGGTGAGCGCGCCCGCCACCGAGTCCGTAAACCCCGCCTCGAACCAGCAGATCGATCCCGCACTCGAACCACAAAGCACGATGCCGCGTGCCCACGCTTCGCGCAGCACCGCTTCGAAGCCCCAGTGACGCCAAACCGCGAGCATGCTGCGCGTATTGCCCCCGCCGACGTGCACGACGTCGAACGCGAACAGATATGCGCGCAGATCGGCGGGCGCGCGCCGGAAGAAGCGCAATACGTCGAGCCCGACGCCGAAGCGCGCGTACGACTCGTAGAAACGTGCGACGTACGACGCGTCGTCGCCGCTCGCGGTCGGGACGAACGCGACGCGCGGCTTCGCTTTACCGCAGGCGTCTAACACGTAGCGTTCGAGCTTGAAGTTTTCCGTTTCGGGCACGAGCACGCCGCCGCCGATTGCGACGATCTGGCGGACGACGCTCACGCCTTCGGAGCGCTCGCCGTGGTATAGACGGGCGCGTCGCCGCCGGCGGGGGACGGGCCGCCCTCCGCTGCGGAAGGCGCGGCTGGGAACGTACCGGCGCGCACGTCGCTCGCGTAGGTCCGCAACGCGTTCGTCGCGACGCTCGCCAGTTCGGCGTAGCGTTTCGCGAACGGCGGCGCGTCGGCATAGAGGCCGAGCACGTCGTGTAAGACGAGCACTTGCGCGTCGCACTCCGCACCGGCTCCGATGCCGATCGTCGGGATCGCTAGCGCGCGCGTGATCTCGGCGGCGATTGCGGATTCGACCATCTCGAGTACCACCGCATACGCGCCGGCGGCTTCGACCGCGCGCGCGTCGGCGAGCAATCCCGCGCGATCGCTCTTGCGGCGATACCCGGCCCCAATCGCCGCCGTTTGCGGCAACACGCCGATGTGCGCGACGACCGGAATACCGGCACCGACGAGCGCGGCGATGCGCGGCGCGACGGCGATGCCGCCTTCGAGTTTCACGCTGCTCGCACCGGCGCGCACGAGTGCGACGGCAGAGCGAATGGCGTCTGCGTCGGAGGTTTCGTACGAACCGAACGGCATGTCGACGATGACGTGGGCGTGCGTCGTTCCGCGCGCGACGGCGGCACCGTGGCGGCACATATCGTCGAGACCGACCGGTGTCGTGGAATCGTAGCCGAGGACGACCATGCCCAGTGAATCGCCGACGAGAATCACATCGACCCCCGCCGCTTCGGCGCAGCGCGCGAACGGCGTGTCGTAAGCGGTAATCACGGGAAATCGAGCGCCCTTGCGGGCCCGAATAGCGGCGGAAGTCAGACGGCGGACGGCGGACATAGCGCGCGCTACGCCTTAGCGTTCTCCCGCACCTCGCAACGCCGAGCCGCTCACGTCGTAAGCGCCCGCACGTCGCACGGTACTTTCACGCAACAACTACTGTTTCGCTACGGTGCTCGAAAGGTTTGCTCACCCGGGCCCGGGGTAGCAACCCGACGTGGAATCCAGTCTGCAATCGCGGGTGTCGACCGGCATTTCCGGACTCGATGAAGTTCTCGGCGGCGGCCTGATTGCGGGCCGGACGTATCTTTTGAGCGGCCCGCCGGGCGGCGGAAAAACGACCCTCGGCTGGCATTTTCTGACCGCCGGCGCGGAAGCGGGCGAAGCGGGCCTGTTCCTGACCTTCAGCGAGACCGAACGCGACTTGCGCGCGAATGCCCAAACCAGCGGGTTCGCGACCGAGGCGATTCGCGTTTGCGACATGAGTCCGAGCTCCGAAATCTTCGCGCGTATACAGAGCTACGATATCTTCTCCGCCGCCGAAGTCGAACTCGAACCGATCACGACGAAATTGCGCGAGGCGATCGAACGCGAAGTGCCGGCGCGGATTTTCATCGATTCCATCACGGCGCTGCGTTATCTCGCGCGCGACGGCTCGGAATTTCGGCGCCAGACGCTTTCGCTGCTGCGCTTCCTGCAAGAGCGCGGCGGCACGATCGTCATCACGTCGGAAGCCAGCGGTGAAGCGCCCGACGACGACTTGCGTTTCCTGTGCGACGGGGTCATCGAACTCGCACCGAGCGGCCGGTCGCGCTCGCTCGAAGTGCTGAAATGTCGCGGCTCCGGTTCTCGGGCCGGCAAGCATACGCTGCGGCTCGATGCCGCAGGCGCTAAGGTGTTCCCGCGCCTCATGCCGGAGACGTTTGCGAAGCCCTTTGCGCCGGGCGTTCTTTCCTGGGGCGTCGCGGAGCTCGACGCGATGAGCGGCGGCGGCATGGAACGCGGTACGGTCACGATCCTCACGGGGCCCAGCGGCGTAGGCAAGACGACCGTCGGCGCGCAGTTCGTGAAGGCGGCCGCCGAACGCGGCGAGCGCTCGACGTTGTATACGTTCGACGAGCGGGCCGAGACGATTCTCGCGCGTTGCGAAAGCGTCGCCATTCCGGCCCGTGCGATGAGCGAACGCGGCACCCTATCGATCGTCGCGATCGAAGCACTGCAATTCTCGCCCGACGAGTTCGCCAACCTCGTACGCGACGACGTCGAGCACAATGGCACGCGCATTATCGTGATCGACAGCATCAGCGGGTACCAGCTTTCCGTTTCAGGCGAAGAACTCAACGAGCGCTTGCACGCGCTCTGCCGGTACCTTCAAAACGTCGGTGTGACGGTGCTGCTCGTCAACGAGACGGCGACGCTCAGCGATTCGCGTATTACCGAAATCGGTTTGAGCTATCTTGCCGATAATGTCGTCGTCATGCTTTACGTCGAGCACGCCGAGAACGGCACGGTGGAAGTCGGGCGTGCGATCGGTATCCTAAAGAAACGATTGAGCGATTTCGAGAAGACGCTGAGAAGCTTCGAGATCACGGCGAACGGACTCGAAATCGGCGACCCTCTGTCGCACTTGGGCGGCCTGCTCGGCGAACGGCGCACGGGCGAGCGGCGCTCGGGCGAACCGGCCGGCCGGACGTAGCGCTTGGAACGCGTTTTAATTCTGCTCTCGAACCCGGAGAACCGTAGCCTGCTCGCGCAAGTACTCGTACCGCACTACGACGTCACGTTCGAGTTTCCCGACGGACCGCCCGGCAGCGAGCGCAGCCACGACGTCGATCTGTGCATTCTGGATGGTTCGTCACTAAAGCGTCATGCGGCGCGCCTCCTCGCCGAGCGGATGGCGCTCGATCCGGTTTCGCTCCCCGTGCTGCTGCTGAGCGACCGGCGCAGCGTCGCCGCGATGACGCGCGAGCTCTGGCACGCCGTGGACGATGTCGTCTTGCGGCCCTTGGAAAAGCTCGAGATGCGCGCGCGCGTCGAAGCGCTCGCGCGAACGCGGCGTCTCTCGCTCAAATTGCGCACGGTCTCGAACGCGTATCGCGCCGAACGCAAGGTCGCCCAGCGCTTCCAACGTGCGGCGCTGCCGCGCCAGCTGCCGCGCGTGCCGGGATTGACCTTTAATTCGTTCTATCGCCCCGGCATGGACGAAGCGCAAGTGGGCGGAGACTGGTACGACGCGCTCGTGCTCGCAGACGGTCGCGTCATGGTTTCGATCGGCGACGTGTGCGGTTCGGGGCTCGATGCTGCCGTAGCGATGGCGAGCGTCCGGCAAGTCATTCGCGGCGTCGCGCAGATCCATGCCGACCCCGCGATGCTCCTCGACGCTGCCGATCGCAGTTTGCAGGCGGAAAACCCCGATAGTCTCGTCACCGCATTCGTGGGCGTCTTCGATCCGATCACCTCGCTCCTCTCCTACGCCTCGGCCGGTCATCCGCGGCCGATCGTGCGCGAGCCCGACGGTTCGCTGCGCGAGCTCCCATCGACCGGCGCTCCGCTCGGCCTGCCGTTCCGGCTCGAGCGCAGCGTGCAGGCGACCGAAATGCAGACCGGTTCGCTGCTGGTACTCTACACCGACGGCCTTACCGAAGCGACGCGCGATCCAATCGCCGGCGAAGCGAGCCTGCGTCTCGCACTTTCGAACGTCGACGTGCTGGCAGCGCCGAACGTAGCGCTCGCCATCCACGACGCCGTGATCGGCGAGGGCGCGCGCGACGACGTCGCCGTGATGACGGTGCAGCACGAACAGCGCGATCTCGCGCGCGAGCGGCTCACCCACTGGTCGTTCGATTCGAGCGATAGCGACGTCACGCGCGAAGTGCGCAAAGAATTCTTGAGCGAGTTGCGGCGCGGCGGCATTCCAAACGAAAGTCTCAACCGCGCGGAGCTCGTGTTTTCCGAGTTGATCGGCAACGTCGTACGCTATGCGTCGCGCTGGGTCGACGTGACGCTCGACTGCAGCGGTTCGTCGCCCGTGCTGCACGTGCTCGACGGCGGCCCCGGCTTCCAGCACGTTCCGCGCCTGCCGGATAGTCCGCTCAGCGAAACCGGGCGCGGGCTCTTCATCATCGACCGCCTTACCGATGAATTCCACGTCAACCAGCGACCGCATGGCGGAAGCCACGCGCGCGCGGTCCTTTCCCGCCAAACGACGTAACCTGCGCTGCCGGGCGCGCTACGCTCCCGCACGCGCCAGGACGTCGTCGTAGGCGCGCTTCGTCTGCGGCACGTGGAGCCCATACGTCGCGGCGCGGCGCACGATCGCGCCGGAAATCGCCTCGATTTCCGTCGGCCCGCCGCGTTCGAGATCTTGCAGCATGGACGAACGATTCGCGGCGGTCAGCGACATCACGCGCTCGGCCTCCGCAACGGGATCCGGGAACGGTAGGGCGATGCCCGCGGCTTCGGCGACGGCGAACGCTTCACGCGCGAGCGCGGCCGCGCGAGCGCGCAAGGCGGCATCGTCGAGTATCGCGCCGTTGCTGACGCGCGCGAGCGCAGTAACGGGATTGATCGCCGCGTTGACGACCAGTTTCGCCCACGCATAGGGTTCGATCGGGCGCGCGACCGCCGCACGCAAGCCGCAGCGCGTAAGCAGAGCGGCGACCGCACCCGGCTCCTGGCCGGAAACGTGGCCTTCGGCCCAGCCGACGTGCGTCGCTCCGATAGCGGTCCGGCGTACGAGCCCAGGCTCCAGCCAGATCGCCGCTTCGGTCGTCGGTCCGAGCGCGATCCGCGCGTGGCCCCCGAGCGCACGCGCGATGTGGGCGGCGGCGTCGATCCCATTTTGAAGCGATAGAACCACGGCGTCATGCGGCAGCACCGCGCGGAACGGGACGAGGGCGTCGACCGTCGCGTACGTTTTTACCGCGACGATCAGCAACGCCGCGCCGCGCGACGCCTCCGGATCGCGCGTAACGTGGACCGCCCGGATGGCTTCTCCGGCGACGTTGACGCCGCCGCGGCCCGCGATCGCGCGTTCGACGCGCGACTCGCGCACGAGCAGCCGCACCTCGCATTCGGCAGCGAGCGCCGCCGCGACGAGCGTTCCGAGGGCGCCGGCGCCGAGTACGGCGACTACCATCGCACCACACGCCGCGTCTTCGAGTGCCCGTCCTCCGCTCCCGCGCGTGAACCGCCGGAACGTAGGCTGTCTCACCTTTGCCGGGGAGTTGCTGAAGCCGTAATACTTCCGGGCCGAAGCCAGAGGTATGAGTCAGAACATGCCTACGGTCGCGCTCGGTCACGGCCCGCACGCCGTCGAATTTGCGTTTGAGGACCTCTGCCGCCATACGATCGTCTTCGGATCGTCGGGCTCCGGCAAGACGACGCGGGCGTTCAATCCGTTGCTCAAAGAGATGCTCGGCTCGTTGCAGGCCGGCGGACTGATCATTTGCGCGAAGGGCGAAGCGGTAGCTGAAGTGTGCGAGATCGCGCGCCTCGCCGGACGCGAGACGATCGTGGTGCAGCCTGGTTCCGAACGCGGGATCGATCTGCTCAGCGGCAATCCCGACCTCGATTCGATGTATTTCCGCGATACCTACGGCAAGGTCGAAGGCGAAGCGAAACAGTGGGTCGAGGCCGCCATCGCACGCATGAAAAACGCACTCCGCATGCTCAGCGGCGCGGGCGAACAGTACTATACGTTCGGCCATCTCACGCAGTATTGCTTCGACGAAGATTTCCAGTCGCGCGCGCGCATCTTCGCGATGGAGCGTATGCGGAAGATGGGTCCCGACGAAGCGGAAGAGGCTTGGACGATTCAAGAGTCGATCGACTACGAAGAGCTGCGTTGGAATAAGTACACGCCCGAAGCGCGCCGCGCCGTTCAATTCGCGGTCTCGCAATTGCTCGAACCGCTGCGCGACTATCGCATTCAAAAGACGTTCGCCTCGAATAAATTCGGGCTCATTCCGCTCGACACCGTCTTCGACGGCACGATCATCGTCTTGCACGTACCGCGTTCGCGCTACCAGCGCGCCGCATCCGCCGTATACACGATGGCGAAACGCCGCTTCTTCACGGCGGTCGAAAATCGCCGCTCGAATCCGAAGCTGGACCAGCAGCGTCCGATCGTATTCGCCGTCGATGAATATCAGCTGTGCATTTCGGAATCCGATGTCGACTCGCTCGGCGTGATTCGGTCGGCCGGTTGCATGGTGCTGGCCACGACGCAGGGCGTCTCATCGCTCTACACGGCGCTCCCGCGCGACATCGTCGACGCCGCGCTACAAAACTTCACGCAGAAGCTGTTTTTTAAAACCGACGATCACGAGACGCTCGCGACGATGATCCGCGCGACGCAACATACCAAGAGCGGCTTTCAGACGAGCGAGCTCTTCGCGATGTCCCGCGATCAAGGCGTCGCGCATCTCACCGTCGGCGATACGTCGGTGGACGCCGTCATGGATATGAAGCCGCTCTTCGTCAGCATCAATCATATCGGAGCGCAGCCGACGGTCCCGCAGCTGGCCGCCGTCGGCTAATCATCACCTGCGGCAGCGACGCATCGGGGAGCGACGCGCGCCGGGCCGCTCTTCTGCACGGCCGCTAAGCGCGGGGTAATTTGCGCATCCGGGCGCCAGGTTCGATGTGGCTGCAGGTTCGGTCGATCGAAGCGAGGAGATTGCGCGACATGCTTTCTTACGCTACCGAGCGCGTTGCTTACGAGCACTTCGTCGAGGCGTTCGGCGACGGTCTGCCGCTCGTGTTGCCGACCGCGGAGCGCGTCGCCGAACTGCTGCGTTCCGTACGTCGAGATCCCGCGGAGATCGTCGGAGCGATCTTGCCGATCGGCACCGTGGCGACGGTGCGCGATATCGCAGTCAACGCCGTCATGGCGGGCCTCCCCGCCGCCGCTTTTGGAATCGCGCTGACCGCTATCGAAGCGGCGGTGGATCCGGCCTTCAATCTCAACGGCATCCAATCGACCACGCATTCCGCCGCGCCCCTGATCGTCGTCAGCGGCCCGCTCGCCACGAGCGCCGGCATGAACGCCGGCGACAATGCGCTCGGCCAAGGAAATCGTGCCAACGCGACGATCGGCCGCACGCTACGCCTCGTAATGACCAATCTTGGCGGCGGCCATCCCGGGAAGACCGACATGAGCGTACAGGGCTCCCCGGCAAAAGCGGGGTTCTGTTACGCCGAGCGACTCGACGCGTTACCGTGGCCGTCGCTGGCCGAGCGTCAAACCGGGCACGCCGGCGCCACGACGGTGACGCTCTACGCCGCAGAGGGCCCGCATTTGGTCGCCGATCATCGCAGCGCGACTGCCGCTCGCCTTTTGAACAATATTGCAGATTCGATGCGCGCGACGGGTTCCACGAATGCCTGCATTCCCGGCAGCATGGTCGTAGCGATCTGCCCGCAACATGCCGCGATCCTCGCGCGCGACGGTTGCGACCCGGCTTCGATCGCTCGGGAGCTCTTCGAGCTTGCTCGCAATCCGCTGCAACGTCTGGAGCAGGCGGGCGAGTACGATGTTGCGCGGACCCGCGGGCTGGCAGCCGAGTATGGCTCGCCGGACGATCCGCAAACGCTCGTGCCCGTGCTCGCTCGGCCAGAATCCCTCTTCGTCACCGTCACGGGCGGCTCGAGCGGAGGCTTCTCCTCCGTGATACCATCGTGGCCCGCCAGCACGCCCGTCTTTCGCCAAGTGAACGGAGTAGTATGATCCAGGTCCACGATCCGCGCGGCACGCGGCAGACGCCTCATACGTCCTTCGCGGCGCGGCCGCAGTCGTTGGCCGGCCTGACGATCGGCTTACTGGACAACGGGAAAGAGAACGCCGACGCACTGCTCGACCGGACGGCGGAGTTTTTGATAACGCGCGGCGCGAGCGTCGTGCGCGCCCGCAAGCCCTCGTACTCGCGGACGGCACCCCAAGACGTCATCACAGCACTCGCGCAATGTTCCGCCGTGGTGGCCGCGCACGGCGGTTGAGGCAGCTGTGTGTCCTGCAGTTTGCGGGACGCTGCCGCACTCGAAGCGCTCGACGTGCCGACCGTCGTATTCGCCAACGACGTCTTTCGTCCGATCGCCTATGGAACCGGTGAGATCGTCGGCTTATCGCGCGAGTACGTCGAAAAGAACGTCATCTTCTTCCCTCACCCGACGTCGAACTTGACGCGCGCCCAGATTTTCGCTCTCGTCGACGAGCGCATAGAGACGGTCGCGCAATCGCTGCTCGGAACGCGCGAACGAATCGTGGCCGCAGACGATACTGCGGCCACGGATGAAGCAGACGTTACCTCGGCGCGAGCCTTGCTCGCCGAGTTCGGCGCGACTCTCCGCGAAGATGGCGCCGCCTTAACGCTGGGCGAGTTGCGTGACGGCGTCCTGTATGCACGCCTCGATGTCGACGAAGCTGCGTGCGCCGATGGTTCGTGCGTCCTCCCACGTCGCAATATCGTCGCATTGATCGAAGCGACGCTGGGCAAACGCTTTCGGGAGGTTAGCGTCGTCTTGGACGACTCACGCGAGCGCGTTGCCTCGGCCACGCCTGCGCAATAACGCAGACGGCGCTCCCGTGCGCCGCCCCCGCGGTCGTTCCGTCACATATCGAGCCCGCCGTTGACGGAGTAGACGGCGCCCGTGATGTAGCTCGACTCGTCGTCGAGCAGGAAGCGTACGACCCGGGCCACTTCCTCGGGGCGTCCGAGGCGGCGCTGCGGTACGCGCGCGACGACTTTATCGAGGGTTTCTTTCGGTATCGCCGCGACCATCTCGGTTTCGATGAAGCCCGGGGCGACGACGTTGACCGTGATCCCACGCTGCGCCATCTCGAGCGCGAGGCTCTTGGTCAATCCAGCGAGTCCGGCTTTCGACGCTGCGTAATTCGCTTGACCGATATTGCCCGTCTCGCCGATGACCGAGCTGATGTTGACGATGCGACCGGAGCCGCGCTCGATCATGTGCTCGAGCACCGACTTCGTCATGCGGAAGGCGCCCGAGAGGTTGACCGCAAGGACCATATTCCAGTCCTCGTCCGTCATCTTGCGGACGGTTTTATCGATCGTGATGCCGGCGTTATTGATGAGGAAATCGATGCGCCCATGCTCCTTCATCGCTTCATCGACGACGCGCCGGCAATCGTCCATCGTGTCCACGCGCCCTTGATGCACCGAAACCGTAGCACCCTCGCCTTCGAGTCGCGCTTTCAATGTATTTGCGGCATCTGCGCCGCGGCTGTAGCCCGCGGCAACGCGCACGCCATCGCGTGCCAGCATCGTCGTTATCGCTGCTCCGATCCCGCGCGTTCCGCCGGTAACGAGGGCGACTTGTCCGTTAGATGACATTGAGAAACTCCCGTCTGTCGTTAAGCGCGTTCGAAAATCGCGGCGATACCTTGCCCGCCGCCGATGCACATGGTGACCAGCGCGTAGCGGCCACCGGTGCGATGGAGTTCGTAGATCGCTTTAATCGCGAGAATGCAGCCAGTCGCGCCGATCGGATGTCCGAGCGCGATCGCGCCGCCGTTGGGGTTCACTTTGGCCGGATCGAAATCGAGCTCTTTACTGACGGCGCAAGCTTGCGCTGCGAACGCCTCGTTCGATTCGATCACGTCGATGTCGCCGACCGTGAGGCCCGCGCGTTCGAGCGCGCGTTTGACGGCCGGAACGGGTCCGATGCCCATGATTTTGGGATCGACCCCAGCGTGCGCGTAGGCGACCATCCGCGCGAGCGGCTTGAGGCCTTCGCTTGCGGCGGCCGCGCCTTCCATCAAGACGACGGCGGCGCCGGCATCGTTGATGCCCGACGCATTCCCGGCGGTCACGCTGCCGTCTTTCTTAAAGATGGTCTTCAGCTTCGCGACCGCTTCGGCCGTCGTCTCGCCGCGCACGTGTTCGTCGGTATCGAAGGAGACGGGTCCCTTTCTCGACTTCAATTCGATGGGGACGATCTGTTCTTTAAAACGTCCTTCGGCGATGGCGGTCGCCGCGCGGTGCTGGCTCTCGACGGCGAACGCATCTTGTTGCTGGCGCGTAATCTCAAATTGCGTGGCGACGTTTTCGGCGGTGACTCCCATGTGAATCGAATCGAACGGATCCGTCAGCGCGCCGACCATCAGGTCGATCTCTTCGCTCGGACCCATGCGCGCGCCCCAGCGTAAGTTCGAGTTACCGTAGAGACCGCGACTCATGGATTCGGCACCGCCCGCAACCGCAACATCGGTATCGCCGAGCAGGATCGATTGCGACGCCGAAACGATCGCTTGCAGGCCGCTGCCGCAAAGCCGGTTGACCGTCAACGCAGGCGTGTCGTGCGTGAGGCCCGCATCGATACACGCGACGCGAGACAGATACATGTCTTTCGCTTCGGTGTGAATGACATTTCCGAACACCGCGTGGCCGACGCGTTTGGGATCGATCGCCGAACGCTTCATTGCTTCGCGTAACGCAGCGGCCGCCAGCTGCGTCGGAGGCGTATCCTTGAGACTGCCTCCGTAACTCCCGATCGCGGTGCGAGCTCCGCTCAGTACGACGACACTGCGGTCCGGCATGGCTTCGACCTTTCACACGCGCTTTAATAGCACCGCCGTTTCGTTTTCGCGCGCGTCGTCCTTTCCGTGCATCGCATCCGGTTTAGGCGTTACACGTCAGCGATTCGTATCTCGAACCGCTCTGGCCGGCGCATGGCGCGATCGACGCAATGAGATGACCCCGCCGTCCGAATTGCAGTCGCGCGCGCAATGCCGACGCGCGCGACTGCATGGAACCAGGATCGCCCTAATGCTTACGTCGAGGCGACGAGCGCGCTCTTGGGATTGAGGCTCTGGATGTGGCCGCTTTCGGTGCCTGCGGTCGGATCGATGATGGCATTGATGAGAGCCGGCTTGCCGGAAGCGACGGCGTCGCTCACAGCCTTGTTCAGGCTCTGCGTGTCGGTGACGTAATAGCCCGTCCCCCCGAACGCCTCGATAATTTTTTCGTAGCGCGCGTCCGGCGAGAAACCGGTCGGCGACGGCGCGCCGTCGCCCGCGTCGCCGCGGTAGATCCCGTTGTTGTTCATGATGATCGTAACGACCGGCAACTTGTAGCGGCAGATCGTCTCCAACTCCATGCCGCTGAAGCCGAAAGCGCTATCGCCCTCGATCGCGACGACCGGCTTGCCGCTCTCGACTGCCGCGCCGATCGCGTAGCCCATACCGATGCCCATGATGCCCCAGGTGCCGCTGTCGAGACGCTTGCGCGGCTCGAACATATCGATGATGTTGCGGCCGAAGTCGAGCGTGTTCGCGCCTTCGTTGACGACGTAAACGTCGGGACGGCTGGCGAGTGCGTCGCGCACGGCACGCAAAGCGCTGGAAAAGTTCATCGGGCTCGGATCCTCTTTCAACCGAGCGGCCATCTTCTCGATGTTTTTTTGCTTGCGCTTACCGATCTCGCCGACCCAGTCGGAACTCGCCTGTACCTCTCCGGGTTTGAGCGCGGCGTTGAAGGCGGCCATGACGGACTTGATGTCGCCGATGACGGGGGCCGCGATCGGACGGTTGCTGTCGATCTCGGTCGGAGAGATGTCGACCTGCACGAACTGCGTCGTCTCCGACCAGAGCGGGCCCTTGCCGTGCGAGAGGAGCCAATTCAGGCGCGCGCCGACGAGCATCACCACGTCGGCCTGGCCGATCGCATACGAGCGCGCGGCCGCGGCCGATTGCGCGTGATTGTCCGGGAGCAGGCCCTTCGCCATCGACATGGGCAAAAACGGCACGCCCGTAGTCTCGATGAAGGATCGGATCTCGTCGTCGGCCTGCGCGTAAGCGGCGCCCTTTCCGAGCAGCACGAGCGGACGCTGTGCGGACGCCAACAGGTCGAGCGCGCGCGTAACCGATTCCGGCGCCGGAAGCTGGGCGGGCGCCGCATCGACGACCTTCACAAGCGATTTCTTCGCCGTCTCCTTGTCGAGCACCGAGCCAAGCACTTCGGCCGTGAGGTCAAGGTAGACCCCACCGGGCCGCCCGGAACAAGCGGCGTGGATCGCGCGGGCAATGCCGATGCCGATGTCCTGCGGGCGGTTGACCCGGTAAACCGCCTTCGCATAGCGCTTGGCGGCGTTCATCTGATCCATTTCTTCGTAGTCGCCCTGCTCGAGGTCGACGATCGCCCGGTCACTCGACCCACTAATGAGGATCATCGGAAAGCAGTTCGTCGTCGCGTTGGCGAGGGCGACCATGCCGTTGAGGAAGCCCGGCGCGGAGACCGTCATGCAGACACCCGGCTTCTGCGTCAGATACCCGGCAATGGCGGCCGCGTTGCCGGCCGATTGCTCGTGACGGAAGCCGACGTACCGCAGACCTTCATCGTGTGCCAGACGGAGCAGGTCCGTAATCGGAATGCCGGCGACGCCGTACAGTGTCTCGATGCCGTTGAGTTTCAGGGAGTCCACCACCAGGTGGAAACCGTCAGTCATCGCTTTCCCGTTCAAGTGCGTTCTCCATCTCGCGAGTATCTGGTATGCCAGACACCATGCGTTACATATTTTTTCCGACGACGCCTGCCGTCTTAGGAAGGCCGTTTTCGCGGATACCTTTACGCCCTCGCAGGCAAGCAAGGCGTGGCTACGCTCGCTTGCGCGTGCTCTCGGTAGGTCGCGCATGCGACGAAATCAACATTGACTGCCAAAGCGCTGCGCCCTAACGAGCACGCTACGCGTCAGCCGCGCATGAGCGATGGCCTTGGTTCGTTCAGGACGATTGCGCACGCGACATTCTGGAGCGGTCTCGACCTGCGCGTACGAAGCATGCGCTGCTCAATAATTGCGAGGCCGCGATGCGCCTAGCTTTTGGTACTTTTGCACAGTAGTGGAGGGAGATTCGCGAGATCAATGAGCTGCGTGACGAGAACACGCGGCTCAAACGGCCGGTCGCGGCGATCGAATTTGCAACGCCACCGGCAGGTTTACGAGCGCATCGAGTCGTTCGGTGACGAAGTGTCGCGTCAGGAGCGTCTAGTTCGTGAGCACCACGACGGGTCGCTTGCGGGCCGCGGCGACGAGTTCGAACATAACGCGCCGCAAAAACGGTTCGCCGCCGGTGATACCGAAGGCGCCGAAGCCCAACTGCACCGCGTCGTCCGCGATCGCGAGGAGGCGACGCGCCTCGAGTGCACGGTCGGGAACGTCAGGGGCGGGCGCGGTGAGGCAGTAGCGACAGGCGAAATTGCACCGATAGTTCGTGTTGAACACACGCGCTCGTCGATCGTGCCGCGCGCGATGGCCGCGCGCACGGCGGGCGCCGATTGGGTCTCCGCTAGGTCATCCACTCCATCGCACCACGTCCGACCCTAGTCGCTGTAAGGACGCTTACCGCGCGAAACACGTTCGATCGGTCAGGATCGAGAGCCCGAAAGGATGGCTTCATGAAACACGTTTCGTTCGTTCTCCCCGCGCTTGCGCTGACGCTCGCGCTGCCGATCGTCGCTTCCGCCGTAGAAGTCACGACGCTCTCCGGCAAGCTCGTCGATGTCGCGACCTACGTCACCCACGACCACAACATGGACTCGATGCACGCCATGAAAGGCGACGCGATGAAGGGCGACGCGATGAAGGGCGACGCGATGAAAGGCGACGCGATGAAAGGCGACGCGATGAAGGGCGACGCGATGAAAGGCGGCGCGATGAAAGGCGGCGCGATGAAAGGCGAAGCCATGGAGAAAGCGTGCCCGACGCTCGGGTTGGTGTCGGATTCGGGCCGCGTGTATTTGGTGTCGACGCAGATGGGCGAGTCGCTCGAAAGCAAGCTCTGCAAAAAAATCGACGCCAAAGTTTCGCTCGCCGGCAAGGTGTTCGAGCAGGGCGGCATGAGCGTGTTGCTGGTCAGCGCCCTCAGATAACGCACGGGCGTCCGCCGCCGCGATAGTGCCACGTTGCCGGCGTCCGTCGCTTCAAGGCCGCCAAGGCTGGCAGTCAACACTTGCTGACTGACGCCCGCAATGCGACGCTGAAGCTCTCGATAATGAAGCGTCTCGATCCGGGCCAATTCAGCCACGATCAGCAGCTTCCACTTATCGCACATTGCTTCCAGAATTATTCCAGTCGCTCTGTTGTTCGCGCTGGCTTTTGCTCCATCGCCGGTGCCGGGGGATCCGGTGCGTGCAGACCAGGGCGGACATCATAAAGCGCCGGCACGCGCGCCACAACACCGAATTCAAGTTGTTAATCAAGTTGTTAATATAAATATCGATTTTAAGCCGCATAAGCGTCCTGATCAAGGCAAGCTTAGCGAATTCGATCCGATCGTTGCGGAAATTCACGTTGGCGATCGTGTGCGTTTTGCCAGCACGGACGATATTTAGCATACGGCGATACACTGATCAACAAACTGCGGCCCGCGAAGCCGCAGCTCGCGAGCCCGACGCGCGGCCAGCTGAGCCACCAACGATCAGCGAGGGATCCGCGCGAGTGGGTCCCTTTTCGTTTTAGCCGACGATCGCGGGCCCAAATGCGTCTGAGACGTGCGTTAATCGACCATAGGGCCCCGTTAGGGCCCTAGCCGCCAATTGAAGCACAGAAGCTCCTTATGGCTACGGCGTTTTTGCTTAAACTGGCGGGAAAGTGTAGGTTGTCCGGAAGGCGTTTCAATGCGTTTCACTGCGTTTCAATAAGTGTTACCCTGTCTAGCTTTCCCGGCTGTTTCGTTCCACTGCGTTTCATTGCGGTCAAGGTGGATAGTGGGACGTTAATGGGATGCGAAAGCGCGAAAGGCCGCGATGACCTCTGAGCGAGAGTGGCAAAAGACGCTAGCAGTGGTCGGCGTGGTCGTCCTCATCCTCGCGGTGGTCGTGCTCCCTGGCGCAATATCAGACGCTGTGACCGACGATCCCGGCGGCGCCGTCGTCCTTGCGGCGTGGGTGCTCGTCCTGTTCGCCGTCCGGCTCATCATCGACGCTCTGACAGCAATCGCGCGGCACGTCGTCGCAGCGTGCCGGCGCCGCCGATAAGGATCGTCAACGAAAGGGACCCGCTTTCACGGGTCTCTCTTGTTCTCATGCGCGCCCGCTGCCGCGTCGCTGGTCTTTGCCGTTCCTAGCGAACCACGGGCGGACCGCTCACGCGCTGCGTCGAGCGGCTAAGAGGCCTTCACCTCGTTTCGTCACAAACGCCCACCGCATGAGCCTTTGCCTGCGCTGCGCAGCGCCGTGTGCCGCCATCCGCAAATACGGCGGACGACCGGCCACGTTCTGCTCGGCGACCTGCAAAACAGCGCACGTACGAACGGCGCGCGCTCTACCGCACCATCGTCGGCCGCGTCGTGGATGACGTCCTCGCCGCCGCGACTGCGGCAGCGGCCGTGCAGCGCGCCAAGGACTGGGCACTGCGACGCACCCACACCGGATGACCAGCGACGAACTGCGCGAGCATATCGCGCCTCACCGCCGCCGATCGGCGAGCACTGCGAACGTGGATCGCCCGCTCCTACGGCATCGCGGCCACCCCGCCACGCAGGCACGTGCCGGCGGCACGCATCGTCAGCGGGCGAGCGCACATCACCGAACGGAAGAACGTCTAGCTCAATGATCTCGCGAGCACGCCTGCGAATCATCGTCGCGATCTTCTTTCTCGCCGGAACCGCGTTCGTAATCGTCCCCCCGCTCGACGTCTGGAATACTCTTGTGCGCGGTGCAGGGTGGTCGCTTGACTGCGCGGCGGTAATCATGCATAAGGACGACCCGTACATCGGAGCTATAGGCGTTGACGCACGCGGTGAGTGCGCAGCGTTCCTCGCCCTCCGGCGACGCGCGATACAAGGCGAGATCGTGGTCGTCGCGATTTCGGTCGCCGCGCTTATCGCGATTGCCGGAATCAAGCATCGAGAAAGGTCCTGAGCGATGAGCTATACTGCGACGCAGTCAGCGTGGCGGATCGGCGCTCGCGGTAGCTCTTTCTTCTGCAAGTCGCTTCGCGGTGCACGGCCAAATCGTCGTACTGCCGACGCACACGACGCAGACGAGCAACTCGTCGCGCATAACGTGCATGTCGCCGCGGTGGCCGCACCGATCACACGGTGCACGATCGAGGCCGAGATTCGTTCGAAGACTCACCCCCGCGCTATTGCAGCCTTGCCGGCCTGCACGTCAACTAGGATAGTGGGTCGGCCCTGACGCCGAGCGCGGAATCATTGCATAGCATGCAAGCGAACAAAAAAAATTTCAGGCAAGATATTCGATGACCTTTTCAAGGCGTCGGAATTCTGCAATCGATAACTGTCCGTCTATGTAGGGAAGCGATCCATAGCGAACGAGATTGGCGTGAGCGGAATCTCCAGGTACGGGATCGTGATACACATCATAGTCTGGATTAAGTAGCGCACGGACAGCAATAACATTTATTTTGATCATCCCCTTATACGCAGCCTCGGTCCGAGCGTTGCGCGCCTTAAGCTCCTCGCACTGTTTCCTGGCCTTGTCACGTGCTTGAGCGGGTGAGCAAAGCGTCTCAAGCGTCCTGATATCTCAAGAAGCCATGGGCGTTGATCCTGAGGCCGTTCGAAGAACTTCTGCCAGAATTTAGGATGTAAGCCACCCTTCTTAAATTCGGTCGGGAATATTAGTGTACGAAGCCACGAGTCCGTCAGCGGCGCTTTACAGAACGCCGCCGACAGAGGGACAAGACACATTTATTACTTAGACTTGATGAACCGTCAAAAACCGTGTCGTGTCAGTTGTTAGCAGCCTGTAACGAATCGGAGAATCGCGAAGGGGGAGGAGCATCGGCAAACCGTTGTCGTTAGATGCGTGCACAACGGCGTCATAAAAATATCTCGGTACATCTGCTAGAGCCTCGACCACAGCTTCGCCAGATTGGCCTGAAGGCAGCTCATAGTAGTAGTGATAGTTGCCTTCCGCCGTGACGTCGACATAAGCATAAGCAAGATCGTTACGCCAAAGAAGTCCAAGAGAGCCGTCATCGCCAACCGCGTTGTCGCTGCGGCCAGACCCCACAGGCTGGAGGTAGGCCGTCAGCGCGGCCGCTGCGTTTCTCGCGGCGAGAGTGAGACAATCAAGCACGTCTTGGCCGATCGTCCAAGTCGGGCTATCCTGATTGATTACCATAAGCGGCGTAATGTGCGTCACTGGTACGTCAAGTATCATGACTTTCTCTCAGACTTGTCTGACGCCAATATTATTTCAACTTCTTGCTGAGCTTGCGCTCGTATTGCAGACTCACTCGACTGTAGGCCAGATAAGAAAGCTCGGCAGAATTCGGCAAGGACCCGAGTAGGCATGATTAAGTTCAAAGATTGGAATCTCTCTTCAACGGGCGGGGCGGCACTAGCCGGCCGAAGCGACTTAACGGTGTACATTTCCAACCGAGAGATTACTGAGCCCGTGAACGTGCGTGCGATGCCGTCGACGTACACCTCAGGGGTACTGTCTCGAACACTATATTTGAAAGCTGCCGGTGGACCAGGTCGTTCATCAACTACGCGATAGTCGCTCAAGTCGCACCCCCTTAAAAGCTCTTTCGGACGATAAAGTGGTTTTCGTACGAAAGTCCCCAGATTCGAGCAAGATTTCTCGGAATTTGCCGGCGAAGACCGCCAGTAAAGAACGTAGAGGGACATGAACCACCCGGAGCATCGGGAGTATTGTTCGGCGTGCGGCGAAGCGTCGCCTCGGCGACGAGGAGCGGCGAAGCTCACGCGTGAGTTAAAAAAGCGCCGTCACGGGCCGTCAGCTGCGTCGAGCCGGACCGTGTCACGCCACCTCGCGACCATACGTCCCTTAGAACAGCACGCGTAACGGCCCCTTGGCTTGGCGTTTGTTCTTGGCGATGTGTGAGTCCCCGGAACACTTACTTTTTTCTAAATTCTTCGCCGCATGCATCGCGGCTCAACGCCGGGTTTTTCCCTCGAGATTGCAAATCTCGCGTTCGTCGGCACTCTGCTCCCTCCAGCGGATCTTCGTCCCGATTCCGCCGACTAACGCGGTTCGGCTTCGCCGAACCCCTTAGCGCTTGCAGCTTTGAAGCAACCTCCCGTTGCGGCTGCGTGCAGCGCTCGCGCGTAGAGTTCGACGTGCTGGCACACGAACGCATCGAACGCATAGCTTTCCTCGGCGCGGCGCCGCGCGGCGTGCCCGGCCTTCGCAGCCACGCCGTCGTCCAATGCGTGCCTAAGCGCGACCGCCATGGCGCGCACGTCGAGCGGGGGAGTCAGCCATCCGGTCTCATCAGGAATGATCATCTCTGGAACGCCGCCGCTTGCGAAGGCGACCATCGGCACACCGCACGCCATCGTTTCGAGGACCGTCAATCCTTGCGATTCCGCGAGCGACGCGTTGATCGCGACGTCGGCCACCGCGTACCAGCGGGCGAGTTGCTCGGGATCGCTCACGTATCCAACGGCCCGATGGTCGAGCGGTCCGGCGAATGCCGGCACGGCTTCGATGGGGCCGCCGACGACCACGACGAACGGCGCGCGATCAGCGACCGCGGCGATAGCCGCAAAGGCGTTTTGCACTCCCTTGCGCGGATCGAGCAGGAAGCCTGCGGTGACGAGCACGATAGGGCGATCGAACGGCAAGCCGAGTGCCTCCCGCAACGCTCGCCGGTCGGCCGGTCTGAAGGTGACGAGGTCGACACCGTTCGGAACGACGCGCGGACGCCGCACGACCTTACCGCTCGAGAAAGCGACATTCGCGAGCCACTCGCTCGGCGCAAGGGTATGCACGCGTCCCGCGCGATGCAACGACGTTTTGACACTTTGCATCAAACCCGTAAGATCGAACTGGGCTTCGATCGGCCACCGGTGCAGTTGCGGGCATCCGCCGGCTGAGCCGCAGCGCGTCTTGAAGCGCTCGCAGTCCATGGGGAAGATACAACCGCCAGTAAATGGTGAACAGTCATGAAACGTCCAGAAGGTGGGCCGACGCGAGGAGAACCAGCGTACCGTCCACGGTGAAATCGCGGTCGAGAGATCATGGAAGTGGACGATGTCGAAATCCCGCGCGATCCCGCTCGCGATCATCGCAGGAAGTTCGAACGGAAAGCCTTCGGTTAGGCCGAGGCGTCGCGTGAAGCGATGCGCGCGCAACGTGAGACGGCTTGCAAGCCGAGGCCCGGAGAGGGATCGATGTGTCGAACCGTAGCCTTTGCCGCTCTCGGCGGAGAAATGCACGGATGGGTGGCCGCAACGGTTGAGGCCGTCCGACAATTCCTCTGCCACGCGACTCGCTCCGCCACCGTTCGAATCGCTCTTGCTTACGATCGCGATTCGCATTCAGCCTCCCACCGTAACCGCTAGACACGGCTCCCATTTCATCGGAAAGGGCGTTTGGCAATGCGTCCCCGAATCGATGGCCCAAGGCATGGGCCAGCATAGCGACAAGCGCCGGTAATTGCAAAGTTCTACCGAGTATGGGGCGCCTGCCAAGGAGCCACGCGTCTTCTCGCAGGCGTGACTGCTTCCTGAATAAAAAATCCCATACTCCTCGCTATGGGCGCTGCCGAAAAATTCAGCATCGAGGCCGAGGTTCGCTCGAAGGCTCATCGCCGGGCTATGCGCGCACTCCGGCGCTCGCACCTCGAGGCTAGCCGCGCCGGAACGCCTGTCCCGTAGCTTGAACACCGCTGCTACGGCGCCCGACCGCGTGTCCACGGAATGAGAATCGTGAGGGGTAAGGGGTGGGTTCGCGGGCCAGCGACACGGCGCCCGCCGCAGCCCACTTCAAACACTCATTCTATCCGGCGTGTCACTTAGGACCAGGACGCCGAGCGTGCCGAGGAGCACGCGCCGGCAACGATAGCGCCTCGTGGAACATGGTACGACCGACGCGCGCACGGGAGCTGCTGGGTGGCCTCTGCGACGGAGGGGTGCGTCCAGAGGACGACCGCTCGCAAGGGGTCGGCCCCTGGCGCGGCCCGCAGAAGCGAACAGGGTGACCATGCGCGCGGATCAAAATTTTTGTTCTAGGGCAAGTCTGATTTAGCGACGGAAATCTGGTACACTTATAACGATGGCTGATGAGCAAATGTCGTTTGCAAAAAGTGCGAACTTTGATCGCTACGCCAAGACGACGCGCCGAGCGAAGTTTCTC
>JAABUZ0100003745.1_pt1 | contig 21974 bp, 21 predicted proteins | sample 5562091 | NCBI WGS metagenome assembly JAABUZ01 (sample SAMN12813069, study PRJNA571459) | rock metagenome | isolation source: Antarctica rocks | place: Antarctica: Victoria Land, Linnaeus Terrace sud | collected 2015-12-21
CGATGATCTTCACCCCCCGGCGGTCGAAGTCGGGCTTGATCTGCGCCATGTAGCCGAGCTCGGTGGTGCAGACGGGCGTGAAGTCCCGCGGGTGGGAGAAGAGCACGGCCCAGTCGTCGCCCATCCAGTCGTGGAAGTGGATCGGGCCCTCAGTGGTCTGAGCCTCAAAATCCGGGGCGGTGTCACCGATCGTCAACGCCATTATGGTGCCTCCTTTTGCGAAGTCGCGACTGTCGTCCCTCTCAGCATAGTTCGCGGAATCCCGAATTGGGAAGAATCCGGTCGGGAATTAGGGTTTTTCCCGGCGCGACTCGTAGCTGCGCCTCCACCGTCCGGCGGGCGCGCACGGAGGACCACTCAGCCCGCTGGACGCGGTGGCCGAAGCGGATGCGATGCTCGATCCGGTGCTCACCGGCGGTCTGGCGGATGTAATCGCGGATCGAGCCTCCATCGGCGATGGCCTTGCCCTCCTTCCAGGGCTTGAACGAGTAGCCGAGCGTGAACATGTCCGAGTCCGAGCGGATCCCCGGATAGCGGAACAGGTCCCAGGTTCCGCCGATCGCCTCGCGCGCCTCCAAGATCGCAAAGGACTTCTCCGGGCATTCTCGCCGCAGGTGGCAAGCCGCACCGATCCCCGAGAGGCCGGCGCCGACGATCAGGACATCCACATGTTCGGGCACGACCCCGATCATGGTACACGGCCGTACCGCGCTGCCCTGGGGCCCTCGAGAACGGCCGTGCCGCGCTGCCCGGGGCCTTCGAGAACGGCCGCCCCGCAGATGTGGTGCATCCTGCTCCCGGATATTGGAGCCGGATGCGCCACCCCCCGGCGAGATCCGCGTGGATGTCCCTCAGAGCCGGGGTCTCCGGCGAGATTACGCATCTCCCCGGGTCCATGGTCAGGTCGTAGAGCACCACCCGGGGACGCGGCTGACGGCCCCACCCCGCCCGGATCAGCAGCGACTTCGACGGGCAGCACCGGCTCAAGGCGCTCACTGAAATCGCGGATCGCCCGCTGGGGTTCGTAGGCGGCGTGATAGGTCAGCTCCGCGAACAGCTCGTCACGGAGCGGATGGACGATGTGGCGCCCGTAGTCGTTCAGCTGCCACCCCCGATGCGCCAGGCCTGGCGCGAACAGAAGCCCCTGATCGGCGAGCCGCTGGATGTTTGGGGGTGGGAACTTGGTGGCCGTAGGGCTGCACGTAGCGGCCGGTGTCGTGCGAGTGGAGGTAGACGATGTCGGGCTGGGGCATGGGCGTGTAGCCTAATTGTCGAGTGATTTGGTTGACTTTTCGGACATGAGCGCCGAGATCATCCTCGCTGACACCCCCGGCCACGAGCGCTACACGCGCAACATGTTCTCCGGCGCCTTCACCGCCGACGTCGCGGTGGTACTGGTCGACGCGCAGGCCGGCTTGGTCACGCACACGCGCCGCCACGGGCACATGTCCGCGCTCCGGGGGGTCTGCCACGCGGTCTTCTGCGTCAACAAGATGGACCTGGTGGACTGGAGCCAAGCGCGCTGGGCAGAGGTGGAGGAGGAGGTGCGGGGGCTGGCGGCACGGCTCGAGATTCCCGACGCCGTGCGTCGGTGCGCCCTCAAGCACACCAGCCGCCCGGTGCGGGCCACGGTTCAGGCACTGCACGAGCGCACCGGTCCCGAGACGCTGCACCGCCAGGACAATCCGCCGAGCACCTGGCACTCCTCGGCCCTCGGTCGCAGCGAACGCTGGTCGGCGCTGGCCCTGCGGGGGGCCACGGTCCTCTTGACCGGCCTGCGGGCCTCGGGCAAGTCGACGATCGCAGTGACCCTGGAGCGCCGGCTGGTCGGCGCCGGCCGAGCGGCCTACCTACTCGACGGCGACAACATCCGCCAGGGCCTCTCCGACGACCTCGGCTTCTACCCGGGCGACCGTGCCGAGCACATCCGCCACGTGGGCCAGGTGGCGCGCCTGTTCGCCGATGCCGGGGTCGTGGCGGTGGTGTCGCTGATCTGTCCCCTGCGCTCGGATCGCGAGCTGCTGCGCCGCTCCCACGACGAAGCGGGGCTGCAGTTCGAGGAGGTGTTCATCGACACCCCGGTGGCGGAGTGCGAGCGCCGGGACCCCATGGGCCTGTACGCCCGAGCGCGCGCCGGCGAGATCAGGGGCTTCACCGGGATCGATGCCCCCTACAAGGTCCCCGAGCGCCCGGAGGTGCACATTCGCACCTCGCAGACGACCGCGGACGCGGCGGTGTCCCGGATCCTGGAGCTGCTGGGCGCGGGTGGCGGATGAGCGACGGCCCGCGCTTTGACCTCCAGTCGCACTCCCGCCACTCCGACGGGTCGCTGGAGCCGGCCGAGGTGGTCCATTCCGCAGCCCGCGCGGGAGTGCAGCTGCTGGCGCTCAGCGACCACGACACCGTGGCCGGTGTGCAGGAGGCGATTCAGGCCGGCCGGGAGGCTGGGGTACGGATCGTTCCCGCCGCCGAGCTGTCGGCCCTGCACGGCGACGACGAGGACCTGCACATCCTCGGCTACGGGATCGACCACCACCGGCCGGAGCTGCTCGCCGCGCTGGCGCGCTACCGCAGCGATCGCGAGGCCCGAGCCGAGCGGATGGCGCAGGCGCTGGGCGAGCAGGGCTTCGCCCTCGACGAGGAGCTGCTGGCGCAGCGGCGCACCGCAGGGGCCTCGATCGGACGCCCGCACCTGGCCCAAGCGGTGTTCGGAGCCCCGGCCAACGCGGACCGCCTGGAGGCGGAGGGGCTGACGCGCCCCGAGGAGGTGCTTGTGGCCTACCTGCTGCCGGGAGGGCCGGCCTACCGTGGTCGCACGATCCCGGCGGTGCAGGAGGCGATACAGGTGATCCACGCCGCCGGAGGCGTCGCGGTGTGGGCCCACCCGTTCTGGGACATTCCGGACCCCGAGCGGGTGCTGGCCACGCTAGCGGCCTTTGTCGGGTGGGGGCTCGACGGCGTCGAAGCCTTCTACGTCACCCACGACGAGGAGCAGACGACGCTGCTGGCCGACGCCACCGAGCGGCTGGAGCTGCTGAGCACCGGCTCCTCGGACTTCCACGGTCCGGACCATTCGCGCTTCTCCCGCTTCCTGGCCCACGATCTGCACGGCCGCCACCCGCGTCTCGGACCGCTTCTGGGCGGGTAACCCGCCCTGATTGCCCTACGGTGCACTGAGTGCCCGACTACGCTGGCAGCGCCACCGCGGTGATCGACGCCTCTGCGCAGGAGGTGTACGAGCTGATGCTTCGCTACGAGCAGGTGCCGGAGTGGATGCGCTCGGTGCGCAGCACCCGGGTGCTCTCCCGTGACGCCGAGGGTCGCGCCGAGGAGGTGGCCTACGAGATCGACGTGCGGGTGGGCGTCGTGCGCTACACACTGCGCCACCGCTACGAGCCGCCGGAGCGAATCGCCAGCGTCTACGTGGAGGGCGACTTCAAAGACTGCGATGGCCAGTGGACCTTCCGCGACCGTGGCGACGGTACCACCGAGGCGTGCTTCGAGCTGCAGATCGACCCGGGGCGGAGCATCCCGCGCCCGGTGGTGAAGATGCTGGGCAGCCGGGTCATGAAGGGCTCGGTCGAGGATCTGCGGCGCCACTTCGCCGGAGCCAAGCGCTGAGCCGCTGAGCCGCTGAGCGCCGTCTCGCCGGCTACACGGGCACGCTGCGCTCGGCCAGGTGGCTGCCCACCTTGCGCTTGACGCGCTGCAGCGCGTTGTCGACGGTCTTGCAGTCGCAGTCCAGCCGCTGGCCGACCTCCTCGTAGGAGTGACCATCGAGGTAGAGGCCGAGCACGCGGGACTCGAGCTCTGAGAGGGCGGTGGAGATGCAGGCCACCAGCGCCCGGAGCTCCTCGGAGGAGATCACCTGGTTGACCGGGTCGTGAATCGGTGAGCCCGGCAGCATCTCGTCCAGGGTGGGGTCGGACTCCGAGCCCGTCCCGGAGGGGGTGCTGGAGAAGGACACATACTGGTTGAGGGGAGTGTGCTTGTTGCGGGTGGCGGTCTTCACCGCCGTGATGATCTGGCGGGTGATGCAGAGCTCGGCGAAGTTGCGAAAGCTCGACTCCCGGTCGCTGCGGTAGTCCCGCACCGCCTTGTAGAGACCCACGAGTCCCTCCTGGATGAGGTCGTCCGAGTCCCCCCCGGTCAGGAAGTAGGACGAGGCCTTGAGCCTCACGAAGCCGTAGTACCGGCGGACGATTCGATCGTAGGCATCGCCGTTGCCCTGCTTGGCGAGCGCGATCAGATAACGATCCTCAACCTTGGGTTGAGCTTGAGCCCCTGCAGAAAGTCGAGCCACCACGTAGTCCCTTCTGGCCGGGCGAAAGCCGCCTGGTCTCCGAGTTCGTGGCGCGCACCTCCCCTGGCGCCTCACCTATTCACGACACAGAGGCGCGTTCACCGCACCCCCTCCGGCTAACCCAAGCCCTCAAGCTCAAGTCGATGCTGATCTTACGGCGCGAGCTTGACATAGCAACACCTTGCTGTCAAGAGGACCTCAGCGCCCACCCGCCGCGGCGTAGAGCAGGACCGCCGCCGCCGCGCTCACGTTCAGCGACTCCGTCCGGCCTCGCATCGGGAGTGAGAGCAGGTCGTCACACGCCGCCGCCACGCGCGGCCGCAGGCCCTTGCCCTCCGCCCCGAGCACGAGCACCACGGGCCCGGAGAGATCCACGCCGTCGAAGGGCGTAGGGGCGCCGGCAGCCGCGCCGTAGCACCACGCCCCGGCGGCCTTGGCCTCCCGGAGGAAGTCCGCGAGGTTGCGCACGCGGGCCACCGGCAGGTGCTCGACCGCCCCCGCCGAGGCCTTGCACACCGCCGCGGTGACCTCCACTGCACGCCGCTCGGGGATCACCACGGCGCTGGCGCCGGCGCACTCGGCCGTCCGGCAGATCGAGCCGAGGTTCTGCGGGTCCTGAACCTGGTCGAGGGCCACGATCAGCGGCTGGCTGCCGGCCAGCACCGCCTCCTCGGAGGCGTAGCGGAAGGGCTCGACCTGGGCGCAGAGCCCCTGGTGGGAGCCGGAGCCGCAAATCCGCTCCACCTCATCGGCCGCCACCGTGCTCACAGCCGCCTGGGGACTCTGAAGCCAGGGCTCGCGACTCGCCGGCGCGGTGACCCAGACCCGCTCAACCCGCCGGGGCCCCCGCAGCGCCTCCCGCACGGGGTTGCGGCCGTAGACAATCATCGCCTCGGGATCAGCTCAGAGCCCTCGGGTCCATCGCGCACCTCCCAGCCCCGCTCACGCAGTTGCTGGCGCAGGCGATCGGCCTGCTCCCAGTCCCGCGCGGCGCGGGCCTCCTCCCGAGCCCGGCTCAACTCCACAACGTCGGCGGGGACGGCCTCCTCGGCGGCGTGGAGCAGGCCCTCCAGGGCCAGGATCTGCAGCATCTGACGTAGGTCCTCGCCGCCGACGGGGGCGGCGGAGCGATTGGCCTCCCTAACCCACTTGAACACCGTCGCGAGCGCTTCCGGGGTGTTGAAATCGTCGGCCAGCGCGCCCAGGAATCGGTCCCGCAGCGGAGCAGACCACGCGGGAGAGGATCCCGGCGCCAGCCCGCGCGCTGCCTCCCTGATCCGCTGCACGCGGGCGGCGGCCTCGGTCAGGCGCTCCTCGTCGAACTCGATCGGCTGGCGGTAATGGCCGGAGCAGAAGTACATGATCAGCGCGTCACGCCCGAACCGGGCCAGCGCGTCTCCCAGGATGAAGATGTTTCCCTCGGACTTGGCCATCTTCTCCCGGTTCAGGCGAACCATGCCGTTGTGCATCCACAGCCGCGCCAGCGGCGCACCCCGGGCGGCCATCGTCTGCGCGGCCTCGTTCTCGTGGTGGGGGAAGATCAGATCCGAGCCCCCGCCGTGGATCTCGAAGTCGACCCCCAGCAGCGCCTCCGCCATCGCCGAGCACTCGATGTGCCAGCCCGGGCGCCCCCGCCCCCAGGGAGCCTCCCAGGCCGTGTCCTCTCCGGGCTTGTGCGCCTTCCACAGCGCGAAGTCCAGCGGATCACGCTTGCGCTGCGCGCCCTCCACGCCCTCCCCCTGGTCCATGTCGTCGACCTGGCGATGGGACAGCTCCCCATATTGCGGGTAGGAACGGACCGAGAAGTACACGTCTCCCTGCACCGCATACGCATGCCCCCGCTCCAACAGCGCCTCGATCAAAGCCACGATCTGCGGGATCGTGGCGCTGGCCAGGGGCTCGTGATCGGGCCGCCCCAGGCCCAGGGCATCAGTGTCGGCGCGGTAGGCGTCGGTCATCTCCTGTGCCAGCCGCTCGCTGCCGATGCCGGCGCTGTGGGCAGCCGCGTAGATCTTGTCGTTGACGTCGGTGACGTTGGCCACGAAGCTGACCTCGATGCCCTCGTGGGCCAGGAATCGCCGCAGCAGCGAGAACACCACGAACGGCCGGGCGTTTCCCACGTGGATGCGGCCGTAGACGGTGGGGCCGCAAGCGTAGATCCCCACCCGCCGACCGTCCCGGGGCCGGAGCGCGAGCACCTGGCCGGTCCGCGTGTCGTGCAGGGAGATCTGGCGCAAGATGGCGCAACCCTACCGCCCGGGATCATGTCCGCCCGGGCTCATCGGTAGGCTTTCAGCGGTGTCAGAGCATGCTTCTCGGGCGCAGCGCCTCGCGGTCGTCGACCAGGCCTTTCGCACCCTGCCCGACCGCTACCTGGGCGCCGGCCCGGAATTCGATGCCACTTACCATGTGCGCCTGTGCGACCTCGGCCACACCTGGGAGGTGCGCTGCACGACCCACGGCGCCCGCGTGCGCCACGGGGTCACCCGGCGCGAGCCCGACGTAACGATGGAGACCGATTCGCAGACCTGGATGCGGCTGCGCGAGGGCGAGCTCTCGGGCGTCCAGGCCTTCCAGCAGCGTCTACTCACCGTACGCGGCAACCTGGACCACGCGGTGGCCTTCGAGGGCCTGTTCCGGCTGCCCGGCGGACGGCCGCCCCTGCTGCAGATCTATGACGTCCCGGTGGGACGGCACCGGATCTCGACCCTGACGATGGGCGAGGGGCTCGACGTGCTGCTCCTGCACGGCCTCGGCGGAACTCGCGCCTCGTTCCTCGAGACCGCCGCCACGCTCAGCCGCCGCTATCGCGTACACGCCCCCGACCTTCCGGGCTTCGGATCCTCCAGCAAGCCGGCACGCGGCGCCTACAACGCCCGCTGGTACGCCCACGACATCCTCGGCTTCATGGACGAGCTCGGCATCGACCGGGCCCACGTCGTTGGCAACTCGATGGGCGGCAGGATCGCGATCGAGATGGGGCTCAGCGCCCCCGAGCGCGTCAGCGCTCTCGGCCTGCTCTGCCCGGCGGTCGCGTGGCTGCGGCGTGGCTTCCATCCCATCGTGCGCCTGTTGCGGCCCGAGTTCGGCCTGCTGCCCCACACCTTCCACCGGAACATGGTCGCGGCGCAGTTCTGGAGCATGTTCTCCGACCGTGACGCCCTGGACCCGGCCGTCGCCGACCTGATGGTCGACGAGTTCCGCCGGATCTACCACTCCGCCGGGGCGCGCTACGCGTTTCTGGCCTCGGCGCGGAACATCTACCTGGAGGCGCCGTTCGGGCGCGGCGGCTTCTACCCCCGCCTGGCGGAGCTGCAGCCGCCGGCCCTGTTCGTCTGGGGAACCCACGATCCGCTGATCCCCGCTGCCTTCAGCCGCCACGTGGGCGAGTGGCTGCCCAGCGCCGAGCAGGTGACGCTCGAGTCCTGTGGTCACGTGCCCCAGGTCGAGCATCCCGAGGAGACCAACGAGCTGCTGCTGGACTTCTTCGCCCGAGCGGAGCAGGGCGCGCGGGACAGCGTCGCGTACGCTGCGCCCGGTGCGCGCGCCGCGTAACACCTCCAAGGGTCCACCTTGATGCAAACGCGAACCGCGGGCAGCGACAGGCGCAACGGGCACGTGGAGACACCCGAGCGCACACCCAGCCAACCCGACCGATCCTCGCTTCTGAGCAGGGCGGCGCGGGAGATCGCCGGCCAGGCGCAGCGCCGCATCCCTCGCGCCGACCTCGACGAGCGCGATCCGGACTTCATCCGCGAGCGCCTGCCGCTGCTGTGGGTGCTGGCCAGCATCTGGTTCCGCGGGGAGGTGCGCGGCCTGGGCAACATCCCCGACAGTGGGCCGGTGCTGCTGGTCGGCAACCACTCCGGAGGCAACATGACTCCGGACACGATCGTCTTCACGCTGGCCTTCAACACCTACTTCGGCGTCGAACGGTCCTTCTTCCAGCTGGCGCACAACCTCGTGCTCTCGATGCCGGGGCTGGCACAGCTGCGAAAGTTCGGCACCGTCGCGGCCTCTCCGCAGAACGCCAGCAAGGCCCTCGCCAGCGGCGCCGCCCTGCTCGTCTACCCCGGCGGAGACTACGAGGTCCACCGGCCGAGCTGGCACCGCCACCAGGTCGACTTCGGGGGGCGCAAGGGCTTCATCAAGCTGGCGCTGGAGCAGGAGGTCCCGATCGTGCCCGTGGTTTCGATCGGCGGGCAGGAGACGGCGCTGTTCCTCTCCCGCGGCGAGGGTCTGGCTCGGCTCCTGCGTCTGGACAAGATGTTCCGCTTGAAGGTGCTGCCGATCTCGCTGGCGCTGCCGTGGGGCCTCAACGTCGGCGACATGCTCGGGCACTTCCCCGCTCCCGCCAAGATCACGATCGAGACCCTGCCGCCGATCGACCTGCACGAGGAGTTCGGCCCCGACCCGGACATAGAGGTTGTCTATGACCACATCCGCCGCCTGATGCAGGAGACACTCGACGCGCTCGCCGCCGAGCGCAGCCTGCCCCTGATCGGATGAGGGTCAGCGCCAACGTCCAGATCGCCGCGCCGATCGACAGCGTGTTCGCGGTCGCCTCCGACCCTGAGCGGGCGCTCAGCTTCATGTCCGGAATCACCCGCTGGGAGGTGGTCAGCGAGGAGCCCACCGGGCTCGGAGCTCGGTACCGGATGCTCCTGCGGGTGGGCTCGGCGGAGGTGGGCGGCCTGGTGGAGGTGGTCGAGTTCCGGGAGCCGTGCGACCTGGCCTGGACCTCGGTTACCGGGATCGACCAGCGCGGTCGCTTCCGGCTGCGCACGCAGGACTCCGGCCGCACCCGGGTGGAGCTGCGGCTGGCCTACGGGGTCGCGGGTGCCGGACTCGGGGGCTGGGTGGCTGAGCGGCTCGCCGCCCCCACGGTGCAGCGCCACCTGCAGCAGACGCTCCGACAGCTGAAGCGGCTGGTGGAGTACGAGCAGATGCGTGAGCGGGCCGCTGCCCGGCGCTCGGCCCGGGCGGCCTGAGGCTCCGTTCAGCCAGCCGGCGGGCCCGCCCGCGACGGTCCCGCCACGGTGGCCACCGCCAGCGCCGCGGCCCCCTCCCCGCGACCGACGAAGCCCATCCCTTCGCCGCGGGTGGCCTTGACGCTCACGTGACCGGTGCCCACGCCGAGGGCCGCCGCGAGCGAGTCGCGGATCTGCTCGCGGACCGGCGCCAGCTTCGGCCGCTCGATCAGGACGGTGGCGTCGACGTGCTGGACCGTGAAGCCGTGCCCGGCCAGCAGCGCCGCGGTGCGGCGCAGCAGCGCCAGGGAATCGGCGTCCCGGAAGCGCTCGTCGGTGTCAGGGAAGTGCTCGCCGATGTCTCCGAGCGCCGCTGCGCCCAGCAGCGCGTCGATCACCGCGTGGGAGAGGACGTCGGCGTCGGAGTGGCCCTGGAGACCGAGGTCGTGATCGATCTCCACGCCGCCGAGGACCAGGCGGCGCCCCGGCGCCAAGCGGTGGCAGTCGTAGCCGATGCCGGTGGTGAGGAGCCCTGGGCTCACGCGGCCCGCTCAGCCAGCAGGAGCTCGGCCACCCGCAGGTCCAGCGGGGTGGTGACCTTGAAGTTGGTGGGGACGCTCGGGAGCACCCGCACCGTGCCCCCGCCGCGCTCGACGAGCCAGGCATCGTCGGTGGCGGCGCGGAGCTGATCCTCGGGCGCCGCCAGCGCCCGCTCCAGCGCCGCCCGGCGGAAGACCTGGGGGGTCTGCACCGCCCACAGGGACCGACGCTCCAGCGTCCGCGACACCGTCTGCCCGTCGCCGGCCACCTCCTTGATCGTGTCGGTCACCGGCACCGCCGCGATCACCGCGTCGGCCCCGGTGCGCTGAAGCTCCCGGAGCGCACGCCGGAAGAGCTCTGACTCGGCCAGCGGGCGGGCGGCGTCATGGACCACCACCGGGTCTCCCGGCCCCGCGGCCGCCAGTGCGCGGCGAACCGACTCCGAGCGAACCGCGCCCCCCGGGACCGCCTCGGTGCCGACGGGCACGCCAGCAAGCTCGTGCGCCGGCAGCGCCACGACGATCCGCTCGATCTCGGCCACGCCCCTCAGCGCCTGCACCGACCACTCCACCATCGGCCGGCCCGCGAGGTTGACGAGCGCCTTGGGCCGACCGGCCCCAAGGCGCTCGCCACTTCCTGCGGCCACGAGCAACGCGACCGCCATCTGCGCAGAGGCGCGCGGCTACTCGGCGGCGACGGCGAGGTGGCCGTCGCCGTTCCCGTGACCGTTGGGGGTCGACTCCATGAGCAGCTCGTGCAGATGCGCCTCGACCTCTTCCTCGTTCATCTCCAGTGCGTACATCAGCTCGGACGCGAGGATCTTCTTGGCTCGGGTGTACATCTGCTTCTCACCGGTGGAGAGGCCCTTCTCGGCCTCCCGGAGGGCAAGGTTGCGAACGACCTCGGCCAGCTCGTAGATGTCACCGGTCTTGATCTTGTCGCGGTTGTGCTTGAAGCGTCGGTTCCAGTTCTTGGGCATCTCCGAGCACTCGTCCTGCAGCACCGCCAGCACCTTCTTGACCGTCTCCTCGTCGATCACCCGCCGCAGCCCGGCGACGCCGGCGTTCTCCGTGGGGACCATCACCGTCATGTCGTTGTGCAGGATCTTGATCGTCAGGTACTCCCGCTTCTCGCCGAGGATGTCCTTGGCCTCCTTGCGGATCACCTGACCGGCCCCATGATGGGGATAGACCACGTTGTCGCCGATCTCGAACTCAATGTGAGGAAGCGGGACGATGTCTCCGAATTCCTCGTCGAGGTTCTCTTCGATTATCTCTGTGATGATGATCTCCTCTTTCCTGAGGCGGCGCGAGCAACCGCGCGATTTGCACTACGTCTGCAGGTAGCGATCAACGAGGTTGATCTCCTGCTGGCGGCGAAGGCCCTCACGGATGTCCTTCGCCCTGATCTCGCCGACTCCGTCGACGGTCTCGAGCTCCCCGTCGGTGGCGGCAAGCAGCTCCTCCAATCCTCCGAACTCGTCGATGATCCGTTGAACCACCAGCTTCGGCAGTCGCGGTATGCGACCGAGGATGCGGATGCCGCGGGGGGAGGTGGGATAGTCGAGTGTGTTGAGCTTGCGGTCGTAGCCGAGCAACTCGGCCAGACGCCCGAAGTCCAGGACATCCTGGTGGGGTAGCCGCACCAGCTGCTCGAAGGCGGTGGCGAAGTCCTCCTCGGAGTCGTTGACCAGATAGTCGTGGACGAGCGCGGCCTTGTCGGCGGAGACGCCGACCATCGTCTCGTCGAGCTGCATCTCGATCAGCCGTCCCTCGCTGCCGAGCTCGACGATGTAGCGCTCGATCTCCACCGCCATGCGGGTGACAAGCTCGGCGCGCTGTAGCACCGTCAGGACGTCGTGGAGGGTGGCGCCACCCTCGAACTCGAGTGCGGTCAAACGCGTCGACACCTGGTCCAGGCGGCTGCGGTACTTGTCCAGCGTGGCCAGCGCCTGATTGGCCTTGGCCAGCACCACCGGGATCTCCTCCAGGATGTACTTGATCCCGTCAACGTACAGGGAGACCACCTCGCGGCGCTCCGAGACGGCCACCACGAGGGCGTCGGTCTGCTTGGCGGCACGCTCGGCGGTGCGATGGCGGGTACCCGTCTCCATCGTGAGGATCGTCGGATCGGGCGTCAGCTGGACGTTGGCGTGGACGATCTTGGTGGCGTTGGCATTCAGCACGATCGCCCCGTCCATCTTCGCGAGCTGGTAGAGAAACGCCGGGGAGTAATCGAGCTCCACCTTGATCCCGCCCGAGAGCAGGAACGCCAGCTCCTCCGCCTCCCCGATAACGATCAACCCGCCGGTGCGGGCGTGCAGAATGTTGTCGATTCCCTCTCGCAGCGCGGTGCCGGGCGCGACCATCTCCAGCGCCCTCACCATCTGTGATTCCTGACGAGATTCGAGCTCCTCTTTGAGCTCTTCCCCGGAGCGAGACGCCATGAAGGCTCATTTTACTTCGTCGGGGCCTATCGCACCCTGTGTCCCCGCTGCGCTTCGCGCGAGGGGACACGGGGTGCGATAGGCCCTCAGGCGGCTGCTCGGGTTCTCGGGGCGCTTTGTCGTCCCAGTGCGGCTCGGAGCGCGGCTCTCAGCGTGGGGTGCGCCTCGGGTGAGAGAACGGGGGCGAGGCCGAACTTCTGCGCCTCGGCCATCCGGCGGTCAGGGTGGGCGACCGAGCGCAGCTCGCCGGTCAGGCCGAGCTCGCCGAAGCAGGCCAGGGGACGCTCAGCGGCGGCGGCGGTCAACGCGATCCCGCGGGCGGCGCTGGCCACCGCCAGCGCTACGGCCAGGTCGGCACCAGGTTCCTCCACGCGGACACCGCCGACGACGTTGACGAACACGTCGGAGGCCCCCAGCCCGATCCCTCCGTGGCGCCCGAGCACCGCCAGCACCAGCGCCAGGCGATTGCGATCCAATCCGGCAACCACGCGGCGCGGCGGCACCAGCTCGGAGGAGCTGACCAGGGCCTGGACCTCCACCAGCAGCGGTCGCGAGCCCTCCATCGCGCACAGCACGACGCTCCCGGGGGCGCGCGTGGCCTCGCCGACGAAGCGCGCCGAGGCGTCCAGCACCTGGACCAGCCCGCTGTCACGCATCTCGAAGACGCCGGCCTCGTCGGTGGAGCCGAAGCGGTTCTTGACGGCCCGCACAGTGCGGTAGGTGCGCTCTCGCTCTCCCTCGAACTGGAGCACGCAGTCGACGAGATGCTCCAGTACCCGGGGGCCCGCCAACGCGCCCTCCTTGGTCACGTGGCCGACGAGCAGCACCGCGGTGCGCTGTGCCTTGGCCACCCGCATGATCTCCGCGGCCACCTCCCGCACCTGGCCCACCGAGCCCGCGGCGCTGGTGAGCTCGTTCGACTGCAACGTCTGCACGGAGTCGACCACGCACACCTCGGGCCGCTCCCGCTCCAGCGTCGCGAGCACGGCGTGAAGGTCGGTCTCAGCCACCACCGGGATGCGCAGCGCGTCCCCCTCGGTCAGCCGCTCAGCGCGCAGGCGGATCTGCGCAGCCGACTCCTCGGCGGAGACATACAGCGTGCGCCGCCCCGCGGCCACGAGGTTGGCCAGCGCCATCGTCGTCAGCGTTGACTTCCCGATTCCGGGGGCTCCGCCGATCAGCACCAGCGAGCCCGGCACGATCCCGCCCCCGAGCACGTTGTCCAGCTCGGAGATGCCGGTGCTCAGCCGCTCGTGCTCCTGGCGCGCCACCTCCCCCAACGCCACCGGGGTCAGCGCCGCGCCGCGTACCCGCCGGCCGGCGCCGGCGCGCCCGTCGCTGACCGCAGGGGCGCTGCGCACCTCTTCGACCAGGGTGTTCCACTCGCCGCACCCGGGGCACTGCCCCGCCCAGCGAGGGGTCTCCTGACCACATAGTGAGCAGACATGGACCGAGCTCGTACGCGCCATCAGACGTCCAGGCTACGCCCCGGACCCGACGTCACCCGGGTGTTGTCACAGAGTTCTTACTACTCGCCCTCGGGGGCGGCGTCGTGCGCCTCGGGGTCGTCGGCGGCCGGCTCCTCGCCGCCCTCGGCACCGACCCCGACCGGGGTGGGCTTCGGCGCGGGCTCTATCACCGAGAGCTTGACATCTCCCTCGGTGTCCTCTTCGGTGCCGGGCTCGACCAGCACCGTGGAGCCCGGGGGCACCGCGGAGCGCAGCACGAAGTCCGCCAGCGGGTCCTCGATGTAGCGCTGGATGGCCCGGCGCAGAGGCCGCGCGCCCATGGCGGGATCCCAGCCCTTCTCCACGAGCAGATCCTTGGCCGGCTCGGAGAGCTCCAGCTGGAGCTCCCGCTCGGCCATCGAGTGCCGGATCCGCGCCAGCAGCAGGTCGACGATCTCCTTGATCTCGTCCTTGGCCAGCTTGTGGAAGACGATGACGTCGTCGATCCGGTTGAGGAACTCGGGACGGAAGACCTTCTTGAGCTCGCCCATGATCCGGTTCTTCATGTCGTCGTAGGTGATCCCGGTCTCGTCGTCGGAGATGGCGAAGCCCAGCGGCGTGTTCCGCGCGATCTCGGAGGCGCCGATGTTGGAGGTCATAATCACGATGCAGTGGCGGAAGTCGACCGTCCGTCCCTGGGCGTCGGTGAGCCGGCCATCCTCCAGGATCTGGAGCAGGATGTTGAACACGTCCGGGTGGGCCTTCTCGATCTCGTCGAGCAGCAGCACGCTGTAGGGCTTGCGGCGAACCGCCTCGGTCAGCTGACCGCCCTCGTCGTAGCCGATGTAGCCCGGGGGAGAGCCGACCAGCCGTGACACGGCGTGCTTCTCCATGTACTCCGACATGTCGATCCGGATCATCGTGTCCTCGTCGCCGAACAGGAACTCCGCGAGCGTCCGCGCCAGCTCGGTCTTGCCCACCCCGGAGGGGCCGAGGAAGATGAACGAGCCCGTGGGGCGCTTGGGGTCCTTGAGCCCGGCGCGGGAGCGCCGGATGGCCTTGGAGACGACTTCGATCGCCGGGTGCTGACCGATCACCCGCTTGTGTAGCTCTTCCTCCATGCGCATCAGCTTGGCGGTCTCCGCCTCGGTGAGCTTGAACACGGGGATGCCGGTCCACATCGAGACGATGTCGGCGATCTCCTCCTCGCCGATCGCGGGGCGCTCGGTGGAGTCCCCGGCCTCCCATTGATCGGCCAGCTCCCGCTTGCGCTGGGTCAGCCGCCGTTCCTTGTCACGCAGGTTCGCCGCCTTCTCGAACTCCTGCGCTTCGATCGCGGCCTCCTTGGCTCGGCGGGTCTCCTCGATCTCGTCCTCCAGCTCCCGGTACACGGGCGGGGAGGTCATCGACTTGATCCGCATCCGGGACGCCGCCTCGTCGATCAGGTCGATCGCCTTGTCTGGCAGGAAGCGGTCGGAGATGTAGCGGTCGGCGAGCTCCGCGGCAGCGCCCAGCGCCTCGTCGGTGATGTTCACCTTGTGGTGCTGCTCGTAGCGATCGCGCAGCCCCTTGAGGATCTGCACGGTCTCCTCGGTGGACGGTTGGTCCACGGTGATCTTCTGAAAGCGCCGCTCCAGTGCCGAGTCCCGCTCCAGGTACTTGCGGTACTCCTCGAGCGTGGTGGCGCCGACCGTCTGCAGCTCCCCGCGTGCGAGCGCGGGCTTGAGGATCGAAGCGGCGTCGATGGCGCCCTCGGCGGCACCGGCGCCGACGAGGTTGTGCAGCTCGTCGATGAACAGGATGATGTCGCCGCGCTGGGTGATCTCCTTCATCACCTTCTTCAGGCGCTCCTCGAATTCGCCGCGGTACTTGGAGCCCGCCACCAGCGCCGCCAGGTCCAGCGTGTAGATCTGCTTGCCCTTGAGCAGCTCGGGGACGTCGGCGTTGGTGATGCGCTGCGCCAAGCCCTCGACGACGGCGGTCTTGCCGACGCCGGGCTCGCCGACGAGCACCGGGTTGTTCTTGGTCCGCCGCGACAGGATCTGCATGATCCGCTCGATCTCGGTCTCGCGACCGACGACCGGGTCGAGCTTGCCCTCGGAGGCGAGCTTGGTCAGGTTGCGGCCGAACTGGTCGAGCAGCTTGGAGGACTTCTTGCCCTCGCCGGGGCCCGCCGGAGCGCCGGCCGCACCCGAGCCGGAGCCGCGCTGGCGGCTGCCGGGGCCGGACAGCATCCGGATCACCTCGTTGCGGATCTTCTCGGAGTCGGCGTCGAAGTCGAGCAGGATCCGGGCCGCCACCCCCTCGTTCTCACGCACCAGGCCGAGCAGGATGTGCTCGGTGCCGATGTAGTTGTGGCCGAGGCTCAGCGCTTCACGCAGCGCCAGCTCCAGGACCTTCTTCGCCCGCGGGGTGAACGGGATCTGTCCCGAGGTCACCTCCTCGCCCGAGCCCACGATTCGCACGACCTGCGCGCGCACGCGCTCGACCGTGATGTCCAGGGACTCGAGGACACGAGCCGCCAGGCCCTCCTCTTCCCGCAGGAGGCCGAGCAGGATGTGCTCAGTGCCGATGTAGTTGTGCTTGAGAGTCCGCGCCTCTTCCTGCGCCAGGACGACCACCTGGCGGGCTCGCTCTGTAAATCGCTCGAACATGATGGCTGTGCTTCTCTCTTGGTCGGCGGGCGGTGTGGTCGGTCGAGGTGTGGTCCTGGATCAGATGATCCCTGGGTTCAGGGTAGCGCTGCCGGTTACGAGGACGCCGAGGCGGCCGTTCCTTTCGTCTATCTCGGCCCGAGGACCGGATTCAATGAGGACACGGCACGTTCTGTGGCCATGCCCCAGTCTACCAACCGGTCCCCGCGTCTTCGGAGGGTGGGTGCACAACCCGCCACCGGCTCGGCCGCCGCAGCCGGCTGGCGAGATGTGCACGTGGCACATGCTTAGGCGCCCGCGCGGCCCGTGGGCGAGTGACGCGTGGCGCGTTCTGCATGGCGAACGACGCCGCCCGCCCCCCGCCCCGCGCGCGACGGACGCGCTCCGGTCGCGCGACGAGCGTCCTCAGTCACGCATCGCCGGGAACAGCACGACCTCGCGGATCGAGCGGCGCCCGGTCAGCACCATCACCAGCCGGTCGATCCCGATCCCGATGCCGCCCGTCGGCGGCATCCCCTGCTCCAGCGCCTGCACGAAGGCCTCGTCGTAGGGCTGGGCCTCGGCATCGCCGGCCCCCGACAGCGCCCGCTGCTCCTCGAAGCGCCGCCGCTGCTCGTCGGGATCGTTGAGCTCGGAGAACGCGTTGGCGAACTCCATCCCACCCACGAACGCCTCGAAGCGCTCCACGAGCCCCTCCTGCGAGCGGTGGCGCTTGGCGAACGGCGAGAGCTCCACCGGATAGTCGAGCAGGAAGGTCGGCTGGATCAGCGTCGGCTCTACGTGCTTTGAGACCAGTTCGTCGACCAGCTGCGGCCAGGTGTCACCCTCCGCGACCGTCAGCCCGGCGCCGCGCATCGCCTCCGCCAGCGCCTCCCGATTCCCGCGGGCGTCCATGATGTCGATCCCGGTTCGCTGGAGGACCGCATTGGCGAGCGTCTCCCGCCGCCAGGGCGAATGGAAGTCGTACTCGCCCTCGTAGGCGATCTCGGCGGCCACGGCGCTCACCAGCGCCTCGCAGCGGTCGGCGACGTCCAGGTAGTCGGCGTAGGCCTCATACCACTCCAGCATCGTGAACTCCGGGTTGTGCTTGTGCGAGAGGCCCTCGTTGCGGAAGTCCTTGCCGAGCTCGTAGACCCGCTCCAGGCCGCCGACGATCAGGCGCTTGAGGTAGAGCTCGGTGGCGATCCGCAGGTACAGCTCACGGTTCAGGGCGTTGTGGTGGGTGGTGAACGGGCGCGCCGCCGCCCCCCCGTACAGGGGCTGGAGGACCGGCGTCTCCACCTCCAGGAACCCCGCGCCGTCCAGGAAGCGCCGCACCGCGGCGATCACCCGGGCACGGGTGGCGAAGAGGGAGCGCGCCTCGGGGTTGGCGATCAGGTCGAGCTCACGGTGGCGCAGGCGCGTCTCCACGTCACTCAGTCCATGGTGCTTCTCGGGGGGCGGGCGCAGCGACTTGGCCAGCAGCGTCCAGCCGGTGACCCGCAGGCTGAGCTCCCCCCGGCGTGAGCAGAAGGCGACGCCGTCGGCCCCGATCAGGTCGCCGAGATCGAGGCTCGTCAATCGCTCCATGCCCTCGGGCCCGAGCTCGTCGACGCGAGCTTGGAGCTGGATCCGCCCGGAGCGGTCGACGATGTCCAAGAAGGCCATCTTCCCCTGGCCGCGCCGCGCCGCCAGCCGTCCGGCCACGCGATGTGCGCTCGTGGTCTCCTCTCCCGCCGCGAGTCCGGCGTGCGCCGAGCGCACCGCGCTGACGGGCTCCACCCCGTCGAAATCATGGGGAAACGGCTCCACGCCCGCGGCGCGCAGCGCCTCCAATTTCTGCCGCCGATCGGCGAAGACGTCGCCGGGCGCTTCGCCCATTGCCCGCGCCTACTTGGAGTCGATCTCGATCTTGGTGATCTTCAGCCGGCGCTCGCCGCGGGGGGTCGAGAACACGACCTCGTCGCCGCGCTTGTGACCGATCAGCGCCTTGCCCACCGGCGATTCGTTGGAGAGCTTCATCTCCGCCGGGGAGGCCTCCGCCGAGCCCACGATCGTGTACTTGGTGGACTTGCCACCGTCGTCCTTGACGTGAACCACGGAGCCGACCCGGACGACGTCATTGGTCAGGTTCGAGGCGTCGATCACCGTCGCCGAGCGGAGCTTCTCCTCCAGCTGGGCGATCCGGGCCTCGAGCATGGCCTGCTCGTTCTTGGCGTCGTCGTACTCCGCGTTCTCGGAGATGTCGCCGAACTCCCGCGCCTCCTTGATCCGGCCCGCGACCTCCCGGCGGCGGTTGGTGGCGAGCTGGTCGAGCTCGGCCTTGAGGTTGGAGAGTCCTTCAGGGGTGAGGATGACGTCCTTGGGCATGGCGTGAAGACCTTGAGGATGAGAGCGTTTGGGCGAAAGAAAACCCGCTCCGCCGGGAACGGGCACCCACGCCTCCCGGCGTGAGCGCCGATCATTATAGAGCCCCGGATCGGACCTCCAACCGTTCTGCGGGAGCGACCGCGGCCGCCCGCCCTCAGGGAGCTCGGTGGCCCTGGATCTCGTCCGCCTGCTGGAAGGTGGGCCGGTTGATCCATTCCATCAGCGGCTGCTTGATCGCGCCGATGGCGCGGTACTGGATCGGCCACCCGCTGGTGCAGAACCTTGCGCAGGTCCTTCTGCACGATCCGTAGAAGCCGACGTCGAAGGCCGAGCCCAGGTGGGGACCGCTGGTGCCATGCCCGGGTTGGTCGTTGATCGGGAACTCGCCCTGCACCTGAGCGAGCAGCGCGGTTCCGAGCACCGGTCCGAACTCGGCGCGGACCAGCAGCGGCCACCAGGCGTCCATGATCCGGATGGCGTCGCCCTGCTGGTAGGTGCCCGAGGCACCGGGGCGAGCGCGGTTGATCCGGTGTGACCCACCGGCCTGCCACGTCCGGAGCTCGGCCACCGCCTGGGCCAGGGCCGGATCCCGGGGGTGCCCGACCACCGCCAGCAGGTAGGGGAGCACCGTCGTTCCGCGCAGATCCTGCGTGCCGGCGTCGCCCATGGCGTTTGACCAGGTCGGTCAAGCTCATCTTCCCGCCGCCGGCGCGGAGCCGGTCCTGGATCTGCGTGTCGAGCAGCTTGGAGCGGTAGATGGAGGAGAACTCCTGGGCGGTGGCGGGATCGCTGTAGCCCGGGGCCTGCTTGTTGTTCCAGCTGGTCAGGAAGTCCTGGTCGATAGCCTGCGGGTGAGCCGAGGGCGGGGTCTGCGCCGACTGAGTCGAGACCGGGGAGCTGAGCGCGGCGGGAGTCGAGCCGCGCCACGCCGCGCTCGACCAGCTCCGAAGCAGCGGATCGGTGTGCGGCGCCCGGATCGGGTTGTGTCCGGAGTCGAAGTAGCCGATGTGCCGGTCGTCGGCGTAGAACCAGTTGAAGGTGTACCCGACGTTGTAGGCGGCGTTGAAGAAGTCCCGCGGGCGGTGGATCAGTCCGGGCTCGTTGAAGCGCTCGAAGCCGAGCGCCGAGTCGAGCTCGTGCATGTAGGTGGAGCGCAGGTTGGTGTAGGCGACGGGGCGACCATGGATTCGCGCGCGGGCGATGGGATGACCAGGCCGAACGCGGTGCGCTGGGTCTGGAGGCTCACCTGACCGGCCGGCGTGGAGTCGGCCAGGTTGGGCTACCAGGACTCGATGCGGGTGAGCGTCTCCATCGGCACGCAGCTGCCGTGCAGCAGGTAGAAGCTCGACTGCGTCGAGACGGGGCCGCCGGTGGGGTTGCACAGCGGCGCCGCGAACGTGTCGACGATGTTCTGCCCCGAGGAGGTCGCCGACCACGCGTAGTCGGCTCCGTGTCCGAGCTCGACGTAGAGGTTGACCCCCGGGAAGGCGGCGCCGTCGGCGTCGATGCCCGGCCCGTGGATGTCCTCCTCCATCAGGATCTGGGGGGTGAAGTAGGAGACCTGCGGGCCCATCACCGCCAGCGGGTGACCGCTGGCGCTGTGGCGGCCGGAGACCAGCAGGGCATTGGACATCTCTCGGGGGAAGTTCAGCAGGCCGGCTCCCGCGCTCGCCCCCGGCGCGGGCGATGCTCCCGCGGGCCCCCACCCGCAGGGGTGGCGCGGTCTGCGGCGTGGCCCCGCGGGACAGCACCGGCCACGACCGGGTTGGTGAGCTGGGTCGAGCCGGGATCGGGCAGGGCGATGGTCGCCCGCGTGGCCCGCCCCGGCGCCGGCAGAGTCTGGTAGGGGAAGCTGCGCCCCCTGACGGTGGTGGGAGCCTCGGGGTCGGAGGGATCGACGAAGCTGAGCAGCGTCGCGAAGCCCGAGGTGCTCGACCGGGCGCGCCCGGGAGGGCCGGCGGCGCTTGAGGTGATGGCGCGGACGCGAGATCCGGTGCGACCGTGCCACCCCTGCGGGTGGGGGGCCTGACGCGCGAGCAGCGTCGGCGGGCCCGCCCTCGACGGGCGCGCGGTGGGCGGGGGCGCGGTGGGCCGGTCGCCGCGCCTGGGGGCGCCGAGTCCGGCGGCGTCGCCGGGGTGCGGGGGCGGGAGCCTCAGGCGAGCCCCCCAGCGCCGCCCGCTCGGGGCCGAAGCGCTGGCGCAGCCCCTGGTAGAGCAGGGCGTTACTCAGCTGTCCCCCGCCGCCCACGCCGAAGATCCCACCCACCAGCGAGGCGACCGACACCAGGTCCTCGACGCGGAAGGGCTGCGGCCCCTGCCCCATCCCCAGGGCGTCGTACTCGGCCGGCATCATCAGCGGGTCGAGCTTGGCCTGCCCGATGTAGGCGTTGATGCCGGCCACGTAGCTCTGGGCATCGTCGAAGATCTGCTGGCCGTCGGGGACGTGCGTACGGATGAACTGCACCTGATTGGTCCGGTCCTGCTCGGTGTATGGCTCGTTGCGCCAGACGCTCTCGTCCATGGCACGTTGGCACCCCCGGCGAACTGCGCCAGCTCTCCGCGACCGGCGTGTCGCAGCGCGTCGATGAAGAAGAGGCGGTCCTGCGCGGTGGCGTAGCCGATGCCGAACATCAGCTCAGGGCGCGTGTCGCCGTAGATGTGCGGCACGCCGTGAGCGGTGTCGCGGACGATCGTCACGCCCGCTTCCGGAGTGGTCGTGGACTCCACCCCGCCGGCGCGCACGCCGAATGTGGCGTCCTTGAAGTAGCGACCCAGCTGCGCGGGCTGGATGTTCGGGGCGGCAGTGGTGAGGCTGTCGTACATCGACAGCTGGTCATTGTTGTGCGGCGGCCGGGCCCCAGTGCTCAGGTAGCTCCCCAGCTGCAGGGCATTGACCAGCCCGTTGGTGCCCGGCGGCAGGACGTTGCGAAACCCGCCGAAGTCATTCTTGCCGTAGGGCTGCACGTGGGCGCCGCTGGGCCCGAGCGGCAGGTTGAGCAGGGCTCCGGCGCCCGCCGGCAGAGCGGCGAGCGCGACGCTCGCCAGCGACAGCGACAGCGCGGTCAGGACCCGTAGCGCGCGACCGCGCGTGATCGGTGGTCGAATCCCCATTCTCCTCACGCGTGGTCGAATCCCCATTCTCCTCACGCGTGGTCGAATCCCCGTTCTCCTCACGCCCAGCGTACCGCCTGGGGTCCACGTCTGGCGCGCTGCCCCAGCCTTGACCGGTTGAGGGTCTATCCGGACTTGAAGGTCATATTTTCC
>JAABUZ0100003746.1_pt1 | contig 21972 bp, 22 predicted proteins | sample 5562091 | NCBI WGS metagenome assembly JAABUZ01 (sample SAMN12813069, study PRJNA571459) | rock metagenome | isolation source: Antarctica rocks | place: Antarctica: Victoria Land, Linnaeus Terrace sud | collected 2015-12-21
CCCGACAGTACTGCGGCGCAGCGTCTCCGGCGCCCGGGAGGCGACCACCGCGGCGAGCGCGAGCACCCCCGCCGTGGCGCCGAAGGCCGCGCCGTAGCCGACCCCGTCGGCCAGCGCACCGGCGACCAGCGGGCCGGCAAGCGACCCGGCGTCGCCGGCCATCTGGAACGCCGCGACCACCGTCCCGCTGCGCTGCGCGACGTCGCCCATCATGGCCGCCGGCGCGGTGTCGAGCAGCCCGCTACCCAACCCGAACACGACCAGCGACACGAGGAACAGCGGCAGCGACGCCGGCAACGCGAGCAGCGCGATGCCGCCCGCGCTCGCCGAACAGCCGGCCAGCAGGACCGGCCGGCGGCCGCGCCGGTCCACCACCCGGCCGCCGAGGACGAGGGTCACGACGTTGCCGGCGGTGAAGACCACGAACCCCAGCCCGGTGACCACCGTCGAGCGGTGCAGCGCCTCGGCCACGAACAGCGGGACGAGCGCGCTGCGCACCCCGAGCACCGCCCAGGAGTCCGCGGCATTGGTGACGCACGCGGCCCGGAACGCCGGCAGCCGCAGCGCTTCCCGCAGGGTCGGCCCGCCAGGACCGTCGCCGGCACCGCGCGGCGAGCCGGCGACCCGGGGCAGCAGCGCCAGCCCGACGGCTCCGGCGGCGGCCAGGGTCCCGGCGTAGAAGAAGAACGGCGCCCGCACGCTGATCCCGCTGACCACCCCGCCGAGCGCCGGCCCGGCCACGCCGCCGGCCAGGAACCCGCCCTGGAACGCCCCGAGGCTGCGGCCCCTGGTCTCCGGCGTGGTGACGCCGAGCAGCAGGGCGCTCGCCGACACGCTGAACATCGCGGACCCGATGCCCCCCACGCCCCGCAGCACGATCAGCTGGGTGTAGGTCTGGGCCAGGCCGGCCAGCGCGCTGGACACCGCGACGACGGCGATCCCCACGCCCAGCACCCGGCGCGACCCGAGCCGGTCCACCAGCCGGCCCACCCGCAGCACCGACAGCAGCCGCATCAGGGCAAAGGCGCTGACCACCGCACCGGCCGCCGTACGCGAGACCCCGAAGGTGCGGGCGAAGACCGGGATGACCGGCGCCACGATGCCGAAGCCGGCCGCGACGCAGAAGGCCACCGCCGCCAGCACCTTCACCTCACCCGGCAGCCCCCGCACCCCGCCACTGTGCCGGGTGCGCCGATCCGGGCGATTCACCCCGCCGTCACCCCCTTGGCACACCACCCGGGCGCTGTGTGGTCCGATAGACACCCGTGACCTCGCGACGAACCCTGATCCTGTTGGCCCCCGTGCTCGCCGCCGCCGCGCTCGCGGCCGGCCCCACCTCACCTGCCTCGGCCTTCCAGGGCAACCCCGGCAACGGTGCCGACGCCGCCGGCGACCCCGGGGCGACCCGCTGCGCCCCCATCACCGACCGGGTCTTCACCGGCACCATCCGTGGCGCCGACGGCCTCGGGGTCAACACGACCATCGGCTTCGACATGCAGGACGACCAGGCCCACACCAAGGACCTGGCCACCGGATGCGCGGCCAACGGCTACTCCACCATCGTCCAGCTCAACCACGACGTCAGCGGTGAGGGCGCCCCGATCGGCTCCGAGGTGCACAGCAGGGACGGCAAGGTCAGCATCGTCGGCGACCGGTTCACCGTCAGCCACCTGCCAGCCAACGTCACCAACGTCTGGGTCGAGACCTACACCCGCCACACCGACGGGTCGCCGTGCGGGCTGTCCTGCGCCGGCCCGCTGGACGTGCACAAGTACGGGATGATCAACCGCCGGGCCTACCCGCTGGACGGGCGCGAGATCGCGATCGCCTTGCCCCTGACGCCCGCCTTCGGTGGCCGCACCGGCTCGCTGGCCGTGCACGTGGTGGACGGCCACGGCCACCCCTACGCCGCGCAGAAGGAATACGCTTGGTCGATGGCCCCGGAGGGCCAGCACGCCGACCAGGGCTGGGGGATCGGGGTCCCCGGCGGCACCGGCAACCTGACTGTGCCGTCGCTGGGCAGCAACCAGGACTACGTCACCTGGGTCTACACCGACCGCGGCATCTACGTCGTGAAGCACCTGCCCGTGCGCCCATTGCAGGCCACCGCTTACACCTTGAACGTCGACGGCCCGCTCACCGTGGACCTGACCACCGTGCCGGCCCGCAGCGCCGCCGTCAGCCGGGTCGGCCGGGAGAAGGCGCCCTGCCAGATCGTCACCGCCGGCAGCCAGGTCACCTTCCATTGCAAGGCAACCACGGTCGCGAAGAACACCGTGGCGACGCTGTCGGGATTCAAGTACGGCCGGTGGATCCCCCTGCACCGCGCGCAGGTCCAGGGTGACCACAGCGTCCTGCTGACCTCGAAGATGCGCTACGTCGGCACCCAGGCCTGGCGGATCGACGTCGGCAGCGTGCGGGACGGCTACAGCATCACCGGTCGCGCCTGACCGCCGGCCAGCCCGGGGCCGGCCAGCACGGCGGCGTGGCGGGCGCCCACCGGATGCCCTGCGGCGCAACGGACCTCGGCGTGGATCGGCTCGCCGCAGCCACGGTGGGTCAGGACCACGGGGGGACCGGCCTCGGCCGGCTGCCAGGCGTCGCCCCATTGCACCAGGGCCACGAGCACGGGATAGAGCGCGCGCCCCTTGTCGGTCAGCCGGTAGGCGTGGCGGGTGCGCTGGCCGGGCTCGCGGTAGGGCTCGCGGGAGAGCAGCCCGTCGTCGACCATCACGCGCAGCCGGGTGGCGGCGACGGCGTCGGTCACCCCGACCCGGCGGGCGAAGTCGTCGAACCGTCTGGTGCCGTAGAAGGCCTCACGCAGCAGCAGCAGGGTGGACCGGGTGCCGACCACCTCCAGCGAGCGGACCACCGGGCAGGCGGAGCTGGTCAACGGCAGGTCCGCCCGGGGGACCTCGACGCGCGCCTCCGGCGTACCCATGCCCGTGATCGTAGCTGACTTGTGTCGAGGAAAGTCAGCCGCTAGCGTGCGACTGACTTCACCCGACGCAAGCCAGCAGGAGGACCCGTGCAGCCGATCGACGTGCGACCGGGGCGGGTGCTGGCGGTCACCTCGACCGCCGCGTTCATCGCCAGCCTCGACCTGTTCATCGTCAACGTCGCCTTCCACGACATCGGCCGTGACTTCCACGGCGCGTCGATCACGAACCTGTCCTGGGTGCTGAACGGCTACGCGATCGTCTACGCCGCATTGCTCGTGCCGCTCGGCCGGCTTGCGGACCGCACCAGCCGCAAGGCCGGCTTCCTCGCCGGTCTTGCGCTGTTCACCGTCGCCAGCGCCGGTTGCGCAGCGGCACCGAATCTCGGCCTGCTGGTCGCCGGCCGGGTGCTGCAGGCCGTCGGCGCGGCCGCGCTCACGCCCACCAGCCTCGGCCTGCTGCTGCCCGTCTTCGCCCCGGACCGGCGGGCCAGGGCGGTGCGCATCTGGGCCGCGACCGGTGCGCTGGCCGCCGCCGCCGGGCCCGTCGTCGGGGGCCTGCTGGTGCAGGCGTCATGGCGCTGGGTCTTCCTCGTCAACGTGCCGATCGGGGTGCTGGCCCTGGCGGCCACGCTGCGCCTGGTGCCCGACAGCCGGGACCCGCTGGCCGGGCCGGTGCCCGACCTCGTCGGCGCCGCGCTCGCGGCTGCGGCCGTGGGTGCACTGTCGCTGGGGCTGGTGCAGGGCGGCGGGTGGGGCTGGGGGAGCTGGCGCACGGTCGGCAGCTTCGCCGGGGCGGTGCTGGCCGGCGCGGCCTTCTGGCTGCGCAGCGAGCGGCACCCGGTGCCGGTCGTGGAGCCGGCGCTGCTGCGGGTCCGCAGCTTCGCCTGGTCCAACTTGACTGCGCTTGCCTTCTCCACCGCCTTCGCGGCGAACCTGCTCTGCGCCGTGCTGTGGCTGCAGCAGGTCTGGGGGGCTTCCGCATTGCGGGCCGGCCTCGAGGTGGCACCGGGCCCGCTGATGGTGCCGGTCTTCGCCGTCGTCGCCGGGCTGCTGATCAAGCGCGGCGTCGGCATCGGGGTGGTCGCGGCGGCCGGGTGCGTCCTGTTCGCGGTCGGCCCGCTGCTGGTGCTCTCCGCCATCGGCCAGCAGCCGGCGTACGCCGCGCAGTTCCTCCCTGGCTGGCTGATCGGCGGCGCGGGCGTCGGGCTGGCGCTGCCGACGATCCTGTCGAGCGCGACAGCTGACCTGCCGCCGGCCCGCGCGGCGACGGGCAGCGCCGTCGTCACCATGAGCCGCCAGGTCGGCAGCGTGCTCGGGGTCAGCGTGCTGGTCGCGCTGCTCGGGACGCCGGTGGGGTACGCCGCGGCGCACCGCGCCTTCCAGGCCGGCTGGGTCGCCTGCGCCGTCGCGGGACTGATCGGCGCCGGCTGCGCGCTGGGCATGACACCCCGCCGGGTGCCGACTGCCGTCGGGGACGCCGTGCCGATCACGGTGGCCGCATGACCGGGCCGTCGGGGGCGCCGTCGGCGGGGGCCTGGGGCGAGCCCCGCTCCCGCACCGTGCGCTGGCACGACCCGGCCGCCACGGCCGCCGGGATGGCCGGGCGCACCGGGCTGGAGTTCATGCAGGCGATTGCCGCCGGCGAGCTGCCCGGCGCACCGATCGCCGCGCTGTTCGCCTCCCGGTTGGTCTCGGTGGCCGAGGGCGAGGTGGTGTTCTCCTGCACGCCGGACGAGTCGGCGTACAACCCGATCGGCGTCGTGCACGGCGGCCTGGTGTGCACGCTGCTCGACAGCGTCGGCGGGTGCGCGGTGCAGACGACGCTCCCGGCCGGGATGGGCTACACCAGCATCGAGATCTCGGTGCGCTACCTGCGGCCCGTGCACGCCGACGGCAGCGAGCTCACCGCGACCGGGCGGGTGGTGAAGCCGGGCCGCCGGGTCGCCGTCGCGGAGGGGGAGGTGCGCGACGGCGCTGGCCGGCTGGTCGCCACCGCGGCCACCTCATGCCTGGTCTTCCCGCTCGGCTGAGCCGTCCTCCGCGATCTCGAGATCACCCTGCTCTAGGCACACCACATAGGGTTGGTCGGTGAGCGAGGCGGATCGCGCCGAGTCGACCCTGACCGGCGGGGAGCGGGCGCAGCTCGAGGCGTTCCTGTCCGACGCCAGGACCGAGATTCTGGGTCTGCTGGACGGGCTGACGGAAGAGCAGGCCAGGCGGCGGCTGGTGCCCTCCCTCACCACCCTGCTCGGGCTGGTCGCGCATGCCACGTTCGTCGAGCGGATGTGGTTCGCCGTGACGCTCGCCGGGCGCACCCGGGCCGAGCTGGGGCTGCCGGAGACCGTGGAGGGGAGCTTCAGGCTGACCGACGACGACACCGTCGCGTCGGTCGTGGAGCGCTACCGGCAGGCGTGGGTGGCCGCCGACGAGGTCGCCGCGAGACACGGGCTGAACGACGCGGCGGTGCACCACCGGCGCGGACCGGTGTCCCTGCGCTGGATCTACCTGCACATGATCCGCGAGCTTGCCCGGCACGCCGGGCACGGCGACATCCTCAGGGAGCAGATCCTCGCTGCCGAGGGCTGAGCCGGACGACGGCGACCGTGACGTTGTCGGCGCCGCCGGCGTCGATCGCGAAGGCGGTCAGGGCCCGGGCGGTGTCGATGGCGGCGCCGGAGGCATGCGCGCGCACCACATCGGCGAAAGCGGCCGGATCCTCCAGGTAGTTCCAGAGGCCGTCGGTGCACAGGCAGAGCGTGCCGGGTGCCGCGACCTCGACGGTGCCGACGTGCGGGACGACGGTGCCGGCGCTGGCACCCAGCCAGCGGGTGATGACGTGGGCGCGCAGGTCGGCGTAGGCGGCGGCCGGCTCGGCCCCCGCGGCGATGGCCTCGGCGGCCCAGGAATCGTCCACCGTCAGCGGGTCTGCGGGCCCGACGGCGGGCACCCAGTAGGCCCGGCTGTCCCCGACCCACGCCGTCGTGACCGCCGCACCGGTCGACGTGGGGCGCGCGACGGTGGCGACGAGGGTGCAGGCGGGCGGGGAGCCCGCCCCGGCCCGGGCCGAATCGACGGCGAGCGCCGCCACGGCGTCCGCCGCCGCGGCGATGGCAAGCGTCAGGGTCCCCTCGGGGGCGGCATCCCGGTCGGCGGCGGTGACGACCTCGCCGGCAGCTCGCACCGCGGCCGCGGAGGCAGCATCGGGGTCGACCGAGGAGGAGACACCGTCGCAGACCACAGCGGCGACCGCCGGTCCGAGCAGCGCGACCCAGCCGTCGTCCTCGTTGCGGGAGTGCCGGGTGCCGCGGTCGGTCACCAGCCCGACGGCCCCGAGGTCGGTCTCGACGTGGTCGCGCGGCAGCGGCGTGCGGGCCGGCGGCTGTCCGGCGCTCACGGCCACTGCACCGAGGCGAGGCCCACCCGCAGAGCAAACCAGACTGGGGCCGTGCTGGTTACCGGTTCGGCCCGACGCGCGGCGGCGCTGCTCTCGCTGCCAGTGGTCACCCTCGGACTGGCCGGGGAGGGGCTGCTGCGCCGGGTCGCCGGCCAGGACCGTGAGCGGGTACGGCGGGAGCTCAGGGCGCGCAATGCCGCGCGCACCCGCCGGGTCCTCGGCGACCTCAAGGGCGGGGCGCAGAAGGCCGGGCAGCTGCTGTCCACCGTCGACCCCGCCTGGGCGGAGCTGCAGGACGCCGGCACGCCGGTGCCCCTGGCGGCGCTGGAGCCGGTGCTGCTGGCGGAGCTCGGGAGTGGATGGCGTGCGCTGTTCACGTCGTTCGGCGAGGTCGCCGTCGCGACCGCCTCGCTCGGCCAGGTGCACCGCGCCACGTGGGCGGCCGACGGCAGCGACGTCGCGGTCAAGGTCCAGCTGCCGGGGGTGCGGGAGGCACTGGCGGCTGACCTGCGGCTGGTGTCGCTGGTCACCCGGGTCGCCGGCGTGGTGGCCCCTGGGCTCGCATTGCCGCCGCTGGTCGGCGAGCTGCGGGAGCGGCTGACCGAGGAGCTCGACTACGAGCGCGAGGGCCGGGTGCAGGCGGCGTTCGCGTCGGCGTACGCGGGGTCGGCGTCGGTTGTCGTCCCGGACGTGGTGCTGGCCCGGCCACGGGTGCTCGTGACGCGGTGGCTCCCCGGCGAGCGGTTGTCGGTCGTGGCCACCGACGGCTCGCCCGAGGTGCGGGCGGGAGCGGCTGCGGCGTATCAGGAGTTCCTGGTCTCGGGGCCCGCCCGCACCGGCTGGCTGCACACCGACCCGCACCCCGGCAACTTCCGGGTGTTGCCGGGCGGGCGGCTCGGGGTGCTCGACTTCGGGTCGGCACTTGCCCTGCCGGGCGGGATGCCGGCGACGTTCGGGCGGCTGATCCGGGTGCTGCTCGCCGGCAGCGACGCCGAGGTGGAGCGGGGGCTGCGCGAGGAGGGCTTCGTGCGCGCCGGCGCGGCGTTGCGGATCGCGGAGTTGCGCGCGGTGATGGCGCCGTTCGTCGAGCCGGCGCGGCACGAGCGGTTCCGCTTCTCCCGGGGATGGCTGCGCAGCGCCGTCACGGGTGGGGTGGGTGACCCGCGCGACCCGGACTTCTCCCTCGCGCTGGCGCTGACCATGCCGGCGGAGCAGTTGTTCACCCACCGGGTGTGGCTGGGCCTGGTCGGCGTGCTGTGCCAGCTGGAGTCGGAGGTGCCGGTGGGGCCGGTGCTGCGGCGCTGGCTGCCGGGCTTCGCGGGACCGGTCCAGGAGCCGGTGGAGGGCGTGGCGCCGGAGGGAGTGTCGGAGCGGCCCGGCAGGGTGGGTCCATGAGCGCGCTCGTCGACACCATCACCAAGCTGCTGGCCAAGGCCGAGGCCACCGAGTTCGAGGCCGAGGCCGAGGCGCTCGTCGCCAAGGCCCAGGAGCTCGCGACGGCGCACAGCATCGACCTCGCCACCGCGAGGGCCCGGCAGGCGGCGCGGGGGGCCAGGGTGTCGCCGGCGCAGCGCACCGTCGTCACGGGGGAGCGTGGGCGCCAGGGGCTGCGCCATCTGGTGCAGCTGATGGCGGTGGTCGCCGCGGCCAACGATGTGCGAGTCGACGTCGCGCACGGCTCGGCCTCGGTGGTGCTCTATGGCTTCCCCGACGACCTCGACGTCACCGAGCGGCTCTGGTCCTCCCTCGCGGTGCAGCTGGCCGCGTCGGCTCAGCGTCGGCTCGCCAGCGGGGAGCACCGCGTCGAGGGGGTGCACGCGCGGACGTTTCGCACCAGTCACGCGACCGCCTTCGTGCAGGCCGTTGGGGGCCGGCTCCGGGCGGCGCGTTCGGCGGCGGTGGCAGCCGCGCCGGCCGGTGCCGGCGGGGCGGAGCTGGTGCTGCGCGACAAGGGCCGAGAGGTGGGTGACTTCCACGCCGGCTCCTCCTCGGCCCGTGGCTCCTGGCGGGGCTGGGGCGGGCCGGTCGGTTCGGTCGCCGGCTGGCAGGCCGGCTCCGCCGACGGCTCCCGCGCCCGCCTGGGTGCCGAGCCGGCCCTCCCCGGCGCCGCCGGCCGGCTCACCGGCTGACCACTGGCAGCCCGCTGCCTGCCGGCCGGGCCCGGCTGCCGATGGGGCGCGTCAGGTGCCGGCGACGTGCGAGGCGTGCAGCAGCCGCCGGGTGGTGCAGGGGTGGTGCTGGCCGCAGCTGGTGCAGACGCGCACCGGGCGGCGCAGCAGACCCCGCCGGCGCAGGGCTGGGCGGTGGGTGTCGCGCACCGCGAGCACGGTCCCGACGAGCTGCCGCATCCGGTCCAGCGCGTCGTCGAGGGCGCGGTCGTCGGCGCGGGTGCTGAGCACGGCCGGTGCAGTGGTCACCTCCCCACGGTGCGACCCTGAGGGCCAGCGGGCAAGCCGGCACTGGGGACGGTCCTGTGCAGCCGCCCGCCCCGCCGGTGCAGGCCCGGGGGACCGGCTGTGGATGCCGCCCCGCACCGCCGTTCCCGCACCGCGGGTCACGCAGCCACCCCGGGCGGTCGACAGTCCACAGCCTGTGGAAGGGAACTGTTGCCGGTCTTGCAGCGCCGCGGCGAAGGTTCCCGACGGAACTAGACGGCGGGACCCGCCGGCCGACTGCCCGATCGGCCGCCGGTGCGGCGCCGGGCTGCCGGGCGGGACTCACCAGCGGAGCCATGGGCGCCAGCGGAGCCGGCGGGCGCGCCGGACGTGCCGCCCGTGCTGGTGGACCAGGCGGTGGCGGACGCAGCGGCGCCACCGCGCGCCGGTCGGGCGGTCGCCCCGCCAGCCGGCCGGCCCCCGCGCGCCGGCGTGCTCCCGGTGCCGGGTCGACCGCCCGTCCGGGCGCTGGTCGGGTGCCCGCCCGAGGAGCGCGCACCCCCGGCGTATCCGCCCCCGGACCGGCTGCCGGCCCGCGGGCCTCGGCCGCCACCTCCGGCACCACGCGCCGCGACGACCGGCGCCGACGATGCCGGCGGTGGGGTCACCCGCTCCGCGGCCGGCCCGGACAGGGAAGCGAGCAGCTCGTCCCCCGGGCCGACGGCGGCCACCGTCGCCGTGACCTTGGCCTGGCGCAGCATCGTGGTCACGTCGCGGCGCTCGTCGGGCAGCGCCAGTGTGACGACGGTCCCACCGGCCCCGGCCCGCGCGGTGCGGCCGCTGCGGTGCAGGAACGCCTTGGACTCCGTCGGCGGGTCAACGTGCACGACCAGCTCGATCTCGTCGACGTGGATCCCGCGGGCCGCGATGTCGGTGGCCACCAGCACCCGCGCCGAGCCGTCGGTGAAGGCGGCGAGATTGCGCTCGCGGGCGCCCTGGCCGAGGTTGCCGTGCAGCTCGACGGACGGGATGCCGGCCATCGTGAGCGACTTGGCGAGCTTCTTGGCGCCGTGCTTGGTGCGGGTGAACAGCAGCCGCCGCCCCTGGCCGCCGGCGAGGGCGTCGACCACGGCCGGCTTGTCGGCCGCGCTGACGTGCAGCACCGTCTGGGTCATCGTCGACACCTGCACCGCCGGCGGGTCGACCGCGTGGCTCAGCGGCTTGCTCAGGTAGCGCTGGACGAGCACGTCCACGCCGTTGTCCAGCGTCGCGCTGAACAGCATCCGCTGGCCGTCGCGGGGGGTGCGGTCCAGGATGCGCTTCACGCCGGGCAGGAAGCCCAGGTCGGCCATGTGGTCGGCCTCGTCCAGCACCGTGACCTCGACCTGGCCGAGGTCGCAGAGCCCCTGCTGCAGCAGGTCTTCCAGCCGGCCGGGGCAGGCGACGACGATGTCCGCGCCCCTGCGCAGGGCGGCGGCCTGCGGGTGCTGCCCCACCCCGCCGAAGATCGTGGTCGTGGTCAGCCCGGCTGCGGCGGCCAGCGGCGCCACGACCGCCGACACCTGGTTGGCCAGCTCGCGGGTCGGGACCAGCACGAGGCCGCGCGGCGAGGACGGACGGGTACGCCGGCCGGTCAGTCGCGCCACCAGCGGGAGGGCGAAGGCGAGCGTCTTGCCGCTGCCGGTGCGGCCGCGGCCGAGCACGTCGCGGCCGGCGAGGGTGTCCGGCAGGGTGGCGGACTGGATCGGGAAGGGGTCGGTCAGGCCCTGCGCCGCGAGGGCGGCGACGAGGGGGGTGGGCACGCCGAGGTGGGCGAAGCCGAGGGTGGGGGTCACGTGATCCTTCGGGTGAGGCTGGCCTCAAGTAGTGAGACCCCAGTGTCCCGAGTGGACGGCTCAGTGGTGCCGGCGGCGGAATGGCCTGAGGTGGCAGCGGAGCGGGTCTCTGCACACCACTCTACCTGGCGCCTACCGTGGGCATGTGGTGATCGACCCGCTGGACCTGCTGACGTGGCACCAGCCACCCCCGTCCCCCGGGCCGGCGGCCCCCGATGGTGCTGGCCCGGTCCTGCTGCACACCCTCGCCGGCTTCGTCGACGCCGGCGGGGCGGCCCGGCTGGCCATGCAGCACCTGCTCGAGCACCTCGGGCCGCAGCGGGTGGCGACGTTCGACGTGGACCTGCTCTTCGACTACCGAGCCCGGCGGCCACTGATGCTGCTGGAGGCGGACCACTGGGAGTCCTACGCCGATCCGGTGCTCGCTGTCGATCGGCTGCACGACCTCGACGGCCGGCCGTTCCTGCTGCTGCACGGTCCGGAGCCCGATGTCATGTGGGAGCGCTTCTGCGCGGCCGTCGCCCACCTCGTCACGACCGAGCAGGTGCGTCTCACCGTCGGCCTGTCCGCCATCGCCCTCGCCGTTCCGCACACCCGGCCGGTGTCGGCGACGGTGCATGGCACCAGGCCGGGTCTCACGGCCGACCACGAGCCGTGGCTGGAGTCGGTGCAGGTCCCGGCGAGCGCCGCCAACCTGCTGGAACTCCGTCTCGGTGGTCTCGGCCACGACGCGCTCGGGATCGCCGCGCACGTGCCGCACTACCTGGGGCAGGGGGAGTTTCCCGGCTCGGCGGTGGTGCTCCTGGAGACCGTCGAGCGCGCGACCGGGCTCCGGCTGCCGATCGACGGGCTGCGCGACCAGGCAGCCGCGACCCGGGCCGCGCTGGACGAGCAGGTGGCCGGCTCGGAGGAGCTGACCGGGGTGGTCCGCGGCCTGGAGCAGCAGTGGGAGGCGTTCCAGCGGGCGCAGGGCCGACCGGGGCTGCTCGACGCCGATCTGGCCCAGCTCCCCAGCGGCGACGAACTCGGGAGCGCCTTCGAGCGCTACCTCGCCGAGCGCGCCGACGACGGACCGCCGGACGCCGGCACCTCGGCGTAGTCGGCAGGGCCGAAACCGCCACCGCCGCCGCTGCAAGGCCTCACTGCACCTGGCTGCGGCCCTCGTCCTGTTCCGCGGCCTCGACGTAGGCCTTCGGGTCCTTGTCGGCGCGGTCGAAGCCCCTGGCCCCGGAATGGTCCCGCTCGTAGGCGGCGAACTCCACCCCCAGCCGCTCCCGCTCGGCCGCGGCCGTGTGCTTGCGGAAGTCCGGGATGCCGTCGCTCTCCTCCTCCTCCAGATGCTCGTCGTTGGCCTCCCTGGTCCGCTGCACGGCCGCCCACCAGGCCGTCGACCCGACCTCCTCCTGTGCGGCGTCGTGCACGCCGTCGCGGATCTCGTTGTGGTCGCCGATCGCGTCCTCGGTCTCGTCCGGGCCGTCATCGCCGCGCCGTACCAGCGTGGGGTAGAAGATCGTCTCCTCGGCCGATGCGTGCGTCTCCAGCAGCCCGGCGAGCGGGTCCCAGATCTCGCGTAGCGCGGCCAGCGGCGCATCCCTGCCCAGCACGTCCAGGGCCCCGAACTGGCGGCGAAAGGTCTCATGGTCGGCCAGGATCAGCTCGGTGATGTCGGTCACGACCACCCCCTGCCCCTCGGCGCGCGCAGCCACCCCTGCGCACGTCCGGCGGTGCCGGCCCCCGCGCCGCGTCGCCCGGTGGCACCTCCCGCGGGCGCTGCTCGTCCACCTCGAGGTGCCAGCCGTTGTCGAGCAGCGCGGCGACCATGGCCGGCGACACGTAGTCGGCCGGATCGAACCCGTCCTCCCTGACCGGTTGCTGGTCAATCCCAGCGTGGTGGACGAGGAGCAGGACGCCGCCGGGGGCGACGGCGGCAAGGAGCGTGTGTTCGGCGTCGAAGCCGGGGGTGCGCAGCAGCGCCGGGTACTGCGCGGAGACCAGGTCGAACGACCCGGCCGGCAGCGCCGCCTCGACCAGCCCGGCGTGCACCCACCGCACGTCCACACCGGCCTCGCTGGCGTGCTCGGCGGCCCGCGCGAGCGCCACGCCGGAGACGTCGAGTGCCGTCACGTCCCAGCCGCGCCGCGCGAGCCAGACGGCGTCGGCACCCTCGCCGCAGCCGACGTCGAGCACCCGTCCGGGTGCGAGGTCCGACACCTCGGCGACCAGCGCACCGTTGGGCCGGCCGCTCCACAGCTGCCGCATCTCGGCGTACCGTCCATGCCATTCCTGCTGCACCGCAGGATCTCCAGCGTAGGCAACCGGCGCGTCGGGACGGGGCGGCGAGGCTGGCGTCGGGTCGGTCACGTTCCCACCGTTACCCACGCCGTCTCGCAACGACCAGCTACCGCACAGCCGATCCCGGCGGGGCCGGACGCCATGCGGATCTAGCGCAGTTGGTTGCACCAGATCCGCAGGGCGCGCGGGCGTCCCACGCCTCCGGGGCCTCAGCCGGTCAGCGGGCCGACCGCCGAGACCCGCAGGACGACCTCGCCGGCGTCGTCGCTGGCTGCCAGATCCACCTCGGCGCTGATGCCCCAGTCGCGGTCCCCCTCCGGATCGTCGAAGACCTGGCGGACCCGCCACCGGTCCGGCGTCGTCTCGATGTGCAGCAGGGCCGGCCCGCGCGCGTCCGGACCGGTGCCCAGCACGGCGTACTCATCGAAGTAGCCGGTCAGCGCCCTCGCCCAGCCGGCCGCCCCCAGGCCCGGGTCGAGCTCGCCCAGCAGGTCGCTGCGCCGGAGCGCGGCCAGCTCCACCCGGCGCCACAGTGCGTTGCGCACCAGCACACGGAAGGCGCGCGGGTTGGCGGTGACCGGCGGGGGACGATCATCCGCGCCGACCACCGGACCGGGTTCCGGCGGCGCCGATCCGCCGTCGCGCAGCCGCTCCCACTCGTCGAGCAGGCTGGAGTCGACCTGGCGGACCAGCTCGCCGAGCCACGCCGTCAGGTCGCGGAGCTCCTCGGTCTTGGCCTCGTCCGGCACCCCGCGGCGCAGGGCGCGATAGGCGTCGGCGAGATAGCGCAGCACCAGCCCCTCCGACCTGGCGAGGCCGTAGGCGGCGGTGAACTCGTTGAAGGTCATGGCCTGCTCGGCCAGGTCCCTCGCCACCGACTTCGGCGACAGCTGCGCCTCGCGCACCCACGGGTGGCGCTGGGCATAGACGTCGAGCGCCCCGGTCAGCAGCTCGGCCAGCGGCATCGGCCAGCCGATCTCGGCGACCAGCTCGACCCGCTCGTCGTACTCCAGCCCGTCGGCCTTCATCTGCGCGACCGCGTCGCCACGGGCCTTTCTCCGCTGCGCCTGCAACACCTGGCGCGGGTCGTCCAGCGTCGCCTCCAGGACGGAGAGCACGTCCAGGGCGTACGTCGGGGCGTCGCGGTCGAGCAGCTCGATGGCGGCCAGCGCGAACGACGACAGCGGCTGGTCCAGCGCGAAGTCCGCCTGCAGCTCGGCCGTCAGGCGCACCGTCCGGCCGTGCGCGTCCGGCACCGTCAGTCGCTCCAGCACGCCGGCCCGGATCAGGGCCCGGTGCAGCTGGATCGCCCGCCGCACCAGCGCCCGCTGCCGCATTCTCGGCTCGTGGTTGTCAGTGAGCAGGTGGCGCGCGTGGGCGAAGTAGTCGCCCGGGCGGGCCGCGAGGTTCAGCAGCATCGCCGAGGTGATCCGCATCCTGGACGGCAGCGTCTCCGGCGTCGCGGCGACCAGCCGGTCGAAGGTCGGCTGGCCCCAGTTGACGAACCCCTCCGGCGGGCTCTTGCGCCGCACCCCTCTGCGCCGCTTGGGGTCGTCGCCGACCTTCGCCAGCGCCCGCTCGTTCTCGATGACGTGTTCGGGCGCCTCGACGACCACCAGCCCGCTGCTGTCGAAGCCGGCCCGCCCGGCCCGCCCGGCGATCTGGTGGAACTCCCGCGCGGACAGGTGGCGGGTGCGCGTCCCGTCGTACTTGGTGAGGCTGGTGAAGACCACCGTGCGCAGCGGCAGGTTGATGCCGACACCGAGGGTGTCGGTGCCGCAGACCACCTGCAGCAGACCGGCTTGGGCGAGCTGCTCGACCAGCCGGCGGTACGTCGGGAGCATGCCGGCGTGGTGCACGCCGACGCCGTGGCGCACCCACCGCGAGAGGGTCTGGCCGAACTTCGTGCGGAACCGCCGGTCGCCGATCAGCTCTGCGATCCGGTCCCGATCCTCCCGGCTCGCGACCGGCACGCTCATCAGCGCGCTCGCCCGCTCGGCCGCCGCCTCCTGGGTGGAGTGCACGACGTAGAGCGGGGACTGGTGGGTCTCCAGCAGCTCGGTCACGGTCTCGTGCACCGGCGTCAGGACGTAGTCGTAGCGCAGCGGCACCGGCCGCTCGGCCCCCTCGACGAGCACGGTGGGGCGCCCGGTGCGGCGGGTCAGGTCGGCCCGCAGGGCGGCTGTGTCGCCCAGCGTCGCCGACAGCAGCACGAACTGGGCCCGCGGCAGCTCCAGCATCGGCACCTGCCAGGCCCAGCCGCGCTCGGGATCGCCGTAGTAGTGCACCTCGTCCATCACCACCTGGCCGACCGGCGCGTCGGCCCCCTGGCGCAGGGCGAGGTTGGCGAGAATCTCTGCAGTGCAGCAGATCACCGGCGCCCCGGCGTTGACGCTGGCGTCGCCGGTGACCAGGCCGACCCGCTCCGGGCCCAGCGCGTCGGTGAGGGCGAAGAACTTCTCGCTCACCAGCGCCTTGACCGGCGCCGTGTAGAAGCTGCGCCGGCCCGCTGCCAGGGCCAGCACGTGCGCGCCGAGCGCGACCAGGCTCTTGCCGGATCCGGTGGGGGTCGCCAGCACGACGTTGCTGCCGGCGGCGACCTCGAGCAGCGCCTCCTCTTGCGCCGGCCACAGGGTGATGCCCTGCCCGCCCACCCATCCGGTCAAGGCCTCCAGCACCTGCTCGGGGGAGGCCCCCGCGGGCGGCAGCACGTCGCTGAGCGTCATCGCCCGCCAGTCTCCCCATCCGGCGGGGGGAGCAGCGCCGGGTGGCGACACTGTGGCGACACTGGCGTCGTGACGGACCCCCTCGACTTCGAGAACGACGCGCATAGCACCGAGGAGCTGGCCGCCGCCGCGGTGGCCTTCGAGACCGGCGTCCGCCTGGAGGTGGTCCGGGTGGTGCTCGACGCCGCGACCGAGCGGGTGCGGCGCGCGGTCCACGCCCAGCTCGCCGCCCACGTGTCCCGACTGGCCCAGGAGGAGCGGGGTGGATCGGCGCCGGCCTGGCAGGTGCTGACCGAGCTGGCGGAGGAGCTGCTGGAGACGGTGGAGGAGTAGGACAGCGGATCGTCGTCGTAGGCTCGCTGCCAGGCAGGACGCTGCCGCGGCGGGAGGACCAGGTGGACGCACAGCAGCAGCTGAAGGAGTCGCTGGGATCCGCCGTGGCCACCGCCGAGCCCGGACTCTCCGCGGCCGACCAGCTGTGCAGGGCCTGCGTGGACCTGCTTGACGTGGACGGTGCCGCGGTCTCGGTCATCCACGGCGACGCGATGCGGGGCACGTTCGGGTCCAGCGGCAAGCTGAGTCGGCACCTGGACGAGCTGCAGTTCACCTTCGGCGAGGGTCCCTGCCTGGATTCTGTGCGCAGCTCGCGCCCGGTGCTGGTCGCGGACTTCCAAGACCCGGACGAGCAGCGCTGGCCGGCCTACGCCGGGGCGGTGCTCGAGTCGGGGGTGCGCGCCGTCTACGCGTTCCCGGTGGCCGTCGCCACCGTGTGCGTGGGGGCGCTGGACCTTTTCCGCAACAGACCGGGACCGCTCATCGGGGACGGCCTTGTCGGCGGCCTGCTGGCCGCGGAGCTGGCCGCGCTGCCGCTGCTGGACCTGATGACCGCCGACGTCGACTGGGACGCGGCCGGCCAAGGGGACAGGGACGGCTGGGAGCAGCTCGCCTCGCTGGAACGGGTCGAGGTCTACCAGGCCACCGGCATGATCCTGGCGGCCCTGGACATCGGCCCGACCGAGGCGCTGGTCCGGCTGCGCGCGCACGCCTTCGCCACCGGCTCGACCGCCAGCGACGTCGCGTGGAGCATCGTCGAGCGCCGGCTGTCCCTGGACGGCGATGCCTGGCGGAGCCTCAGTCCACGTGGGCCGGCGCGATGAGCGTCGATCGCGAGCGGGCCGTCACCGACGCCTTCGTGTCCCTGACCGGCAACCTCGTCGAGGGACTGGACGTGGTGGACCTGCTCGGGGAGTTGACCGAGGACTGCGCGTCGCTGCTGGACATCGCCGCCGCCGGGCTGCTGCTCGCCGACCGGCGGGGGGTGCTGCACGTGGTGGCTGCGTCCTCCGAGCGCACCCGCAACCTTGAGCTGTTTCAGCTCCAGCGCGAGCAGGGCCCGTGCCTGGACTGTTACCACAGCCGCACAGCCGTCTCGGTCGCCGACCTCGCCGCGGAGCGGCAGCGCTGGCCCGATTTCGTGGCAGCCGCGACCAGCGCCGGCTTTGCCTCCGTGCACGCCGTGCCGATGCGGCTACGGGAGCAGACGCTGGGCGCCCTCGGGCTGTTCGGCACGGAGGTCGGTTCGCTGAACGAGGAGGACCTGAGCCTGGCGCAGGCACTCGCCCACGTCGCCAGCGTCGCGCTCGTCGCAGATCGGGTCGCCGGCGACCAGACCCTGGTCAACGAGCAGCTGCACACCGCCCTGACGAGCCGGGTGACCTTGGAGCAGGCCAAGGGCGTTCTCGCCCAGCTGGGCGACCTGGACATGGACCAGGCGTTCAAGGTGCTCCGTCGCTACGCGCGAGACCACAACGAGCGGCTCAGCGACACTGCGGCGGCGGTCGTGTCGCGTGACCTCGCCGCCCGCGAGCTGCTCGACCACGGGCGGCGCAGAGCACCACGCTGAAGACTTCCCGAGCGGCCAGCAGTCCGTTTCACCAGCTGCGCGGCGTACTGTCGGTGCACACGTCCTGCTCTGGAACCGCGGCAGCGCGCGATCGCTTCTCGATCCGCTCATCCGGAGGTTGCTGTGCCCGCTCTGACGCCAGGAGATATCGGTCCTGTTCGTATGCCCGAGCAGGTTGCGGTGGCCCCCGCGCCAGATCACGTCGCCACCGACCCCGTGCGCTCCTTGCAGGACCGGCTGACCTTCAGCCACGCGCGGGAGTTGCTGGTGGGTCTCACGGGCTGCACCCGTGAGCGGGCGACCAGCTCGCTCCAGCGGGCGGCCGTGGCGTTGGGCATCGAGGACGCCGACCTCGCGCGACGGTTCCTACAGGGGCTGGAGGACCGCGGCGACGACGACACCGGCACACTGGTCGTCAGCCTCGCCTCGGCGGCCAGACGGCCACTGCGGACCCGAACGGCGCCAACACGGACAGCGCAGGGGGACTGAGCCTGCCCTGGGCGGTGGAAGCCGGGCCGCGGGCCAGTGCCGGGACCGGTGACCCGCATGAGCCTGCGACGCCGGCCGACGCCCACGTCGTGGTGGCAGTGCAGGGCGAGCTGGACATCGCCACCGCCGTCCAGCTGGAAGCGGCTGTCGAGTCGACCCGCCCGGCTGGCCCGGGCGGGTCGGAGGACGGCGGCGACGTGCTGCTGAGCCTGCAGGGCGTCACCTTCGTGGATCTGGCCGGGGCGGACGGCTTGGCCAGCGTCCACGCGGCAGTCCTGGCGCGCGGCATGTCCCTGCGGGTCACCCCTCCCGCCGCCGCCGGCCCGCGTCGGCTGCTCCTGCTCGCGACGCAGCGGGCCTGGCTCGCCCCCGTCTTCACGCCGGCTGAGGATCCGGGAGCCCCGGTGGCGGGGCGCGGGGCCTGACACTGACCGCGGCGGCGCGACCCGGGAGGCCCTCCGCGAGCTTCGGAACGACGAAGGGCGAGCCCAGCTCCACTGGCCGTCTTGCGGGCTGAGCTACTGGTCGCGACATCGCGGCGGCGGCCGGCGGGCACGACCTGAACCAAGAGCCGGTCGTCGAATACGAGCAGCCGGCAGCCGTCGTAGGCGTCGGCTCAGCGCAGCCACGCCCGGGCCGCGTCCGGGCCGGTCTCCGGTTCCGGCACTGGGTCCGCGGCCCGTCGGAGGGCGGGGCGAGCCAGCGGCACTACGGCTGCGGCAAGGATCACGGGGAGGACGAGAGCGAAGCGCAGGCTCGTCAGCGACGCCAGGCTTCCGACGAGGGGCGGCCCGGCGAGGAATCCCAGATAGCCCAGGGTGCTGACCCGGGCGAGGGCTCGCGGCGCTGGCATCCCGGTGCGACGCGGTGGAAGGTCGCCCGCGGCGGCAAAGACGATGGGGATGACCAGGGCGAGCCCTGCGCCGAAGGCCGTCAGACCGGCAATGCCGACGGCAGTGCCGCCCGCCCCGATCCCGGCAAGCAGGCCAAGGGCCGCGAGAGACGCGGACAGCGGCAGGAGCCGGGCCGGCCCCACGACCGTGCGGAGGCGGTCCCCGGTGAGCCGCCCGGCGAGCATCGCCGCGGAGAATCCGGCGTACCCGACGGCCGCGAGACCGGGGCTGGTGTGGGTGCTCGTCCGAAGGTACGTGGCACTCCAGTCCGCTGCCGCGCCTTCCCCGAGCATGCAGGCGAAGGCGACCGCACCCAGCAGGAGAACCGGCGCCGGGACGATGCGCGCGATGCCCCGCCGGGCCTGATGGAGCGCCGGGTCCGTCGACGCCGCCTGCAGTTGCCGATCTTCCGAGATAGGGAGCCAGGGTCCGGCGAGTGCGGCACAGGCGGCCGAGGCTGCCGCGACGGCGCAGAAGTGGGTGCGCACGCCCACGCCTGCGGCGGCAGCCCCCGCACCGACCGCCGCGCCGAGGAAGCCGCCCGCGCTGAACGCGGCGTGCATGCCGGCGAGCGCCGGGCGGCCGAGGCTTCGCTCGACGGCCACGCCGTGGGTGTTCATGGCGACGTCGAGCGCCCCGTTGCCCGCTCCGAACACGACCAGCGCGACCGCGAGCGACCATGCCGCATGATCAGCGAACCCGACCAAGGGGAGCAGGACGCAGAACGCCAGGGCACACCATCCGGTGACCCGGGCGCTGCCGAACCGGGCGGCAGCCCGTCCCGACACCTCGAACGCCACGAGCGCGCCGACCGCCGGCGCCAGGAGGACCACGCCGAGCGCCGCGACGGACAGCCCGGCGATGTCTTTCACGGCCGGGATCCGCGTGGCCCAGCTGGCCATGAGGAAGCCGTTCATCCCGAAGATCCACCACAGGCCTCGCCGCGCCCTCGATGCCTGCGAGGGGTCAGGCACGGTGGACCTCGACCCCTTGCGCGACCAGGGCTTCCACGGCGCCCTCGGGGGCGTCCCGATCAGTGACGAGCACGTCGACCCGGTCCGCCGGGCAGACGACGGCCAATGCGGTCCGCGCGAGCTTCCCGGACTCGGCCACCAGCACTGTCCGGGTGGCGGCTGCCATCGCTGCGCGCTTGACCGCGGCGTCCTGCAGGTCGTGTGCGGTGACGCCGTCCGCGGGGGACAGCCCGCAGCAGGTCAGCACGGCAGTGTCGAACCGCAGGGAGCCGAGCGCCGACTCCGTCATCGACCCGACGAGGGAGCCCTCGCCCCGCCGCACCGTGCCGCCCGGGAGCACCAGGGTGACCTCCCCGCTGCCTGACATCAGCGTGGCGGCAGGCAGGGACAGCGGCATGACGGTCAACCGGCGGCCGGCCAGGACGCGCGCCACCGCCAGGCCCGTCGTTCCGCTGTCGACGACGACGGCCTCGCCGTCGCGGATGAGCTCGCCGGCCGCCACGGCGATCCGTCGCTTCGCCTCGGTGCCATCGAGCTCGCGCAGCGCGAAGGGCAGTTCCTCCCCGCGCATCAGCAGGTTCACCGCACCACCGCGGACCCGGCGGGCGACGCCCTGCTCGACGAGAAGGTCCAGGTCGCGCCGAATCGTCATCTCCGTCGCGTCCAGCTGCTCCGCCGCTGTCCGCACCTCCACGCGACCGTCGCGCCGCATCGTGGCGATCAGGCGGCTCCGGCGTGCTTGCGCATCCACACAGCAATGATACATTACGCATGTTCGTCCGAGCACAGGCAATGTTCGCAATCGCCTCCCGGTGGTCTCCGCAGATGCTGCAGGCAGACCGAAGCCGCCCCAAGGGCATCAGCAGTTGCGTTCACGGGGCACAAGCTGTCAGCCGACTACAGCGAGCAGAGGACCGATGGAACGCCTATCCCCGTGATCAGCGGCGGTGACGGCGGCGCCCGGCGCTCCACCTACGACCACAACGGGCGCCCCTGCCGCTTCTGCGCGGCAGCACCGTCGAGTAGCCGCGGCAGCACCGGGCCCGCGCGGGCGCCCGGGTCCTGACGGGGGGCTTGAGCCCGCGGGCCTTCTCGGCGTGGCTGACGGAGGCCGCGTGGCGCCAGGTGGAGCGGGACAGGCTCGATGCGCTGATCGCAGCGTTGGAGTCCGACCATGGGCCGGTCGACGAGGCGCTCGTCGCAGCGGCGGTTGCGAGTGGCGGCGACGCATCCGTCGCCAGGGCCGCCGGCCGTCTTCTTGGTTCCACCGGACTGCCCGGTCGGTGACCTCACCGCCGCGACCGCTACGGCCATGCTCGCCACGGTCCGCCCCAGGGACGTCGGCAGGGCGGCCCCGGCGGGCGCTCGCGGTGGAGCTCGTTACCGACGTCACCCGCGCCGACACCCAGATCACGCCGTGGACGCCCAGCTCGGCGAGGTCGTGGCGGGGACGGGGACGGGGACGGGCCTGACCGACATCAAGGGCGTCGGTGTGGTCATGGCCGCGCTGATCCTGGGGGAGGTCGGGGACGTCCGGAGGTTCCCGTCCAATCACCACGCGACCTACACCGGCAGCGCCCCCACCGAGACCAGCAGCGGGGAGATCACCCGCCACCGGCTCTCCCGTGCCGGGAACCGGCGGCTCAACCACGCCCTGCACGTCGCCGCGCTGAGCCAGCGCCCCTATGACGACGGCGGCAAGGTCTACTACGACCGCAAGGGTCGCCGACGGCAAGGGCAAGAGGGGCGCCATGCGGTGCCTCAAGCGCCGGCTGTCCGACGAGGTGTACCGCCACCTCGCCGCCGCCGCGAGGGGCCGCCGGTAGACCGCCGAGCCCGCGGCCGAGCCCGACATGGACCCCTCCGGCAGCTGAAGGGCGGGCCTGGGTTCGGGCGATCGGGGGCGACTCTTTAATCCAGCGCGACCGGCCCAACCCTGACAGCCAGCCCTTCGGAACAACCACGACCCGGACAGAGGGGAGCCATTCGGCCGGCTTAGGGCCAGGTGGCCGGCGGCGACGGCTGTCGCTTGCCAGCCTGATGGGACCAGGGGCTTGCCATGACCTAGGGACCACCTGGGTCGCGTGGTGATGGTCATCGGTTCTCCTCGGCTGGTCAAGGTGGTGGGTGGATGGGGTCTCATGCGCTGT
>JAABUZ0100003747.1_pt1 | contig 21969 bp, 23 predicted proteins | sample 5562091 | NCBI WGS metagenome assembly JAABUZ01 (sample SAMN12813069, study PRJNA571459) | rock metagenome | isolation source: Antarctica rocks | place: Antarctica: Victoria Land, Linnaeus Terrace sud | collected 2015-12-21
GTGTTCATGACAAGGACCGCGTGACCGAGGAGCCGGATGACGCTAACGTGTCACGTCCGGTTCTGAAGACGAGCCGCTCTCGTGAGGGAGCGGCTTAGTTCAACACAGCGACGCTTATTCTAGGCCTAGTAGCTGTCGCGGACGACGACCGTGCCGGCGATCTTGTCGTGCCAGCCCTGTTTCTGAGGGTCCCAGATGGGCCACAGGAGGCCCAGCGCCCCGATGAAAAAGACGAGAAACGCGAAGCCGATGACGGCGCAGCCGAGCGCGCGCATCAGGCCCGTCCCCCACGACAGCGGCCGCCCGTCCGTGCGCGCCAGCCGTATGTGGAGTGCCTTCATCCCCACCGTCTGCCCTGTGGTGGACCAGCAGTACGCGTAGTACCCCAGCACCGCGACGCCTTGGAGGATTTGCAGGATGCCGCCGAGGGTCGCCGCGGGGAGGGCGGCCAGGACGCCGGCGACGATGAGTTCGGGGATGACGAGGGCAACGGCTAGCACGAGGCTGTCGAGCAGGCTGGCCAAGAAACGCGGGCCGAGGCCGACGAGCGCGCCTCGCACGGGCGGCGCGCCGTCGTCCAGGACCCAGCGCGGGCCTGTCCCATCGGGGGGAGCAGGGGCGAAACGGACTGGCGGGTCGCCAGGAAAGCCACGGTCGTCGCGGTCGTCGCGGTCGTCGCGGTCGTCACCCTGACGGTCCGGCAGTCCCGCCCAGGTGTCGCGCGCCCCGACGCCCGCCGGGCCGCCACGCCCTGCGACGGTCGCCGCGTCCGCGATCGGGGCGCGCGGCGCGGCGACCGTCATGCCCGCGCCGCACCCGGTGCAAAATAGGTTGTGCGGGGAATTCTGCGTCCCACAGCGCGGACACATCATGTGCTTTCCTCCTTCATGTTCCGTCGCGCTCCGTGTCGCGCTCCGTGTCGCGCTCCGTGTAATGCTATGTATCGTGCTCTGTGCTCGGAATCCTTCCCGTGCGGCGGCTCCTCGGGCTCTTGACCCGCAGGTGGTCGCGCGGGCCGCGCCGTCCTGGCGCGATCGATGCCGCCTATCTGCGGCCCGCGATCCGCACAGGTCGGCGACGGTGGCGCCCCCCGTCACCCCGCCGCTGGCCGCACCGTCGTGTCGAGCGTGAAATCCTCCGTGGCCCGCTGGTCGGTGGCCGCGAAAACGGCCGCCAGGTGCGCCTCGATGTGCGTCGAGGCCGCGACCACCCTCCCCTCCGCCAGGCCGAACAGCGTGCGGGATTGGGTGGCGGCGGTCGTGTCGAGGCGCACCTGGCGCTCGTCGCGTAGCGTCGCCCGCACCGTGTAGCGTAGGCGGTCCGTCCCCACGATGCTGGCGACGCGCTGGCCGTCAGCCCGGCCCACGGCGGCGAGGAGGTAGTGTGTCGCCCCGCGGAGGGGAGGCAAGGCCCCCTCCGTTCCCGCGCCGCGCAGGATGGCCCCGTCGGTCCGCACCGTCCAGCGCGCCCCCGGGGCGACGGGACCCGGCGGCAAGGCCACCCCACTCTGGATCGCATCGGCGTAGTCGCCGCTCGTGTTGGTGACCAACCCGCTCCCGTCGGCGTTCACGGACTCGCGGCTCACGGAGGCGGGGGCGATGCCCTCGGTCGTGCGGCCGTCCGCGGTCTGCCGCACCACGGCCGGGCCGCGCGCGACGACGATGCTCGCCCGCCCGGCCGCGTCGACGCGCGTGACATGCTCGCGGACCAGGTAGCTGCTCGTGAGCGTGCGCGTCCCGTCGCGCGCGGGCCCCAGGCCGCTGGCGCGCATGCGCATCGCTTGACTGACCTGGTACGCGAAGGTCTCGCCCGCAGTGAAGTGGTACCGCAGCACCACGCGGGTGCCTCCCGGCCTCTGTCTCGGGCGCGCCACGGGTGAGGACGGGGTGCCCCGCCCCGCCGCGACCACCACTGTCTCCGGGCCGATCCGCCCGTGGCCGGCGCGCGAGGCCGCCCCGACGGGCGCCGGGGCTATCCCGATAAGAGCGGGGAGCGTCGCGAGCGCGGCGGCGCCCAAGGCCGGGCGCACGCCCTTCTTGTAGATCGTCATGAGTCTTCGTCCTCCTCACCTTTCCGCTATGTGTCATCCATCATATATGCTATGTCGGTCCATGGGGCTCCGCCGCACGTCTCCGACTGCGCGGGCGGGCGGCCAGCGCCTATCACCCTCGCGCGCTCTCGCGCCGTGGCCCTCTCGTCGGCCCTCTGTCCCCTGTCTGTCTCTCTCCCTCCTCGCGTTCTCTACCGGGCGGGTGGCGCGGACCACCGCGCCGCGGGGCCGTCCTGTCTCCCAGTCTGCGCCGCCCGCGCCGCCCGCGCCACACATATCACACGTCGCGACACACATGACCGAGGCACATGATGGGCGCGTGGGGATGGCGCGCCCATCATGTGCCCCGCGGGCGCGGGGCACGGGGCGCGGGGCACGGGACGTGGCGGCGGGCGTGGTATGCTGGCGGGAGATGAGGGCGCGGGGTCCGATGGCCGCGCCGCGGGGAGAGGAACGGGCAGGCGGGGGATGGGCGAGAGTGAGGAGCGGCCGCCCGACTTCGGAGCGGTCTTGCGGCGCCAGCGCGTGGCGGCGGGGCTGACGCAGGAGGGGCTGGCCGAGCGGGCAGGGCTCTCCCCGCGCGGCGTCCAGGACCTCGAGCGCGGGGTCAACCGCGCCCCGCGCCGCGACACTCTCGAGCTGCTCGCCGACGCCCTGGGGCTCGACCCGGCGGGGCGCGCCGCTTTCGCGGCGGCCGCGGTCACGCCCCGGCCCGACCGGCGCGCCGCGTCTGCCCCCGCTCCTGCTCCCGACCCGCGGGAGGAGGCCTGCCCCTACCGCGGCCTGCGCCCGTTCGACGAGGCGGACGCCCCGTTCTTCCACGGGCGCGAGGACGAGGTCGCGCGCGTCGTCGGGCTGCTCGCGACGGCGCCCTTCCTGGCCGTGCTCGGCCCGTCGGGCGGCGGCAAGTCCTCGCTGCTGCGCGCGGGGCTGCTCCCCGCGCTGCGCGGGGGGGCGCTGCCGGGGAGCGCCCGGTGGACGGTCGAGGTCCTCACGCCCGGCGCGTGGCCCCTGGCCGCGCTGGCCGCCCGCCTCGAGCGGCTCGACCCGCCGCCCCTGGCCGCGCCGCCGGACGACCAGCCCCCGGCCCTCGACGCGCTGCGGGCCAGCCCGCGCGCGCTGCGCGACCGTGCGCGGCAGGCCCTGGCGGGCCGGCCCCCGGATGAGCGCCTCGTGTGGGTGGTCGACCAGGGCGAGGAGGTGTTCACGCTGTGCCGTGACGAGCGCGAGCGGGCGCGCTTCCTGGACACCCTGCTCGCCGCCGCGGCCGACCCCGACGGGCGCTGCGTCGTGGTGCTGGCGCTGCGCGCGGACTTCTACGCGCGCTGCGCGGCCTACCCGGCGCTGGCCCGGCAGGTCGCGGCGCACCAGATCCTGCTCGGCCCCCCGGACCGGGCGGCCCTGCGCCGGGCGGTGACGCGGCCGGCCGCGCGCGCGGGGCTGGCGTTCGAGGACGGGCTGGTCGACGCGATCCTGGACGACGCGGCGGGCCAGCCGGGCGCGCTGCCCTTCCTGGGACAGGCGCTCCTGGAGTTGTGGGAGCGGCGTCAGGGGCGCGTCTTGACCCAGGCGGCCTACCGCGCGATCGGCGGGGTGCCCGGCGCCATCGCCGCGCGCGCCGAGGCCACCTACGGCGCGCTCGACCCCGCGGGGCAGGCCGTCGCGCGGCGCGTGCTGCTGCGCCTGGTCGAGCCGGGGGAAGGCACCGAGGACACGCGCCGCCGCGCCACCTGGGACGAGCTGGTGACGCGGGCCGCGGACGGGCCGGCGGCCGCGGCGGCGCTGCGGGCGCTGGTGGACGCGCGCCTGCTGACCGTGGACGCCGACGCGGCGGGGGGCGCCGGGCGGGTGGAGGTCGCGCACGAGGCGCTGATCCGCGGCTGGCCGCGCCTGCGCGGGTGGCTGGACGACGAGCGGGCGGGGCTGCGCGTGCAGCGCCGGCTGACCGAGGCGGCGGGGGAGTGGCGGCGGCTGGGGCGGGACGCGGGCGCCCTGTACCGCGGGGCGCGGCTGGCGGAGGCGCGGGCCTGGCGCGCGGGCCGGGACCGGGACGCCGCGCTGACCGCGGACGAGCGCGCCTTCCTCGCCGCGAGCGCGGCGCTGGACGCCGCGGAGCGGCGGGCGGGGCGGCGCCGGGCCGCGCTCACGGCGGGCGGGGCGGTCGTCGCCCTCGCGCTGGCGGCGGGCGGCGCGCTGGCGTGGGGCCAGCGGCAGGCGGCCGTGGGGCAGGAGCAAGCGGCCCTGCGCGCGCGCAACGCGGTCGTGGCGCGGCAGCGCGGCGACACCGCGCGCGAGCTGGCGGCGAACGCGCAAGCCGTGCGGGCGGCGAACCCGGACCTGGCGGTGCTGCTGGCGGTCGCGGCGGTGCGCGCCGCGGACACGCCCCAGGCCGAGGACGCCCTGCGCCTGGCCCTGGCCCGCCCGCGCGTGCGCGCGGTGCTGCGCGGGCACACCAAGGCGGTGCGCGTCGCCGCGTTCAGCCCCGACGGACGCCGCGTGGTCACCGCGAGCGATGACGGCACGGCGCGGATATGGGACGCGCGCACGGGGCGGGGCCTGGCCACCCTGCGCGTGCTCGGCGACGCCGCCTCCTACGAGGCGGCGTTCAGCCCCGACGGGCGCGCCCTGCTCACCGTGAGCGATTCCTCCCGGCCGCGCCTCTGGGACGCGCGCACCGGCGCGCCCCTGATCACGCTGCCCGTGGACAATCTGGACGATCAGCAGGGCGCGGCGTTCAGCCCCGACGGCCGCGCCGTGGTCACGGCCAACGCGATGGGGGGTGTGGCCGTGTGGGACGCGCGCAGTGGTCGGCTCTTGCTGACGCTTGGCGCGGCAGCCACAAGGGGTGGCACAAGTGCTGTGAACAGCGCGGCGTTCAGCCCCGACGGCCGCGCCGTGGTCGAGACCTACGACAACGGCACGGCGCGCGTGTGGGACGCGCGCACCGGCCAGGGCGTGGCCGTCTTGCGCGGGCATACCAAGCCGGTGTACGACGCGGCGTTCAGCCCCGATGGCCACCGCGTGGTCACCGTGAGCGATGACGGCACGGCGCGCCTGTGGGACGCGCGCACCGGCGCGCCCCTCGTCGCCCTGCGGCTCGGGAAGCCGTGGGACGAGCTCAGCGCGGCGTTCAGCCCCGACAGCCGCGCCGTCGTGACCACCGACGGGTTCGGCGGCGCGGCGCGCCTGTGGGACGCGCGCACCGGCGCGCCCCTCCTGACGCTGGGCGGCCCCGACGACGCGGTGCAAGGCGCGACGTTCAGCCCCGACGGCCGGTTCCTGGTCACCGTCGGCTACACGGTGCAGGTCTGGGACGCGCGCACCGGCGCGTTCCTGGCCGCGCCGGGGGGAGACGACCTGACCCCTGCGAACGGCGCGGCGTTCAGCCCCGACGAGCGCAGCATCGTCACGGCGGATGATACCGACGGCAACACGGCGACGGTGTACGCGTGCGACATCTGTGGCCCGCTCCCGGACCTCCTCGCGCTCGCCCGCGCCCGCGTCACGCGGGGCCTGACGCCCCAGGAACGGGCACAATATCTGCCCACGCCGTAGCGGAGGGCCGGCCAGCGCGAGGCGCCAGCGCGCCAGGCAGCGGCAGGTGGGGGAGCGGCAGGCGGGCGCCTTGGTGGGGGTCGGACAACTAGTGCAACGCCCAATAGTCATATGTCATGACGTGGCTCTTTCGACGCCGCATGAGCAGTTCAGGTGATCGTGTGGGCGACGTCGGAGTGCATCCCTGACGACACCGACGATCCGCTCCCTTTGACGCGCCGGCACGGGCATGGTTCAGAAACGTGGCGCCAGTGTAGGCGCGGCCAGAGCGGTTTCCACCGCCGCGTCAAGCGTGAATGTCCGCTGTTGTACAGGGCGACGTAGAATTGACCCATCTGCGCCGAGACTTCGTAATTGACGTTGAAGACCCGCGTGGGTATGCAGGCAAGCTATCCGACGGGCCTGAATCCAGGGATTTCAGGCTTGCCGAGCCGGCTGAATAGAGTCCAGATGCCTTCTCTGCGCCACGCCGTTTGCATGTCTATTCAGTCTTCAACGTCAATTACGAAGTCTCTCTGCGCCAAGATAGCGTGACCCATCTTTTTCAAGCAGCGGGGTCCTGGCGTGTGCCCTCATCTCTGGTGGATGCTGATCGACGCGGTTGCCAGGCGGTCTCACGCGGGTCAGGTTACGTTGGCGATCACTGGGTCAAATCTCACTGGCGTTGACACTGTGCGGCACACGAGCTGGTGCCCTATGCCCCGGCGCAAAATGAACCATGCCCAGGCACGACCCCGACAATGACGTCGCCACCACTATCATCTAATGGGAGGGATTTACAGCAGGTCCAGCCCGCGCCCCCGCGCTCGAACGCACCCCGGTTCACCCGCCCCGCTTGAGCTCCGCGCCTCCCACGGCTATACTACGGGTGTCAGGACACGATGAGATGGGACTCGACGAAAGGGACGACTCATGAGACCGATCAATCACGCGCTGTGCGTGGGCCTGACCGTGCTGGCCCTCCCCGGTCTCGGCGGTCCCCCCGCTCCCGCCGCCCGCCGGACGCCCGCCTCATCGCCCGTCCCCGCCATGGAGGCGGCCCTGGCCCGCGTCTCCCGCTACGCCCTCACCCTGAGCGCGCGCACGTCGCCCGTCGGCGCGGGGCAAGCCGCGGCCCTGGAGCAAGCCACCTTCGTCGTCGTCCGCGTCGGCGCCACGATCGACGAGCACCTCACCGTCCGCCTCACCGTGCATCCGAACGGCCGGACGATCTCGCAGTACCGCGAAGCCGTGATCCACGGCCGCCACACCTGCCAGCGCGCCAGCCCGACCGGCCGCTACACCTGCGCCACCGCAGCCAGCCCCCCGCACGACGACCTCGCGCCGAACTTTCGCGCCCTGGAGACCACGCCCTTCATTCGTACCGGTGCGACCGTCATCCAGGGCCGGCACTGCGACGGCTACGCCTACGTCCCCCGCCTCCCCGGCGCGCGCGCCCGCGCCACCCTCTACGTCGAGCGACGCACCCACTTGCCCTGCGCCGTGGACGAGAGGGTGACCGGGACGGGGCCGGGCAGCGGCCTGACCATCACCTCCCACATCGTGACGACCTGGGGGCGCTTCGATGACCCGCGCCTCGCCGTCCCGCCCGATCCCGCCGCGTGAGCCCCACCGGGGGGACGCCCGCAGCCGCTACCCCTGCCGCCGACGATAAGGCGAGGTCTGCGCGCCTGCACACATCCTTGCGGGCCACGCGCCACGCGCCATCCGCCGTTCCCTTGTTTTCCGACACCCCTCGACCAGCCTACACAAGGGGGCAGCGTCGCACCCGGGCGCACGCGGGAGCCTACGCTTGCCGTTCAGTGACCTGCACCGTTCGACGCGAGCGCGTCAAAGAAATCGGCGGTTTGGGCTTGGAACCCCAGGCCGTGGCTCGTCCGATGCCCGAGCCACCCCCTGTGACGATCGCGACCTTCCCGTCGAGCGTGTCCATGGTCACTCCTCCCTCCACCTTTCCGCCGCACGTCGGGATGCCTCCCCTCCGTGTGTCAGACGCCCGGCGGCTCGACGCCCCCGACCCGCCCGCTGCTGAAGGCATCTCGCGGCCCTGTTGTTTCACTGAGATCACCCTGGTACTCTGTCATCTGCTCCAAGACGTGGCGCACTTCGGTGACGGCGCGCTCAAGGGGCCAGCGCGCCATCTCCGCGATCGTGTACTGCCGATTGAGCGACTGCACCACGCGGTACCCTACGAAGTATCCACCGCAAACAACCCTCACCTCCTCGCCCAGCACGGTCTTATCGGCCAGGAAATAGGGTGTTGGCTTGACCCACGCCAAGCGATCCTGATCTCGTAGCAGCCCGCGTCGCAAGACATTCCACTGCCGTTCGCAGGCGGCGACCCAGGTAGCGTCGGGGGCATTGAGGTACGCGGCATCCGTCGCGCCGGGAGCGACGATGGTCGAGGTGAGCACGGCCAACCCTTCGGTGAACAGGGTTTGACCGACAGTGCGTGTGGTCGCATCACCCGTGAAGCGGGTGCAGTGTCTGTGGAGGCTGTGCCCCGTCTCATGAGCGATGGTGATATCAAGGTGGCGTGGATCGTGGACGTGTTCGAGAGTCAGGAAGGACGTGGGCTGCCCGCGCAGGGGCGCTGCCCACGCGTGGGAGCAGAATAACCCCACCATGATGAGGTAGCGTGGATCGCTGTGGAGGGCCGCAAAGAACTGCTGACACCGCGGCGCGATGCGGCCGATGCTCTGCTCGACGACGGGCATCATCGCCTGCATGTGTGGGGCAGCGGGACCGAAGCGATCAAGCGCGGCGTCGAGGTGACGGGGTGAGCCGTACAGGCTGTAGTAGACATCGAAGACGGCGCGGTGCCGATCTTCATAGAGCCTGTGCCATAGCTCCTTTTGCTCTGCCCGGTCGCGCGCCTGGGCTTGTTCCCAGAAGGCAAAGAAATCGGGGCAGATATTCTCAATGTGGACCGTCATCTGGCTTCTCCGTCGCTGCTGCCTACCAGGGAACAACGCTTCCCGTGCTGACGTGTATGTTACCTTAAGCATCGCCGGCCGCGCTCGTGGGGGTTCTACCTCCTGTACTGGCGCGTCCCCCATTGGCTGTCTCTCTCTGATGTGTCGATCACGTTCACCTACCCTTTTCTTGACATCGCTACTCGCACCACCGTATAAACTAGGTAATTTTAGCGCGCCTGTACGACGAGGAGAGAAACATGCGACCCCTATCAGCCAAGGACGAGGCGACCTTGCGGACCATCGCAGAACGCCACGGTTACCTCGCCGCGCGCGGGCCGCACACCGGCGAGGGCAGCGCCAGCCAGCTCATCGACGCACTGCTCGCCGGCGAGGTCGTCACGCTCGCCCTCACGCCTGCGGATCGCCACCACCTGGTCGCGTGGCTCGACACGCTGCCGGCTCCCGAGGGACGCCTCGCCCCTATCCTGCACAGCTTGTTCGCACAACTGCGCCCGCCCCTCCCCCAGGAGGCCAAGGCAGCGCCGCCGCGCGCCCTAAGCGGCACGGCGACGAGCGCCCCCAACAAAGCGCGCCGCAGCCACCTCACGACCGACGAGGCCGCCCGCCGCCTGGGCCTGAGTCCCACCCGCGTGCAGGAGTTGGCCCGCGCCGGCGAGATCGGCCGCAAGGTCGACGGCCGCTGGGCCTTCACCGAGCGCGAGATCACCCGCGTGCAGGGCGAACGTGACCGCCACGCGCTTCGGCTCTCTCTTGCACCTCAACGGAAGCGCAAAGGCACGACGCGCCGCCGGCGGTCTTCCTCCGACGCTGGCTCCAAGCGTCCCACCCGCGCCGACACGCAGGCCCTGGGCTACCTCGATCAGCTACTTGCCGAGGAGCGCCGCCTTGAACAAACCTACGAGCTGCCGTTCCGCGCCCCGCAGCGCGTCGCGACGACGGTCCACGCCTGCACCCGCTGCGGCCAGGACCTGCTCCTGCTCATCTTCGGCGATCAGGCGCGCAACGAGGAGGGGCTGCTGGCCTACGAGCGGCTCATGCACGACGTCATCGTCGCCCGCGGCTTGCCCGCCTATGTCCTGGGCGCGCCGGAGGGCGATGGGGCGCTCGACGACACGGTGTCGCCGCTCCTCCAGGTCTGGCCAACACCTGGCGAGGTGCGGCGCGTGACGCCCCGCGCGTGGGACGGGCTGCTAGAGCAGTGGAGTCAGGACCATTGCACGGCCACACTGCCCGCCGCCGCGCCCAGTGACGGGGGCTAAGATGCGTCACCGGCCTGCGCGTCCCAGGTGTGCGTGCCGGCGGGAAAGTCCGCCGAGAGGTGGGGGCCAAACACGCAGAACTCGTTGCCACCAGGGTCCTGCATCACCCACCAGCCCTCATGTTGTTCCAGGCGCCGTGCGCCCAGCGCCTCCAGACGCCGCACCTCCGCCCCGATGTCGTCGGTCTCAATGTCCAGATGCACCCTGCTCTTGGTCGTCTTCGGCTCGGGCACGCGCTGCACCACGATGTGCAGCCCGCCGATGTCGCCGAGGGTCGCGTAGGGTTCCTCGATCTTTGCAGCTGCCGTCGGCAGCCCGAGCGCGCCAGCCCAGAAGGCGAGCGCGGCGTGCAGGTCGGCGCCGTCGATAACGATCTGGCTCAGCTTGCTCCGATGGGCCATCGTGTCCCTCCTTGTGGTCCCTTGACGCATCCATCACGACGCCAAGGCGTCGCCGTCGTCGGCCGCGCGCGCGGCGGGTACGACGAGGTAGTCGACGCGTCCGACGGGTTCCATGTGCAAAGCATCATAGTCGATCGTGCGCAACGCGGCCATCACCTTGCCGCGCAGCTTCTGCTCCAGCCAGGTCTTGTTGAAGGCCGCAGGGACCGCCACGCGCAGCACCGCGCCGTCCTGGGCGAGGGCGCGCGTCGTGGCCAGCCAGGCGTTGAAGTTCTCACTGGTCATGACCTGGGCCAGCTCGGCTAGCGCCGCGCGCCACACCGGATGCTCTTCGACAATGGGCAGAGGCGCGGCGCTGTCGGACCATGCGGTGTAGGAACTAGCAGGATCGCCACAGTCGCCCTCGCTCCGGCGTCGTCGACGATCGGGTGGACCAGCACGCCGGCAATCCGGGCCGACGCCGTGTGTCCAACGCGGCACTGGGTGCAGCAGGTCGGTCAACACGGCGAACAGGTAGGGCATGCCGTTGGATGTGATGCCGTCGCGCCGGCGCTTGACGATGTGGGCCTGGCGGGCGCGCGTTCGAGCGGCCGCCTCGTCGAGGAGCTGCAGGAGCCGCGTGGGGGGCACGCCGGCGGTGTGGCCAAGGGACCGGGCGCGGGTCAGGCTCGACGCGGGGGCGTCGTCTCCGAACTCGCTACTGAGGTCAGCGATCCGCTGGGCCAGCGCTTGGTCGTCCGGGCCACCGTCGCCCGTCGCTCGATAGCTGTCGGCTTGCGCGGTCCGTGCTGTCTCAATGGGGGTAAGGGGGATCGAATCGAGGTCGAAATGGTCTGTTTCGATTGGGTCTACTTGGGGTGAAGAATTCTTCGCCCTCCCCCTGTACAATCCTTCACCCTTCTCCGTCGCCAGCGGATCGGTGTCCCGTCGCCGGTTGTCCGGTCCCCCCCCCGTCGCGCCTACACATAGCGGGTCCTGTTCCGCTCCCCCCTGTGTGGGGCTGTGAGCGTCACAGGGCGGCACACGGCACGCCTCGGGGGCGGGAGTCGCCGGCGGTGGCGGGGCGGCGTCGGCGGCGTCGGCAGAGGTGGGATCGTCGAGCAGGCCGTCCAGGCGCGCGAGCCCTTCGACCGCCGCGAAGAACGGCCGCAGGTCGTAGGCGTTGCTCTGCTGCCGGCCCTGGACGGAGAATTGAGCCTGTATGTGCAGTAACCCCTTCGCCTCTAAGGAGTGAAGATAGCCCTGGATTGTGCGGACCGTCTTGCCCATGCGCGCGGCAATGGCTGTTTCACCAGGGAAGGGATCACGCTCGGTCCACCAGTAGGTGCAGAGTTGCGTGATGAAGACCAACTCGGCCTCGCTCACCCCCAGGCGGGCGTAGTAGACCCACGCGTACGTCGGCAGCGCCGTGTACCCCCCGCTCAGTAGCTGCGCGCCGTAGCGATGGACCAGGCGCCGGTCGATGGCCTCCGATGGTAATAGGACCGGGGGAGGCGGTGTATTTTCTCTAGCACTGGGGTCGGGTGGATATTGACATGCACGCACCGATCCCTTATGATTGCTCATAGGTACTCCTCGGAAGCATAAAGCTCCTCTGCGAGTCCCGGAAACTCTTTTCGGGGGTGGTAGCCCGGTCGAGTTTTCGGACCCGATCTAGCGGCCTGGTGGCTGTGCATTAAACAATTGCACCAGAACCGCACACATATAGGCGGCGGACGTTGGCCCACTTGGGGAAACCCGGTGGGCCTCGTGCGTTTCGCACGGCTTTTTTGGCTAGGACATAGCACACTTCTCCATGGTGCGCATCATAACGCACGACAATGCGTCCGCGCAATGCGGGACGCGTAGCTAGCACTGATGTTCTATCTTTCAAGGCAATGCCACGCGGTTGCAGACAGCCACCTTGACGTCTGCGCCCGTACAGGGCACCTCGCCGGCGGCCAGTTCGGCGGCGTCGGCGTCAGACCCACTGAGTCCCTCCACGTCGGCCGGGATGGAGGGCAAGGTTTCAAGCAGTTCGGCCGCCATCCGCTCCCAGCGTATCCACCACTTTACGACGAGCGGCGGGGCACACGAGTCACACCACAAGAGCGGGTCGAAGCGTAACGTCCACGTTCCCCTGTCTAGCTCGGCCCGCGACTTGGGATAGCCGCGCGCAAGGTGCATCGTAGGCGAGAGGGGCAACGGGTAAGGCCAAACCACCTGGCCGCACTCGCAGCATCTGCATATACGGCCCATGGAACGTCTACGTGCCGGTTGGCCGGGCGTGGGCGGCTGCATGTCGATCACCCTCCGCTATTTGCCGCGTTGCCTTTGCATTACAAACCATTCTCCCCGCAAGAGAATGGCTGACCCATATTGTACCGAACCCCTATAACCCCGTCAAGTTTGCGCCCGGTCGCCGGCATTGGCCTGTTTATTCCGACTTGTTACCATTCAAGGCGAAACCCATCAACTACGAGGGGATATGTTTTTGCCGAACACACGGCCATGGAGTGCGACGACAGACTATGCCGCGACAGCCGCAGTCGCCCCGAGAGAACCGCTTTTCGCAGCGCCTCAACAAGCTCTTTGAGACCCGCTTTGCCCCGACTGATCCGCCGCGCCCATGGACCCTGACGGAGGTAGCTGATGCGACGGGATTGACGGTCGGGTACCTGAGCAAGGCGCGGTTAGGGGCTATCGAGTACCCCGGCCCCGACAAGCTGAGGACGCTCGCAAAGTTCTTCGAGGTCCACGTCGACTACTTCACTCAAGAGCGGGAGGAGGCCGCGTCCGCGGCGCTGGTGACACCGACGGTGCTCGCCACTCTGAGCAGGCCGGGCATGTCGTCGTTACTGAAGCGCGCCGGCAATCTCGGGCCCGATGAACTGCGGTTACTCGACGACTTTATGAACTACTTAGATAGACGATTAAGGCGTGACGAGAGGCCGGAGGGTGAGACGTCCGGTCCGGCTGGCGACCTAACAAAGGGCTAAACAGGCATTGCTCATGGATACGCGGGACATTCGGCAGGACATGCTGCAACTGACGGTCGATACAATCAAGAAGGCGCAAGGCGTCGGCCTGGTCATGCCGTGCAAGACGATCGACCTGTGCAAGGCCCTTAACGACTGCGGCTTCCCGAACTTTGTTGAATACCAGACGATGACCGGTGCACTGTCGGGAGTCATCAAGCGCGGGGAGAACGGCGTCTACGGCATCCTCCTGGACGAGGCCGCGACGAGCGAGCAGCAAGACCGCGACCTCGGGCACGAGATTACGCACATGGTCAGCACGCACGCCCTGAGCGGGCTGCGCTGCCAACGGACGGAGCTTGTGGACATAGGGGACCTGCGAGAGCTCGAAGCGGAGAACGGGGGCGACTGGTTCGTAGTACTGGTGTCCAAGACGGCGCGCGAGCTGGCGGCGTACGACCGCTCGGAGTTTCGTCACCTCGTCGAGAGCCTTAACCACGACAAGCGTCCCCGTCTGTGGTGGCTCGGGCGGAGGTGGCGCTAATGGTCGGCTCGGTGGTGGCAGTCCTCTTCGCCATCGGCCTTGTCGTGGGCGGCCTGCGCACGACGAGGAACTGGACTAACGAGGACGCGGGCGGGCTGCTGATGCTCTCGTACTACTTCCTGGCGGCCGCCGTCGTCTTCTACCCGTGGCACATCGCCAACGCTATCGACCGAGCCACGGGGGTCGTCGACTTCGCACACCTGCTGAGTATGTTCCTCGTGTCGGTGACGCTCGTGTTCATGAGCAGGTTCGGGCGGGCGATGAATGAGACCATTAACCCGACGAGGCGCGTGCGCGCGGAGTGGGTCAGCTACGCCCTGATCGCCTGCTACCTCGCCGCCTGGCTCGCCGCGCGCGCCACCCTCCGCGAGACCGATGCGATGTTCGCGGACAGCTATGACGCTAGCCCGCCCATGATTGGCGTGATCAACGTCTTAGCAGGCGTGACGTTCGGAGTCGCCGGGTCGGCCGCGAGCTACGGCCTGTGGACCGTGCCACGCACGACCCACATCGAGGCGATTATCATCTCGGCCCTGAGCGTGGCGACGGCCGTGACCGTCGTGTACGGCCTCGCCATTATCGTGCAGGTGGCCATTAACGCGCGGGGCGGTGATCCCCAAGCCATCCACCACTACATGGTCCCGCTTGGGCTCGGGGGCGTCGCCGTCGCCGTTGTTGGCTCACTCGTGCTGACGGACGGCCTGCGCCTTTCGTCATGGGCCGACAAACTCTTGCAACGGCTCCTTCCGACGCGCCCGGAGCCCGCGCCCGCGCACGACCCGCTCGCGGACGAGATACACTACACCCTCATGATCGACGACCGCCATCTAGCCGCTGGCGGCGCGGACATGCCACTACTTGAGATCGTGGATCGGCGGTGCCGTGAGCGCGGCACGTCGGAGGAGCACACCATGATGGCGGTCGAGGCAACGCGCATCTCCGTCCTTGATCCGGTCAATGGGACGAGGCCTTATGACCGGACCGTACAAGCTCTGGCCTACATCGCCAACCGCAATAATCGGTTTTTCGGGGGTGCCTACCGTATCGCGCTCGCGACGCTTGGACATGGTGCCCTCCCTATAGCCTCGCCCATGCCCAACATTGAGCCGTGGCACGCCGAGCTGGCCAGCGTTATTCGTGAGTCCGTCTATGAGCGGTACGGCTTCGACCGGGGCCGCGAGATACTGAGCAACAAGGGACTGGTGACGGTCGCTTCGTCGAGTGAGAGCCGCCCAGCGAGGCTAGAAGAAGAAAGGGATATATGCACACCGGCATCGTTAAGCTGATCGCGTGCCTGCTCTACGCGGCAGGTTTCCTGCGCACGGGTCTCAAGGCGCGGGACCTGTACCCGGGCCAGTCTGGGCAGTCCTATCAAACCGCGCTCCTCGCCACGGCGGGGGCGCTAGCTACCTACCCCACGGTGATCGACCAGGTCATTGATCGGATCACGCGTGTCTATGGCCTCGGCTACCTCGTCTGCGACGAGCTGCTGTCTGCCGCGATGCTCAAGCTCTACCAGTTCACCCAGGAGGAGGCCGGTGCCTGGGAGGGGACATCGTGGCTGGCGGTGATCGGCTGGCTGCTGATCCCGACGAAGGTATCGCTCTGGCTCGCCGCCAAGATCGCGACGAAGGACGACGAGCAGCTTTTCTACCACGACTATCTCGGCCGGCCCCGGATCGCAGGCTACCTGCGCGGCGTCATCGCCATTTCGATGCTCTACAATTCCGTGCTGGCGAGCGCCGGCTACGTGTCACTCTCGACGCGCGACGACGCGCGGCGTACTAAATACCAAATCTGCGCCGGCGTGCTCACGGCATCGGCCTTGTACGCCGGCGTGCGCTTAGAGCAGGTCGTCGAGACTGCGGCCCCTAGCGCGGGCAACCCGTGCCGTGGCAATGGACTCCTGAGCGCGCTCATCCTCGGTGGCTCGGCCGTCGCGCTCGCGGCCGTGGCGATCATCCCCAACCGTCGAGAGGTCCGCTAACGGCCGGTGTGAAATAGCGTGGATTGGCATGTCAAACATTGCTAACAAAGTAACACGTTAGTTCACTACCATGCTCAAAAGGTAGCGAGCTAATTTGTTTTTATGCTACCATGCACGCGTGTACAAACGTGAGCTAAGTAACACGCTAGCTCGTTCGCATGGTAGGACGTGAGCATGTCATCGACCATTATCGCGCTCGCCGCAAACAAGGGCGGGGTAGGGAAGACCACCATCGCCCTGGAAGTCGCGTACGTACTCGGCGGCGTCCTCGTCGATCTCGATTGGGACCAGGGTGGGGCGTCGCGTGCCTGGGGCTACAACCCCGAGGCGCGTTCCCGTTCGCAGATCCTCGCCGCGCTCAACGGGTCTTCGAAAGCGCCGCAGCCGGTCCACGGCGCCGGTCGGCCGGCGTTGGTGCCCTCGCACCCGCTGCTGTCCGAGGCCACGATTGCGCCCGAGGCGCTGGCCGGCAAGCTGACGAGCTGGGCTGCGGCGTGGCCGGAGCCCTACGTGGTGGTGGACACGCACCCCGGCGCGACGGCCCTGAGCTACGGCGCCATGGCGGCCGCCAACCTCGTCGTTGTCCCGGTGGTCCTGGGCAACCGCGAGCTGGACGCCCTGGGCGGGATGCTGGCCGAGTTCCGCAACTTCCGCCTGCTGCTGATCCCCAACCGGGTGCCGGCGTACCCGGACGCGCGCCAGATCGACCGCCTTGACGCCCTGGCCAGTGAGTATGGCGTCACGGTGGGGCCGCCGATCCTCGATCACCGGTGGCTTCCCAGGCGCCGCCACCGTACCACCCTCAGCTCCGTCAAGGAGCCGGGCGAGCGCGTCGCGGCGGCGGTCGGGCAGTTCGCCGCCGTCGTTGACGCGATCAAGGAGCAGGTCGCATGAGCGGAGTCGATACACTACGCGGCATGAACAAGCGCCGCGTGCCAGAGCCCTTACACCCGCGCGAGCAGGCCGCCGCGCCTGCACCAGTGGAGGAGAACGTCCCGACGCCTGAGATGGACACATCGCCTGCGGAGGTCGCCCATTCCGCGCGGAATACGCCGCCGGTCGTCGACGACGTGCCGGGGGGGCGGCCGCCTTCGGCTCGGCGCGCGCGCGGCCATGCGCGAGCGGAGCGGACCGCCACACGGGCGTACCAGCACCGCGACGAGGAGCAGGTCAACCTCGGCGTGCGCGTGCCGCGGGAGCTGGACAACAGGCTGCTCGGCCTGGTCTACCAACTCCGCATGCAGGGGGTCAGGGTTTCCAAGGCCGAGCTTGTGGCGATGGCCCTGGATGAGTTACCCGATGACGCGACGCCCGCGCTCATACGACGTGTGGCGAAGCGCGCCGGAGGGGACTAGACCAGTCTATGCCTTATTTCCAGCACGCGAGTTGGGCGCCCTTTGTGTACCAAGGGGTGACCTATGATCTAACCCACTTGGATGAATACGAGTTCACCGTTAAGGACACAGGTGACGTAGCCCGGCGGATCGCCGTCACGTTTGCCGATCACTGCTTCACGCGCAAGCCTGAGCCTGGGGACGATCCGGCTCTTGTGTATCCCGACAGTGATCGCCGGCCCGGTCATTTCTGTTTCGACCGCTACCACCACACATTCGGCCTGGCGGAACACATCGCACAGGCGGCGCGAGGCCAGGTGTGGAGTGTGCAAGGCGACAACTTCGCGGTAGTGCCCGTGGTGGACCATGCAGGCAAGCGGGTCCTCTACGGCATTGTGTTCAGCCTGGACCGCGTCAAAGGCTTGCCAGTAGATCTGCACATGCGCGTCAAGACAGCCTATCCCGCAACGGAGAAAGACATTGTGACATTCGGCTCAGTCCGGTTTCGGCATTTGGTCGCCCTTCGGATCGCGGGTAAACGACCAGGCCGCATCACCGACCGGCGCCGGAAAGTTCCGCGGGCATTTTAGAGGGGGGAGGAAGACAAAAAATAGGCCCTTTCGGGCCTATTCCGATTCCAGCAGGAATCTCTGGGCGAACCTCTTTCCTGTTTCCAGGTATCCATCCCGTCCGGGACGGGCTTGGCCTTTAAACCAAGCGGGACTGGCTATGCACACGCCCTTCTGTCCAGTGCTCTGTCCCAAGTATACCACCTGGTTGGCGATAATCAATAGGCTATCTTGAGCGAGGAGGCTGGATCAGTGAGCGAGGAGACCACGGCTGCCGCTGGGCCGACGACCGGTCCCGGGGCGGCGCACGCGGCACCGGAGAAGCGGGTGACCTGGGCAGAACTGTTCTTCGACCTGGTGTTCGTCGTCGCGGTCACCACGCTATCGACGCTGCTCAGGCGCGACCATTCCTGGGCTGGGCTGCTGCGCTGCCTGATCGTCTTTGTGCCGATCTACTGGTTGTGGGTGGGCACGTCGATCCAGGCCAACCTGACCGACACGGCGCGGCCAGCGCTGCAGCTGCGGATCTTTGCCGTCGCGCTGGCCGGGGTGTTCAGGCCTCCCGTTAGCTTTTTGACGAAATATTACTCTAAGGTGCGCTATTGTACTATAGTGGACCCAGGAAACTGGACAGCGAAAGGGGCGTGAAAACGTAAAACGGTAGACTAAGAACCATGGGACAGCATCATTCAGCACAGTTCAAGGCGCAGGTGGTCCGAGCGGCCCTGCGCGAGGAGAAGACGCTGGCGCAGTTAGCCAGCGAGTACAGCGTTCACCCGACGCAGATCAGCACCTGGAAGACGACGGCGCTGGCCGAGCTGCCGCAGGTGTTCGAGCGGCGGGACCGGGTGGCGCGCCAGGCGACGGCAGACGCGGCACACATCGAGGAGTTATACGCGGAGATTGGGCGCCTGACCACACAAGTGGGCTGGCTCAAAAAAAAATGCGGCCTTGCACCCGCGAGCGGAGCGCCTGGCTATGATCGAGCGCGCCCAGCCTGAGGTGCCGCTGGAGGTGCAGGCGGCGTTGCTCGGTCTGAGCCGGTCGAGCCTGTACTATCGGCCGGTAGCGCCGTCGGCGGCGGAGGTGGCCCTCAAACATCGCATCGACGAGATCTACACGGCGCATCCCTATTATGGATCGCGCCGAGTGGCGGCGACGTTACAGCGGGAGGGGACGGTGGTCAACCGCAAGGCGGTGCAGCGGCACATGCAGGAGATGGGCCTGGTGGGCCTGAGTCCCGGGCCGCACACGAGTCGGCGCCATCCGGCGCACCCCGTCTACCCCTATTTGCTGCGGCAGACGACGGCGAATCGACCGGATCATGTGTGGGGGATCGACATCACCTATATCCGTTTGCAGGCCGGGTGGCTCTATCTGGTCGCGGTGCTTGACTGGTACGCGCGCTACGTCGTGGCCTGGGAACTCGACCAGACACTGGAACTGGGCTTCGTACTGGAGGCGGCCGAGCAGGCTCTCGCGGTCGGGACGCCTACGATCTGGAACAGCGACCAGGGCAGCCATTTCACCAGTCCACAGTACCTCGGCCTGCTTGAAGCCCGCGGTATCGCGATCAGCATGGACGGCAAGGGCCGAGCGTTAGACAACATCTTCACTGAGCGCCTGTGGCGGACCGTGAAGTATGAGGAGGTGTATCTTCACGACTATGGCACGCCGCGCGAGGCCCGGCAGAGCCTCGCTCAGTATCTCCGCTTCTACAATCACGAGCGTCCGCACCAAGCCCTGGGCTATCGGACGCCCGCCGAGGCCTACCTGCACAGCACGCCCCCGCTGACGACCACAAGAAACGACACTGAGGAAGGAGGCAGGTCAGCGTTTTACGATTTGGCACCCGTTTCGGCGTCTTGACAAGATGCTGCTGGCGAATTCACTTTGGGACCGTATCCAGGCAGGGAATCTGGCTTGCAAGGAGTGCGATGGACCGTTCACGCAGGTGCGCTGCTAATTCGCCAGCAGCATCTTGACAAAGGGGTCCACTATACGGGGGGTCAAGCTACCTTGGCGATCACTGGGTCAAATCTCACTGGCGTTGACACTATCTCCCTTCAACGTGGCAATGTCTCAGTTGATTGCCGGAGCAGCTCCCGTTCTTGGGTGACAAGTGCATCGTCTAGCTTCTCGAAGAGCGCGCTTGGGCGCTCAAGTTGGCGTCCTGCCTCTATCGTGCTTGGTCGCCAGCGATCCGTCGCCCCTTCTTGCGGCAACGGATGATAGCGTAGCACCTCGTGTGTCCGTGTCGTTTCCTCGATCCGCTCGATCGTTGATGGCCCAAAAAGCGGCAGTTCATGACCCAAGAAACGCCGCGCCCGCTCGCTCGTGAACGGGAGGACTGGTGCGAAGAGAATCGACAGCGAGTCAATCGCACGCAACGCGACGAAGATGGTCGTTGCGGCCGCCTCACGGTTAGCCTTGATTTGGAACCAGGGCGCCTTCTCGTCGAGATACCTATTGACAGCCCGCGCGAGCCCCATCGTTTCTTGTAGGGAGGCCTTGAATTTGGTGTGCGCGTAAAGATCCCCCACCGTGTCGAACCCGTGCGCGATCACGTCAAGCAACGCTGTGTCGCGCGCGTCGAAGTCTCCAGGCGTGGGGACCCGTCCATCCCAGCGGCTGTACGCGAAGCTGACGACGCGCTGAACGAGGTTTCCCCACGTCGCCAGCACCTCGTTGTTGGTGTGCTCGACGAAGCCCTGCCAGGTGAACTCGCTGTCGCCGGTCTCGGGCGCCACGCTCGTCAGATAGTAGCGCAGCGGGTCGGGCGCGTACCGGTCCAGATACTCTGGCAGCCAAACGGCCCAATTGCGGCTGGTGCTGAACTGCGCTCCCTCTAGGTTGAGGAACTCATTCGCGGGGATGTCGTAGGGCAGGGCGAGCGTTGGGTCGTAGCCGATGAGCTCGGCCGGCCAGATCACCGCGTGGAAGGGAATATTATCCTTACCGATGAAGTAGTAGCCGCGCGCAGCGGGGTCGCGCCACCACGCCTCCCACGCCGTTGGGTCGCCCTGTAGCCGCGCGCGCTCGATGCTGGCGGAAAGGTAGCCGATCACGGCCTCGAACCACACGTACATCACCTTGCCCTCGTAGCCGGGGACGGGGACGGGGATGCCCCAGCGCAGGTCGCGCGAGACCGCGCGCGGACGCAGGCCATCGCGGACATAGCGGAGGGAGAAGTTGCGCACAGTGGGTCGCCACTGCTCCTGCGCCTCAATGTACGCGAGGACCTGCTCTTGGAGCACGGGCAAGTCCAGGAAGAAATGGGTGGCCTCGCGCGGGACCGGCGGGCGGCTACAGAGGCGGCAGCGGGGGTCGATGAGCTCGATGGCATCGAGGGTGCGACCGCAGGTGTCGCACTGGTCGCCGCGCGCGTTCGGATAGCCACAATACGGGCACGTCCCTTCCACGTAGCGGTCGGGGAGGAATTGGTGATCCGTTTCGCAGTAGAGCTGCGTCGTCGAGCCGAGCGAAATCAGACCTTTGTCATAGCAAACCTGGCCGAATGATGTGTCCCGAAACCGCACTATGCCTGTGGCCGAAAAAGACCCGCTCATGACGCCGCTTTAGGCGTGAGGTGAGCATCAACGACACCCGTTTTTCGGCCAGCGGTATGTTCGTGATCGGGGACATATCACCTGGCTGAGTTTGGTCATAGAGGGTGCGGAAGATACCTTGTGCGACGGCGGCATGATTCTCGGTGTCCGTGTGCGTGAAGAGGTCGAAACTGATGCCCAGACGCGCCCAATCATCGAGGAAGCGGCGATGGTAGCGCTCGAAGTAGTCGCGTGGCGGGAGTCCCTGTGCCTCGGCTTGTAGCGTCACCGGTGTGCCGTGCGCATCGCTGCCGCTGACCATGAGCACATGGTCGCCGCGCAAGCGGCGGAACCGGGCGAAAATATCGGCCGGTAGATAGGCGCCGGCGATGTGCCCGAGGTGCAAGTCGCCGTTCGCATACGGCCAGGCGACGAAGATACCGATGTGCTCGTCCACAAGTCCTCCTACATAAAGAAAAGGCACCTCGATGTCTCGAGGTGCCTCGTCTACCTTGCGTGTTCTATGGGCGGCGCGCTAGGGGCCGCCTCGCGCAAGCAGACGAGGCCAACACATGGACATGGGCATGCCATGCCGCGTGACTATCCCGGTGGTGGTGCGCTGTCCCGTCTGCATGGTCATAATGATAGCACAGGATTGGGGAGAGGAAGCAAGGTGAAGTGGTGGTCGATATCGCAGCTAACGGCGCATTCTGTGCGATAGAACGCCCTTTTCGACCCCGGGCCACGCGTGACGAGCCGCGCCCGGCGATGCTGTATACTACGCGTTATGTGCGATAGAGTAATGTGGCAGAGGTAAGGGGTGGGA
>JAABUZ0100003748.1_pt1 | contig 21969 bp, 17 predicted proteins | sample 5562091 | NCBI WGS metagenome assembly JAABUZ01 (sample SAMN12813069, study PRJNA571459) | rock metagenome | isolation source: Antarctica rocks | place: Antarctica: Victoria Land, Linnaeus Terrace sud | collected 2015-12-21
CTTCAGGGCATCGGGTGGGTAGACGGGGGGCCGGGTGGCGATGAGGGTTCGACGCATGGTCGCTTCGGGCACGACGACGCGTGTTCCGGTGGCGGTGTTTGTTGCCTTGCCTGCCGAGACGGCGGGGCGGCCGGAGGGAGGGGGCGCCGCGGCCGCGCGGATGGGGGCGGTCTCGGCCGGCTTCGCGCGCGGTGGGGGTGGGCTTTCGCGGTTTGGGTCACGAGCCGTCCTGGCGGAGGCGCGGAGGTCCTGCGGACGGGGCTGAGAACGGGGCTGGGGCGCTGCCGCGGTCTCGGGCGGCTTGCGGGCTGGGCGTTCGGGGGTCTGGCGTTCCTGGGTCTGGCGTTCTAGGGTATTGGGCTTGGAGCTTCGAGCGACGGTGCTGCCTCCGGCGGGCGGCGGCGCTGGTTGCCGAGCGGGGCCAGCCTCGGGGATCTTAGGGAGGCTCGCGGGCTGGCGATTGCCTGCTGTTTCGACGGCTGGTTGGGACGGTGCGGGAGCGGTTGGGTGCGCGGGGAGCGTGGATGGATCGCCGGCGTTGGGCAGAGGCCGGCTCCGATCGGGGCTGCGCTGCTCCGGCTGCGCGCCCTTGGAGGCGACGCTGCCCGCGGGGGCTGGGAAGCGGTAGGAGATGGCCACACCGATCACTCCCAGAACCGCGAACAGGACGGCGGCGATCCCGAGCAGGCGAGCGGCCTTTTCCTTCCAATCCTTCTCTGGCTGGGGATCTGCCTTGAGATTTCCCTGGGGATCTGCCTTGAGATCTGCCTGAGGCGCTGTTCGGGGCGCCGTCTGGGGCGCTGTCTGGGGCGCTGTCTCTCCCCTGGGTGCCGTTCCCGGACCGACGTGGGTCCGCTCAGGGTGGAGAAGGTCGGGGGCAGCGGCCGCCCCGGCTGGTAACGATATCGCTGTGTGCGGCGCCACCGGCTGCGGGGTATCTCCGTCTGCAGCGAGAGGCGCGGGTGCGGTCGGGTCGACGACAGCCGGGCGCGGATCGCCGACGATCGAGGGGTCGAGGGGATCTCCGGTTGGGAGCGGCTGGCGCGGGGAGCGACCGGAAGGTGGATGACCGAGCTGATCGGCGGCTCGATCGCCAAGTTCGGCGGCTCGATCGCCAAGTTCGGCGGCGGCGGGGTGTGCGAGGTCCCCGGTCGCGGAGGTCCGTTCCACCTCGGTCCGCGTCTGCCAGGGCAGGGGCTGTGAGGGCGGGAGGTCGTCGCTCCCGGTCCATATCGCGCGGTGCGGGGTTGGGCCGGTCTGGTCCGGCGGGGCTGCCGGGAGGTCCAGGTTTCTCGCGATCAGGCCCTCCGTCCACCGCCGCCGTACGGGGGAAGGACCCGCTTGCTCTGGCGAGCGCGGCGACGTTTCCGGTTGCGAAGCGAGCGGAGCCGGGTCTGTCGCGGAAGGGTCTGTTGCGGAGGGGTGGGCGGCGGATTGCGGCGGTGACGCATCCCGGTACTCCTGCCAGAGAATGTAGGGCGGCGGAGCTGAGGTAGACGGGCCGGTGTCCGCTCCCTGTTGGGCGATGGCGGCGTTGACCGACCGGCTGCTTCGCTCGTGGCGCGACAGGCCGTTGCGTGCGGTTGGGTCGGTGGGCTGGCTTTCGCCGGCCTCGGTGGCGTCACTCCAACCGCCTACCCCGGATAGAAGGATGCGCAAGGGCCCGAGGTTGCGCGTGGTTGCGGCGGAGGGGGCGCGGCTCTCGGCCAGATCCTCCCCGGCGCTTGCCAGAACGATCACGGACAGCATCTCGCCGGCGGAGATCGAACCTGCTTCGAGGTCACGGATGTTTCGCGCCAGAGCCGAGACGTCCGTGCGAAAGGCGTTGCTTTCCGCCAGCTTGAGCGAGAGCGTGCCGAGGTCTTCGGGTGCACCGCAGGGGAGTCCGTGGAAGATGAAGAGACGTCGGAGATCGTCGATATAGCCGCTGTACCGACGGTTGATCTCGCTTGTATCGCGGAACAGATCCATAGATCCGGTGTGCCTCCCTTGGCCGTGCGGGGCTGTACGGTCGAGACCACGGGTGAGGCTCGGGCGGTGGTCTCGGCGGCAGACGTGAAGATCTGCGTGACGGTGCAGCTTAGGAGAGTAGCCTACTCCATGCGGGACGGCCGGGCAGTTTGCGGAGATGGTTCCCGGGGGGGTGGGCTCGGGGCTTTCCCGGAGGCGCTTGACACGCGATGGTCTTCCGTCGCACCTTCTGAAGGGAAATGGCACGCCGCAGGGCCGGCGCGGAGCACCTGCCGGATGGGGGCTAAACGGCCTGCGGCGGCGGAGATTTCCTGGTGGGAGTTCAGCTTATGTCCACGGTCACGTCCGCTGTTCCGGAAGATCTGCTGTTGGAGGCTGTTCGCGAGCTGAGCCTGCTGCTCGGAAAGCGGGCGACGACGGCGCACGTGCAGCGGGAGCACCACAGCCGCGGTGAGTCGCACCATCCTCCCGCGTTGCCGGATGTGGTCTGCTATCCGCACTCGACGGCGGAGGTGAGCGAGATTCTGAAGATCAGCGCGAGGTTTCAGCTGCCCGTGGTTCCTTTTGGCGCGGGCACGTCGCTGGAGGGGCAGGTCCAGGCGCTGCACGGGGGCATCAGCCTGGACCTGCGGGAGATGAACCGGGTGCTGCGGACGAGCGCGGAGGATCTGGACGCGACGGTCGAAGCCGGGGTGACGCGACTGCAGCTGGGCCGGGCGTTGAAGGATACGGGGACGACGTTCTTTATCGATCCGGGAGCGGATGCGACGCTGGGCGGGATGACGTCGACGCGCGCGTCGGGAACGACGGCGGTGCGGTATGGAACGATGCGGGAGAACGTGCTTGGCCTGACGGTGGTGCTGGCTGACGGACGGATCATTCACACAGGGAGCCGGGCGCGGAAGTCCTCGGCCGGATACGATCTGACGCACCTATTTGTGGGGTCGGAGGGAACGCTGGGCGTGATTACGGAGATCATCCTCCGGCTCCATATTCTGCCGGAGGCGATCTCGGCGGCGGTGTGTGCCTTTCCGACCGTGGACGCGGCGGTGCGGACGGCGATCGAGGTGATCCAGCTGGGGGTGAGCGTGGCCCGGATCGAATTTCTCGACGACCGGCAGATCGAGGCGATCAACCGGTACTCGAGGACGAGCCTGGCGGTTGCGCCGACGCTGTTCTTTGAGTTCCACGGGATGAACGAGCGCGATGTCTCGGACCAGGCGGAGATTGTGCGCTCGATCGCGGCGGAGAACCAGGCGCTGGGGTTTGCTTGGAAGCGGTCTCCGGAGGACCGGGAGGTGCTGTGGAAGGCGCGGCATGACGCCTACTATGCGGCGCTGCAGCTGCGCCCGGGAGCAAAGATGTGGACGACGGATGCGTGTGTGCCGATCTCGCGGCTGGCCGACTGCATCAACGAGACGCGGGAAGATCTGGCGCAGGTTTCGTTTCCGGCGACGATCGTCGGCCATGTGGGGGACGGGAACTTCCATGTGCTGTGTGTGCTTGATCCGAACAATGCGGCGGAGTACGAGGAGGCGGCCGGCTTTGCCGAAAGGATTGCCCGGCGCGCGCAGGGGATGGGCGGCACGTGCACCGGGGAGCACGGGATCGGGTACGGGAAGTTGAAGCACCTCCCGGCGGAACATGGGGCCGCGCTCGATGTGCTGCGGTCGATCAAGCTGGCGCTGGATCCCGAGAACCGCATGAATCCGGGAAAGATGGTGACGCTGGGCGCGGAGATACCCGGCGTAGAGATACCCGGGGCGTGAACGCGGCGGCGTTGCTTTCGCGGGTGCGGTGCGGTGCGGAGAATACGGAAGCGCGGGCGGGCGGCGAATGTGAGCCGGCGAGAAAGGAGATCGGATGAACGTCGAGACGAGCGTGTTTCTGGTGACGGGAGGGGCCTCGGGCCTGGGGGAGGCGACGGCGCGGATGGCGGTGGGGCGTGGCGGCAGGGTGGTGCTGGCGGACGTGAATCCAGCCGGGGAGGCGCTGGCGGAGGAGCTGGGGCCGAACGCCATGTTTGTGCGGACGGATGTGACGCGGGAGGACGATGGCGCGCGAGCGGTAGAGGCGGCAAGGGAGAGGTTTGGCGGGCTGCACGTTCTGGTGAACTGCGCGGGGGTGGCGCCGAGCGAGCGGGTCGTCGGGCGGAGCGGACCGCATGCGCTTGAGAGCTTTACGCGGGCGGTCACGATCAACCTGATCGGGAGCTTCAACATGCTTCGGCTGGCGGCGGCGGCCATGGCGGGGAATGAGCCGCTCCTCGATGGGGAGCGCGGCGTGATCATCAACACGGCATCGATCGCGGCGTTTGAGGGGCAGATCGGCCAGGTGGCGTATGCGGCCTCGAAGGCTGGGGTGGCGGGGATGACCCTGCCCGCGGCGCGGGAGCTGGCGCGCAGCGGGGTTCGTGTGGTGACGATCGCGCCGGGGCTTTTCATGACGCCCATGATGGCGGCGTTTCCGGCTGCTGTTCAGGAGTCGCTGGCACAGGCGGTGCCGTTTCCGGCGCGGCTGGGAAAGGCCGAGGAGTACGCCGCGCTAGTGGCGACGATCTGTGAGCTGCGGATGCTGAACGGGGAGACGATTCGGCTGGACGGAGCGCTGCGGATGGGGCCGAAGTGAAGGTGGGCCACGGGGTCGTCTGGTTGCCTCAACCTGTTGCGTGGGAATGATCGCCGCGGTCGAGCTGTCCCGGTGACAGGGAGCCACTGCGGAGATCAGAGAATGCAAGCGCTCCCCGATCGTTTGTTTGGGCGGAGAGCCGTCCTTGGCGGCGTCCGGGCCGATCGGCTCAGGATCTTTGTAGACCTTGCTTGTTCGCGAGAAATTAACCCATTCGTGCGGACATGTTTCCCCTGAGCGGTTGAAGGTAGGAGTCTCCACACTGTTTCTCGCCGTCGCATGGGCCGCATGCGAGCCGGGGAGCGGAACCACCGACATGGCCGCAAGACGCATCGCGGCGAAACCCGACACGTGCAGACTCTGTCCCGGCACGCAAGGACACGTCTGCCTCGACTCAGCTTCGTTCCCCGGAACGCATCCTGGAACACATCCTGAGACACATCCTGGAGGTTGCCTATGATCCACCCGTGCAAACCCTACCGAGCGCTCGCCACTGCCGTGACCATGGCCATGCTGATGCCGCTCTCCGCCTTCGCTCAGAAGGACGTCGATGACGATGACGACAAGATACCGAGCGCACAGACGCTGCCGAATACTGGCCAGACGCTTACCCCGCTGGCCCCGCGGCGGGCCCGATTTGAGCCGCTGAATCCGAACCTGCCGGACAATCCGCAGATCCTCGCGGGGCAGGCAGAGACGACGGTGACGAGCCCCGACCACAAGACGCTGCTGATCCTGACCAGCGGCTACAACCTGGTGAACTACACCTCCGGCGCCAATCAGGGCTCGCAGAACGACGCCGATTCGACGGAATACATCTTTGTGTACGACATCAGCCAGCCGCTGCCGGTGAAGAAGCAGGTCATCAAGATTCCGAATGCATACGCCGGCATTGTGTTCGATCCGTCGGGGAGGTCCTTTTACGTCGCTGGGGGCAACAACGATAACGTCCACCTCTACTCCGCGACCAGCGCGGGTCTCTGGACGGAGCAGGCAGGCAGCCCGATCGCACTCGGGCATGCGGCGGGCAACGGGTTGGGCGTGAAGCCGGAGGCCGCGGGCCTGGCGATCACGGCGGATGGAAACAAGCTGGTGGTGGCGAACTACTACAACGATGCGATTAGCATTTTGACGAAGAACAACGGCAGCTGGTCGAAGTCCGGGGAGCTCGATCTGCGCCCGGGGAAGACGAACCCGAACAGCTCCGGCGTTGCGGGCGGAGAGTATCCGCTGTGGGTGAGCCTCGTGGGCAACAACACGGCCTATGTTTCGAGCCTGCGGGAGCGGGAGATCGTGGTGGTAACTTTGCCGGGAGCTCCGTCAGCCGGTCCGTCGGTCACGCAGCGGATCAAGGTGAAAGGGCAGCCGAACAAGATGACGCTGAACGCCGACCAGACGCGCCTGTATGTGGCGGAGGATGAGACGGACTCGGTCGCGATCATCAACACGCGGACGAATCAGGTGATCGACGACGTCGCTGTTACAGCGCCGTTCGGTCTTCTGCCCCCGGCGCGTGAGAGGCTGAAGGGCAACAACACCAACAGTGTTACGCTTTCGCCCGACCAGACGATGATGTACGTGACGAACGGCAACACGAACGACATCGCCGTGGTTCGCCTCAGCGCGGCGCCAGGCCAGAGCCGGGTGGAGGGTCTGATACCGACGGGCTGGTACCCGAACTCGGTGAGCTTCAGCGGCGACGGACGGTACGTGTACGTGGTCAACGGGAAGTCGCCGACGGGACCGAATCCCGGCAACTGCAAGGGGCTGACGACGGCCCTGGCGAACCAGTGCCAGGCCTCCAACCAGTACAGCCTGCAGCTGATCAAGGCCGGCTTCCAGAGCTTTCCGACGCCGACGCCGGGAGAGCTGAACAGGCTGACCGAGCTGGTGGCCGACAACAATCATTTTCAGCGCTACGTTTCGGAAGCGGACCGCGACAAGATGGAATTTCTGCGCGGCAAGATCAAACACGTGATCTACATCATCAAGGAGAACCGCACATACGACCAAGTTCTGGGCGATCTCCCAGTGGGCAATGGAGATCCTGACCTGACCGAGTTTGGCCAGGCGACGACGCCGAACCAGCATCGTCTGTCTCGCCGCTTTGTAACGCTGGACAACTTCTATGACTCGAGCGAGGTGAGCATGGACGGCTGGCCCTGGTCGACCTCGGCGCGGGCTCCGGACGTGGTCGAGAAGCAGACCTCGGTAAACTACGCGGGTCGCGGCCTATCGTACGACTCGGAAGGAACGAACCGCAACGTCAATATCTCGTACCCGACGATTGCCGAGCGCGTGCAGGCAAACCCGGTCACGCCGCGGGATCCTGATCTGCTTCCCGGCACCATCGATACGGCGGCACCGGACAGCCCGAGCGGCAAGATCAACCAAGGTTACATTTGGAACGCTGCGCTGGCGCATGGACTGACGATCCGGAACTATGGCTTCTTCCTCGACCTGACGCGGTACTTTCTACCCGCGCCGTATACGATTGCGAAGCCTCTCGACCCGTTCGCGACCAAGACGCAGGTTGCGTACGCCGCCAACGCCGAGCTGCGGCCCTTTACCGATCCGTACTTCCGCGGCTTCGACCAGACCTTTCCCGACTTCTACCGCTTCAAGGAGTGGGAGCGGGAGTTCGACGGCGGGACGTTTCCCTCGCTGACGCTGCTGCGACTGGCGCATGATCACACTGGAAGCTACGGATCGTCCCTTCTGGGGATCAACACGCCCGAGCTGCAGGTTGCCGATAACGACTACGCCGTGGGTCTGGTGGCGCAAAAGATCGCGCACAGCGCCTTCAAGAACGACACCCTGATCTTTGTGATCGAAGACGATGCGCAGGATGGCGCCGACCACGTCGACGCGCACCGGAGCACGGCTTACGTGATCGGACCGTATGTGAAGCAGCATGCCGTGGTTTCGCGCGCTTATAACACGGTGAACATGATCCGCACCATGGAGGACATTCTCGGGATAGGGCAGCTGAACCTGAACGATGCCGTGGCGGTTCCAATGGCGGATGTTTTCGATCTGAACCAGACGCAATGGAACTTTACTGCGGCGCCGTCGCTGCTGCTCTACAACACGCAGCTTCCGCTGCCGCCGCGGCCGACCCAGAGCCGGCTTGACCTCCACCGACCGACACACGATGCGACCTATTGGGCCGAGGCGACCAAGGGCCTCGACTTTTCGGTCGAGGATAACCTGAACGGAGCGGTCTACAACCGCATTCTGTGGAAGGGTCTGATGGAGGGCAAGCCGTACCCGGAGACTGCATCCGGACTGAACCTGCGGGGGCACCGTGCCGGACTTCTGACACGGTATCGCAGGCAGGGGCTGGAAGAGGTTCCGAGCTCCCCAGTGACGCAGGGTGGAGGCCAGTAGGGAGCCAGCGACGCCGAACGGAGACGGGGTGGAATCGATTAGGATTCCACCCCGTTTTCCTTGCCTGAATGTGTGTCTTGCCGGAGCGGGCGTGAGGTCCAGGCGGATGGTTTGCGAGCTACTCGTCCTGAGAAGACGAGCGGGTGACGGTTATAGTTTCGCGGTGGAGGGTAACGGTCCGATTGTCGCGCCGTTCCGCGTCGCGCCGTGTGATGCGGACCTCTTCCTTGAGGACGAGCTGGGTGGTGAGAACGAGCTGCTCCTCGATGACGGGGTACACGGTGGTGTCGCCCTCCTGACGAACGGGAGGCGGGGCTTCGATGGGCCGGTTGAGGGTGACGCGTTCGATGTCGAAGGTGCGGATCGCGAGCGGCACGTCGAGAGTCTCCTGGTACGCGTTGACTCGCTTTTCCAACAGTACCCTGCCCGTTGTGACGGTGCGCTTCTCGACATTCAGCTTCTCTTCAACGACGGGTATAACGAGCTTGTCGTCGCGCCTCCCGAGCTCGGTCTGCGTGAGCGAATCGAAGCTGGAGGCCGCTGCCGAAGGGTTCAGGAGAATCCTGGTCGGGACGTGGATGAGATGCCCCCCGGGGAGAACGAGCCCTGTCCGCTCCTTGCGGGCATCGAGGTCTCCGGAGACCGTAAGGACGTTGTCCTCGGAGAGTCGATTCCTGCTCTCCAGGGGTGATTCTAGATCGAGGTTGTTCATGGGGGCTCCGGTAGATCTCGTGGTGTGCAAACAAGTCGGGCCGGACACAGAGTATGTCCGGCCCGCTTTGACTTCCGCTTACCGCTTAGGGCCGGTTTTTCTCGGTGAGCTCACCTGGAAGCTTTTCGACTTCGACCTCGGTCTTGCGAACGGTGTCGCGAATAGCTTCGGTGCGCTGGTTGGTTTCCTTGCCGATCATGACTTCCTCGACGACGCGGCTGTTCTTTCCGACGACTGCCTCTTCGCCGCTGGCGCGAACCTCGAAGCTGCGCTCGCCGGTGCCGAAGTCCGCGGCAGAGGCCGGCCGGTTGACAGCGCGACGCTCCACGTTGACGCGCTCGTCACGGAGGGTAACATCGGCCTCAACGGGGCGCTCGACCATGTGCGAGTAAATGCGCACACCGCCGCGATCAACCTCACGCTTACCGACAACGAGCTCTTCCTCAACGATCGGGATAGCAGTTTCGCCGGTCACGTTCTGACCCATGGCAGACCGATCGGTGTTTGCGGCAGGTGTTCCCGTCCGCGGCGTTTGGTTGCCGCCGCTGATGTCGCGGGCTCCGTACTCCCGCAGGGTCGAGGCGACCTGGTTCGCATCCCCGTCGTCAACGGTCGCGGTCAGGAGGGCGCCGCCCGAATTGACGCCGGTGGCGTAGTGCTCGTGAGCCTCGTCGTCGCCGCCAGTGAGATTGCGGAAGAAGCTGCTGACCTTTTCGCCGATTCCGGTTCCGCCGCCGCTGCCGATGTCGGTGTAGCCCTTATCGGATGCGGTGGCGCTGGCGTCGCTGGAGCTCATGGCGCCATCGTTCGCGTGGACGCGAATCTGCTGCGCTTCGTAGCCATCAGCGATCAACGTTTGTTTGACTTTCTCTGCCTGCGCGGTGGTTTCGAATAAACCTACGACTGTCTTGGACATATGTGTCTCCTGGAACGATGGTTATTGTTGCGAAAAGAGTTCGACACGACGGTTATCCGCCTTGCCCTGATCAGTTCCGTTGGTGTCTACCGGCTTCGCTGCTCCGAAGCCTTCTCCTGTCAGCCGACTGCGTTCGATGCCCTGACCCTGCAGGTAGTTGACGACAGTCTGCGCGCGCTGGTCCGCGAGCGTTGCGTTATGGGGAGCGTTGCCCGAGCTGTCCGTGTACCCCTCGAGACGGAGATGAACGTTGGGGTTTCCCTTCATCGCGGCCGCGGCACGCTGGAGGGTGGCCTGCCCTTCCGGCGTGAGGGTCGCCTTATCCGTGTCGAAGTGAACCGTGCCAAGATCCGGGAAGGCGGCGGCGGCCGGCGGAGGTGTTGTGTCGGTTTGCGAGACGGCTGGTGTGGCGGTGGCCGGCGTATCGTGATGCCGGGTAAGGAAGTAAGCTGCCAAGGCAAGGAGCAGGAGCAGAGGAAGAAGCCAGGCCCAGATGGGTAGGCCCTTTTTAGTTTCCTCGTACACCTTGACGCGGTCTGCCATAAATTTATTTCTCCTGTTGTTGAGCAAACATGCTGGAAGGGCTAGCGAGAGCCGTGAGGGCGATCCCGAGTGCCGGCCGGGGACAGCTGTTCGACCTCAACCTCGGTTTTTCGGACGGTATCGCGGATGTGCTCCGTGTGCTCCCCGACTACCTTGTTGACGACGATCTCTTCGGTGACATGGGCGGACTTACTGACCACGGCCTCTTCGGCCGTCTCGATCAGTTCGAAGGAACGATCTCCCTGGGCGTCCATGTCCTGCTGGGTTGCCGGTCGGTTTAAGGCGTTGCGCTCGACGACGACATGCTCATCGCGGAGATTGACCGACGCCTCGGCCGGCACCTCGACGACGCGACGGAAGACGCGAACTCCGCCCTGATCGACCGTGCGCTTGCCTACCTGGAGCTGCTCCTCGACAACCGGAACAGCGACGCCACCCTCGGGCGCGCGGGGAGCGCCAGCCACGGGAACGGCGGCTTCCGAACGTCGATCGTCGGCAACCGTCTCGTCAATTTTGGTCGCGCTGTGATTGCTGAAGATCCGCTCCACTGTCCCGACATGATCGGCGATGGCGGAGACGGCGATCACGGTTCCGCCGTCGTTGACGCCCTCCTGCAGGTGTTTGAGATCGCGGTCGGGGATGCCGGTCGATTCCAGGCTGGAAAAGCTGGCATTCTGATTCCCGGATTTAGTGATGGTTGTTAGGGCTGACCTGGGGATGCCAGCCTGCTCCAGGTCGTTAAGGGCCGCCCTGGCCTGATCGTCATGGTGAAAGAGGCAGACGAGGGTCGTGGTATTGCTGGTTGGTGACATAGTTCGAGCTCCTAAAGTGAGGGATTAATGCAGTTTTCAGAGGCGGAGGCGGCGAGTGGCAGCTGCTCTTGTAAGCAGGAAATGTTGTTGGGAGGGTGGCGTTCGGGTCGATACCTGCGGCTCACTTGCTCTTCAGCGCTGAGCGTTTAGGTGCGAAGCCACCGAGTCGTGTTGCCTCTCGCCCGGCAATCTCTGAAGTTTCTCCGTAGTGTGTCCGGGTTTGATGAGTGACACAGAGTTTTGCACACGGTAGCGGGGGAACGCAGGCGCGGTGAGCATTGTTATGCCTTGTTGCTGATGGTGTGCTCTACTGCGTAGCCCCCGATACCGGGCGGTCCCGGATGGCCGCGGCACCGTCTGCGCGCGGCTCTACGCATCGTTACACGTAGGTTTGGCCGCTCGCGGTAGGTTTGGCCGCTCGCGCAGCTGGCCTTGTAACCTGCCGAGACTTTGTCGCTCTAACAGGGGCGAAAGGTTGCCGCCCATGGACCGCAAAGAAACTTTGTCGATTACGGTCTCGCTTTCCGCGTGCCTCCTGCTGGGTGGATGCGCCGCTGCGCCGAACGTGACGGCAACACCGGCAGCTGTTCCGGTCGCCGCACCGGTGACACCCACGCCGCCGGTGCAGCCAGGACCGGGCGCCCGGGCGGCAACGGTCTTTACGATGACAAACAGCGCGAACGGCAACAGCGTGCTGGCGTTCGCGCGTGCGGCTGACGGATCGCTGTCGCTCGCCGGAAGCTATCCGACGGGCGGCAGGGGAACGGGCGGCGGCCTGGGGAACCAGGCGGCGCTGGCCTTCAGCACGGATCGAAAGCTGCTGTATGTGGTCAACGCCGGTTCCGATGATTTCACCGTGTTTCAGATTGGATCGGCCGGTCTGACGCTGGCCTCGCGCACACCCGCGGGCGGGGCTCGCCCGATCAGCATTGCCGAGCACAACGGAGTTGCGTATGTGCTCGACCTTAACAGCAGCTCGGGGGCGGACGGGGTGGACTCGATCAGCGGATTTCGGATCGATGGGGCGGGGCAGGCGGTTGCGATTCCCAATTCCACCCGGCCGCTGAGCACACGATCGACGCAGGCGGCGCAGGTGGCGCTGGCGCCTGATGGAAGCGTGATCCTGGTGACGGAGCGCGGAACCGCGATCATCGACGCCTACCCGTTGGACAGCAGTGGTGTCCCGGCGGCTCAGCCGGTGCTGAACCGGTCGGTTGGAGCGATTCCCTTCGGGTTCCAGTTTCTGGATGCCAGCCACGTCCTGATCTCGGAAGAGGGGACGAATGCCACCTCGTCCTATGCCGTCTCGCCCACGGGAGCACTGACGCCGATCAGCCGGTCGGTGCCTGCCCTGCAGAGTGCGGTATGCTGGCTGGCGATCTCGCCGGACCGGCGCTTTGCGTTTACCGGCAACACAACCGGATCTTCGGTGTCGGGGTATGCGGTCCGTTCGGACGCGAGCGTTGCGCTGCTGCTGCCCGGCGGACTTTCCGCGACCACGGACGGCGGCGCTCTGGATCTGACCTTTAGCAGCGACGGCAGGTACCTGTATGCCGTTCTGACGAACGGAACTCTGGAGACGTTTCTGGTTGACGGGAACGGTGGCCTGAGCAAGGTTCAATCGGTGCCGGCACTGGGTTCGATCAACGGTGTGATCTCGCTCTAAGAGCGATGCCTGAGAGGGTGCCGCGCGGTGCTTCTCCCGGATGGCTTTGACGAGCGCGGCCGGGAGCTCCTAACGTATTTGCAAGAGACAGGGAGTGGCGATGGAGATCATCCGAGTGGATGCGGAGGGCGTGCGGGACGGGGATGGCCTGACGGTTGGCTGCGTCCAGATGGCGCCGGTGTGGATGAGGCGGGCGGAGACGCTGGAGAAGGTCGCCGCCGGCCTCCAGCTGGCCGCGGCACAGGGGTGCGACCTGGTGACCTTTGGCGAGGCGCTGGTGCCGGGCTACCCGTTCTGGATCGAACGCACGGACGGCGCGCGCTTCAATGATCCGAAGCAGAAGCAGATCTACGGGCGGTATCTTGACCAGGGCGTGGACATCGAGCGCGGCGACCTCCGGCCGATGTGCGCGCTGGCCGCGAAGCACCGGCTGGCGGTGTACCTGGGCGTGATGGAACGCGCGCCCGATCGTGGTGGCCACAGCCTGTACTGCAGTCTCGTCTACATCGATCGCAGCGGGCAGATCGGATCGGTTCACCGCAAGCTGCACCCCACCTACGAGGAGCGGATGGCGTGGGCGCAGGGGGATGGCCACGGCCTGCGGGTGCACGACCTTTCGCCGTTCCGGGTGGGCGGTCTGAACTGCTTTGAGAACTGGATGCCGCTTTCGCGGGCGGCGCTGTATGCGCAGGGGGAGGATCTCCACGTTTCGGTTTGGCCGGGCGGCCTCCATAACACGCATGACCTCCCCTGCCTGATCGCGAAGGAGTCACGCAGCTATGTGATCGCGGTCTCGGGGCTGATGCGGCCTTCTGACTTTCCGGCGGATACGCTGGCGCTCGAGGAGATGCTGGCGGACGGAGCGGCGTTTCTGGCCAATGGCGGCACGGCCATCGCCGGTCCGGACGGGCACTTTCTGGTTGAGCCGGTCGTCGGTCGCGAGGCGCTGGTGGTGGCAGAGCTGGACCACGCACGCGTTCGCGGAGAGCGGCAGAACTTCGATGTTGCCGGCCACTATGCGCGCCCGGACGTGACGAGACTGGTGGTGAACCGGCGCCGCCAAAGCATGGCGCGCTTCGTCGATTGAGGCAGTGCCGCAGGGGGCGGCTTTGATGGACAGCAAGAAGCGGCGGCGCGTGCAAAGCCGGGTGTTTGGCGGTGGCCCCCGCGAGTCCAAGCGAGCGAGCTGCCTTATTTGGCGCGGATCATGAAATCGATCTTGAGCTCGTTTTTCACCTTGACGGTGCCGCCGCCTCCGCTTGCGGGCTCGATGCCGAAGTCTGTCTGCTTGATGGTCGTGGCGCCGGCATAGGCGCCGTCGTGAAGCTCGACGTGGACCAGGACGGGCCTGGTCTCGCCGTGCAACGTGAGCTTGCCAGAGACGTTCCAGACGCCGTCGCCGGCGGGCTTCACGCTCTCGGAGACGAAGCGAATATGCGGGAAGTGGGCGCTGTCGAGGACGTGCTCCTGCATGTTCTGCTGGATCTCGTCGCGATGGCTCTCGGGAAGGACCATCATGCGGGCGGCCTCGACGTCGAAGTTGACGTGAGCCGCCTCGCCGTCGGCGATCGTGCCTCGCTCGATGGGAGCCATGACCGTGTGCTCGTGACCAGCGGCAGAGAGCAGGCCGGTTTTGCCGACGTGAATGGTGAGGGTGCTGTGCGCCGGGTCGATCTGCTTCTCGGCCGCGAGGAGGGGAGCAGCGGCAGCTGCGAATAGAACCAGAAGGGATAGCCGATTGACTCTCACGAGGTCTCCTTATTGCGGGTGTGGTTGCGTACAGGAATGGTGTCAGAAGGTAAGCCAATGCGGTTCGCGGGCAGGGGCGCCGTGACGGGCTAGAAACGAAGGAGGAGGCCGCCGGTGAGCACGACGTTGTTCTGGGAGCTGCTGCTGGTCGCGACGCCGTAGTGCGGTTGGCCGGAGTAGAAGTCGCGGGCTTCAAAGCGGGCGCCGACCGGGATGCTCCTGATGATGGGGATGTTCCGAATCAGCGGGATATTTTCGGGGTGGATCAGAGGCTTGGTATCGATGCCGCCACCGAACTCGTAGGTTCCGGTGACCCCGTCGCCGGTAACCCGGACGGCGCTGGCCCGCGGCTGCGATGGGGCGAAGTTGGCGTATCCCCCGCCGAACTCGAGCCAGGGCTGCACGGCAGCGTCGGGATGGAATTTGACGCGAACATGGGGCGTGATGAAGACGTAGGCGTACTGGGGCGAGATGTCCGGCCGGGGAAAGCTGACCTTGACGTCGAAGGGTGTGGCCAAGAAGTCCACGCCGGCGTAGAGGGCGATGCGCCTCCCAACGATGCGACGGTCGTATTCGGCACCGAGAGTGAAGGCCGAGTTCAGGTGAACGCTGTCGCCGCGCTGGAGGCCGACGGACGGAGTTTCGGTTGCGCCAATCACAAGCCCGACCTCATTGTTCAAGGCTTCCTCCGACGGCCTGGCCTGGGCGTGCGCGACGGCGGTGGCCATCAGAAACAGAAGGGCACTGCATGTGGTTCGGGTACCTTGCATGATCTCTCTCCATCCAACGTTGGTCGATGTTTTTCACGGAGGAAGCGGTTTATCTCTCTGAGCCCGCCGACCGGCTGCTGCTGTATTGACGCTGGCTCGGGAGAGCACCGCGGGACACAGCTTGGACAGCACGGTTCCACTGACGCCAACCTGAACCGCCCGGCCAGCGCAATGCCCTGTACGTGTGTGAGAGTGACGAGCGGGGGAGAAGTTACAGGGCAACCCGCGGCGAGGCACGGCTTGCCCTTTGGGCGGGCTTGAAGGAGAGCTGCGGGCAGAGGCTCGAAGGCGGAGGCTACGCTTGCCGCACTCTGTCAGTTCGTGGAGGACGGCGTTGCGGACTTCAGCGTGACGTCGCCACTTACCGTCTTGGGATCGACGGTGATCTCTTTCAGCCTCTTGGCTATGTCTTCCGGCACGTCGTGCTGATAGCGACCGCCCAGGTATTTGGCGAAGAACTCCTCGATGGCTGTGACCATGGCGAGATTGTTGATGGGGCGAGCGAAGCCGTGGCCCTCATCCGGGGCGACGAGGTACTCGATCGGCTTGCCGTTATCGCGGACGGCGGAGACGATCTGGTTGCTTTCGCGGATGTTGACGCGCGGATCGTTTTTGCCCTGGACGACCATGAGTGGGGTGATGATGGACTTCGCGTTGGTCAAGGGGGACTCCGCGACGAGCAGCGCCTTTCCCTCGGTCGTGGTGGGATCGGCCATGCGGGTGTACATCTGCTTTCGGCCGGCCTCCCAGTAGGGCGGGATGGCATCGAGCAGGGTGATGAGATTGGACGGAGCGACGATGGCCACGGCGGCGGTGTAGAGCTGTGGGGTGAAGGCAACACCGGCAAGCGTGGCGTACCCGCCATAGGAGCCACCTGAGATGCCGACCCGCTTTGGATCGACCGTGCCATCGGCGACCAAGGCCTTGACGCCCCAGGTAAGGTCGTCCTGCATCTTGCGTCCCCACTCACCGTTGCCTGCGTTGAGGAACTTCTTACCGAAGCCGGTGGAGCCGCGGAAGTTGGGTGTAAGGACGGCATACCCGCGATTGGCGAAGAACTGCGCGAAGGTGTTGTAGCCGAAGGTGTCGCGAGCCCAGGGACCGCCGTGAGGAAAGACGATGAGGGGCAGGTTCTTGGCTTCGAGGCCTTTGGGAAGGGTTAGGTACGCGGGGATGTCGAGCCCGTCGGAGGACTTGAAGTGGAAGGGCTGGCTGGGCGAAAGGTCGGCGCGGGGAAGCTCTTCGCGGATGCGGAACTGGAGGTCGAGCGTCTTTGCCTTGCGATTCCAAAGATAGGTTTCGCCAGGCTCGGTGTCGCTGTGCGCGTTGACGATCCACAGATTTTCGTCGCTGGAGCGAGCGCCGAAGCTGATGTCCTTGCCGGGCAGCCTGGACTCGAGGAAGCGAAACTCCTTTTCGAAGGCTTTGTCCCTGAAGTAGAGGTGGTCCCGGTCCGCTTCGTACTCGGTGAAGAGGATGCGGTGGTCGATCTCGGAGGTTTCGACACCGCTGATGTCCACGCGCTGCTGCGGATCGCTCTCCACCTTGGTGGTCGCGCCGCTCGCAACGTCCAGGAGATCGAGCTCGCTAAACTCAAGCGGACCCTTGTTGGTGATTAGCATGGCGTGCTGGTTGGAGGCGTCGAAGGCGACGGGAAAGCAGCCCTCGAGGACGCTGCAGCTGTAGATGGGCTGGAAGCCGTCCGCACTGACGCGAAGGAGCTCGGTATCCCCGGCCTTGGTGGTGCGCTGGGCGAGACGAAGATCTCCATTGTTGTCGAAGTTCCAGGAGGCGATCTGGTCGGTGTTCTTGCGCAGGAGCTTTTTCTCTCCGGTGGAGAGGTGGAGCTCGTAGAGGTCGTGCCATTGGGGGGCACGGTCGTTGAGACCGATGTAGAGGATGTCGGGCTTCGATCGGGGTACGGCATAGATCTGGGTTCGAACGCCCTTGAGATTGGTGAGGGCGCGGGTTGGAGGGAGGCCGGTGGCGGCGACCGGGGGCTGCGCCGGCTCGATGGCGTAGACATTGAAGTTCTCGTCGCCGGCGGAGTCCTGCGCGTAGAGGACGAACTTCGAATCGCGGCTCCAGAAGTAGCCGCCGATGGGCCGTGTCGCTTCGGCAGAGAGGGGCCGGGCGGCGGAGAAGGGTTCGCCTGCCTTTTTGACCCAGATGTTGCGCACTCCCTTGTACGGCTTCAGGAAGGAGAGGTACTGCCCGTCGGGAGAGATCTGTGCGTTGGAGATGGTGACCTCGCCGAAGAACAGCTTGCGATCGAGAATGGGCGGCTGCTGCGCGTGCATGGGGACGGAGGCAAAGAGGTCAGCGAGGATAACCGCGGAAAGGAGTAGCCGGTGCATGGAACCTCCGAAGGTGGCCGGATGGCGACGGATCGAAGGTACTATCCAGCGGGAAAAAGAGGAAGGAGATACGTGGCAGTTGCTGCCTAAGCCGACGATCGTTTGAATCGTCATCGAAAACATCTCTCGGAGAGATTCCCATGGGATGACACTCTCGCTCTGAGCTGCGTAGCAGCGGTAATACAGCCATAAAAGAAGGTCATGGACGTGCGAGGAACCCTTGTTCTGCAGCCAGAGACTTTTCGGGACCGCAACATGGTGTTTCCTGATGTCGTCGAAGAGCATGCGCGTCAGGACGAAGCCATAGCGATCGGCAAGTTCAGGCAAACTCTGCTGCATTGACTCCTCATCAGAATCATCCTTGATAGACGCCGGGAGGTAAGACTTCTCGACCACCGTAAAGAACTGATCAGCCTGAGCCGTCTGCGTCTTCCGCTCAATGCTGATGACCAGGCCACTGATCCGCCGGAAGCGTTCTCTTAACTCCCGATTGTTCTTCCCTCCCCTGCTCTGCCCGATCTCATCCTGGTACTCAGCTGCAGAGTTCCAAGGAATAAAGGGAGAGTTCGAAGAGATTGCCCGATCGAAGATCCACGCCAGGAGCTTTCGATCTGCCCCGAACGGAAGAGGCACGTCACGCATGCCGGCCGTGAAAGTGACATACAAGGTGGACCCATCTCCCAGTCGAGCGCTCCGCGTGATCTTGTTTTTGTCAGTTGCACGATATGGCAGGGTGCACAGAATCATCGCCTGGGCGATCTTAATGACCTCATCCCCAAGTTTGCCGGTGTTCCGATCATCGGCAAGAGAGGCGACCCGCATAGCCTTCTTCTCGCGAGCAGCGCGTCGTTCAGCTACGTAATCGCGTCTTTTTGGGGATGGAATGATCTCTTTCATCGGGCTGTCCGCTGTACTTCCTTCCGAATCCCTACATTCCTTTGCTGCTACTTTGCTACTCTGTGCGTCTACGACCGTCTTCGGACTGCATGGATTTATAGACCTCCACCAAAGCTTCGTCGATCTCAACTTTCCTACAGGCCAACCGCAAAGCCTCCGAATCGGAAAGGTTTCTAAAGCCCTGCGACTTCATGAAGTCCTTGATGGTGTCGAGCCGATCAATATCGTGTTGGTAGAGGCTCACTGACAGCTTAGGGGCGCGGGTTCCTTTTACAGCTTTCCCGGAACGCGGCTCAGGAAAGACATGGACCGTTCGGTTAGGCTCCGCACTGGAATCGATCTTTTGGAAGCGACGTCTTCAGCTTGGAGAGGAGTTCTTGAGTGTTTGAAGCCATAATGTCCCTTTGCTCCTTTGCTACCTTCCGAGTCTGCTTCTTTACTGAGCCAACAATCTCAAGCGCTACCTTGAACAACTCCTCCCGGGCCTCGCTGCCTAAGGATTTCCAGCTCATCAGTACAGCGTGCTGGTAGGCCTGCCTTCGACGAAGCGTGTTCTTGAACGCAGGTAGGCCTATTGGACCGGCCATATCTTCAAGATCTCTGGCCAGGATGGTGCCAGGTCGAACTTGGTTGAAAAGGATGTGCGCTCTGTGCTTGGCGCCCTCGCGATGAATAAGTGTCGCGGTATCCCTAGACGTGAACAGATCGGCCGGTGACGGGGACGTAACGAGGAGCACGACATCGGCCCGCCGGATGGAGTCTGTCACTTCCTTGGATTCGAGACGTGGCGCGGTGTCGATGAAAAGAGCACCGTAGTCCTGACCGGGGACGGCGAGCTCAAGACTCCAATCTCTTCAATCCAACGTGTAGCGGTGTGCTGAGGATCAGTATCAAGTAGAGCGACTTTATGGCCTGCTTCGACTTGGGCAGAGCTCAGTAGCACGGAAAGCGTCGTCTTACCACTTCCGCCCTTTCCGTTGCGAAGTGTAATTGTCATGCTTTCGCAGAGTAGCAAACTACTACTCATGGAGTTCAGCCCATTCCGGCTTCCGCAGAGAAGCGAACTTCTAAAGTTACGGTCCCGTGACCGGAGACATAGCGGTGAGATCTCTCTTCCACAATTGCTGCAGCCGTCGTTCTAAAAAGCTGCAAGCGCCTGTCCACGTAGGTGTTCTAGGCGAGTTCGCTCGAGATCGTCTCGGTAGAACATGTTGAAAGTGTCGAAAGGAATCAAACGCTCGGCATCAGGATGTGCAATGTGGATGCAGGTTTTCCGAATGGATCGCAGGTCAAAGCTGTCTGTGTCGATGAACTGCACGATCAGGATGCGGAAGAGGTTCTGGTAGTTCAGGTCCTTCGGCGCGAGCATCTGCGGGAGGCAGCAGAGGAGGTCGCGGAGAGTGCTGGCCTGAGATTGCGGTGAGTGATTGGTTGAAAACAGTTTAAAGAGCCCCTCTTTCAGAGGGTTCGCAGCGGTTTTTGTCAGCAGTTCCGGATGCTTCGCCAGGTGAGCGCGTATCCCGCTGTCCTGTTCATAGATGATCGTGTTCGCCGCACCGTTGATGAGTACCTCCGGCGGAATCATGCTGGTCAGCGGTGTGACGTTGCCGGCCAGCTTCAACGCATATCCCATCGCGAGGGAATCGGGATGGCATGGTACCGGAATAATGTCCTCGGGCCTGAAGACGGAGTTCTGCTCCAGAATGCGCCGTCGTACTTCTGTCAATGTAAGGCGATGCTCAGACGCGGTATATCCGCCCAGGCGCCCGGCTTGCTGTACCGGCTGAAAGGTGACACCCCGGACGCAGGGCTGCTGCAGGGCGAAATTGATGATGTCGCCCAGTTCACCATCATTAACGCCGCGCTTCACGGTAACGACCAGCGTCGTCGAGATGCCGAGTTCATTGAGTCGTTCCAATGCTCGCTTACGCACGCTGCGCAAAGTCGGCTCCGCGAAGCTGCATTAGCGGACCTCGTTGAAGCGAGTCGAACTGGAGATATAGCTCAAAGCGCGGCATATACGTTGCGAGCCGCTTCCCAAAGGCTTCCTCCGTGGCGATACGTACACCGTTTGTGTTCACCATCAGATGCTTGATGGGCCTCTGCTTCGTCGCGTCGAGGATCTCGAAGAACTGGGGATGGACCGTTGGCTCGCCACCGGAGATCGGAACGATGTCTGGCTCCATCTCGTTATGAACAATCCTGTCGAGCATGCACTCCACCTGCTCAAGCGGCCGGTGCGTCGTGCGGTGTGTTCCGCTGTTGGCGTAGCAGATGGGGCAGTTCAGGTTGCAGACGTCTGTGATCTCCAGCAGTGACAGGCAGGAGTGCTGTTCGTGATCGGGACAGAGGCCGCAGTCATAGGGACAGCCATATTTGACCGGTGTGTTCCAGTGAAGCGGCATCTCCGGTGGCTTGAGGAAGACCTCGCGGCCACGACGATAGTAGTCCACGTCGTCCACGATCAACACACGTTGAAATCCGTGCTGTGGACACCTTTTCAGCATGAACACGCAGTCATTCTCGAAAACGATTTTGGCGTCAACGCGGCGGAAGCACGTTCCACAGAGGGAAACAGCTGTGTCGTAGAAGAGATAGGGACGGGTGGGGGCGCTCAACTTTTGAATCTCTCCGAGATCGCTCGACCGAGCATGATCAATCCAGTGACGACGCACACGGCCAGCGACGCGAAAAACAGGATCGATCCGGCCGCTACGATGTAGCCCGTGAAGCGATCATCCCCGACCAGGATGCCAAGGCCGCAGGTTCCGAAACCCACGCCCATACCGATCGCGCCGAGGGTGAGCGCCTTCTCTGGCAGGCTTTTCTCGTTACCGAGCAGATTGAACATACTCTTCTCTCCCATTCTGTGGAGTGACCAGGAAGGATCGCCGTTGACCGATGATCAAGAGCCAAACCGCTAAGGCAGGCCCACTGAATGGGGCTGAGGCCGTACATGAGCGGTTGGGGTTTCAGGAAATCCACGAGAAGCCTCCAAACGAGGTAAGCGGCCATAAACACGCGGAACAGAAGACCGTTCTCACGGATCTTTCGGCTCACGTGGTGCAAAGCTATTGCAAGTGCGGCAAGGAAGAGAATCTCGTACGCCTGTGTGGGATGGCGGGAAAGACCATCGCCGAAATCCACCCCCACGGATAGGGGGTTGGCTTGCCATATGTATCGTCCGCAAGCCCAGCCAATAAGCAGCCGATCCGCCCTACCCCGATACCAATGCAGAGTGGGAAGACGAAAAGGTCACCGGTGCGCGTATGGATGCCTTTGATCCATTTCATGATCTCCACGGCTACCCAGCCGCCCAGGAGGCCCCCCACAATCGTCTTCCCACCTCCCGGAAGAAACACCTGGGATACGACGATGTGTACGCGAAACACCTGTTCCAACAGGCCGAGTATGCGGCTTCCCGCCAGAGCTCCGATGGCTGCTGCTGCAATTACGCTCCAGCGTTGCTGTTGGTCCAGCACGTCTCCAGCCTGGCGACGCGCACGCTTGTACGCGCAAACCCGAGCGCATAGCCTAAGGCTTCAAACAAGGGGTGCA
>JAABUZ0100003752.1_pt1 | contig 21955 bp, 25 predicted proteins | sample 5562091 | NCBI WGS metagenome assembly JAABUZ01 (sample SAMN12813069, study PRJNA571459) | rock metagenome | isolation source: Antarctica rocks | place: Antarctica: Victoria Land, Linnaeus Terrace sud | collected 2015-12-21
CGCTTCCGAAGACTCGCCCGCGACTACGAAAGACTTCCACAAACACTCAAAGGTATCCACTTCATAGCCTTCGCCATCCTCATGACAACCAAACTCATCAAGATCGCAACTTCATAACACCCTCTAGGTATCGGCCTTCTTATCCCATCTGTCCCTGCCCGCAACGCCGGCCCTAGAGACCACCGCAAGAACAAAAGCAACTGCAAGGAGCATCTCCTGCGCTTCGCGCCCAGCAAGGGAACCAAGCCTTCCTGAGAGGCTCCGCCTCTGGCGCGCGCAAGGGGTTTCCCAACAGTCTTCCGCGCTTCGCTTGTGCAGACCTTCGCTGCGCTCGCCCTCCACTGCGTTCCGGGTGGGAGATACCCCTCCCCTTGCACTTGCCGCCTCCGCTGGCGTGGGCCCAGGCCAAGGCGTGTTTGTGAGCAAACACAGCACAGCCATTCAAAACGGAGGAACCACCCATGAACCCCACCACCAGCACCGTCACCGCCATCAGCGAAAACCCCAAACAACCGCAGCAACGGCAGACCGCCAAAGACATCATCGCCGCCAACGTGAAGAGCCTGATCGAGCAGTTAGAGGCAGGACACAGCCATGCGCTTACCGCCTATCTCGACGCGATGAGCCGGTTCCACAATTACAGCTTTGGAAACATTCTGGAGATCGCACGGCAGAGGCCGGACGCCACCCGCGTTGCAGGGCTGTATGCGTGGAACCAGCTTGGACGCAAAGTGATGAAAGGGCAGAAAGGCATCCGCATTCTGGCTCCGATCATCGGGTTCAAGCGCAAGAAGGATGAGGAAGCCGAGAAGGACATCACCAGGCAGAACACCCGCGTTCTTGTCGGCTTTCGCAATGCTTACGTCTTCGATGTGTCCCAGACCGAAGGTGCAGAGCTTCCCAGCATGCGCGAGATGCGCGGCAGCGTAGGCGAGAACCGCGACCGTCTGGTTTCGTTCATCAAGAGTCGGGGTATCGAGCTTGTCTTTATCGAGAAGATCGCACCCGCGTTGGGCATGAGCTACGGCGGCAAGATTGTCATTCTTCCCGGACAGGCAGAGGCCGAGGAGTTCAGCACCCTTCTCCATGAACTCGCACACGAGATGTTACATAAAGCCGAACGGCGCACCACCACCAAAGTAGTGCGCGAGACCGAGGCCGAGGCAATCGCCTTTGTGATCGGCAAGGCCGTAGGACTTGAGACTGGAACGGCTTCCGCAGATTACATCCACCTTTACCACGGCAACGCTTCACTTCTGGCCGAGAGCTTGGAAGTGATTCAGCAAACATCCGCCGTTATCCTTGCCGCATTGCAGCCACCGACCGTAGAACAAGCGGCGATGTCCGATGCAGAACTGGCGAAGGTGGCGTAATGCAGACCATCCTTCAAATCCTCAAGAGGGCCGGAGAGTGGTACCCCGGCCTCTCCCTCAAGGTAGAAAACCTGCCTTATATGGCGCTTGTCATCGAGGCGATGGACGAGTCAGGACCGATGAGGCTCCCCGCACTGCCCGTCTGTCACTACGGCGAACAGAACGGCGACCTGATGCGCGACCCGGAGATGTGCTTCGAGCTTGGACTAACAGGGGCGCACCTGAACCCCTTCTATTTACCGCAACGACTACATGGGCGTCGAGCAGTGGAGCCGGAACATCATCCGCGACCACTACGTGCGCTTGATCGAGTTGCACAAGCAGCACGAGCGACTCGCCAAGCAGTGGGACAACAACCTGCGTTTGCAGGGCTTTGCCGAAGCTTTCGAGCGGCAGCGGACCCCACGCGCTTAAACCCTTTCCCCGCCCTAAAGCGGATAGGAAAGCGCGTCCGCTCTACGACCCCCACGCAGTGCAACCGCTCAAGGAGAGCAATCATGCAGAACAGTAGCGCGTTTCAATACCTCGCAGTCGACACCATCCACGAATCCACCACCAACCCTCGCCGCACCTTCGATGAAGCCAAGCTGTACGAGCTTGCCGAGAGCATAAAGCACAACGGCCTCATTCAGCCCATCACCGTGCGACCCAACAACGACGGCTTCGAGATCGTCACGGGAGCAAGGCGTTATCGCGCTTCGCTCTTGGCCGAAGTCTTCTCAGTCCCCACCCGTATCGTCGAAGTTGACGATGCCCAGGCGCTCGAATGGCAGTTGGTCGAGAACTCGCAGCGGGTAGACGTTCACCCGTACGAAGAGGCGCAGGGCTTCCAACGCTTGCTCGACATGCGCGGCTACGATGTTGCTGCTTTGGTCGAGAAGTCGGGCAAGAGCGCAAGCCACATCTACGCCCGTCTGTCTCTCCTACAACTCATTCCAACCATCGCCGAGGCGTTCACCCAAGAGCGCATCACGACCAGCCACGCCAACCTGCTTGCTCGTCTCCCGCAGGACGCACAAGTCACGGCCTACGAGCAATGCTGGCGCAAGGACTGGCAGGACAAAGAACCGCATCTGCTACCCGCCAAACACCTTGCCGCGTGGGTACAGGCCAACCTGTACCTCTCCCTTGCGGATGCGCCGTTCGACCGCGAAGACCCCACCCTCAACCCCGCTGCTGGAGCTTGCATCACCTGTCCCCGGCGTAGCGGATACAACACAGCCCTCTTCATTGACGTGCAGGGCGATCAGTGCCTCGACTCACCCTGCTACCAAGTGAAGATCAACGCCCATATCGACCGCGAGGTTGCCGCCCACCCCGACTTAGTCAAGATCGAGAACGGCTACCGCAGTCCGAAAGAGCAGAGGCCGGGAGCCGTCCTGCGTGGACACTTCCGCGAAGTTGAAACAGTCATGCAGAATCCCGAGGCTGAGCCAGCCCCGCCATGCGCCGCCGCGAAGCCAGCCATCATCGTCTACGGCAAACGTGCGGGAACCACCATCACCGTATGCACCGACAACCACTGTCCGATTCATGATCCTCGCGCCGCCGCGCTTCTGGCTGGGTGTTTGCACCTACGCACATTCCGTTTGGATGCCGATGGATGATTGGAAGGTTTGTGATGCACCTATCGACGTTGCCTCTATCAAGGGGAACCCTTGCTTCGGTGGGTTGGACCTGTCAACAATCATTGACATAACTGCTCTGACGTTGTTGTTTCCGCCATATAAGGAACGAAAGCGATGGGTGGTTCTACCGTTCTTCTGGATTCCCGAAGACAACATGGAACAAAGGGTTAAATGCGACCGGGGCCCGCGCGTCGAAGAAATATGCATCGAAGTTCTCCGATAACAATTCTCAACCGGGTGGAATCATCTCGCCTACTGGATTTGTCAGTGAACAAGACCTGGCGAATGTTCGAACGTTCTTCGGGCAACAGAACGGTGGAGACAATCAGGGACGTTTAGGCGTTCTTCCTTCAGGTTGGACGTAGACGCAATTGTCTCTGTCGCCCGAAGATTCTCAGTTCCTTCAATCTCGAATGATGACTAGAACCGAAGTAGCAGCAATCTTCCGTCTTGATCCTCACATGATTGGGGATACAACTAGACTTTCCAATTCAAATCATGAGCAGATGTCTTTGCAATTCGTGACGGACACCCTCAGACCGTACCTCGTGAAGATTGAAACTGAAATTGCTAGGAAGCTGCTTCCCGCTGATAACAGCATGTTCGTGGCGTTCGATGTCTCTGAACGTCTCAGAGGCGATTTCTCGACCACGATGGCAGGATTTGCCACAGGGAAACAGTGGGGCTTTTACAACACGAACACCGTTTTAGAGAAACTTGGCGAAAATCCCATTGGACCTGAAGGTGATGTGTATTGGGCACCTGTCAACATGACGAATGCCGCAAACCTGATGACCCTGGCGACACCGGGACAGCCTCAGACACCCAATCCCACGCTTGAACTCCCTACAGAGGCACAGCGGTCACTCTTTGAGCCCTTCCTTCTGGGGAGATTAAGTTGTTAATCAGAGAGGCCGAGACACGCATCAACGAGGGATTGGAAGAACGTCTGGCTCAACATGATGCGAAGATAGACGCGATTGGTAACGATGTCGCAATCCTTGTTGGAACGTCCAAGCTTACCGGATTGGTCCAACAAACCAAACTCGCTGTAGACAAGCTCACTGACAACTCTAACATCTGGGATCAAGACGACCTTGCCTTTCGCTCGCAGATGGTCGAGAAGATATTGACCGTCGAAGGGAATACTATGAAGCTAATGGAACAGGTCTCTGATATCAGCTGGTTTGTTGTTGTGAATCGAGGATTGATATGGATTTCTGATTAGAGCGAGTGCTGCTCTGAAACAAACGGAACTCTGGAAAATGATTGGTGTGGGCGTGATTCTGTGGTTATCCGGTCATTATGTACCAACGTTTTATAAGTTTGTCGTAGCTCTGTTTCATATGGTTCAATAGGTTTCGAGTGAATTACTCCCTGAAAGAATTAGCACTAACCGAATCGTTCGAAGGATGTAAGCTGACGGCCTATCAAGACTCAGTTGGCGTGTGGACCATAGGTTACGTCATACGCTGAACGTACATGAGGGGATGACTTGCACTCAGGAGCAGGCTCAGGAATGGCTTCAGGCAGATGTGATGATGGCTGAACACGCCATTGACATGCTTGTAACTGTTGACCTGACACAAAACGAGTTTGACGCGCTCGTGGACTTCGCATTCAATGTTGGAATGGAGAACTTCCATCGTTCGACGTTGCTGCGGCTGATTGATCAAGACGATACTAGGGATGGTGTCTTGCAATTCCTGCGATGGGACCGTGCAGGTGGGAAGGTGGTTCCCGGTCTAGTGAAACGTAGAGAGGCAGAAAGAACCTTGTTTGAAACGTAGGAATCCGCGTTACACTTCGTTCGTTAACCCGCACAGGGTACACGGAGGAAGTTGAAATGAATCGTAGAACTGTAGCTTTTGTCTGTTCAGCCGTACTTAGCCTTGTCGCACCACTAACCGCATTTGCATCAGAGAAACCTGCGTTACCCGAACATACCGAAGTTCATCTTCAGTTGGCAGAGACGATTTCAACCTCCTTTGCCAAAGTCGGTGAAGTGGTCAGGTTTAGAACCGTGGGCGACACCAGCGTCAATGGAAACATCGTCATCCCAGACGGCACTGAGGCCGAAGGTGCGGTCATTCACACCAAACGAAAAGGGCATCTGGGCCACAGTGGTGCTATCACTATCAAGTTCGTGTCAGTTCGTGTCGGCTCTGAAAAGGTTATGTTGGATGGGCTTCAGGAATGGGAAGGAACAGGCCACGGAACCCGAACAGCAGTTGCAACTACAGCTACAGCAGTCGTGTTCTGGCCTGCGGCACCATTCCTGCTCCTAATGCATGGTGGTGACGTTACCCTGACCCCCGGCACACCCGTTTCCGCGTACACGACCAGCGACCCTCAGTAACAGACCCGACAAAAACAAATCCCTGCTGTGATTCCCACCTGAAAGGGTGAGGGTCACGGCAGGGATTTGCTGTTTAATATCCACTCAGGTCTAAAACTTGCGCTTAGACGTATCGACCACTGAACAATGGCCCTCTCGGCGATCCACTTTACCCAGTAAAGTCAATGAAGTCACAAAAGTGAGATTAGTACGGCTGATGGTTCTCGTTAGTTGCCTGAACGACATATCTTTTACCCACGTGATGGAGTCAGGGCCAAACACCGCCTTCTCCACATTTCCCGCTCCTGCCTCCTTCACGTAAAAGGATACGGTTCCATTTTGCTCATCTAACGTGAAATCGAAGTGAGTCGCAGGGTAATGAGTGTCAGGCGTATCGCCACCAGCAGGCACATCGCAACTGAGGTAAACCAACTGCGGGGGAGCACTGGCACTTACCGCTATGGCTGCCGTCATCAGGGATAATACTGCTACTACTGCCTTCATTGAGTGCCTCGCGCGTTCTTATAAAAGGGATTCTTGGTTGGCGGGTCTTCCTTGCGGTTCAGCCAGCCAGCTTTCTTCTCAGCGCGTCTCTTGTCCGCTCAGCGTTTCTTCTGTGCCGCTGCAATCCTGGCCTTGCCTTCGGGACTCATTGTCCGTTTCTTGCCATTTGCCTTCGCTTTTGGTTCCGACTCGGCAGACGCTGGTTTGTTCTCTGAACCCTCGGGACGACCACGCTTCGCACCTGTTGTGGTTGGGGAAGGGGATGACGACAAGTGCTACCACGCATGCACCGCCAACATTTGGCCAGAGATACTTGCCCGCTAATTCCATACTTGCAATCCTGCACTTTCGGGAAATCACTTCTTCAAAATGACAATTGAGGCTTAAATTTCGGTAACCTTTCCAGTTCTGGATACCTTTGCAAAAGTTCGGGCGCTACTCTTATCTTCCACGTCTTGCGATTGCGCATCTCCCAGGTTTTTAGAGCATCTGCAGTGATTTCACCGGCCTCCTCCTCATCGCACTTGTTCACTTTACAGAGATGTTCCACGGCAGATGCCAGCACCGTCTCGGGGCCGTATACTTTCGCCATGCGTCCGATGTGCGTGACCAGATCACAGGATGGACAGTGCATCTCGAAACCTGAGAGCAGGGCGAACGCCTCCTTGTCGTCATAGACCCATTTCTCATGACACAGCATTCGTTCAGCTTCGGCGGCACACACTTTGCATCGCTGTTTGCATAGAGCGAGGGTATCCGGTCGGATTCGCTTGGTCCATGCAACGCGGCCCTTGAGCATCTGATAGGCGCTTCGGCCCCACAGATCACTGGGAACCATCTCAGGTACGAGACGGTATGTCTTGGGTTTCGATTCGGGCATGGCTTCCATCTTCCCATCTCGGATCGCGGAACGGAACCCCATTTGCATCCTCGTTTGCTTCAGGCCCTTTGCGCCTGCGTCTCCCGCACCTTGGGGACGCGCTTTGCGTATGTCCCCACGAGCCTTTCCCTGGTCAGACAGAAGCGCTTCAGTAAGACAAATCGGGTTCCTTGCTCTGTTGGGTGCCAGCCCGTCCGGAGCGCCGTTGAATGAATCGGTTAGGGCCAGGCTCTTCGACTTCCACCCGTGATGGCAGAAAGTCTTCGAGAGCACAATTCAGGCACTTTAGTTCTGCAAGAGCGCTCCGAATATGCCTAAATACGCCTCTAGATGACCTGTTACGTCATTCATTGTATTGGTCTTAGGTAGATTCACACGGTGGAAGTCGTAGGTTCGAATCCTGCTGTGCCCACCTACCCTAAGCTCTTTAAAACGAACCAGATAGCGGTAAGCGGGACCCTCAGAAAACGACAGCGTTTGCCCGCTGACAAATCTAAGGTATCGCGCGGAGGCGCCATAGCCAACCCATATGGACGGAACAAATTCCGGAGGGGCCCAGCGGACCCTCCATACTGTAGTTCGGTCTCCACCCATCGTGGCCGGCGCATGTCAGAATTGGATTCATCTGTTGAACGTGTCGGAGCTAACAGGTGGGGCGTGGATTGAAACGGGGCGAAGCATCTGTCACCCCCCTCGCGCGGGTGGGGATCAATCGCATGGCCCGCGACGTCATCCCCCTCCGGCAATGAGCGCTGGAGCTGGACTGGCCAGCTGAGATCTCCGGTACAGAGTTACAGGAGATTCGGGGCCCTCGTTTGCCGCCCAAGGCACCACCGTGGCAAAGGGCTGAGCTCTTTGGATTAGACATTGAAGGCTGGTGGCGGCAACAGAGGTTTACGTGGCAGCCGACCCCCAGTCATCCCGAGATCCGCGTGCAGGCAACGGATGAGCGAGGCGAGCACAACCCGATTAGTGCCCTGGAACCACCACGGTTATATCTACAACGCTGTTGTTGCCATTCAGTCACGGTTTCATGATCGCAGAAAGAGGATGATGGATGTTCTTTCGACTCGCCGGAGACGGTCTATTCGGATCCGCCCTCAGCGTGAGCAGGCGGAGGGCGCGGACAACAAGCTTGCCGCCGGTAGAGCACTCGCCGTAAGGCCAATGATTGCCCGGCAGATGCTGTTGACTCTAACCCACCGGAAAATGAACGCGCATAAAGAAGCTCGCCATCTGATGCTCGATCTGTAGCAGTGGTTCGTGAAGTTCTCGGCACACTGAATCGCGAGAGTTCGCGGGAGCCCGCCGAAGTGCTCTTCCACCTTAACCAGACTCTGCTCGCGCAGGGCGATATGGGCTTTACCACCGCCTGCTGCGTGCGCGTCGGAGCCGATGGCCGCTTCGTCTTCAGCAATGTCGGCCATTTGAGCCCGTATGTTGACGGGGGGAGTGCGTGATCGCCGGGGCGTTGCCGCTGGGTCTCGCCGAGGAGACGGATTTCGCCTCTGAAGCTGGTCAGCTCGCCCGGGGTGAGCGGCTGGTGCTGCTATCGGACGGAGTTCCCGAAGCGCGGAATGGAAAAGGCGAGCTGCTGGGATTCGAACGTGCCCGTGAACTGAGCCGGGGCAGTGCTGCCGAGATTGCGGAAGCCGCTCAGCGCTTCGGCCAGGACGACGATATTACGGTGCTCACGCTGAGCCTCGCGTGACACTGTGATCTGGCCGCTTGAGTCCGCTAACAGTAAGGCAACGCTTATTAGGTTGGTGTCCTCTGGGATCTGCTGAGAGTCCCCTTGCTTGTCATCGTGCATCCGGCCATTCTCGCGCATAAGGCTTTGACACTCGGGCGCTTCTCTTTGCGGATGTGGTTCACCAGCCGATCGAAGCTTTCTCCCGTCATCTGCGATACCATTCCAGCAGGCCCTCCCACAGCATCCGAGACCACCCCGTGACCTTCACGCCCTCCTCGATTGCCGCACTCATCGTCGCTGCCAGTTTTGCCGCCGGGCTCAACGTCTACGCGACCGTCGCCACCCTCGGTCTCCTCGCTCACTTACACTGGGTCACCCTCCCTCTCGGCCTCCAAACCCTCTCCGACCCCTGGATCATCGTCATCTCCAGCGTCCTCTTTGCCGTCGAAATCTTCGCCGACAAGATTCCCGGCTTCGATCTTTTCTGGAACGCCGCACACACCTTCATCCGCGTGCCCGTCGCCGCGCTGCTCGCATACCAGACTGCCTCCCAGCTCTCACCTCAGCTGCAACTCCTCGCCGCAGCTGCGGGAGCCGTAATCGCTGCCATCGCCCACACCTCCAAAACCGCCGCCCGAGCCCTAGTGACCCCCAGCCCCGAACCCATCTCCAATATCACCCTGTCTGCCAGCGAAGACGTCGCCGCCATCTCCCTCACCTGGGTCGCAACCCACCACCCTTACACCGCGGCGGCCATAGCCACCGTCGCGCTTATATTCCTTCTCTTCAGCCTGCGCTGGATTGCCACCCGCCTCAAGCGCCTTAAGCGCCGTCTCTTCCACGCCCAGGCCGAGCAGCCGTGAGTAGAGGCGCTGGAGGTTCCATCACACCTGAGCGGCAGTCTCGGGCCACTTTCAACATGACGGTGCCCCGATGAGACTTAGGCGTTAGCTTTGATTCCGGAGGGTTGAAGCGACACGCCGGAATGGGGAATGAGCCACCGGAACCTCCGATCCCGAGCAACGCCAACGAAAAATCTCGACGGAACAGGGCCATACTGAAGCCTCATTCCGACTGCGCGTGTTCGAAACGGAGATGGACTTGTCCTACGACGATCTCGTCTTCGTGAACGAGGGGCACACCCTTGCTGGCTCCCTTGGGCACTTGGATGATGGAACCTCTTCTGAGAACGGTCGTTCCGTGGGCGCTGCCATCGTCAAACAGCCGGAAGCGAGACGCATCGCGATCGAATTCGAGGTGCGCGTGGGTTCGAGAAACGGTGGAATTTGGACCCGCTGCTTCGTCTTTCAGTGCCACGTCATTCCGACGGACCGGCCGTAGCTGAGCATCGAGCACTTCTGGCAACCGCCCGATGTTAATACGCTGTTTCGTGAAGCAGTATTGGGTCTGTTCCGCGCTTCCTGCGAGGACTGTCAATCGAATTGGATTGGACTCGGCGGACGTGGGCGCCGGAGCAGCGCTGCTGTAACTCACATCGAAGCCCCGGGCCTTGAGGTCGGCAGGAAGATCGTCGACGAGATCAACGCCTACTCTCAAGCTGCGTGGGAACTCGACCCGCTGATCGTTGAAGTAGCTTTTGATGTCGCGTTCGAGCGCATCTGCTTCCGTGAACACAAGCTCGTACGAGCGGCGTCGTTCCGGGTCCGCAAGAACTTGCACCAGAATCTGAGAGTAGCCGAAGCTGGACTTCGCTCGAGGGAGCGTCTCCACACGCGATGCAACTTCGTCGAGAATAGCCCGGTGTACTTCGAGCAGCTCGCGGCGCCCGTCGGGAGTTGACGAGCGCAGCATGTCCCGAAGTTTTCCGTCGATGCGGCGTTCAATGTCTTGCAGACGGCTCATTGGGAACCTCCAAGGTAACCTATGCTTCTGGCCTTCCTCATCACGTCCGCCGCGAGTGGTGCGGCTGCACTGCCACCATATTGCCCGTTCTCGATCAACACCGCGAAGGCGAGTGGGCGCGGGCCTCGATACGGTGCGAAGCCAATGAACCAGGCGTCAGAAGGGGCATGCTCCAGCTCCGCGGTTCCGGTCTTGCCGGCAATTGGAAGATCCGCAATCTGCGCAGCGCGTCCTGTGCCGGAGGTCACGACGTCGCGCATGTAGCCGGCGATAAGGGACGACAGTTCGGGGGCCAGGATCGACTCCGGGGCCTGCTGACGGAGATTGTTAGCGTCCGTCACCCAACGACCGTAGGGCATCGATCCATTCTGAGCGATGGTTGCTGCCACGCGGGCCATCTGAAAGGGACTGACAACCACCTGTCCCTGACCATAGGACGCCTGCGGCAAATCGCTGCGGAGCGTCTTCGCATTGGACGGATTGGCGACGGAGATGCCGAGGTGATTGGCCGTGTCGAGCAGCGCATCCGCGCCGACGGCGTAGGTTCCGAGCTGGGCGAAGTATGCGTTGCAGGAAACCACCAGACCTGTACGCATCGCGATCAGCCCATGCGGGACGGTGTCTTCGACGTCATCGTGAATAGGACGCCGCCATCCGCGGATGAAGTTTCCAGTGCGTCCGTCGGGAAGCCGCTTACATTCGTATTTCACGTTAGCGTTCCCCGGATCCTTGCGGAGAGCTGCAATGGAAGTGACGATTTTGAACGATGAACCCGGCGGGTAGAGTCCATAGCGTGCCCGATCGAGCAGGGAGTCGTCGGAGTCGTTCTGGCTGCGCAGGGCAGATCTTCCGCTTGGCCATGGATAGCTTACGGAAGCGAGAAGGTCGCCTGTCGCAGGGTCCATCACGACCACCGCTCCCCTCGTTTTGCCAAGCTTCTGTAGCTGAGCTTCGAGGAGTTGGGACGTGATCAGTTGCAAGCGGGCGTCAATGGACATATGAAGGTTACGGTCGCGGTCACGGACCCTCTTGACCTGGCGGTTGTCAGGCTCCCAGCGGTGACGGAGTAGAGGCAGAAGCTCCCTGTAATCGTAACGAATCCGGTACTTTGGTCCTCCTTCGCGCGGGTGTGCGACTTGTACGACTGTGGCCCGATCGTCAAAGCCCTGCAAGGTGACGGCGAAATCGCGTTCTGCAAACGAGCTATTGCGGGCTGACCAGTTCGCACGCGTTCGGATGTCTCCGAGCAGGAAGAACGCCCTGGGTCCGAGAGGGTAGAACCGTGTTTCGCCGGGTTGGGGCTGATCAGGCAGGGCAATGCCCATGTGAGCGTATGCTTCGCGCTCGTTCGAGAGCTCATCCCAGTTGCTGGTTGCGAGCGGAAGGCCGTTACGGTCGTAAATGGTGCCTCTGGGGATAGAGTGCGCGATGGCTAGCAGGCGAGGGTTGTACTCATAGCGGCGTTCGCCGTCGGCCTGAACTGCGAGCGCACCTGCGCCTGCAACTGCGTCAGCCCGTGCGACCTGAAGGTACCCGACTCTCAGGAGCAGAACTGCACCGATCGTTCCGATGATGTATGCCAGTCCGCGCGTGCTTGTCCGGAAGGGCTGCGTAGACTCCTGGTTTTGGGCGCCTTCATTCGCAAGCGAGAAGAGTATGCCGAGGATCGCGAAGTTGGTAACGAGCGCAGTTCTGCCGTAACTCAGAAACGGAACAACGACGCCGGAGAGCGGAATCAGACCAAGAACCCCGCCTGCGATCAGCGCAATCTGGAGAGCAAGCGCCAGCGTGAGCCCCAGGGCTAAGAAGAAGTTGTAGTCGGAGCGGGCGCGGAGCGCGGTTCGTATGCCGAACCACAGGATGCCGCCATAAATGGCGAGTACGCAGACCACGCCGACGAAGCCCCATTCTTCGCCCAGTGCGGCGAGGATCAGATCGGTGTGAGCGGCAGGCATCAGTTGAGGATCACCTAGACCGAGACCTGCTCCGAACAAACCGCCACTCGCAAAGGCCCACAGCGAATGCGCAAGCTGCTCGCCCCCACGCACAGAGTTGTCCCACGGGGACAGCCACATGGCTACGCGCCCTGCGACGTTCTTCGGGAAGTTGAGGTAATAGCCTGAGACAAAGCCCGCGAGGATGAACACCCACCCCGCGAACGCCAACAAATATCGGTCGCGCGCGACGGCGTACATGCTCAGGAACAAGCAGGCGATGAGCAAGGCGGGTCCGAGGTCTTTCTGCAGGAAGAAGAAGCCGAGCGAGACCGCCACTCCGGCGAGCACGGGCAGGAAGTACTCAAGCCTCGGCATCTCGAACCAGTCCGGGAGCTTGCTTGAGGGCGACCGCTGTTCGCGAAGCGTGCGGAGGAGTTCCCAGCGCTCTGCAAAGTATCCGGCGAGGAAGAAAACGATTAGGACGCGAATAACTTCTGCGGGCTGGAATCCGAAGAGGTTGACCTTGGCGTCGCTGCCGGTTGGCCCGGAGCCGAACAGAATAAGCGCGGCGGACAGCACGAAGCTGGCCAGGAGAAAGACGTAGCTGAGTTTTCCGGTCAGGCGACGGTAGTCGAGCGTGCTGGCGAACGCGAGCGCAAGGCAGCCAGCGGCTGCTCCCTCGGCGAAGTTCGCGAAGAGCAGCGTGTCCCGCAGAGGGTCGCGGAGGGTGACCATCAGGGCCATGCCGATTCCGCTGAGCAGAAGGACAGCAGGCAAAAGGAACTGCGGGCCTGGCGTTTCTCGAAAACTCCAAAACAGGTGTACCGCAGCGAAGGAACAGAGGAACAAAGCCGCCCAGAGAATTAGCTGGTTATGGTATCGGCTACCATCGCGGACGGTGAAGAAAGGTTTCAGGCGCGCCAGATCCGCGGAAGTGAGGAGCGAAATTGTTTCAGCTCCGGGATGGCTGGCCTGAATCTGCCTGGCGCGGGCCTGGAGGTCGGTAAGCCCGCGCGTTGAGAGCACCTCCCGTACCGGCACACGGATTCGACCGATCTCACCAACATGCGAAATACCGCCGCCAGCTCCCGGAAGGGCGAGGAAAATCTTTGCTGCAACGTACTGCCGCTCTACCGGCGACGCGATCTCCTGGAGATACGGAAGCAACTGCTCGCGCCTGTCGACGGAAGGGAGATTGAGGGTCGTGGGCTGTCCGTCTACGGCACGTGCGAGACGCCCCTGTGCCGTGAGGAACAACGCTGCGGCGATCAGGATGGACGTCAACGCAAGCAGCAGCCGTTCAAGGCCCCTTCCTGGCCCGAGGCTGGTAGCGGAGCGCTCTGGGCTGTCTCTTCGCTCTCGCATCGTGCTGCGGGTAACAGCCATCAGGGCTCCTTCGCTGCTGATCTGCGAGCCGCCAGCCGGCCCTGCGATAGATTCACTCTGTTGATGCCCGCAGTGGCACCCCCCCACGGTAGGATGCTCTCGTACAGCTCGCGCGCATGGTCTAGGTCACGTTCAGCGATTTGATAGTCCCGGGTCGTATCAGCAGGCGTGGGTGCCCGGCGCCCGACATCCATTGCGCGTTCGCCCTGGTAGCGGTAGCCATCGGCAAGCTCGGCAGTCTCGCGCTTTCCGATGTCATGGCCGCGCCGCTCCGCCCCCTTGATGGCCGCTTCCCCACCCTCAAGATCATGCAGCGAATAAATATCCAGCCGGGCGAGACCGAGCCAGGGGTCTGGAGACCTCTTCATGTACTTCGCGGCATCTTCGAAGTCCTGTCTGGATTCTTCGAGCAGACGGCCGTCACGCCGGGCCGAACCGCGTATGCGGGCCAGGTGCCCCTCGATCAGGCGTAACTTGCCATGGATGTTTTTGTCGTTGGGGTCAAGCTCAAGGGCGTGCGCGACCTCGGCCCGAACGCGGATCCAGTCAGATTCTGGAACCGCGGGCACGTCTGATTCCTGATACCTGGAGATCGTATGGTCCGCGTCGCTCATGAGGCGTTCACGCAACGCGGACTTTGCGGACCAGAGGCTCATCGGCACATGCGAACGCGACGCGAGCTGGCTGTACTCTCGCCAGGCGGCGTCAAGACTTTGCTGCTTCTCGCTCGAAAGATCGCTCGCAAGCTGGGTGGCCTTGCGCCACACTATGTACTCGCTCACGAACATATATCCGACTACGAGGACGATGATGAGAAGAGCGGCCGAGAAGACCCGCAGCACACGTCCGGCAGCGCTGCGCCTGCGTGGGAGCGGGGGCGGCGGAGGGGCGAAGACCGTCTTCGGCGTGGACGCATAAGCTGTGTTGTTCGGAACTGTTTTGCGGGTGGCGTCTGCTCCTGCAGCGAAGGTCCCATTGTGAGCGGGATGCGTCCGCTGGGTTCTTACTGTGGCGTCGGTATTTTGGACGACTCTCCGCGTGGCGTCGTCGAGCGGTGGAGGTGCTGCCGGGCTGATTGCCTCTCCGTTGCGGAACCGTTGAAGGGCGATTGCGAACTCCGCTGCGGTTCGGTAACGCACGCGTGGATCGGGCGAGAGGGCTTGCGCAACAACTTGCCTCAGGGGCTCCGGCCAGTGCCCAGGGAGAGGTGAAGGCTGGCGGTAGTTGCGGATCAGATGTTCCAACTTCGATCCGGTCTCCGCCTGGAAGTACGGGTGGCCGGCCAGCAGCTCGTACAGAACAACCGCCACGCCCCAAAGGTCGGAGCTGACGTCTACCTCGCCGGTGGCCATCCGCTCGGGCGAGGAATACTGCACGCTGGCGAAGACGTTCTGGGTGAAGTTGCGGGTCATCGAGAGTGCCTTCGCAATGCCGAAGTCGAGCACCTTAACACTTCCGTCTGGCGTGATCCGGATGTTGCGGGGCTTGACATCGCCGTGCACGATCCCTCTCGCCGGGCGCCCCTCGATGGTGGTGCTCAAAGTATGCGCACGGTCGAGCACCTCGAGCACGTCCTGCGCTATTCGGGCAGCAAAGGCCGACGCGAGTCCTTTCCCGTGAGCGATCTCTGACACGTCTTCACCGTCGACGTACTCCATCACGATGTAGAAGTAGCCCGGCATCTCGCCGAACTCCAGTATTTGTGTAACGCGGCTGTCCATTGCACAAAGCTGCTTTTGAAGCTCTGCGCCCAGACGTTCCGCCTTTACGATCTGCTGGCTATCGGCGTCGGCACCCAGGTCAATCAGCTTCAAGGCAACACGCCGTCCTGTGTGCGGGTCGTCGGCCTCAAACACTCGTCCCATACCACCGGCGGGGAGCTTGCGAAGGAGCGTGAACCGGCCTGCGGTCTGGACCGTCATCGGGTCACGACTTTGACGTCGCGCCCCACCACATTCGGTGGCGGTGCGATTACGTTGTCTTTCAATAACGCTCCGTCGTCAAAGAACGGAGAGATCCACACCTGTTCGGCGCCAGCTTTTTCAATCACATTTCCAGAAAGGTCCGGAGTGGCCGAGCCCGCAATGAAGACTCCGGGAAGAAGCTCCGGGCCATGTCCATTGTCCCTAATCAGGTTGTGATCGATTGTGGGACTCGCGGATCCATGGATGTAAACTCCGATTCCGGGGTTCGCTTCGATCGTGGATGCCTGAAGCCTTGGCCGCCCGCCTCCAATGTCCACCCCGGCCTTGTGCATCCCGCTGACTTTGATGTCCGTGATTTCCAGGTCCGAATCGAGGACGCGGATTCCGATCTCGCCGGGACCTACGATTTGGAACTCAGCGAAGCGCACGTTGTGAACATCGTCTGCAGAGACAGCAACCTCGGGCGCCTGGATCTTTGCACCGTAGGGCTGGCTGCTCAGAAGGTTAATCCCACTGCGCAGATGTACGCTCTCGTGATATTCCCCCGGCGCGACCAGGATGGTATCGCCGGGGCCCGCTCGATTGAGGGCGTCTGAAATGGTCTGGATGGCGCCCGGGCCGACCATCCAGGTGATCGGCTGCCTGACAGAACCAAAGCCCACCCTGAAGCCCGAAGCAGACTCCTCCACATAAGGCCGCAACGCACAAAGCAACGCAGTGGCCGCAAGCAGACCTAAAAGGAACCATCTCCAGTGGTACTTGGAGCCGCTGACCTGTTCAGGACCAGAATGCTGTGAAGTCGCGGCGTAGTGGGGCGTCTCGATCAGAATGACCGAGACGTTATCTTTCCCTCCTGCTCCATTTGCTGCAGCTATGAGGGCCAGCACACCGGTCTCCGGATCTCCCGCATGCTGCTCGACCAGCCGCCGAATCGCCTGAGCGCGAACCTGATCCGTCAGGCCATCCGAGCACACCAGCACTGCTGAGGCTTTGGGAAGCTCGAAAGAGTGGATCTCTAAAAAGTCCGGATCGTCCGGTGCGTGGGGCGCGCTGCCCAGGTCGCGAAAGATCTCGTTCCTCCGGGGATGGTGCATCGCGGCCTCTTCGTCGAGTTGGCCGCTATCCTCCATCTCTCCGACAGGCGAATGATCCTTTGTGACCTTGGTGATACTCCCAGGCTCGAGCAGGTAGAGCCGCGAATCCCCTACATGCCCCACAGTCACGCGTTCGCCTTCGATGAGCGCGAGGGTGGCGACGCACGCCATGCCCCTGAGCTCTGGCTCTCGCTCTGCGAGTTCAAAAATTTCGGTGCTGGCCAGCGCAAAAGCCTCGCGCACCCGCCGCTCCGCCGCTCCCGTCTGACGAGCCAGACGCATTTCAATGATGTCGCTGGCGACCTTTGCCGCCCGCTCCCCGGCGGCGTGGCCCCCGACCCCATCCACGACCAGGTAAATGCCACGCACAGCATCGATCAGGATCCTGTCTTCGTTGTCGACTCTTTTTCGACCCACGTCAGAATGGCCGGCGGCAATCAATCGGGAGATCACGGCCATGCTCTACTCGCTCCGGCGTAAGAAGGCCCAAACCAGGCACAGGACAACCAGTACTAATCCGACAAGAAACGGGATCCGAAGATGGAAAAGTGTGGTGGTCATTGCGGCTGTTTTGCCCCGAATTCAAGAACAAGTACATCAGCCAGAGTTATTTTCGCAACTAGTGGGAGGACCGTCTCCAGGTTACGGTCGGACCCGCCTTGCGCGCTTCGGTCGATGCTGGGCGTGACCGCGACACCGTTCACTGCGGTTCCAAACTGACTGAGATCCTTAAGGAAAAAGCGTCCACTGCTCGCCTCTCGTCGGATGCGGCAATGTTCGCGTGAGATGTCGGGTGGCCCGTCGAGCTTCAGGTCAGCCCAGACCGCCTTCCCGCCGCGTCCGATGACGATTTCATCTCTTGTCATCGCGAAGACCTTTTCCCCGCTGCTATCGCGATACCGCAGCGTTGCAAACACCGCCGGAACGCCCTCTCCTGCTCGTTGCGTGGGCCTCGCGTATGTTTCACCCGCAGCATGACGGGTGACAAAGGTCGTCTTAGCGCCTGATCCTAGCTCCATGGCCGGTTCGCTGCCAAGGTCGGAGTAAATTTCGATCTCTCCGGGGCTGAAACGATCGTCTTCTCCTCGGTGGAAGTCGATGCTCCAGTCCGGTTCCAGGATCTTGTACTTAGCCTTTTTGTTCTGCTTCGCCAATCCAAGCCGCCGCACCAATGGAGGGGGCACCCGCACCTCGTTCAGCAGCTGAAGATGTTCCGCCAGCGCCTGTTTCGCCTCGCCGCGAACCACCTGTGCAACGGGCGTGATCAAGGCAAAGTCGTCAGCATGGAGGTAAACGTTGAATCGGCACGGCAATAGAACCGCGTGGCCGACCTTGAACAGCCCGGCATCAACATTCCGAATCAGTTCGCAGATAAGGTCATCGCCGGTGATCTGGCCCGCGGGATTGTCAACCATATTGCACGGTTAGATAGTTTGGTGCTGTGCGCGGTTGCACCATCCCTGGTCCAGGCGTCTCTCTTTGCCGCAGTGACTTCCAACACTGCTTCGGCTTTGCCCGCGGAGATGTGTGGCGGAGCAAGATCTGCATCAGGGCCGAGGGGGCCTTGCCTTATCCGGAGCGCCTTCACAGGTGCAATTTCGCCGAGTTCCGTCAGTACAATCACTCCATGAATTCCAAAGTTGCCTGCCTCGTGCTGCTCGCGTGTTCTACCCTGGTTGCCCAGTCACCCACTCCTCGCACCGGATTGATTCACACGCCACAGGCTGATCTGGCCTACGAGACTTATGGAGTTCCCAGCAGCGCGACACCTGTTATCGCGGTCAACGGCGGCCCCGGGCTCTCCCACATATACATGCTGCAGAACGATGTGTGGGAGAGGCTTTCCAAAAGTACATGAAACGAGCTAATGCAAACCGCTAGCTGACCCCGTTTCTATGAAGCTTCTCTTGCCGCCGTCAGCGTTCACCACGACAGCTAGGTTCACGTATTTGTGCAGCACTGGGCCCTGATCCGGCAACGTTTGTTCCAGTAGCTTTCCTGCCCTCGCTTGCAACTCTCGGAGGGCCAGGGTCATAGGTTGGCCAATTGGATCGCTCTTGGGGAGTAGCCAAGACATCTCGGTGTCCACAGCACTTCGGAATGCCGTCCACACAACAGAGGGCATTACGCTTTCGGTAGCTTCTTCCAAGGGGCGCAGGGCGGCAAGGAAGTCGTCAGTCTGTTCAGCCGTTGGGCATTGCAGCGGGCGCAGCAATGTCGAGCAGCCTCTCTCAGGAATGGCCCAACAACGATGAATATGGGTCGCAGTATTTGGTTAAGGCGGTATCGTAATCGCAATTTCGCTCTTTGTTCGATACACCGGCGCCGTGGCTCTCTTTCCAAGGTCGGCGGAAAACTGCTGGTTGTGCGGAGGGTTGCATGAATTGACTAAGGAGCCTTCTTACACGCGCGAGTAAGGGAAATGGGGCTTTATTTCCGCATTGATGAACTTGCCTATGGATTCCGCTGCCAAGAGCTGTTCGTAAACGATTTGCGCAACGTTGTAGTACTGGTACACCACGCCTGAGTTGAACTCCACCTCTAATGTTTGTGCGGTCTCGTCATAACCGACTGAGCGGATCACCGAAGACGTCACCATATGCCGCTCCATCTCCCCGTTCTCCTCTGGTATAGGTTGCCGCGTCTGCGTATCGCAGCCCATCGAGCATTTTCCGATCTCCAAAAGTCCAACGCGATCCTATCCTTCTGGACGACAGCAGCATCCGCCACCGCGTCAGATACTCCATTGGGCTTTCTCCCACTTTTCCTTGAACTTAAGGGCAAAGATCGAGCGTGACATGCCGACGTGCTGCGGCAGACCATTCACCGTCCAGGGGCTCGCTGGATTGGCTTGCATGGACACGATGGCGGACTTGAGCTGCGGATCCGTAGGCGCGTAGAGCCAGCCCCACGATGTTCTGCGAGGATTGGGCCAGATGCACACGAAGCGCTTGAACCAGCATCATGTAGGCGAGCTGCTGCACCAGAAGAACGCTTGAGAGAGGGTCCATGTGACTTCCCGGACGATCAGACCATAACTCCGGAGTTTTAGTGTAATGCGAGCGGCCTCATCCACATCTTTTGTTGTGACGGGTGGAGATATGGAAGCGCCTCAGAAGAAAAGGGAGCTGCGATGCGGGTATTTGTTACTGGAGTTACGGGACTTATTGGATTGGCCGTAGTCGAGGATTTGATCGCCGCAGGGCACAGGTGACCGGCCTCGCCCGTTCCGATGGCCTCGGCCAAGAAGCTCACCGATGCGGGCGCGAAAGCCTTGCGTGGCGATATCGAAGACCTCAATGTTCTTCGCGAGGGTGCCGCCGCTGCTAACGGCGTAATCCACACAGCTTTTTATCAGGTGATTTCTCATCTTCCGCGCGGGACGCGGCTCGGCGTGTTCCTGGGCGGGCTGCCTACGGGCATCGTCAAGCGCTTCCTCAAAGCCGTACTGGAGGCCGATAGGCGTGCACTGGAGACCATGGGCGGCGTTTTCGTGGGAACCGACAGACCACTTGTGGGCACCTTTGGCACGCTTGCGATGAAGTCCGGCAGCGTTGCTACCGAAGATCAGCCCTACGATCCCAGATCGGCAGGTGCGCAGCGTGGCGGGGCGGAGGCTACCATGCACCAGCTTGCATCCCACGGTGTGCGCGTGCCTCCATCGTGCGCTTGCCGCCTGTCGTGCATGGTGAGAACGACCGCAATGGCTTTATCCCGCTACTCATCAAGACCGCGCGGAAGAAGAAGGAGTCAGCCTACATTGGTCAAGGTCACAATCGCTGGGGAGCTGTGCACAAGCTGGACGCAGCGCGCCTGTTCGGCTGGCGCTGGAGAACGGTTCTGCCGGCAGGATGCGCGGTTCTCTTTTCCACTGCACGGTGATGCGCAGACGATCGCGGCTCGCCTGACTCAAACGCCTGACCGGCTACAACTGCAGCTCGGTCCGGAAGCCCCGGCGCGGTTGAACGAAGGCGGCCAGAAGGTTGTGCCAGCGAGTATTGACGAGGGCGGGCAGCAAATGGGCAACCTGCATCCGTTCTATACGTTTGCGGAGCGTGAGCCGTACCGCGTCTACTTCGATCTCGATAAGCCTCGCTTCCTCTAGCGTCACGTCTGATTCCCGTCAGGGCCGGACGCCATCCTTCTTTACAAGGGTCGCGATCGCGACCGAGTCGGCGGGCAGCTTGACTGTTCAACTTGCAAGGCACGCTATGACTGGCAACAGGTATTACGGCGACTGAATCGTAAAATGCATTCCGCGGGTGGGGGCGGAGACAGAAGAGCTATTGAAGGGCTGTTCTAAGTCCCCATGAGCGAGCCAGTTAAACTATCGTCCCTTAGACTGACGTCCGGTATTGTCTTTCATTGCGCGGGGGGATAAGCTCGGCTGAGTGTAATTGCTTTCACCATCCCGAGACGGAGTTTGCCCGAATGCTTATGCCTAAACTTCTTCGCACGCATCAGACCAGCGTTCTGACGGCGCAAGTGATCGAGATGATACCGTAAGCTGCGGGTCACCGCGTTCCGCAGCTAACATCTGTAACGCCACGAGCGCAAAATAAAGCTGGTTGTGGAGTGAGTGAGTCGAACCTTCAAATTAGTCAGAGGAGTGCACGTTGAGCAGAGCGTTCCAAGCGCCGGGAAGAGTCAATCTGATTGGAGAGCATACCGATTATACGGGCGGCTTTGTGCTTCCGATGGCGATTCCATTCACCACTACGGCCACGCTGAAACCCGCCGAAGAGGGCTATCAATTCGAGAGCACACTCTTCAGCCATGTACATCGGCTGTCGTCAGAGGACCGTGGACCCGCCATTGGCGACTGGAGCGACTACCCGGTCGGTGTGCTGCGGCAGTTGCAGATGCGGGGAGTCAATTTCGCGCCATTTACCCTTGAGCTGTCAGGGGACGTTCCGCTGGGTGCCGGACTGAGCTCTTCAGCTTCGGTTGAGGTGGCGACAGCGATGGCCTTGCTCGCGCATGCAGGGCTGAGCCTTCCAAGCGCAGAGATTGCGACGTTGTGCCGGGCTGCGGAGAACGATTTTGTCGGGTCGCCCTGCGGGATCATGGATCAGTTTGTCATCACGGCGGCGGAACAAGGCCATGCACTCCTGCTGAACACGGGCAATCTGAGCTACGAGCTTCTGCCGATGAACGCGGGTAAGCTGGCGGAGTGCTCGGTGGTGGTTGCAAATTCTATGGTTCAGCATTCGAACTCCGATGGCGCCTACGGTGTGCGCCGCCAGGAAGTTGAGCAGGGGCAGACCGCCTTGCGCGCGAAGTTTCCAGACCTCGTGGATTTAAGCGGAGCTGGGCTAGCGCAGTTGAATGAAG